>Ga0304730_1000041_pt1 | contig 157799 bp, 141 predicted proteins | sample M_130628_MF_Meta_FD_190474 | JGI IMG/M metagenome (GOLD analysis project Ga0304730, IMG submission 190474) | Freshwater microbial communities from Lake Montjoie, Canada to study carbon cycling - M_130628_MF_MetaG (v2) (version 2) | ecosystem: Environmental > Aquatic > Freshwater > Lake...
ATTGAGGAATAAAAACAAATGATTTTTGCTTTATGCCCATAGGTAAATTATTAATTTTACGAAGAGTTTGGATAAATTTAAAATTCTTATTTTTTTCTTTGAATTTAGCCTCTAGTCCATTATAAGATTTACCTGTTAAGCTAATGCCCGCAATTTCAGATTTGAAGCCCAGAGATTTGATAAAATTCTCTTTGCTTTCAATAAAAATCATAAAGAACATATTCACAACCAAAGCCAACACAATTAATTGAGCAAGTTTTCTTGTAACAAATGAAACATTCTTAATAATAGGGGCCGCTTGAATAAATATAGTAAATAACAAACTATCGCAAATTTTACGAGGAATGTCAGAAAAATAACCCGCAGATCCACCACCAATTCGAAGGAAAATCCCAGGCAATAAGGAAATAATTAGAGCAATGATGAGTGTTTCTGCTAATTTTAATTCCCCAACTTTTGCTCGTTTCCATAAATCATTGATCGATATTATATCGGTCTTATACAAAACGAATGAAAGTACTAAAACAGGAGAAATGAGATATAAGAAAGCAGATATGAATTCGAAATGATTTTTGGGATATGTTATGAAAAAATCAAAAAGATGAAAGGAGTAATCCCCGCCTTTTTTTGTAATACTAAAAAAGAAGTAAACAAACAAAACGGAGACAAGTATCCATGAAGCCCAAAATATTTTTTTCATTAAATACCCATTTCTGATTTGGAAATAGGCTATTGCTGGTAAGCAGACAAAAGCAACTGAAATTTTAAAGAATGATGCAAGAAAAAAAACAGCAATAGCAAAAAGTTGCCAATACAAATCATTCTTGTTGAAATAAGCATATATACTTGCACAAACGCCTATAAAAACAAGGCTTATAGCAACTACGTATGAAATAGATAGAATATAACTATTGTTTCCTAGTGTTGCAAATCTTACTTCAGAACCCAAAATTCCAACCTGAAGGATTAAGAATAGAAGCCAAAATACTCTTCCCTCCAATGTGTCTATTGACAAGCGTAATCGGGTTTTACTAATTGCTTCTTTAAATGTAATAATTAAATTGATAAAACAAATAAAATAAAGAGGGGTGAAAAAAGTCACAATTATACTATTAGCCGCAATGGGTAATTCAACATGAAGTAGCGATGCAAATAATGTTACAATATGATGAGAACCAATATGATAATTGAGTATCTTAAGTCCATCTACACCAATACTAATTGTATGGTATGAATTCATCATTTGCATGATACTCAGATGGAAAAGATTATCCCTGAAGATGAATGGAGTTGCTGCAGATTCATAAAATAGTGGCACTTGATTATAAGTTGCATAAAGCGATAACCCAAACCAAATGCAAAATAAAGAAGCTAAAGCGAGCCAAATTAAATTACTGATTCTAAATAGTCTAATAGCAACATTCTGTATGTTATTTAGAAACAATAGCAATCCCATAACAGCTATTATGGGAAAGGTATTAATAGCATTGTAATGAGCAAGAAGAGCTAGTATATAGAAAAAAAGAAATCCCGAAAAAAGAGTAATTAATTTCTTAGGATTAAAAAAACCAGCAATTGGAAGATTGGCTATGAATAATCCACATGTGAGAACTTTTATCGCGAATGTTGTTTGAATTTCAAATCCCGCTTGGAGTATAATATAAAGCCCTATGTTAACAATTAGCACTAATGAAATAAATGCATTAATGGTTGGATATTTTGAGTCAAGCCAATTGCTTTTAAATTCCTTAATTGGGTTTTTCATCTTTAACAATTGTTAGTTATCAAATGTAAATAAATGAACACAACCGTCCAAGACTTTTGAATAAAGAAAATAGAATCCTGATTTGGAATTTCGCATCAAAAAAAGTGTTTTTGATTAATGAAAAAAGTCTAATTTTGATTTGCATTAAAAAGCGGTAGCAGACAAAACGCTACTTAATACCTAAAATTCTATTCCATTTAATACATTATATGAATAATTTTTTTATTCAAAAAAAAGGATCGAACATTTTCTCAATTGTTAATTTTTGTTTAACAATTATGTTGTTTTCGTTTTACATAATCTTTAATTATCTGAGACTAGGCCTCGAAAACTCATGGCTAGAGACTGCTAAAATTTCGGTGATTCCTCTATTTTTCGTTTTATATGATTTCAATACCAGGAAATCTGTAAGATATATTTTGAAAATAATTTCAATCATCTCCTTAATATCAGGGATTATCTTTTTAGATTTAATCCCTCCAGGTGTTTTTTTTATTTGTGTTCTAGTTTTTACAATCATAAGTTTTATTAGGAATGCCTTTTATGTTTTCAATAATTATAAAATACACACTATTGCGTCCTCAATTTTTTTCACAATTATATTAAGTCTTTATATCCCAGCACAAATAATTGACTTCGGCTTCCAGGACCCTCTTTTTGATTTAAGTTTTTTCGAGAGTACTTTGTTTAAGGATAATCTATTCCACTTAAATCTTGTTTCTCTATATACTACTTATGGCGAAATAACACAGGGCATAATGGGAAGGCAAATATTAAATTATCATGCAGCCTCGCACATAGCGTGTAGTAAATTTTCTGATTATTTCAATATTGATTTAATCATTTCAGTTAATTCCTGGATATTATTATTTCTAGTACCAATAATGATTCGTGCACAGATTGGATTCATAATAACTATTATAAATCATTGTTTAACAACCGAACAAGTTTTTAAAAGGATTAATACGGTACTTTTATATATAGCATTTTGCACATGTTTGCTCTACATAGGTATATTAGGCGATAACCTTCACTGGTTCTGGGCTAATTTATGGTCTTTTTCATATCCCGCATCACTAATAATTTTATTCAGTGCATTCCATTTAATTTACATCCGAATTATTGAATTATATAATAATAAGTTATCATATTTAATTGATATAATTATTATAATGTTATTTATTTTAATGGGTGCATTCAAGATTAGCAATCTTCTAGTTATGTTTCCAGCTTACTTTACTTTTATATTTTTCCATCAAAATTATAATAAAAAATGGGTCATAATAAAAGCTATTTTATCTATATTGATAATTTACTTTCTTTATTTTGCCTTTATAAAAGATGCTGAAAAATTCGACATTGAATTTTTTCATTATTTCAAAACTTGGTTTTGGAATAAACGTTTTATTGTAAATATGATTATTCTCATTTTGCCGATTGTTTTACTTTATAGAGCTATAAATCAATTTAATAATAAAAACAATGAATTCTCTGCAAAAATGGGACTTTCTGTTTTAACTATAGCAGGATTAATTCCCTGTCTTATCTTAAAAATACCAGGTGGATCAGCTGGATTTTTCTTGGATTTTGCAAGGCTAGTAGCGCTTACCTTAATTCTTGGATTATCTATAAAATATATCATTGAAGATAATTATTTTAAGAGTTTTTCAAAGAAAATACTTCTGATATTTTTGTCTTGTAATTTTATATTTATGTATGTATTTGATTCATATACAAAATATGATAATATCTTAAGACCTAAAATTGACATCTGTGGTTTTAGTCCACTTGGCAATGGTTATGTTGGATTGGTGTCCAAAATAAAAAATGATGAAAATAAAGCTTTTAAAGAAAAGCTATTTCAATTAAAGGCTTTGCCAGTAGAAATCAAAAGAGTTTCTAGACTTTTCTTTGAGAAGGGCTCATATGTTTTTAATGATGCAATGTCGAGTAAGACATGGGCATCGAGCTTTTACCCACAGGCAATTACAGGTATTGCCGCAATTGATTTGCGTCCCGATTTTGTTGAAGGCATAAATTATAATGAAATCGGTTATGGCTTTTCGATATATCCCAAACGTAGAAATAAAAATGATTATCTTGAAATAAATCAAGAAATCATAAAAGCGAAACAAATGAATCTTTCATATATCTTTTATTTTGATAAATTCAATAACATGAAAACAATTAAATTATAATTTGACTCCAAGCAATTCATAGTGAATAACCTAAATTTATAGAATAAAATATAAGATTTATTTCAACTGCTTCCGACTTGAGGATCTTCAATTCAATTTGACTAGTTGAATTGAAGATGTTTTCTAAAACAATTTACATGATTCTCTCATTTGATTCGTTTAACATATTTTATCATACATGAACAATCAACAACTCTCCATGTTAAACCATTGCAAATTTCAATTCCTTTTCTTTTTGTTTGCAATCTCATCAGCCCTTCAGGGTTGTTCAGAAACACCAATGATTAAAAATCCTCAACTCGCAAACGACATGACTGTAAATCCTAATCAAGAAACCGATACCGCTTATTTAGCAGCGGGATGTTTTTGGTGCATCGAAGCAATCTTCCAACAACTTGATGGTGTAATATCTGTAGCATCCGGATATACTGCAGGAAGCTTAAAAAACCCAACATATAAAGACGTCTGTTCAGGAACAACCGGACATTCGGAAGCTGCACGAATTGTGTTTGATCCTACAAAAATCAGTTTTGACGAATTGCTCGAAGTTTTCTGGAAAACACATGACCCAACTACATTAAACAGACAAGGTGCAGATGTTGGTTCTCAATACCGTTCAGGAATTTATTATACCTCAGAAAATCAGAACACCATTGCTTCAAAATACAAAACCGAATTGAATACTTCGGGAGCTTTCGATAAACCCATCGTAACGGAAATAGTTCCATTCGATGGTGTATTTTACGTAGCCGAAGACTACCATCAAAACTACTATAACCAAAATGGAGAACAAGGATATTGCCGCATGGTGATTCAACCTAAGGTGGAGAAATTCAAGAAAGTCTTTCCCGATAAACTAAAGAAATAATTCATAAGCAGGAGCATTGATCTCCTGCTTTTTTTATGCAATTACAACCGCTTTTTTTCGTCGAATAAACCACAATCCAACAAACGTAAGTAAGCCGTTTATCAAGAGCAACTCAAATCCAATCTGGTATCCTGCAAAAAGCTTAGGCGAATAATGGGAAATAAGGAAACTTAAAATTGGTGCAAGCAGACAAACAAGCGGTACTACTTTATCACGAATATCGAACTTGGTGTAAATTCCAAAAGCAAAGAGTCCTAGCAATGGTCCATAGGTGTAGCCCGCTGCTGTGAAAATACCACTGATCACAGCGTCATTGTTAATTGCACGAAAAATCAATATCACCGCAAGAAGAATAAATGCGAATCCGGCGTGAATGGCATTTCGGATTTGAGACTTTCTTTTGGCATTCATTGTCTCGTTTTCATCCAAATGCAACATATCAATATAGAGCGAAGTGGTAAGTGTTGTTAAAACCGAATCGGCACTAGAAAACGTAGCTGCAATAATCCCCAAAAGAAAAACAATAGCTGCAAAAACACCCAAGTGATTGAGCGTTAACATAGGCAAAAACTCGTCGGTTTTGAGAGGAGTGGCAACTCCCTTTGACGATCCATACAAATACATCAAGGCACCTAGGGAAACAAAAATTACATTCACAATGAGTACAATCACACTGAACCAGAGAACGTTCTTTTGAGCTTCAGGCAAAGTGCGAACACTCAAGTTTTTTTGCATCATGTTTTGATCGAGACCTGTCATGGCAATGGCAATAAACATCCCGCTTAAAAACTGCTTGAAAAAATACAGCTTCGAACTTGGATCCCAATTAAAGACTTGCGAATATTTACTGTCCGAAATCTCTGAAACTGCTTCTGTAAAACTCCAATCCATCTGCGAAATGAGAGCTGCACAAGTGAGAATTACACCGAGCAGAAGAAACAAGGATTGAAACGTATCCGTCCAAATAAGCGTTTTAATTCCGCCTTTTAGTGTATATGCTAAAATTAAAATGATGATGATACTTACCGAAACCCAAAATGGAACACCAAGCTGATCGAAGAGAAACAATTGCAACACAATCGCAGAGGTGAACAAGCGGAAAGCAGCACCAATGGTTCGAGAGAGTATGAAGTAAAAAGAACCGGTATGTTGCGATTGCGCTCCAAAACGTTCGCGTAAATACGTATAAATTGAGGTTAGATTTAATCGGTAATACAAGGGCAACAATACTTTGGCAATGACATAATAGCCAACCATATAACCAAGCACAATTTGCAAATAATGGAAATTTTCCAAACCTACTTTCCCTGGCACAGAAATAAACGTTACCCCAGAAAGCGAATCGCCAATCATCCCAAATGCGATGATATACCATGGCGAAGAACGATTACCAATAAAATATCCTTCCGAATCGTTATCTCGACCTTTCCACCAAGAAATTCCTACAAGAACTAAAAAATAGGAGGCGATAACGCCAATGAGAAGCAGTGGATTTAGAATTTCGTGCATGAAACAAAACTACTCGGATGCTTCATTGTTTTTGTCTTGTTTCGATGCAGTTATGAAACATGGAATGCTGATAAATCCATAAAATTCTTTTAAAGACTCAACCTTCCTTCAACACATCTGTTACCTTTGTTTAACCATGCAGAATTTCCCTTCGCGTTTATTAGAAGATGCCGTTAATGAAATGGCTTCTCTGCCCGGAATCGGGAAAAAGACTGCATTGCGTTTGGTGCTTCATTTATTGAAACGCGAAAGTCATGAAGTGAAGCAATTTTCCAATGCATTCACTACGCTACATTCCGACATTAAATATTGTCAATCGTGTCACAATGTTTCCGATTCTGAAATCTGTGAAATTTGTTCTGACACGCGTCGCGATGGAGAAACCATTTGTGTTGTGGAAGACATTCGGGATGTGATGGCATTGGAAAACACGCAGCAATACCGTGGTTTGTATCATGTTTTGGGTGGTATTATTTCTCCGATGGATGGCATTGGACCTTCTGACTTAGAAATTGATAGTCTTGTGAATCGCGTTGCACAAGGAAATATCAAAGAAATTATCATGGCCTTAAGTGCAACCATGGAAGGCGACACCACCAATTTTTACCTCTTTCGCAAATTGAAGGATTTCCCGATTAAAGTAAGCACCCTCGCTCGAGGCGTTGCTGTTGGCGACGAATTAGAGTATGCTGACGAAGTTACACTAGGAAGATCAATTTTGCACCGAACTCCTTTCGAACAAACCTTGCAACGATGAGCAGTTTTTCAATTCGACATTATTTTTCGCTCGTAAAGTTCAGTCACACCGTTTTTGCATTACCATTTGCAATCATTGGTTTTTTTATTGGTGTAGACCATATTCATTCGAACCCCGATTGGACTTTGTTTCTAAAGGTTGTATTGTGTATGATTTTCGCACGAAGTGCAGCCATGGGATTTAATCGTTTTATCGATCGGAAATTTGATGAGCAAAACGAACGTACTGCCAACCGTGAAATTCCTGCGGGCATTATTTCTTCCAATGCAGCACTGATTTTTGTAATCGGAATGTCTGTTTTATTTGTTGCAACAACCTGGTTTATCAATCCACTGTGTTTTTTCTTGTCGCCCGTTGCACTCAGCGTAATCTTAGGATATAGTTTAACAAAACGCTTCACATGGTTGTGCCACCTCATTCTTGGACTTGGACTTTCCCTCGCCCCTATCGGTGCATTTTTAGCAGTTACTGGCGAATTTGAATTTTTGCCATTGCTGTTTTCGTTTGCAGTTTTATTTTGGACCGCCGGTTTCGATATTATTTATGCTTTGCAAGACGAAGCATTCGATCGTTCTCAGAATTTATTTAGCATTCCGGTTTGGTTGGGAACAAAAAAAGCCCTGGCATTATCAACAGTTTTACATGTATTCACTGCTGCATTTATTGTATCCGCAGGCATTCTCGGAGCATTCGGACTCTTTTTTTGGGTGGGTGCGACAATCTTTCTTTCGCTCTTGGTTTATCAACACAGCATCGTAAAACACGACGATTTAAGCAGAGTAAACCTCGCTTTTGGAACAACCAATGGCATTGCAAGTGTTGCCTTTGCAATCTGCTTTTTGGCGGATTATTTTATGCAATAAACAAAATTTTTCAATCTCCTAATTTTGATAATTTGCTGTTTGATACCTTGCCGCATTCCTCTTACTTTAGCGCAAGAATTCTAATCGAATGAAAATTTCCTACAACTGGCTTCAACGCTACATTTCTCCTATTCCAACTATCGAAGAAACTTCCCAAAGACTTACCGCTTCGGGTCTTGAAGTGGAAGGCCTTGAGCTTTTCGAAAGTCATAAAGGCGGTCTCAAAGGGCTTGTTGTTGGAGAAGTAATCACCTGCATTCAACATCCCAATGCAGATCGTTTGCGATTAACAACGGTGAATATTGGAACAGATGGACTACTTTCAATTGTATGCGGTGCGCCTAATGTTGCTGCCGGACAAAAAGTGATTGTTGCCACTATTGGAACAGCCTTGTATCCTTCGAGTGGTGAATCATTCATTATCAAGGAAAGTAAAATCCGTGGTGAACTTTCGCAGGGAATGCTCTGTGCAGAAGATGAAATTGGCTTGGGTGAAAGTCATGCTGGTATCCTAGTATTAGAAGCTGAAACAAACATTGGAACTCCCGTTTCAGAATTGTATAACGTAGTTAGTGATCAGGTTTTAGAAATCGGATTAACACCCAATCGCTCCGATGCCATGTCGCATTTTGGTGTTGCACGCGATCTTGCCGCTACATTATATACTCAAGATTCACATTCATTAAACTTCCCAGAAACTACGATTCATCTGAATGTTGGAAAAAGTCCAATCGAAGTTAGTATCGAAAATACGGATGCGGTTACACGTTATTCAGGTGTTTGCATCAAAGGGATTCAAGTAAAAGCAAGTCCCGAATGGCTTCAGAATTCTTTGAAAACGATTGGACTTAAGTCGATTAATAATATTGTAGACGCTACAAATTTCGTGATGCATGAATTGGGGCAGCCTCTGCATGCTTTTGATAAAGACAAAATTGCGGGTAACAGAATCATCTTAAAAACCTGCAAGGAAGGAACGGCATTTCAAACCCTTGATGGACAAGAGCGTAAATTGGGATCAAATGATTTGATGATTTGCGATTCCGAAAATCCGCTTTGCATTGCCGGAGTTTTTGGAGGATTGCATTCGGGAGTCACCGAAAAAACAACATCAATATTTCTTGAATCTGCTACCTTCAATGCTGTTTGGGTTCGAAAAACATCGCGCGCATTGGGAATAAAAACCGATTCTTCGTTCCGTTTCGAACGTGGCGCCGATCCTGAAATGCCTGTTGTGGCTTTGGAGCGTGTTGCTGGTTTAATCTTAGATATTGCTGGTGGTGAAATTGAAGGCGGTTTGATTGATATCTATCCCGAACCCGTTGAATGGGCAGCAGTTGAATTGAAATGGGAAAGTCTAGACCGCTTGGTAGGTGAAGTAATTCCGAGGGAAGATGTTATTTCCATTCTTGAAAAGCTGGGAATCCGCATTGAAACGGAGAATGGCAAAGGACTGAAATTGAGCATTCCTCCTTTCAAGGTGGATGTAAAAACTCCAGCAGATGTTACGGAAGAAATTTTGCGGATTTATGGATATAACACCATCACCATTCCTAATCAGGTGAGAGCTTCCGTTTCCATTGCAGAAAAACCAGATGCTTGGAAAGTAAAAAATCATCTGAGCGATCATTTGTGCAGCATTGGATTTACAGAGATTCTTAACAACTCATTGACAGCGAGCAATACAAGTAAATTCATTTCCGATTCTTTAGGCAAAGCTGTTAAGATATTAAATCCCTTGAGTTCTGAATTGAGCATCATGCGTCAGAGTTTGCTTTTTGGTGTGTGTGAAACAATTGCCTGGAATCGAAATCGTCAGCAAGCCGATTTGGCTTTATTCGAATGGGGAAAAACGTATTTTAAAACTGAGAAGGGGTATCAAGAAAACCAACAATTGATGTTGGCTGTTTCGGGCAAAGCCAATCCTGAAAGCTGGCACGAGAAACAAAAAAACTTCGATTATTTCCAATTAAAAGGATGTTTAGAGAGCATTTTTCGGATGTTGGGCATTGATCCTTTGAGCATCGAAATTTCGCCCATTGAAGATCCTGCTTTTGAGCAAGCTTTTCAATTTAAATCGAAGAAATCTACCTTGGCAATTGTTGGCTGCGTTAACAAAGAATTGAGAAAGTCATTTGGAATTGACGATGAAGTTTGGGTGGCCGATTGTTCTTGGAATTCGATGTTCGAAACCTATCGCAAATTCAAACTTCAGTATTCTGAAGTTCCTAAATTCCCGAGCGTTCGAAGAGATTTATCCATGCTCATTGATTCTCAAACTGGTTTCGATAAAATCGTAAGTATTGCTCGTGGAACCGAACGTAAATTGCTACGCGATATCGATTTATTTGATGTATATCAAGGGGAGAAATTGCCTGCTGGGAAAAAATCCTATGCGGTATCATTCACCTTTCTTGATGAAGAACAGACATTGACCGACAAGCAAATCGACAAAACCATGGAACGCCTTATAAAAGCTTACCAAGATCAATTGGGAGCTGAGCTTCGAGGTTAATTATTTTTTCAGAACTCGAAAGGTCTTTTGATTTTGACCATCGGAACAAACAACTTGATATATTCCTGTTTCTAAGTTTTCAATATTCAAGGTTGTTGGCGATTGAGATTGATGTATTTGCTTAACCAATTTCCCTGTAGAAGAAAAAACCTGCACATCGAATTTCGTTGAATTACCTGATATGATTGTCAATTGGGTATTTGCTGGATTTGGAAATATCTGAAGACTTTGAAAAGATGCTTCAACAATTGAATTGGGTTGAAGTTGAACTACAACAACACTTGTATCAGAGCTGCATTCTCCAGAAGCAATTAATTGAACCACATAAGAGCTATTGTTCGATTCATATATATGTATCGGATTTTCTTCATTGCTCATTTGTCCATCACCGAAATCCCAAGAGAATTGATTTGCGTTTTCTGATGATGAACTGAAATTGACAGAGTTCCCTTGCGAATTGTATGTAAAAGATGACTGAGCATCCCAGCGATTTATATTCCAAGTACTCAAACTATCGAACACCGTATTGGATGCAATTTGCTGAAGAAATGTAGCTTGAGATGCTGGTATTCCGGCAGTATAAGAAAGTCCAACGGGATTCTTTTCCAATATCGTTGCATAAAACACACATGCTGCTAAGTAGGAGCCCGCCAAACTAGGATGTGAAAAATCGGAGGACCAAAGATTGATTGTCGAATCGGCCGCCCAACTTGCTTTCCAGGCCATTCCAACTGGCGACATCAAAGCTTCGTTCTCATCGGCCATTTGTTTATAGGCCCAACGAAGTCGATCATTCATGCCTTCGAAGGTGCACAAAGGTGGATAATTGAGACAATTCTGGGAGTCCCCGTATTTCCTTCCCCAAGTCATGTAGAAAACTGTTTTTGCACAAGTCGATCCAGCATGAATGAGTGAATCGAGTTGATGAGCAAAGGGAAATGTTTGGGATTCCACTTGGGTTGGTGGGAAAGACGGCTCTTGACTTTGCGCTTGAAGAATGACAAAATCGTTGGTGCTGAGCGCTAATTTTTGAAGTGTAACTGCATTACTCGAATGATTTGCAAACGTGTAACCTCCGGGTGTATTGGAATCCATGATGAGGGAATCGCCTCCACTTAAAGCCAATTGTCTCAATAACGAAGGCAAATCATTCACATAGGTATAGCTGTTTCCTATCCAAAGAACGCGCTTCGCATTGCTTTGAGAAAAGAGAAAAGTTGGAATTAGGAAAATTAAAATAGATAAGAAATTCTTCATCATTAAAATTATCGAGCGGGTCTTGCGAACGTTAATATATCTTCCTTATTTATTTCATTCTCACATAAAATGATTAAGCGTTCTATCACATTTCTGAACTCGCGGATATTCCCAGTCCATGGCTGCGATTGAAGTTCTTGCATGGCATCCTGACTAATCTTTTTCAATGGCATCCCGTATTCTGCACAAATGATGGAAAGAAAATAATTAGCCAATAGAGGAATATCATCTATTCGCTCATTTAACGCAGGAACTTGAATAATGATAACGCTTAATCGATGGTATAAATCCTCACGGAAATTACCTTTTGAAATTTCTTCTTGGAGATTTTTATTGGTTGCTGCTACAATTCGAACATCCACCTGAATCTCTTTCTCACCACCAACACGCGTAATTTTATTTTCTTGCAGAGCACGAAGCACTTTGGCCTGTGCCGATAAACTCATATCCCCAATTTCATCCAAAAACAAGGTTCCACCATCTGCCAATTCAAATTGCCCTTTACGTTGTTTAATGGCACTAGTAAATGCGCCCTTCTCATGCCCGAACAGTTCACTTTCAATAAGTTCAGATGGAATTGCAGCACAGTTAACCTCGATTAAAGGCGCTTCATTTCGATTACTTTTTGCGTGAATCCATCGAGCCACAAGTTCTTTCCCAGTTCCGTTTGGCCCTGTTATTAAAACTCGTGCATCAGTTGCTGCAACACGTTCAATCATGTCCTTTACCTTCCGAATAGCGGGCGATTCACCAACCATATCGATGGTTTTACTGACCTTTTTCTTAAGAATCTTAGTTTCTTGAATTAGCGTCGATTTATCTAATGCATTCCGAAGTGTAATCATCAAACGATTCAAATCGAGTGGTTTTGCAATAAAATCGAAAGCGCCTCTTTTAATACAATCAACTGCTGTTTCAATGGTGCCATGTCCAGAAATCATAATCACCGGACAATCGATTCCTTGTGCTAAAACCTTTTCGAGCAATTCGGTTCCATCCATTTTTGGCATCTTGATGTCGCTCAAGAGAATATCAAAACCACCATTTCGAATTTTCTCCCAACCCTCTGCCCCATCAACAGCTTCTTCTACTTGATGATTTTCATACTCAAGTATTTCTTTCAATGTGCTACGAATTGCACGTTCATCGTCAACTATAAGAATTTTAGCCATTCGTTTCGCGTTCCTTTTCAGATTCAAGATAGTCGAATAGAATGCCTTCTTTTAGCGAATACGTGGATAATCGCATTTTATTCAACTTAATTTTTTTCATTACATATTTGATCATAATGACAGCAACAACAATCATTTCAACACGCATTGCTGCAAGACCCTTCATTTTAAATCGCTTTTCGATGGTTGAATTTATGATCAACTTGTACATCGCTTCGAAATGATCGAGGTTGAAATTATATTCTGTTTTCACCAAAGGATTTTCTTCGGTATGAAAACGGTAATAAATCATCTCGGCCAATGAATCAAAGCTACCCGAAGATCCAACCAATGTTTTAACTGGATAAAGTTCACAAGCAGCCCATAGCAATTGCATTTGCTCTTTTAGATGAGAACGAAGCTGTTTGATTTCATTCTTCGAAATTGGTTCGGATGGATTAATCACTTCGAGTAAACGTGCGGCTCCCAGATCGAAGCTGTGTTTCCAATACATACGATTGCGATCGGCAATAATGAACTCGGTGCTTCCTCCACCAATATCCATAATGAGCACTTTTTCATCTCCCAAATCGAGTGCTTGTCGAACACCGTAATAAATAAGTTCGGCTTCTCGGTTTCCAGAAATAACTTCTATATCGATTCCAGTTTCCGCTTTCACTTTCTTCACGAAATCCTTCCCATTCTCTGCACTTCGAATGGCTGAAGTGGCAAATGCAAGTGTTTTATCGACTTCAAAACGATCGATTGTTTCCTTATGGGTCTTCATTGCTTTTAATCCTCGTTGAAAAGGATTGTGCGCAATTACGTTATTATTTATCCCGCCTTCGCCAAGCTTAACGGGGATTTTCTCTTTGTCGATTACCAAAAAACCTCCATCCTGAACGCGGGCGATCATGAGTTTAAACGTATTGGTACCAATGTCAATGATGGCAAGCTTCACATGAATAGAATTGAAATACCAATGTTAAGAAATACTTGCGCAATTCTGATACAAATAATGAAGAGGTTATTAACGGACGAATAACAATTTTAATAGCGCAACCAGCGAGCCATTTCGCGCCACGTAACACGCTTTCCATACATGAGAATTCCGGTTCGGTATATTTTTCCGGCAATCCATGTTGTGAATATGAATCCCAGAACAAGCATAAACATCGAAAGGGCAAGTTCCCAAACAGGTACTTGAAATGGTAACCTTACCATCATGACAATGGGAGATGTTAATGGGATAATGGAAAGCCAACGAGCCATGACACCCGTTGGGTCGTTTAAGACGGTTTGAGCCATGACAAATGAAAAGATAAGTGGTATGGTAATGGGCAAGACAAATTGTTGAGTGTCCGCATCATTGTCCACTGCTCCACCAACAGCCGCAAACATAGCACCGTAAAGCAAGTAGCCACCCAGAAAATAAAAAATGAAGCATGGAATAATAAGCGCCCAATTTATCTGGTTAATTCGTTCGATGACCAATTGATTTTCGATAAGCTGGTCGATGTCTTCAACGGAAGTTCCATCTGGACTTTTCTTCATCAACATTTCAATTTTATCGGCACTGAATTTTTCTTTAACAACCGTTTTCAAAAAAACGTTATAAATAGAGGCAGTTAGAATAACCCAAAGTAAAAACTGTGTTAAACCGACTAAGGCAATTCCGATGATTTTGCCCATCATTAATTCAAATGGTTTTACCGAGGAAATGATGAGTTCAACAATTCGATTCGATTTCTCTTCAATAACTCCGCGCATTACTTGCGAACCAAATAGAAATATGAAAAAGTAAATCAGTATTCCAGCAAAAGCTCCTAAAGCTGTACTTACTTCCACATCATTGCTTTTATCTTTTGCGTCTTTGTGATTTAAGTCAACGTTTTGAATCGAAACCTTCACCGTTTTTTCGATGCTCGAAACCAAATCTTTATCAACGCCATTTGCTTTAAGCATAGCACGTTCAAGCTGTTTCTCCAATTGATTTTCGATGTAAATCTTTACATTCAAACTTACCTGATTAGGCGAATACAATTTTATGCTTCGTTGGGTAACGATTAAGTTATCGTCTTGTGCTTTAGGAATATAGACCAAAGCATAATTACCTGATTTCTCGAGATTTCGTTTAGCTTCATCCAGTGAAACATGCGAATATGAAAATTGAATGGTTGGGTTCGATTGAAGTTGATAATCCATCATGCCCGTTTCATCGAGAACCACAATAGATCGCACACTTTCGTTTGCACTTGCCAACCAAACTGGAACTATTGCAACACCCGCCATAAGCAGCGGACCCAAAATGGTCATGATGATAAAAGACCGCTTCCGCACGCGCGTTAAATATTCTCGTTGAATAATCAGGCTAATTTTTCCCATGATTTAAACCGGTTCTTTAACGTTTTGAATAAATATATCATTCATTGATGGGAGTATTTCTTTGAAACTCACAATTTCACAAACCGGCATCACAGTATTCAATAAATTATTGATTGTGTTGCTGCCAAGAAGCTTCAATTGCACTTTGCAAATTTCACCATCCGATTGCTTATCTATCAATTCAAACCCAGTCCAAAGCGCGGTTGTAAAAGAAAGCATGTTCCCACGAAATACCATTTCGAACGTATTATTCCGAAATTGATTTTGTATATCGCGCACTTTACCGTCTAGAATTTTCTTGCTTTTGTTGATAAGCGCGATACTGTCGCACAATTCCTCAACCGTTTCCATTCGGTGTGTAGAGAAGATGATGGTCGATCCCTTTTTACTTAAATCGAGTATCTCATTGCGAATGATTGCTGCATTAACGGGATCGAAACCCGAGAATGGCTCATCGAAAATCAACAATTCGGGTTCATGCAAAACAGTAACAACAAACTGAACTTTTTGCGCCATTCCTTTCGAAAGCTCTTCCACCTTCTTGTTCCACCACGATTGCATTTCAAACTTTTCGAACCAAATGCGAAGACGACGCTTTGCTTCATTTTTTTCAAGTCCACGCAAGCGAGCCAAGTACATGCATTGTTCACCAACCTCCATTTTTTTATAAAGACCTCGCTCTTCAGGCAAATATCCGATGCGTTGCACATGCGAAAGATTCATGGGCTCCCCTTTAAAAAACAAACTTCCAGAATCGGGAATGGTAATTTGATTGATGATGCGAATCAAGGATGTTTTTCCTGCGCCGTTTGGACCAAGTAAACCGAAAATGGCTCCTTGTTCAACAGCAATACTCACATCGTTTAATGCACAATAATTTCCGTAATACTTGGAAATATTGCGGGCTTCAAATAAGGGTGTAGACATAATAAAAACGGCCACATCGTGGCCGTCAAATATATAGCAATTTAAATTTAATGGAAATACTCCTTCATGCGATCAAAAAACGACTTCTCTTTCTTTCCTGGTTGAGGAGTAAAATTAGCAGCAGTTCTCAATCCTTCCAAAATCTGTTTTTCTTCAGGACTTAATTGTTGAGGCGTCCAAACATTCACATCTACAAGCAAATCGCCCCTTTCGTAACCATTCACTTCAGGAACTCCTTTGCCACGAAGTCGGTAAACTTTGCCACTTTGAGTTCCTGGATCAATTTTAAACTTGGCCTTTCCTTCGAGCGTGGGTATTTCGATGGAAGTTCCTAAAGCAGCATCTGAAAAGCTGATGTAGCAATCATGGTATAGATTTGTGCCGTCTCTTTTAAGTTCAGGATGTTCCACTTCTTCAATGCTCACTAATAAATCGCCGGAGACTCCACCGCGTGGAGCAGCATTTCCACGTCCTGCAACATTGAGTTGCATTCCTTCTCCAACCCCTGCTGGAATATTGATGCTAATCACTTCTTCGTCTCGAAGGATTCCATCTCCTGAACACGTTTTGCATTTACTTGCAATTGTTCTTCCTTCTCCATCGCAAGCGGGACAAGCTGAAGCCGTTTGCATTTGACCAAGAATGGTGTTCGTTATGCGTGTTACTCTACCAGCACCCTTGCATGTATTACATGTATTGAATGATGAACCTTTATCTGCACCTGTTCCTGTGCAGATTTTACAAGGCACGAACTTGTTAACCTTAATCTTCTTTTCAACACCCGTAGCAACCTCTTCTAAGGTAAGTTTTACTTTAATACGAAGATTTGTGCCTTTGTGAACACGTCGTCCTTGTTGCTGACCGCCGCCAAAACCACCGAATCCACCGCCAAAACCTGATTGCCCGAAGATATCTCCAAACTGGCTAAAGATATCATCCATATTCATTCCACCGCCGCCATATCCACCACCGCCGCCTGAACTTGCTGCACCTTGGTGACCAAAGCGATCGTATCGAGCTCGTTTATCCGGATTGCTTAAAACATCATATGCTTCGGCTGCTTCTTTGAATTTCTCTTCCGCTTCTTTGTCGTCAGGATTTTTGTCGGGATGATATTTAACAGCCATCTTTCGATAAGCCTTTTTCAATTCTGTTTCATCCGTGTTTTTGGAAACTCCTAATATCTCGTAATAATCTCTTTTTGCCATGTCGAATTTCTCAATAATTAACTTCCAACAACTACTTTGGCAAAACGAATTACTTTACCATTGAGTGAATATCCTTTTTCTAATTCATCCACCACTTTCCCTTTCATGGTATCGTCTGGCGAAGGAATAGATGTGATGGCCTCGTGAAAATCGGCATCGAACGTCTCGCCCTGCGCGTTCATTTCCTCCAAACCTTTGGAGATAAGTATATTTCTAAATTTGTGATAAATAAGTTGCATTCCTTCTTTTAAAACAGCAATATCATCAGCATTTTCCATTGCTTTCGCAGCACGATCAAAATCGTCTAATACGGGCAGAATGGCAGTAAAAGTGTCAGATGCAGCAGTTTTCGAAAACTCAACGCGCTCTCGGGCACTACGTTTTCTATAATTATCAAATTCAGAATACAAACGAAGATAACGATCGTTCATTTCTGCAAATTTCAATTGCCATTCGTCATCTTTATTCTCACTATTTATATTATCGGGATTTACTGATTCCTCCGTGTTAACTTCCGGATCAACCACCATATTTTCTTCAGAGTTTATTGGTTGTTCGTTGGATTGAGATAAATCAATTGGATTTTCGTTGGGAGTTTGATTTCCTTGCTGGCTCATATTTGTAAAAAAATTTCGTATTCGCTTACGCATTGTTAAGAATTTTGCCTTCGGGCAACGATAGTGCCATCAAGTCCTTAAGGACAATATGACAGAATGCGATAAGACGTTAAAATATTGAAGCATAAAAAACCCCGACAAAGATTTGTCAGGGTATGAAATAATTGAATTTTATTAATTCTTGATATACTTATCGAGTTCTGTTTCAAGAGCAGGGCCTCTTAAATTCTTTGCTAAAATAACTCCATTTGCATCAATAAGAAAGTTTGCTGGAATGCTGTTAATTCCATAAAGTGCAGCAGCTTTAGATCCCCAACCTCCTAAATCGCTTACATGATTTTCCCACACTAATCCATCTTTCTTAATTGCAGCAAGCCAAGGATCTTTTTTCATGTCCAATGAAACATTGTAAATAGTAAAACCTTTGGCTCCTTTAAATTTCATTTTCGAATACTTATTGTATGCGTTCACCACATTTGGATTTTCCATGCGGCAAGGTCCACACCATGAAGCCCAAAAATCGATAAGTACCACTTTACCACGTAGAGATGACAATTTTATTTCTTTTCCGTCTGGATTTGAAAGTGTTAACTCCGGAGCCACGTTACCAATTTGAACACCTGTTGGTGGATTTTGGTTTGAAGATTTTTGACTTTGTCCGTTTAAAAATGCGCCACCTAGAATTAAAGTAAATGCCGCAATTACGAGTAATAAATTTAGTTTTTTCATGGTTCAAATTTATAAATTTTGATAACAAATATTAAGCCTTAAAAAAATACTTGGGAGAAATTGTTTTGACAAAACTCCATGTTTTCAATAAATCAATCATTTAGTTAAAAACGTTTAATCTGAGCACCTAAGGCTTGAAGACGCGTGTCGATGTTTTGATACCCACGATCAATTTGTTCGATGTTGTCAATAATGCTCGTTCCCTCCGCAGAAAGTGCTGCAATTAATAAGGAAACACCTGCACGAATATCAGGAGAAGTCATGCGAATGCCGCGAAGTTTGTACTTGCGATTCAATCCAATAATTGTCGCCCGATGTGGATCACATAGAATAATTTGCGCTCCCATATCGATAAGTTTATCTACAAAAAACAAACGGCTTTCGAACATTTTTTGGTGAACCAACACGCTTCCATTTGCTTGTGAAGCAACCACCAAAATAATACTCAAAAGATCGGGAGTAAATCCTGGCCAAGGAGAATCTGATACCGTTAATATAGAGCCGTCGATGTATTTATTGATGGTATAACTCTCTTGTTCTGGAATTACAATATCATCACCATCGCGAAAAAGTTCAATGCCCAAACGACGAAACACATCGGGAATCATGCCTAGATGATCGTAACCAGTATCTTTAATTCTGATATTGCTTTGGGTCATTGCGGCTAGTCCAATGAAAGAACCTATCTCAATCATATCGGGCAACATGCGGTGTTCGCAACCACCCAGTTCTTTTACACCTTCAATAGTCAATAAATTAGAACCGACACCCGAAATTTTGGCGCCCATGCTATTTAGCATTTTACACAATTGTTGAATGTAGGGCTCGCAAGCTGCATTGAAAATTGTTGTTGTGCCTTTGGCCATCGTTGCTGCCATCAAGATATTGGCTGTTCCTGTAACGGAAGCTTCATCGAGCAACATAAAAGCACCTTTGAGTTCTTTTGCCTCCACTTTGTAAAAGCTTTCAACACTATCGAAATCGAAAGATGCTCCGAGACTTTGGAAACCGATAAAATGCGTATCCATTCTGCGGCGACCAATTTTATCACCTCCAGGTTTTGGAATATACCCACGACCAAAACGCGTAAGTAAAGGTCCAACAATCATAACTGAACCGCGTAATGCAGAGCCTTTCTTCTTGAATTCTTCCGAAACCATGAAGTCAACATCCACATTATTTGCTGTAAAAGCCCAAGAGCCGTTACCAAGCTTTTCAACAAGAACGCCTAATGCACCAAGCAACTCGATGAGTTTATTGACATCAATAATGTCTGGAACATTATGAATGACACAGCGTTGGGAAGTTAACAAAACAGCACATAAAATCTGCAATGCTTCATTTTTAGCCCCTTGTGGAACGATTTCACCTTGAAGTCGTTTTCCACCAATAATTTCGAATCTATTCATTTAAATAGTGCTGAGTATTATTTCAAAATTTACGCTTGAAATTCTTCTGTTTTTGTCTTCCTTTATTAAACTTCTTGCCTTGTTGTTGGGAATTATTTTGGGCAATTCCTTCAGCAACAACAATCATATTAGAACCTTCGGCAGGCTGAAGTAAGCCACCCGAAAGCGTGTTCATATCTTTAAAAATTTGATCATCTTGAACAGAGTCGCGATTCCAAGTGAGGTACGATTTTTTAAGATTATAAGCAATTGCTCCAATTAAAGCTTCGCGAACAGGGCCTTCTTCTACCTTATTTGCTTCATCAATCACCTTTTCAATTATTTTCCCATAGTGTCGGAAACGGATATTCGTATTTGGATAAGGAATGCGTTCCGGTTTTGTTTGAAAACTTTCTCTTGAAGGAATTGGATATGGAGAATCTACATCCAATCGAAAATTAGACATGATAAATAAATGATCCCACAGTTTGTGTTTGAAATCACTTACATCGCGAAGGTGTGGATTTAATTGACCCATTACTGAAATGATATATCGGGCCATTGTATTTCGCTCTTCTTTTTCAGAAATTTCGCATGTATGGTCTATCATACGTTGAATATGACGGCCGTACTCTGAAATAATAAGTTGAGGTCTTTGGGAATTGTATTCCATGAATGTTGTTGAATTATCATGCCCTAAATACTTATGGGCTGTCTTATTATGTGTAAAGAATGACGAATGTAATAAGAAATTGCCTATTCATTAATTTTCAATCGAGCAAACTTAAGCAATAATTGTTTTTGTCCCACTTCTTGAAAAAAGATGGTTGCCTTTAACTCACCCGTTCGTCCTTCAATATTGATCACTTTACCTGGTCCAAATCGTTCATGAACAACCTCCATTCCTGTTTGCAATTTGCTCACATCATCGGCAATAAACGTTGATTTAATATTGGGATTTTGAGGTGTATCGGGATTAATTTTTTTCAAAGGAGTAAATCCTTTCAGAGGTTGAATTGGATTTAATTCTTGCGGTTTTGCGCTCTTTGTTTTAAGTGTACTTGAAGTGTTTCGAGGCGTAAAACCCCCAAAGTCAGAACGATCTGAACTAAAATCTAAAAAGCCCTTGGGTTCGGAAGCAACAGGTATATCTAATAAAGATGGGTCAATTTCTTCCAAAAAGCGACTTGGTTCTGAATGGGTTACTTGCCCCCAACGAAAACGAGTTGTTGCACTTGATAAAGTGAGGTATTTTTCGGCACGGGTAATGGCAACATAAAATAATCGGCGCTCTTCTTCCAATTCCTCGCGGCTATTCAAGGAGAGTTGAGAAGGAAATAGATTTTCTTCCATTCCAACCACAAAAACAGCAGGATATTCTAATCCTTTCGCAGCATGAATCGTCATTAAAGAAACTCTGTTGGGATCTTCTTTTTCATTCTCATCGGCATCGGTAAGTAAAGCAATATCTTGCATAAAAACATCTAATGTACGCTCAGCCACTTCATCATCACTTTCTGGGAGCGTATGAACAAATTCCTGAATACCATTCAATAATTCAAGAACATTTTCGTGCTTACTAATTCCCTCGGGAGTTTTGTCAATTCCTAATTCCTTTAATAATCCGGATGACCGAGCAATGTGCATTGCTAAATCGTAAGCAGATGCAGTCTTTAAACCATGCTGAAAACTCTTAATCATGGTCACAAAGTCGATAACTTTCTGAGCAGAAGCTCCATTCAATGGCCGATATAAAGCCATCCCTTCAATAGTATCCCACAAACTTTTACCATGTTGACCTGCAGCAACAATGATCTTTTCGAGCGAGGTTTTTCCTATACCACGGGCAGGATAATTAATAACTCGTTTCAGCGCTTCTTCATCATTTGGATTAATCGTTAAACGGCAATAAGCTAATAGATCTTTAATTTCCTTTCGTTTGTAAAAAGATAAACCGCCATAAATGCGATATGGAATACCTCGTTTCCGAAGCGATTCTTCCATGGAACGGCTCTGGGAATTTGTTCTATATAAAATTGCAATGTCGCTATTGGGCAATTGCATATTCATTCTTAAATCGAATATTCCATTTGCGACCAATGTGGCTTCTTCGTTGTCAGTACTTGCTTTTAATAACCGAATACGTTCACCGACAACATTATCTGTCCATACAACCTTTTTTAACTGTTCTTTATTGTTTCGAATTACACTGTTTGCCGCCTGAACGATGGTTTTGGTGGAACGATAATTTTGTTCAAGTTTAAATACCTTAAGCTCCGGGTAGTCTTTCTCAAAGTTTAATATATTTTGAATATTGGCACCACGAAACGCATAAATACTCTGAGCATCATCACCAACTACACAAATATTTTGATACATAGCCGCTAATTTCTTCACGATTAGGTATTGACTAAAATTTGTATCCTGATACTCATCAACGAGTATATATCGAAATTTCTGTTGATACTTATAAAGTATTTCTGGATATTTTTTTAAAAGGACGTTAGTTTTAAAAAGCAAATCATCAAAATCCATTGCGGAAGCTTTAAAACAACGCTTCTCGTATGCTTCATAGACTAAGCCCAATTTGGGTTTACCCGCTTGACGATCTTCTTCCAACACTTCCGCCTGAGCAAGATACTGAGCGGCTGATATTAGATTATTCTTCGCATTTGAAATTCTATTCAGAACAAGAGAAGGTTTATAAATCTTATCGTCCAATTGCATCTCACCCAAAATTGTTTTGATAAGACTTTTGGAGTCATCGGTATCGTAAATCGTAAAATTAGAAGGGTAGCCCAGTTTTTCAGCTTCAAATCTTAAGATACGAGCAAAAACAGAATGGAAAGTGCCCATCCATAGATTTGATGCTTCAGAACCCTTCACGATTTTGTGAATACGTTCCTTCATTTCGCGAGCTGCTTTATTTGTAAAAGTAAGAGACAATATATTGAAGGCATCAACCCCAGAATTTAACAAGTGAGCGATTCGGTATGTTAAAACACGCGTTTTACCTGAACCGGCTCCAGCAATAATCATTACAGGCCCTTTGGTATTTTCAACTGCTTGTCGTTGAATTGGATTTAATTCATTTAAAAAACTATCAGACATAATGCAAAAGTAAACAATGAAAAAATCTTAATTCTTTTAAACTGATAAATAAAATGCAAAAAATTATAACATTATAAACATGCTTGTTAATAAGCATTTAAGAGAATTATGAAGCTCCTATTTCCCAAAAGGGACAGAAAAAAAATAAATGTGGAATTATTTTTCACACATCTAGTTGTGAATTAGAAAGTAGTTCTTATCTTTGCGCTCCCAAAAATTGGGCAAATTAGATACAATAGTTTTTAATATTCATAAAATCAACGCCTAAAAGCATGCCTACTATTCAGCAGCTTGTACGTAAGGGACGCACGCCCAACGCCACTAAGAGTAAGAGTCCAGCCTTGGATTCATGTCCTCAGCGTAGAGGTGTATGTACACGCGTATACACAACGACTCCAAAGAAACCGAATTCTGCAATGCGTAAAGTTGCTCGTGTTCGTTTGACGAATACGAAAGAAGTTAACGCTTATATTCCAGGAGAAGGTCACAACTTACAAGAACATAGTATTGTACTTATCCGCGGCGGTCGTGTTAAAGATCTTCCGGGTGTACGTTACCACATTGTTCGTGGAGCACTCGATACTTCTGGAGTTGAAGGACGTAACCAACGTCGTTCTAAATACGGAACAAAACGTCCTAAACCAGGACAACCGGCAGCTGTTGCAGGTAAAGGCAAAAAGAAATAATTTAAGCATATAGTATTCCTTTCGCACCATGAGAAAGACCACCCCCAAACGAATTGCCCGCACACCAGATCCAAGATTTAATGATCCTTTGGTAACGCGTTTCGTTAACAACTTAATGTTTGACGGAAAAAAGAGTATTGCGTATGCAATATTTTACGATGCAGTAGATATCGTTGAAAAAAGAACAGAAGAAAACGGACATGAAGTTTGGAAACGAGCTTTAGAAAATGTTAGTCCAACTGTTGAAGTTAAAAGCCGCCGTGTTGGTGGTGCAACTTTTCAAATTCCAATGGAAATTCGTCCAGATCGTAAAATCGCTTTGGGAATGAAATGGATGATTATGTATTCACGTAAACGTAACGAGAAATCAATGGCTCAACGTTTAGCTTCTGAAATTGTTGCTGCTTCCAAAGGCGAAGGATCAGCTCACAAGAAGAAGGAAGATACTCATAGAATGGCTGAAGCAAACAAAGCATTTTCACATTTCCGATTTTAATATAAAAAAATTCAAAAGAACGTCATGGCTCACGATCTTCAATATACAAGAAACATCGGAATTGCTGCACATATTGATGCTGGTAAAACCACAACAACTGAACGCATTCTCTATTACACCGGGGTAAATCATAAAATTGGTGAGGTGCATGACGGAGCTGCTACCATGGACTGGATGGTTCAGGAGCAAGAACGTGGAATCACAATCACGTCTGCTGCAACTACTTGTTTTTGGCATTACCGTGATAATAAATACAAATTAAACATTATCGATACTCCCGGTCACGTTGACTTTACAGTAGAGGTAAACCGTTCTCTTCGTGTATTGGATGGATTGGTGTTTTTGTTTTCTGCAGTGGATGGTGTTGAACCTCAATCAGAAACAAACTGGCGCCTTGCAAATAACTATAACGTTACTCGTTTAGGATTTGTTAATAAGATGGATCGTCAAGGAGCTGATTTCCTAGCTGTAGTTAAGCAGGTTAAGGAAGTACTTGGAGGTAATCCAATTCCTCTTCAACTTCCAATTGGGGCTGAAGAAACATTTCGTGGTGTAGTTGATTTGATTAACTTCCGTGGAATCGAATGGAATGAAGAAGATAAAGGAATGACTTTTAACGAAGTTCCAATTCCGGATGATATGTTAGAAGAGGCAACTGAATGGAGAGGAAAACTTCTTGAAGCAATTGCTGAATTTGATGATAGTTTGATGGAGAAATTCTTTGATGCTCCTGAATCAATAACAGAACGTGAAATATTGACAGCACTTCGTCAAGCATGCGTTACAAATAAAATTGTTCCTATGGTATGTGGAACAGCTTTCAAAAACAAAGGCGTGCAAACAATGCTCGACTTAGTAATGGAGCTGATGCCAAGTCCGATGGATAAAGAAAGCATTACAGGTATCAATCCTGATACTGGCTTAGAGGTAACTCGTCGCCCAGATGTAAAAGAGCCATTTACTGCACTTGCATTTAAAATTGCAACAGATCCTTTTGTAGGACGTCTATGTTTCTTCCGTGCATACGCAGGACATTTGGATGCAGGTTCTTATGTACTCAATACTCGTAGTGGTAACAAGGAACGTATTAGCCGTATATTCCAAATGCATGCTAACAAACAAAATTCAATTGAATATATTGAGGCAGGTGATATTGGAGCGGCTGTAGGATTTAAGGATATCAAAACAGGAGATACTCTATGTGACGAAAAGCATCCAATCGTGCTTGAAGCAATGAACTTCCCTGATCCAGTAATTGGTGTTGCAATTGAGCCAAAAACTCAAGCTGACGTTGATAAATTGGGTATGGCACTTTCTAAACTTGCTGAAGAAGATCCAACATTCCGCGTGAAAACAGATGAAGATTCTGGACAAACGATTATCAGTGGAATGGGTGAGCTTCACTTAGAAATTATCCTTGACCGTTTGAAGCGTGAGTTTAAAGTGGAATGTAACCAAGGTGCTCCTCAAGTAAACTACAAAGAAGCAATTACTGCAACAATTAATCACCGTGAAATTTACAAGAAACAAACAGGTGGTCGTGGTAAATTCGCTGACATTGTAGTAACTATTGGCCCTGCTGACGAAGGAAAAGAAGGTCTTCAGTTTGTGAATGCAGTTGTTGGAGGTAACATTCCACGTGAATACATTCCATCTGTTGAAAAAGGATTCAAAACAGCAATGCAAAATGGTGTACTAGCTGGTTATACAATGGATAGCCTTAAAGTAACATTAAGTGATGGTTCTTACCATGCTGTCGATTCAGATTCATTATCATTCGAAATCTGTGCAAAAACAGCATTCCGTGAAGCTTTACCTAAAGCTAAACCAGTATTGCTTGAGCCAATCATGAAAGTTGAAGTAGTAACTCCTGAAGATTACATGGGAGATATTATTGGAGATTTAAATAAACGTCGTGGGCAGTTAGAAGGAATGGATAGTCGCGGTGGCGCTCAAGTTATTCGTGCTAAAGTTCCTTTGAGTGAAATGTTTGGATATGTAACAACATTGAGAACTATTTCTTCTGGTCGCGCAACATCTACCATGGAGCCGTCGCATTATTCTGAAGCACCAAGAAACGTAGCTGATGAAGTAATCGCAAAAGCAAAAGGTAAAACAGCAAATGCATAATCGTTCTTTATATTTATCATGAGCCAAAAAATCAGAATTAAACTCAAGTCTTACGACTACAATTTAGTAGACAAGTCGGCTGAGAAAATCGTTAAAACAGTAAAATCTACTGGAGCTGTTGTAAGTGGTCCAATTCCACTTCCTACAAACAAAAAGATTTTCACAGTACTACGATCTCCTCACGTTAACAAAAAAGCACGTGAACAATTTCAACTTTGTTCATACAAGCGATTATTAGATATTTATAGTACGACTTCAAAAACTGTTGATGCTCTAATGAAATTAGAACTTCCTAGCGGTGTAGAAGTTGAAATTAAAGTCTAGTGTAATAATTAAGAATAATTTTTCATAACACAATTAATATAAAATGTCAGGTCTAATCGGAAAAAAAATCGGTATGACTAGTATCTACAGTGCCGCTGGTAAGAACATACCATGCACGATTATAGAAGCTGGTCCTTGCGTTGTTACGCAAGTCAAAACCATCTCCACAGATGGTTATAGCGCAGTTCAACTGGCGTTTGACGAGAAAAAAGAGAAGCATACAACAGCTGCAATGAAAGGTCACTTTGCGAAAGCAAATTCAAACCCAATGCGTAAGTTAGTTGAGTTTCGCAACTTTGAAGTAGAACATGCACTCGGAAGCACAATCAATGTTGAATTGTTTGAAGAAGGTGAATTTGTAAGTGTTATTGGTACTTCAAAAGGAAAAGGATTTCAAGGTGTTGTAAAACGTCACGGATTTAGTGGTGTTGGTATGGCAACCCACGGTCAGCATAATCGTCTTCGTGCTCCAGGATCTTTGGGAGCATCATCGTATCCATCTCGCGTTTTTAAAGGAATGCGCATGGCAGGAAGAACAGGTGGAGCGCGAGTTAAAGTGCAAAATCTAATCGTATTGAAAGTTTTACCCGAACAGAATCTTATCGTTGTGCAAGGTGCTATACCAGGTCCAAAAGGTTCTTACGTAATGATTGAGAAGTAACATGGAACTCGCAGTATACAACTCCAACGGTCAAGAGACCGGCCGAAAAATTTCTTTAAGTAAGGACATTTTCGGAATCGAACCAAACGATCACGCAATTTATCTCGATGTAAAGCAGATTCTTGCAAATCGCAGACAAGGTACACACAAGTCAAAAGAGCGTGCTGAAATAGCTGGTTCTACAAGAAAACTAAAACGCCAAAAGGGTACAGGTGGTGCTCGTGCAGGTAGTATTAAATCACCAGTATTTGTTGGTGGAGGTAGAATTTTCGGACCACGTCCAAGAGACTATTCTTTCCGCTTAAATAAAAAAGTGAAGCAATTGGCTCGTAAGTCTGCACTTACATACAAAGCTTTAGAAAATGGGATTGTCTTAGTTGAGCATTTCAGCTTTGAAAAACCATCTACAAAAAATTACAACAGTATTCTTAATAAACTTAAGGTTTCTGATAAGAAAACACTTGTTGTAGTTCCTGAAATGAACGATAATTTATATCTTTCTTCTCGTAATATTCAGCGAAGTAAGGTAGTATTAGCAAGCGATTTGAATACCTATGATATTCTTAATGCAAGCAGTATCGTTTTATTTGAGAATTCTGTTCAAACAATTGAAAACCTTCTAGCACAAAATTAATTATGAGCATCATCATCAAACCTATCATCACAGAAAAGATGAGCGGACAATCCGAGAAGATGAACCGCTTTGGTTTTGTGGTTCATTCTGAGGCCAACAAAATTGAAATCAAAAATGCCATTGAAAAAATCTATGGCGTATCTGTTGAAAGTATCCGCACGATGAAATACATCGGCAAAGTTAAAATGCGTAACACTAAAAGTGGAGTTAACTCTGGTCTAGTTGGGAATTGCAAAAAAGCGATTGTACAATTGAAAGCTGGAGATTCTATCGACTTTTACAGTAACATTTGATAAGAAATGGGACTTAGAAAATTCAATCCAATTACACCAGGTACCCGATTTAAGGTAGCTGACACTTACAGCGATGTAACTACCCGCGAGCCGGAGAAGTCATTGTTGGTTAAGCAAAAGAAATCCGGTGGGCGAAACCACAGTGGAAAAATGACTATGCGCTACATTGGTGGTGGTCACAAACAACGTTATCGTTTGATTGATTTCAAGCGTGATAAACACGATGTTCCCGCTGTTGTTAAATCAATCGAATACGATCCGAATAGATCTGCGCGTATTGCATTACTTCAATATGCTGACGGAGAAAAAAGGTATATTATTGCTCCGAACGGAGTTGAAGTAGGGCATCCTATCATGTCTGGAACGAAAGCTCCAGTAGAACCGGGAAATGCTTTATTTCTTAGCGATATTCCTCTTGGATCTATGATTCACCATATCGAATTACGTCCTGGGCAAGGTGCTCAATTTGTAAGAAGTGCAGGTGTTTCAGCTCAGTTAACTGCAAAAGATGGCAAATACGTTATTGTGAGACTTCCTTCTGGAGAAACTCGAATGATATTAGCTACATGCTTAGCGGTATTAGGAACAGTATCAAATCCAGATCATAGACTTGTTCGTTCAGGTAAAGCCGGACGTACACGTTGGCAAGGAAGAAGACCACGTAACCGTGGTGTTTCAATGAATCCAGTTGATCACCCGATGGGTGGTGGTGAAGGACGCTCTTCAGGAGGTCATCCACGTAGTAGAAATGGAATTCCAGCTAAAGGTTATAAAACTCGTGCACCGAAAAATCACAGCACGAAGTACATCATAGAGCGTCGTAAAAAATAATTATCAACACCTGAGAATCAAAACAAATGAGCCGTTCACTAAAAAAAGGACCCTTTATTGATTTCAAACTGGAGCGTAAAGTATACTCCATGATTGAATCAGGAAAAAAATCTGTAATCAAAACATGGGCAAGGCGTTCCATGATTTCACCAGATTTTGTTGGTCAAACAATCGCCGTTCATAATGGCAATAAATTCATCCCGGTTTATGTTACCGAGAACATGGTTGGTCACAAACTTGGAGAATTTGCTCCAACTCGTACTTACCGTGGTCATGCGGGTAATCGTAAGGACAAGGGAAGAAAATAATCATTAACGTTCTTTATCCGAAAAAACCATGGGAGCCAGAAAAAAACTCCGTGCCGATGCAATGAAGGCAGAGAGAAAAACAATTGCATTTGCCAAATTAAATGATTGTCCAACATCACCTCGAAAAATGCGATTAGTTGCAGATTTAGTGAGAGGTGTTGATGTAGATAAAGCATTGGCGATTTTAAAATTTACAAACAAAGACTCAGCGTTGCGTCTTGAAAAACTTCTCTTATCTGCAATTGCAAATTGGCAAGCAAAAAATGAAGGTCTTAGAATTGAAGACAGCAATGTTTTCGTAAAAGAGATTAAAGTTGATGCTGCTCGTATGCTTAAGAGACTAAGACCTGCACCACAAGGTAGAGGTTTTAGAATCCGTAAACGTTCGAACCATGTTACTTTGGTTTTGGATTCAAAAGAAGTTACAGCTGCTATTTAAAAAATTAAAGAAAAACAAATTACATGGGACAAAAATGTAATCCAATAGCTCTTCGTTTAGGAATTGTAAGAGGATGGGACTCCAATTGGTATGGAGGTCGTAAATATGCCGATAAACTTCTTGAAGATCATAAAATCCGCAAGTATCTGAGTGCACGCCTTGTAAAAGCGGGTGTATCAAGAATCGTCATTGAACGACATCTTAAAATAGTTACTGTTACAATTAATACTGCTCGTCCAGGTATCATTATAGGTAAGGGAGGACAAGAGGTTGATAAATTGAAAGAAGAACTCAAGAAGTTAACTAAGAAGGACGTTCAAATCAATATTTTTGAAATAAAAAGACCTGAATTAGATGCTCGTTTAGTAGCAGATGGCATTGCTCGTCAGTTAGAAGGAAGAATTTCATTCCGTCGTGCAATGAAAACATCAATTGCTTCTACAATGAGAATGGGTGCTGAAGGTATTAAATGTAAAGTTTCTGGTCGCTTAGGAGGCGCAGAAATGGCTCGAGTTGAGAGTTACAAAGAAGGCAGAACTCCACTACATACATTACGTGCAGATATTGATTATGCTTTATCAGAAGCCCATACAACATATGGTAGATTAGGTGTTAAAGTTTGGATATGTAAGGGTGAGGTATTTGGCAAAAGAGATTTATCTCCTAATATTGGAATGGCTGCTCAGAAAAACAGTGGTGCTTCATCTTCACCAGACAGAGATCGCGATAGAGATCGTGGTGGGCGCTCTAGAAATAAGAGAAATAAATCATAAAACAAACAAAAAAAGGGAAGTTTTACTTCCCTTTTTTTGTTTGTAAACATATTCTATAAGAAAATAATTTTAGCATATTTAACTGATTTACTAACAGTTAGGCTTCATAATTTTTTTTTTAACAAAATAGGTTGAAATATTTTACAATACCTTGTTGGAAAATAAAAACAACTTACTATCTTTGCCGTCCCCAAAATAGAAGGCTGAATCATTCAGCATCGATATTTGGTACTAGGATTTAAAAACACGAAATAATAAAATCAGATGTTACAGCCGAAACGTACGAAGTACAGGAAGCAGCATAAAATGAAGATGCATGGTAATGCTACTCGAGGTCATGAGTTAGCATTCGGATCATTCGGAATTAAAGCTATGGAGGGGGTTTGGATGACAGCTCGCCAAATTGAAGCAGCACGTATTGCAGTAACTCGTTACATGAAACGTGAGGGACAAATTTGGATACGTGTTTTTCCTGATAAACCAATTACCAAAAAGCCTGCAGAGGTTCGTATGGGTAAAGGTAAAGGAGCTCCAGAATATTGGGTTGCTGTAGTGAAACCAGGGACAATTATTTTTGAAGCTGAAGGTGTTCCGATGGAGATTGCAAAAGAAGCACTTCGATTAGCAGCACAAAAACTACCGGTAACTACGAAATTTATCGTACGTCGCGATTATGTCGAAGCAACTGCATAAATGATATGAAACAGATAGAAATAATAGATCTTTCAGTTGAAGAATTGAAAGAGAAAATATCGGAAGAAACCTTAGTATTATCCAAATTAGTTTTTGGGCATACTGTTTCAAAAATAGAAAATCCATTGAAGATTAGATCTACTCGTCGCGGTATCGCACGATTAAAAACTGAACTTCACAAGCGCCAATCAACATCAACCGCTAACTAATTAGATGATGGAATCAATAGAAAGAAATCTTCGTAAGGAACGTACTGGTTTGGTAAGAAGCAATAAAATGGATAAAACCATTATTGTTGCAGTTGAGCGAAAAGTAAAGCATCCGAAATACGGAAAATACGTAAAAAAAACTACTACATTTTTTGCGCATGATGACAAAAACGATTGTGGCATTGGCGATACAGTTCGCATCAGCGAAACGCGTCCATTGAGTAAAAACAAGCGTTGGAGAATGGTTGAAATAATCGATCGTGCAAAATAATTGAATTAAGAATAGAATTATTACAGAGTCATGATACAACAGGAATCCCGATTAACAGTAGCAGATAACAGTGGCGCCAAAGAGGTGCTTTGTATTCGTGTACTTGGAGGAACCAAAAAAAGATATGCATCGGTAGGAGACAAAATTGTTGTCACTATTAAACATGCATTACCTTCAGGAAATGCTAAAAAGGGAGCTGTAGCCAAAGCGGTTGTGGTTCGCACTAAAAAAGAAATTCGTCGTGCTGACGGATCTTATATAAGATTTGACGATAATGCAGTTGTATTATTGAATAATAACGATGAGCTAAGAGGCACGCGTATTTTTGGACCAGTAGCTCGTGAATTACGTGAAAAGCAATTTATGAAAATTGTTTCTCTTGCACCAGAGGTACTCTAATAATATTAAAGAGCAATGAAACTTCACATCAAAAAAGGAGATAAAGTAACTGTATTAGCCGGTGATTCTAAAGGTCAAATGGGTGAAATACGTGAAATTGACACAAAGAAAATGCGCGCAATTGTGATAGGTGTCAATATGATATCAAAGCATGCGAAAGCTAGTACAAAGTATCCACAAGGTGGTATAATCAAAATGGAAGGACCTGTTCACATTTCCAACCTAATGTTGATTGAGCCAGGAACTGGAAAACCAACACGCACAGGCCGAAAAGCAGATGCAAATGGTAAAATGGTTCGTTTTTCTAAAAAATCAGGGGAGGTTATCAAGTAATGGAATATACACCCAATCTTAAAACTAAGTACCGCAAGGAAATTAGTGCTACTCTATTAGGTGAGTTTGGCTATAAAAGTACTATGCAAGTACCTAAATTAGAAAAAATCTGTATTAATCAAGGTATTGGTGCAGCTGTTTCTGATAAAAAATTAATTGATTCTGCAATTTCTGAAATGTCTATCATTTCTGGTCAAAAAGCAGTTGCTACAAAATCTAAGAAAGACATCTCTAACTTCAAATTACGTAAGGGTGTTCCAATTGGGGCACGTGTAACATTACGTGGTGATAGAATGTATGAGTTTCTTGAAAGATTAATTGTTGTTGCTCTTCCAAGGATCAGAGATTTTCGCGGAATTAATGATAAAGGATTTGATGGTTATGGTAACTACACTTTGGGAGTTACAGAACAAATCATTTTTCCAGAGATCAATATTGATAAAGTGACGCGTATAATGGGAATGGATATAACATTTGTAACCAACGCAGAAACAGATAAAGAAGCATTTGCATTACTACGTGAATTCGGGCTTCCATTCAAAAATTTAAAAAAATAAGTAAGCGATGGCTAAGGAAAGTATGAAAGCCCGTGAGGTAAAACGGGAGAAATTAGTAGAACGTTATGCAGAAAAAAGAGCGGCTCTAAAGGCAGCTGGAGATTCTGTTGGACTTCAAAAACTTCCAAAAAACTCATCGAAAATTAGACTTCGTAATCGTTGTAAATTGACTGGTCGTCCTCGTGGTTATATTCGTCAATTTGGTTTGTCACGTATTACTTTTCGTGAAATGGCATCTGATGGGAAAATCCCGGGAATTACAAAAGCTAGTTGGTAATTCATTACAATAAAACACTGAAATAATAATAAAATGACAGACCCGATCGCAGACTATTTAACTAGATTAAGAAATGCAATCAATGCAAATCATCGCGTTGCTGAAATTCCATCGTCAAAGTTAAAGCGGGAAATGACAAAAATCCTTTTTGAAAAAGGATATGTCTTAAGTTATAAATTTGAAGAACCGACTTCAACAGATCCACAGGGTGTAATTAAGATTGCATTGAAATATCACCCCGTTTCTAAAATTCCTGCTATACGCACTCTAACACGTGTATCTAAACCAGGTCTTAGAAAATATGTACACGTAGAAAAAATTCCTCGTGTAATCAATGGATTAGGTATAGCAATTTTATCTACATCGAAAGGTGTAATGACAGACAAAGAGGCGAAACGCGAAAATGTTGGAGGAGAAGTTCTCTGCTACATATATTAATCTTCCTAGAGAAAAAGAATTATGTCACGTATAGGAAAAATGCCAGTTGTGTTACCAAACGGAGTTACTGTTTCAGTTTCTTCTGCAAACATAATTTCAGTTAAAGGGCCTTTAGGCGAATTGCATCAACAAGTTGATCCAGCGATTATTCTTGGAATTGAAGAGAATACTGTAATTGTATCACGTCAGAACGATGATAAAGATCAACGTGCTAAACACGGACTTTATCGTTCACTCATTGCTAATATGGCTAAAGGAGTTTCTGAAGGTTTTACAACCGAACAAGAATTAGTTGGTGTAGGTTATCGTGCTGCTAATACTGGACAAATGTTAGAATTATCTTTAGGATATTCTCATAATATCACATTTGAATTACCATCGGAAATTCAAGTTGAAACGAAAACAGAGCGTGGTAAGAATCCAATTATCATAATGAAATCTTCCGATAAGCAATTATTAGGGATGGTGGCTGCAAAAATTCGTTCATTAAGGAAACCCGAACCATACAAAGGAAAAGGAATTAAATTTGTGGGTGAAGTATTACGTCGTAAAGCTGGTAAATCTGCTGGTAAGAAATAAGAATCATTAATCAACATGGCTATCACTAAAGAATTTAGAAGAGCTCGAATTAAAGAGCGGATCCGCAAAGTAGTTACGGGCGATTCAAATGCACCTCGAATGAGTGTATTTAGAAGCAATAAAGATATTTACGTTCAACTAATTGACGATAGTAAAGGCCATACAGTTCTTGCTGCATCTTCAACTGAACAAGTAGTATCATCAAAAAAAGTTAATAAGATCGAACAAGCCGCTTTAGTAGGAAAAGCGATTGCAGCTAAAGCTCTTGAGGCCGGAATAAATGAAGTTCGTTTTGATAGAAATGGATATTTATATCATGGTCGTATAAAATCACTAGCTGAAGGTGCTCGTGAAGGAGGTCTAAAATTCTAAATTAATCATGGCAAACGCAAATATTAAACGAGTTCGCTCTAGCGAAATTGAACTAAAAGATAAGCTAGTTGGCGTAAATCGTGTAACTAAAGTTACAAAAGGTGGTCGTGCTTTTACATTCTCTGCCATTGTAGTGGTTGGAAATGAAAAAGGTATTGTAGGCCACGGTTTAGGTAAAGCAAAGGAAGTTACTGATGCAATTAGCAAAGGTGTTGATGATGCAAAAAAAACATTAATCAAAGTTCCAGTAATTAATGGAACCGTACCACATGAACAAATTGGGAAATTTGGTGGAGCATTAGTTTTTCTTAAACCAGCAGCTCATGGAACAGGTGTAATAGCCGGTGGTGCGATGCGCGCAGTTTTAGAAAGTGTTGGTATTACTGACGTTCTTGCTAAATCAAAAGGTTCTTCTAATCCCCACAATGTTGTTAAAGCAACAATTCAAGCTCTAAGTTTGATGCGTGACCCTGCTACTATAGCTCAACAACGTGGTATTTCAATGGAAAAAGTATTCAACGGATAATTGATTGCCATGTCTAAAATTAAAATTACTCAAATTAAAAGCGGTATTGATCGTCCGGAACGTCAGAAATTGACATTACGTGCTTTAGGTATTCGTAAAATGCATAATCCAGTGGAACATGAGGCAACGCCTCAAATATTGGGTATGGTTAACAAAGTAAAACATTTGATTTCTGTCGAGGAAATCTGAAATATATTAAACTATGAACCTCAGCAATCTAAAACCGGCAGTAGGATCGGTTAAAAGCAGCAAGAGAATAGGACGTGGTCAAGGATCTGGTCGTGGTGGAACATCAACACGTGGTCATAAAGGAGCAAAGTCAAGATCTGGTTACTCAAGTAAAGCAGGATTTGAAGGTGGTCAAATGCCTCTTCAACGTCGTTTACCTAAGTTCGGATTTAAAAATATTAACCGAGTTGAGTATCGTGGCATCAATCTCGATACACTTCAAATTCTAGCTGCAGCAAAAAATATCGATACCATTTCATTCGATACATTATTAGAAAATGGTCTTGCTTCAAAGAATGATCGTATCAAGATTTTAGGTCGTGGTGAAATTACTACCAAAATTTCTGTTACTGTTCACGCTTTCACAGCAACTGCTAAATCTGCAATTGAATCACAGGGCGGAAGCGCTACAACATTATAACACTTTCCTGATGAAAAATTTTTTCAATACCTTCCGGAATATATACAAAGTAGAAGAACTGCGAACCAAAATTGGTAATACTCTACTTTTCCTTCTCATCTATAGATTAGGTTCATTTGTAGTATTGCCAGGTGTTGATCCAAATGCATTAGGAGCTCTCAAGCAACAATCTTCTGATGGTATTCTTGGTCTATTGAATATGTTTTCGGGTGGTGCTTTTTCAAACGCATCCATTTTTGCATTGGGTATCATGCCTTACATTTCGGCATCGATTGTAATTCAACTTTTATCAATTGCAGTTCCTTATTTCCAAAAAATGCAGAAAGAAGGAGAAAGTGGACGAAAGAAGATGAATCAATTAACCCGCTACCTAACTGTTGTAATTACAGCTTTTCAAGCGCCTGGTTATTTAGCTAATTTGAATTCTCAATTAGGAGTTAATGCAATCTCTGAAAACACTGCTTACTTTTGGATTTCTTCAACAATTATTCTTGTTGCGGGTACCATGTTCATCATGTGGTTAGGAGAAAAGATTACGGATCGTGGAATTGGTAATGGTATTTCTCTAATTATCATGGTTGGAATTATATCTAACCTACCTGCTGCTATTATTGCTGAATTCGGTTCTCGTATTGAACAAAAAGGTGGTGGTCTTGTGATGTTCCTTATTGAATTAGTAATTCTTCTCTTTATTGTTATTTTCTCAATTATGCTAGTTCAGGGTGTTCGTCGAATTCCTGTTCAAGTAGCTAAAAGAATTCAAGGTAATAAGCAAGTAGGTGGTATTCGTCAATATATTCCATTGCGTGTAAATTCTGCTGGTGTAATGCCAATTATCTTTGCTCAGGCAATAATGTTTATACCAATAACAGTAGTTGGTTACGCAGGAATTGAATCACTTCAGGGTGTTATGCAAACATTCTCGAATGTTACAGGTTTCTGGTATAATTTTTCTTTTGCAGTTATGATTATTCTTTTCACCTATTTCTATACAGCAATCACAGTCAATCCTAAAAATATGGCTGAGGAGATGAAAAGAAGTGGTGGCTTTGTTCCTGGTGTTCAACCGGGTCGTCAAACAGCTGAATATATCGATGATATCATGTCTAGAATTACACTTCCAGGAGCTATCTTTTTAGCTTTAATTGCTGTACTTCCTGCAGTTGCAATGATGATTGGTATTTCTAACAAATTTGCCCAATTTTATGGTGGAACATCTCTACTAATTTTAGTAGGTGTTGTTTTAGATACTCTTCAACAAATCGAAAGTCATTTATTGATGCGTCAATATGATGGATTAATGAAAAATACTCGTATTAAAGGTCGGACAAATACAAGTTCGCCAGTTAGTATGACAAGCTAATTTTTTCTTCAGATGATCTATTATAAGACCGCTGAAGAGATTGAACAAATTAGAAATAGTTCTTTACTTGTTGCCCGCACTCTGGCGGAAGTTGCTAAAAACATCAACCCCGGAGTAACCAGTTTACAGCTGGATAAAATTGCAGAGGAATTCATACATGATAATGGTGGTATTCCTGCATTTAAAGGATATGGTGGTTTTCCTAATTCACTGTGCATTTCTCCTAACGAGCAAGTTGTACATGGAATACCTGATAACCGACCTTATGTTGACGGAGATATAATTTCTGTTGATTGTGGTGTCCTTATGAATGGGTTTTATGGAGATTCTGCATACACATTTAGTGTAGGTGAAATTCCAAATGAAACTATGCAATTAATGAAGGTTACTAAGGAAAGTTTATACCGAGGAATTGGTGTAGCATTACCTGGTAAACGCCTTCAAGATATCAGCTATGAAATTCAAACTTATTGCGAAAAGAATGGATACTCTGTTGTAAGAGAACTTGTTGGTCATGGAATCGGCAAAAATCTACACGAGGCACCTGAAGTACCAAATTTTGGTAAGAGGGGATCCGGAATAAAGCTTCAGGTTGGTTTGGTTATAGCAATTGAACCTATGATTAATATGGGGAAAAGAAATATTATTCACGGTAAAGATGGTTGGACCATCAAAACTGCAGATAATAAACCTTCTGCTCATTATGAACATACAATTGCAATAAAAGATGGTAAAGCAGATATTCTTTCATCATTTGAGTATGTAGAAGATGTTCTGAAACAAAGGAATTTATTCATTGCTTAATAAATTGATTAAATAAATAAACGTGTCAAAACAGTCATCCATAGAACAAGACGGAACAATAATCGAGGCTTTATCGAATGCAATGTTTCGTGTTGAATTGGAAAATGAGCATGTAATTGTTGCTCATATTTCTGGGAAGATGCGTATGCACTATATTAAAATTTTACCCGGTGATAAGGTAAAAGTGGAGATGTCTCCATACGATTTATCAAAAGGTCGTATAACTTATCGCTACAAATAATAAAACAATGAAAGTAAAAACCTCCATCAAAAAAAGGAGTGTGGACTGCAAGATTGTACGCCGCAAAGGGAGACTTTATGTAATCAACAAAAAGAATCCCAAATTCAAACAACGTCAAGGATAAGCACCAAAATTAAAAACACATGGCTCGTATTTCCGGAATTGATCTTCCCAAAAATAAGCGTGGAGAAATTGGTCTAACCTATATATTTGGGATTGGACGCTCTACATCACAAAAAATTCTAACTGAGGCTGGAATTTCTTTCGATAAAAAAGTATCGGAATGGAATGATGACGAATTAGGAAAAATACGTGATATTATTAATAACACGTTTAAAGTGGAAGGAGCACTTCGATCAGAAGTTCAACTCAACATTAAGCGTTTGATGGACATTGGTTCATACAGAGGAATTCGTCACCGCTCCGGTCTTCCAGTTCGTGGACAAACAACTAAAAATAATGCTCGTACCCGCAAAGGGAAGAAGAAAACAGTTGCTAATAAGAAAAAAGTAACTAAATAATTCTTGAGTTAGAAACAACAGAATAATCCATTAGAAATGGCTAAAACAACCAAAACAACCAAGAAGCGAGTTGTTAAAGTAGAAGCAGTGGGTCATGCTCACATCAATGCGACTTTTAACAACATTATTGTATCTCTCACCAACACAACTGGACAGGTTATTTCCTGGAGTTCTGCAGGCAAGATGGGATTTCGCGGATCTAAGAAAAATACTCCATATGCTGGTCAAATGGCTGCGGGTGACTGTTCAAAAGTCGCCTTCGATTTAGGACTTCGCAAAGTTAAAGTGTTTGTTAAAGGTCCGGGCGGAGGACGTGAGTCTGCAATCCGAACAATTCACAACAGCGGTATCGAAGTAAGCGAAATTGTTGATGTTACTCCAGTACCTCACAATGGATGTCGTCCTCCAAAACGTCGTCGCGTTTAATTTTTCATTTTAACAATTCAGTTTATGGCAAGATATATTGGACCAAAATCGAAGATAGCCCGTAAGTTCCGCGAACCCATTTTTGGGCCGGATAAAGTGCTAACAAAGAAAAATTACCCTCCAGGGCAACACGGTAATTCAAAGAAACGTCAAAAAGTTTCTGAATACGGTGTCCAGCTTCAGGAGAAACAAAAAGCAAAATACACTTACGGAATTCTTGAAAAACAATTTGCATTGATTTTTGATCGTGCAAGTCGTGCTCAAGGTGTAACAGGTGAAATGCTTTTGAAATTAATTGAAGCTCGTTTAGATAATGTAGTTTATCGTATGGGCTTATCTGCAACTCGTTCTGGAGCGCGGCAATTGGTTTCACATCGTCATATAACTGTCAATGGTTCTGTGGTTAACATTCCATCATACACTCTTAAACCTGGTGATGTAATTGCAGTTCGTGAAAAATCACGCTCATTGGAAGTTATTTCAAATTCACTTTCAGGACATACAAATAAATACTCTTGGTTAGAATTTAATGTTTCTTCTTTGAGTGGTACGTTCTTAAATCTTCCTGAACGCGAACTAATTCCTGAAAACATTAAGGAGCAACTTATTGTCGAATTGTATTCTAAATAACATTTAGTACTTTTCTTCTTTTCTTCACATTTCTAAAAAGAATACTATGTCAATATTGGCTTTTCAACGTCCCGATAAAGTAATCATGATTTCTTCAACTGATCAACATGGTCAGTTTGAATTTCGTCCACTTGAACCAGGATATGGAATTACTGTTGGTAATGCATTACGTAGAATCCTTCTTTCTTCACTTGAAGGTTTTGCTATTACCTCTATTAAAATAGAAAGCGTTGAACATGAATTTTCAACAATCAATGGTGTTGTAGAAGACGTTACTGAAATTATCTTAAATCTAAAACAAGTTCGTTTCAAACGTCAAATTGATATTACTGAGCACGAAAAAGTTGTGATTAACATAAACGGTCAAAGTCAACTCACTGCTGGTGATATTGGTAAATTTACTTCGTCGTTTCAGGTTTTAAATCATGATTTTGTAATCTGCAATATGGACCCTTCTGTAAATTTAAAGATGGAGATTACCATCGATAAAGGAAGAGGTTATGTTCCTGCAGAAGAAAACAAACCTGCTACGCCACAAATTGGTTTGATTGCAATCGATTCTATTTACACACCAATTCGGAATGTAAAATATTCCGTAGAGAATTATCGTGTAGAGCAGAAAACGGATTATGAAAAACTCATCATCGATATTACAAGTGATGGTTCTATTCATCCAAAAGATGCTTTAAAAGAAGCTGCTAAAATTTTGATTCAACACTTTATGTTATTCTCTGATGAGAAGATTACTGAAGACGTTGAAGAGAAAGTAACTACTGAGGAATTCGATGAAGATATTCTTCACATGCGTCAACTTTTGAAAACACGTTTGGTGGATATGGACTTAAGTGTTCGTGCATTAAATTGTTTAAAAGCAGCAGACGTAGATACTATTGCAGATCTTGTTTCATTCAACAAACACGATTTATTGAAATTCAGAAATTTCGGTAAAAAATCATTGACAGAACTTGAAGAACTTGTTCATAGCAAGCAATTGAATTTCGGAATGAATCTTTCAAAGTACAAACTCGATAAAGACTAAGAATCAGCCTATTTAGGTTAAAGTATATTTTTTTGCATCATGAGACACGGTAAAAAATTTAATCACCTCGGCCGCACTGCTCCACATCGTAGGGCTATGTTGGCTAATATTGCAAGTTCATTGATTCTTCATAAAAGAATCAATACAACACTTGCAAAGGCAAAAGCGCTTCGCGTTTATGTTGAGCCTTTAATAACAAAATGTAAGGAAGACACTACACATAGTCGTCGTACAGTATTTTCTTACCTTAAAGATAAGCACGCTGTTGCAGAATTATTCCGCGATGTTTCTTTGAAAATTGCTGATCGTCCAGGTGGTTACACACGTATTATCAGACTTGGTAATCGTTTAGGAGATAACGCTGAAATGGCTATGATTGAATTAGTCGATTACAACGAAAATCTTCAAAAATCTGCCAAAGTAGCGGTAGAGAAGAAGACACGTAGAAGCGGTGGAGCCAAGAAAAAAACGGAATCTACTGAAACACCTGAAGTCAATCAAGAAAATGACTCAGCTATTGATTCTACAGATACCGAAGAAACAACAGCATAGTAAATGTTTTAATATTGTTAACATTTTAAAGGATAAAGCCCAAAGGTTTTATCCTTTTTTTTTGAAATTGCATCACGCTAATCATGAAAGAAATCGAAAACACTTCTGCGGTCATTTTACTAGAAGATGGCACTCATTTCTATGGTAAATCATTTGGTGAACCTCAGACAATTGTAGGTGAAATTTGCTTTAATACCGGAATGACGGGATACCAAGAAATTTTTACCGATCCATCCTATTTCGGACAAATTGTAATAACAACTCATGTTCACATTGGAAACTACGGAGTAAATACTTCAGATATAGAATCGGATTCAATTAAAATTTCTGGTTTAGTTTGCAAAGATTTCTCGTTACAATATTCAAGAATTCAGTCTTCTGGATCACTTTACGATTATTTTAAATCGAATAAAATCCCTGTCATTGATGATATTGATACCCGTTCTTTAGTTCGTTATATTCGAAATAAAGGTGCTATGAATGCCATTGTTTCAAACGAAACGAATGATCTTGATTTCCTTCGAAAAAAACTTCTAGAAGCACCTTCAATGGAAGGTTTAGAATTAGCCTCTAAAGTTTCTTGTGAAAAAACCTATGAAATTGGTGATCCTAATTCAAAATATCGAATAGCCCTATTGGATTTAGGAGTTAAGCAAAATATTATTCGCTGTTTAGAAAACAGAAACTGCTTTATAAAAGTGTTTCCCGCTAAAAGTAGTTTTGAAGAAATGATGACCTTTTCCCCAGATGGATTTATGATATCTAATGGACCTGGCGATCCCGCTGCTATGAATTATGCAGTTGATACCGTAAGACGTGTTCTTGAAAGTAAAATACCTCTATTTGGAATATGCCTTGGTCATCAAATTTTTGCAAGAGCAATGGGTGTTTCAACCTACAAGATGTTTAACGGACATCGTGGAATAAATCATCCAGTTAAAAATATGCTTACCGGATTATGTGAAGTGACTTCTCAAAATCATGGTTTTGCTATTTCTGCGGAAGAAGTTAAAAATCATAATGAACTAGAAATAACACATATCCATCTTAATGACAATACCATTGCAGGCATTCGTCATAAAAATGGCAAAGCATTTACGGTACAATATCATCCAGAATCAGCACCCGGACCAAATGATTCACGGTATTTATTTGACAACTTTATTGAAATGATTGATTTACAAAAAAGCAGTTCTATTTCTTAATTAAATATTTAAACAATGAGTTCAATTGCCCACATTCACGCAAGACAGATTTTAGATTCACGAGGTAACCCAACTATAGAAGTTGATGTAATTACTGAAAGTGGTTCCATTGGGCGTGCTGCAGTTCCTTCTGGTGCTTCAACAGGTTCACATGAAGCTGTTGAGCTTAGAGATAATGATGCAAAACGCTACTTAGGAAAAGGAGTTGAAAATGCAGTCAACAATGTTAACTCAACTATATCAGAAGAGTTAATTGGAATGGAAGTAAGCGATCAACGAACGCTTGACATGACCATGATTGATTTAGATGGATCTGAAAACAAGGCGAATCTTGGTGCAAATGCTATTTTAGGTGTATCTCTTGCGGCGGCAAAAGCTGCAGCGGCCGAATCTGGGCAACCTTTGTATCGTTATGTAGGAGGTGTAAATGCGGCTTTACTTCCTGTACCCATGATGAATATTTTGAACGGAGGATCGCATGCCGATAATAGCATTGATTTTCAGGAATTCATGATAATGCCTGTAAATGCTCGCTCATTTGGTGAAGCACTTCGTATGGGCACGGAAGTTTTTCACCATTTAAAGAATGTTCTGAAGAAAAAAGGAATGTCGACAAATGTTGGTGATGAAGGTGGTTTTGCACCAAACATGAAATCGAACGAAGAGGCAATTGTGACTGTTTTGGAGGCAATTGAAAAGGCAGGATATCGCCCAGGAGAAGATATTTATATTGCGATGGATGCTGCCGCTTCTGAATTTTACAATGCTGAAGAAGGAATGTATCATTTCAAGAAATCAACTGGAGACAAACTAACCTCTTCACAGATGGTTGATTATTGGGCAGATTGGGCAAAAAGATATCCGATTTTATCCATAGAAGATGGCTTAGGTGAAGATGATTGGGATGGCTGGAAACTTTTAACAGAAAAAACGGGCGACAAAATTCAATTGGTTGGTGATGACCTTTTTGTAACCAATGTTGATCGTCTACAACAAGGAATTGATAAAAATATTGCCAATTCTATTTTAGTGAAAGTTAATCAGATTGGAACTTTAACGGAAACCATCAATGCTGTTCAAATGGCAATGAATAACAAATATACTGCGGTAATGAGTCATCGTTCGGGCGAAACTGAAGATACAACCATTGCCGATTTAGCAGTAGCGCTTCGTTGCGGCCAAATAAAAACCGGTTCAGCATCAAGATCTGACAGGATTGCGAAATACAACCAATTACTTCGTATTGAAGAGATGTTAGGTGAGGCGGGCAGGTATCAGGGAATGGATGTTTTGAGGAAGAAATAATTCAAATCTTATTGAGATAGGGCTTTGATAATGCATATTATCAAAGCCTTTTTTTAAGCCTGAATAGAAGAAGTTCTTGTTTTAAATTCTTTGCTTGTTAAATATTTAATTGCCTTAAATACAGTGCGCTCGTGACAAGCAATGCTACAAGAATGAAAATAAAGACTGTTATTGATATGGAAAAGGAAAAAACAAAATAATTTAAGATCACAAAAAGCAAAGCAATACCAGCAATTAATAATGGTAGTAAGGGAAATACTTGGATCCAAGCTAACATAAAATAGCGTAGCTTCTTTTTGAAGGTCCACTGTGACTTCCCAAACTGACGAAATTGCCGGGTGTAGTATATAAACTCAAACTCCTGAGCAGTTGATAATACATCAGCTTGCAAAAAACGATTCGCGTCGAGACGTTTTGTAAGCAGCTCTTTTGCTTTTCCTGAAATGATAAACGTATCAAATCCGCCAACAGGTAATTGTGGAAGTGCCCATTTTAGACTTCTATAGAAAACCCAAGATGTTATTTTGCGAAAAAAAGATTCTTCACGATTGATGCGAGTTGCTATGATTGTGTTGGACGTTCTCCTAAATCGAACAAGCATACTCTCAATTAAAGAAACTGGTTCTTGCAGATCAGCGGAAAGAATAAAACAACTATCCGATTTAGTGGCTTTCAAACCTGCGGCAATTGCACCCACTTGTCCAACATTGAGGGAATGGGAAACAAACTGAATAAATTGCGGGAATTGTTTATGTAAAGTTTGAATAATTTCAAGCGAATTATCTTTTGATGCATCGTTAACAAATAGAATTTGCCAAGCAGATATATCCGCATTTTCGCAACAGATTCTCAGCTGACGATACAGAAGTGCTAGCGATTCTGCATTGTTATAAACCGGAATGATGAACGTTAGTTGTATCATCACATTTTGATTTCACGAGCAGGAACTCCAGTAACTATTGTATTGTTGGGAATATTTTTATTTACAACAGCGCCTGCACCAATCACACAATTATCACCAATTTCGACTTTAGGTAAGATTATCGCTCCGGATCCAATAAACGCAGACTTTCCAATCTTAGATGCACCTAATAAAATTACACCTGGAGAAACTTCAGTAAATTCTCCAATTGAAACATCATGCGTAATTAGGGAATTTAAATTTATAAGACAGCCTTTTCCAATAGTTGAAGATGGTTCAATAACAACATTTTGTAGGATACAACAACCGTTTTCGATAGTTACCTCGAAAGATGATATAGAGGAAATTGGATCAATAAGTGAGATTGGTTCAGCTCCAAGATCGCGAAATTTTTGATGGATATTAAATCGATTTATAGGACCGCCAACAGCATTTACGAAACGCAAATCTCCCAATGAGAAGTATTCTTTAAGTTCTTTCTCAGATCGAAGTACGCGGAAATTTCTTGCGATGAGTGATATTCTATCGTTGCTATAATCATCATAAAAAACAACCTCATTTATTAAGCCCAACCGCTCAATTATTGGCAATATTTGTTTGGCAAAACCACCTGCCCCAACGATCAACATAATTGTGTACGAATACAATCAGAAATAATTCGAACCTGTTCCATAGCTAAATCAGGATAAAGCGGGAGGCATAAAACCCTCTTAGAAACATCTGTTGCGTAATCGTTTTCTAGATTGTTTGTGACATAAAGGAGGGTATTTAATGAAGGGTAAAAGTACCTACGAGGCATTATTTGTTTATCATTAAGGGCTTTTAAAACTTTCAAAAGATCGTCTTCGGTATTAAATACAATTGGATAATAGGCAAAGTTATATTTTGTTGTTCCTGGTTGAATTTGCAGATGTTGAATTGGAATACCAGATAAGCTTGAAGTGTAAAAATCGGAAAGTGCTTTACGGGTTTCAATAATGTGGTCGATTTTAGGAATTAGGCATAGGCCCATAGCAGCTTGAAATTCTGAACTCTTCCCATTTATTCCAACACCATAAAACGCTTCTGGACCATTATGACCAAAGTTGCGCATGTAGCTGATTTTATGAGCCAATTCATCGTCATTGGTGATAATACCTCCGCCCTCAATCGTATGAAAAAGCTTAATTGCGTGAAAACTCAACGTGGAAATTTCGCCATAATTTAACACCGACTTGTTTTTATATTCAACGCCAAAAGCATGAGCGGCATCGTATATAACTTTGAGCCCTTTTCGTTTTGCAAGTGCTTCAATTTCCTCTACTGGACAAGGATTTCCATATACATGAGTAACTAAAATTCCTGTAGTTTGAGGAGTTATAACTTTCTCTATTGTTTCCGCAGTTACGGTAAGTGTATTGGGATCAATGTCGGCAAAAACAGGATTACAATTTTCCCAAACTAAACAGCTTGTGGTGGCAACATAAGAGAAGGGTGTTGTAATGATATCGCCTTTAAAACCAGCTGCTTTAATAGCAATTTGAAGCGCAATGGTACCATTGTTAACAAAGAAGAAATGTTTTACCCCAAGATAATCTCGAAGTTTATTTTCTAATTCAACAACCAAAGGACCATGATTAGTTAAATGACCACGTTCCCAAATACCCTCGAGGTATTTGATATAGTCCGACAGTTCTGGTAGGAAAGACCTCGTGACATTGATCATTTATAAATCCTTTAAAATAATTTAGTAATCCACAAATATAATTTTAAATCGGTATTCAATATCATTGATTACAAGTAGCGATATAGAATGGGAAAAACTCAAAACAATAATTGATATTAAGATTTAGGTTTGTCTAATTCAATATACGTTTAGTTCAAATTTGAAAAGATCCTTTCCCAATCTTTTATGTCATCACTTTAAAATAAAAAATTTTCAGAGATAATTCCTCAGTGAATGGATTTACGCAAAGACTCCAGTAAGTCAGAAAACCGCATAGTATCAAAACGAAATGCATGCGTGAGCGGTTGAACCGGCAGCCCGGAGCCATTTAGGCGAGGACTTGAGGTGAAAACGCGGCGGTGTAATGGCGATTTTATCTGAGCTTTTACAGCGACACGCCCAAAACAATTACACATTTTCACTTAAATAAAACGCCATTTTCATAATAAGAATGGGCGTTTTATTATCAATCAGTGCTTTGTTGCATTGAATCGATGACGTAAATAAGCAATAACCATTGGCATCACAGAAAGTAAAATAATTCCTATTACTACTGCTTCAAAATGCTTTTGGAAGAATTCTAAATTCCCTAAGAAATAGCCAGCCAAAGTCATGGATGTAATCCATAAGAAACCTCCTGCCAAATCGAATGGAAGGAATTTTTTTTGATAATTCATTTCGCCAACACCCGCTACGAAAGGAGTAAACGTGCGGACAATGGGAACGAATCTCGCCATGATAATGGCCTTCGTTCCGTATTTCTCAAAGAATTTATGCGTTTGATCAATGTATGCCTGCTTCACTAATGACTTCCCGCGAAATTTCAAGTTTACCACTTTAGATCCTGCAAAGCGTCCGATGGCATAATTAAGATTATCGCCTAAAACTGCAGCCAAAATGAGCAGAGTAATGAGCAGAGGTAAACTCAATTCTGAACCCGGACGAGCGCAAACTGTACCAGCAACAAATAAAAGTGAGTCTCCTGGCAGAAATGGCATTATCACCATACCGGTTTCCACAAAAATAATTAGGAAAAGAATGGTATAAATAAATGAACCATATTCCAAAATAAACTTATCAGGATTTGCATTGAAATTTAAAACGAAATCAAGAATTGAATTGATTATTTCCATAGTTGGCAGCAAAATTAAATTAAATACCCATGTGTTGATTCATCCAGTTAGCAAATAATGCTGTGGCGCGGGCGCGGTGACTGATTTCGTTTTTTATAGTTTGAGGCAATTCAGCAAATGTTTGGTCGAAACCTTCGGGAATAAAAATAGGGTCATAACCAAAACCACCATGACCAGAAATGGCTTGTGCAATTTTTCCTTTCACTTCTCCTTCGAAAGTTTGAACGCCATCCTTATTAACAAAAGCAATTACGGTGATGAAACGAGCCGACCTCTCCTCTACTCCATCCATCTCGCTTAAAACGCGATTCATATTTTTAAGAGAATCTCTTTCGGGTCCAGCATAGTGCGCAGTATCAACACCCGGATTTCCATCAAGCGCACTAATTTCCAAACCCGTATCGTCGGCAAAACATGCAAATCCGGTTTCATTGAAAAGTGCTTGTGCTTTTTGGATTGCATTTCCGGTAATAGTTCCCGTAGTCTCAGGAAGTTCGGTATTAAAGTTAATATCCGCCAGTGTTTTAATTTGAAGTTGATTGTGAAGTATCGTTCGAACTTCCTCCAGCTTATGTGCATTGTTTGTAGCAAAAACGAGATCCATTGGGCAAATGTACATATCCCTTTCCAAAACAATGTGGAATTTATTGAATGAAATAAAAGCCAAGTTCAGATGCTGTTTATAGATTGATATAGATTAAAATATTCTATTTTTACCCACAAATGCACTGCAATTGAAAATAGCTTTAATAACAGGAATTACCGGACAAGATGGAGCATATCTTGCTGAATTCCTTCTCAACAAAGGGTACACAGTTCACGGAATAAAACGAAGAAGTTCCCTGTTTAATACCGATCGTATCGATCACTTATACGAAGATCCTCATATTGATAATGCCAAATTTTTCTTGCATTATGGCGATTTATCCGACTCTTCGAACTTAATCCGGATTATTCAAGAAGTTCAGCCGCACGAAATTTACAATTTGGGTGCGATGAGTCATGTAAAGGTAAGTTTCGATGAACCGGAATATACAGCAAACGTTGATGGAATAGGTACATTGCGCATTTTGGAAGCTGTTCGTTTATTGAATCTGACAAAGAAAACACGAATCTATCAGGCATCTACATCAGAATTATATGGCTTGGTTCAACAAGTTCCTCAATCGGAAACCACTCCTTTTTACCCTAGAAGTCCTTACGCGGTTGCCAAATTATATGGCTATTGGATAACTGTGAACTACCGTGAAGCTTACGGAATGTTTGCAGTAAACGGCATCTTGTTTAATCATGAAAGTCCAAACCGAGGGGAAACTTTTGTTACACGAAAGATTACGCGAGGTGTTGCGCAGATTGCATTAGGCATGCAGGATAAATTGTACATGGGGAATATCGATGCAAAGCGCGATTGGGGACATGCCAAAGACTATATTGAAGCTATGTGGAAAATGTTGCAGGTAGATACTCCTGAAGATTTCGTTATTGCAACAGGTGAAACGCGTACAGTTCGCGAATTTTTATTCAGAGCATTTGCTGAAGCCGGAATTAGTATTGAGTTTAAAGGGGTTGGAGTTGATGAGAAAGGATATGTAGCGCATTGCAAACATCCCGATTATCAACTTCCGATTGGCAAGGAAGTCGTGAGTATAGACCCAACGTATTTCCGACCAACAGAAGTGGAGTTACTTATTGGCGATGCTACAAAAGCGCAGGAAAAACTCAATTGGAAACCTAGAATTCATTTTGATGAATTGGTGAAAGACATGGTTTCGGCGGATTTACAACTCTTCCGAAATAAAAAATTTATAAAAGAGTTTAATGCTGGCAACTGAGATTATTTTGAAAAAGTCAGATAAAATATACATTGCTGGTCATCGAGGAATGGTAGGATCGGCAGTTTGGCGTTCATTAGAAAACAGTGGTTACACAAATTTAATTGGAGCAAGCTCCAAAGAATTGGACTTACGACGACAAGCCGATGTTGAAGCCTATTTTGAAAGGGAGAAACCCGATGTAGTTGTATTAGCTGCTGCGAAAGTGGGAGGTATTTTGGCTAACAATATATACCGCGCCGAATTTCTGTATGATAATTTGGCAATCCAAAATCATGTCATTCATAGTGCATGGAAAAATAATGTGAAGAAACTTTTGTTTCTGGGTTCTTCATGCATTTATCCCAAATTGGCCGAGCAACCGTTAAAGGAAGAAAGTCTATTGTCAGGATTTTTAGAGCCCACCAATGAACCTTATGCCATTGCTAAAATTGCGGGGATTAAGCTGTGTGAGAGTTTCAAAAGGCAATATGGCTGCAATTATATTGCAGCAATGCCAACCAATCTGTATGGTCCAAACGACAATTACGATTTACAAAATTCACATGTTTTACCTGCCTTGATTCGGAAGATGCATCAAGCAAAAATGAATCAGGATAAGCAAGTTGAAATATGGGGAACGGGATCACCAATGCGCGAATTTTTGCATGTGGATGACTTAGCCGATGCCTGTGTTTTTCTCCTAGAAAATTATTCAGACGAATTGTTTGTGAATGTTGGTTTTGGAACCGATATAAGCATTTCCGACTTAGCTTTATTAGTGAAGAAGATTGTTGGGTTTGAAGGGGATTTGCAATTCGACACAAGCAAACCCGATGGAACTCCAAAGAAATTGATGGATAGTTCAAGACTCCGAGCTATGGGCTGGTTTCCTAAAATTGATTTGGAAAGAGGAATTACAGAAACATATAACCACGTTAAACACTTATTATAAGCTACGCAGTTCAATGTTCTTCTTAAAAAAGAATTAGATTTGCGGCAATACAGAATGACTTCGAATTCAAATAAACAGTGGGATATGATCATTCGCCCTTCGGGTGGATTGTTCGACTTAAAGCTTCGCGAGCTTTGGGAGTACCGCGATTTATTATATTTACTTGTTCGTAGAGATATTATAACTGTTTACAAGCAAACTTTACTTGGTGCTTTTTGGTTCATTTTACCGCCAATATTAAATACCGCCATCTATTTTGTTTTATTTGGTGTAATTGCTAAAGTATCGACAGATGGAACTAATCCCATTCTTTTTTACCTCACTGGTTTGATTGCTTGGGGATATTTTGCAGATTGTATCAATAGAACCTCAACCACGTTTCGAACCAATGCTAGCATTTTCGGTAAGGTCTATTTCCCAAGATTGATTGTTCCTTTATCGTCTGTTGTATCAGCGTTAATAAAATTTGGAGTGCAGCTTATTTTACTCGTTGCAGTCCTTCTTTTTTTTCTCATTCGAGGTGAAAATGTTCATCCTCAATATGCCTATTTTTGGCTATTGCCTTTACTATTATTGATGATGATGTTTTCAGGTTTAGCCTTCGGAATCATAATCTCATCCCTAACAACAAAATACCGCGACTTAACGAACATGGTTCCTTTTGCGGTCCAGCTGCTGATGTATGCAACCCCGGTAATTTACCCTGCTTCAATTATTCCAGCTAAATATTTGTGGATTCTTCATATTAATCCGCTTACTCCTTTAATAGAATCAATGCGATTTATTTTTATTGGGAGCGATCAGATTAATTGGCTGATGTTAGGTTATAGCTTAGTTTTCACACTTGTTACATTATTTATTGGGCTTTTGATGTTTAACAGAACAGAGAAAGACTTTATGGATACAGTATAAATAATAGAGATTCAATTATGTCTGTAGTAGTTCATGCAGATCAAGTTTCAAAAATATTCAGACTAGGAGATGTTGGCTCATCTACCTTAACGGAAGATATACGTGCTGCCTATTACAAAATCTTGGGTAAGGAAAATCCATACTTAAAAATGGCTGTTGAGAACGATCGGACCTCAGGTGTTTCTTCCGATTTCGTATGGGCATTGAAAGACATAAATTTTGAAGTAAATCAAGGTGAGATTGTTGGTTTGGTTGGAAGAAATGGTGCTGGGAAATCTACCTTATTGAAAATACTTTCAAGAACGACAACTCCAACTCAAGGAGAAATAAAAATCAAAGGTAAAGTAGCCAGTTTGCTGGAGGTAGGAACGGGCTTTCATCCCGATTTGACTGGCAGAGAAAATATCTTTCTTAACGGAACTATTTTAGGAATGCGTCGTTCCGAAATACGTGACAAGTTTAACGACATTGTTGAATTTGCAGGGGTTCAACGCTATATCGATACTCCTGTAAAACGCTACTCATCGGGAATGTATGTGCGATTGGCTTTTGCGGTAGCCGCACACTTAGATCCTGATATTCTCATTATTGATGAGGTTTTGGCTGTGGGGGATGCTGAATTTCAAGCCAAATGCTTGGGAAAAATGAAAGATGTTTCGGATCAAGGTCGAACGGTTTTGTTTGTGAGCCATAATATGGGAGCTGTTGCCGATTTATGCTCAAGAGCAATTTTGCTTAAACAAGGAATGATTATCCAAGATGGGCCAACAGATTCCGTAATCCGAACGTATGTTCAACAAAACATGCAGGTTAAACTCAGTGATTCTTCTTCTCTGACTGATGCAACGGTGAGACGAGGAACAGGACATGTCCGATATGAGCAAATACGAATGCTTAATAGTGCCGGAGAGGAAGTCAATGAATTTTTTCAGGGTGATAAAGTCATAATAGAAATGACTTTAAAAGTAATAAAACCTGTTAATGAATTATTGGCTTCTATTTCACTTCGATCTGGGAGAACTCGCGATGTGGTAACTTCTACCAAGCGCAATAAAATAGATTCCACAAATTTCAAATCAGGAGATATTGTCAACGTTCGTTATGAATTTCCTAGATTAAGTTTAAGACCCGGAGTTTACGAAACCTATTATTGGTTAGGAGATAAAAGCGCCGAAACAGCCTTTGATGTTGTGGACAATCTATTACCACCCATTGTTGTAAAACTACCTATTGAAACAAACGAGCTTTTTGTGTCGGGATATTTCGACGAACCTTTTACATTTGAACAAATCTCTATTTAAGTCAGCTTTTCTATTATGCCATTAAACGACAAACGAATTTTAATCACCGGTGGAACGGGTTCTTTAGGGAAGAAACTGGTAGAGATCATTTTAAAGAAATATCCAGATGTAAAACGCTTGGTTATTTTTTCACGCGACGAATTGAAGCAATTTGAAATGGAGCAGGAATTTCCTGCAAGTAAATATCCTTGCATGCGTTATTTCTTGGGCGACATTCGCGATGTAGATCGTTTGCGTCGAGCTTTCGAGGGAATTGATGTAGTTATCCATGCTGCTGCTTTGAAACAAGTTCCGGCCGCCGAATACAATCCATTTGAGTTTATTAAAACCAATGTTTTAGGTGCTCAAAATATCATTGATGCCTGCCTCGATTGCGGCGTAAAAACGGTTGTTGCCCTTTCTACCGACAAAGCTGCGGCACCTATTAATCTTTACGGAGCAACTAAACTCTGTTCCGATAAACTCTTTGTAGCGGCAAATAATATCAAAGGAAAGCATGATGTTCGCTTTTCAGTAGTTCGTTACGGTAATGTAATGGGATCAAGAGGTTCGGTAATTCCATTCTTTTTGAAAAAGAAAAGCGAAGGTGTTTTGCCAATTACGGACCCCAATATGACTCGATTCAACATTTCGCTGGAAGAAGGAGTTGATATGGTACTTTATGCTGTAGAGCATGCTATTGGTGGTGAAATATTTGTCCCTAAAATTCCTTCTTATCGAATTATGGATGTAGCCGAAGCTGTTGCTCCTGGTGTAAGAACAGAAATTGTTGGAGTCCGCCCTGGCGAAAAAATGCATGAGGAAATGATTACCAGTTCCGATTCTTTCAACACAATAGATTTGGATCGATATTATGCTATATTACCTCAAGGCAAACCTAGCATTCAAAATTACTATGAATCAAAAGGAGGCAAAATGGTGAAACCTGGCTTTTGTTATAATTCGGGAACAAATGACGAATGGCTATCTGTTGATCAGCTGAAAGGACTAATTGAAGAACATATTTAATTCGTTATGTTTTTATAATCAAAAAACGTTTTTCTAAAATCAAATCTTTTTTGTTTATGTCTCGCATCGCGATTATACCAGCAAGAGGAGGAAGTAAAAGGATACCGCGAAAGAATATACGTCCTTTTGCCGGAAAACCTATAATCGCTTATTCAATAGAAGCAGCATTGAAAAGTGAGTTGTTTGATGTTGTAATGGTATCAACCGATGATCCTAAAATAGCCGAAGTTGCGAAACAATATGGAGCCACTGTTCCATTTTATAGAAGTGATGCAAACTCAGGAGATTTCTCTACAACTGTTGATGTTCTGTTAGAAGTGCTTGATTACTATGGAGAAAAAGGAATTATATTCAGTGAAGCTTGTTGCATATACCCTACAGCTCCATTTGTCTCTGCACATTTTCTTAGTGATGGATTTGAGCGCCTTGTGTCAGAAAAATTTGATTCTGTATTTCCTATTGTAGCGTTCGATTACCCTATTCAACGTTCTCTTCAATTAAGTGAAAATGGACAAGTAAGTATGGTTTGGCCAGAACATTTACTTTCACGTAGTCAGGATTTACCCAAACGATATCATGATACTGGTTTATTCTATTGGTTCCGTCCAGAAAAGCTTCTTACAGAAAAGGCCATTTTTGGAGATAATTCAGGCGCTTTAATTATAAGTGAACTTGAATGTCATGACATAGACACTCCCGATGATTGGGATATGGCCGAACTTAAATTCAAGCGCTTACATTCGTCAATACAAAATTCAAAATGAATACTCCTATACCTTACGGCCGTCAAACAATTACAGATGATGATATTCAAGCAGTTAACGAAGTACTTCGTGGTGAATATTTAACGCAAGGGCCTAAAATAGCTGAGCTAGAAACGGCATTTGCAAAATATGTAGGAGCAAAATATGCCGTAGCGATTTCGAATGGAACTGCTGCGTTGCATTTATGTGCCATGGCGCTTGGAGTAAAAGAGGGAACTCGAGTAATTACAACACCTATTACGTTTGCAGCATCTGCTAATTGTGTTCGTTATTGTGGAGGTGAAGTATGGTTTGCCGATATTGAACAGGATACGTTTACACTAAGTTTGATAAAAACACGTGAACTTTTGGAATCAAAACCCAAAGGATTTTTCAGTGGAATTATCCCAGTAGATTTTGCGGGATTACCAACAAACTTAGAAGCATTTCGCGCATTAGCCGATGAATTTGGATGCTGGATTATTGAAGATGCTTGTCATGCACCTGGTGGAAGTTTTGTCAATTCCGCTTCGGAGCGAATTCTGTGTGGAAGTGGGAAATATGCCGAATTAGCAATCTTCTCCTTTCATCCCGTAAAACACATTGCAGCGGGCGAAGGTGGTATGATTACCACAAATGACGAAGCATTGTTCAAACACCTCCTCCGCTTGCGAACACATGGCATTACCCGTGAAACAGATTTACTTGTTGAAAATCATGGAGCCTGGTATTACGAAATGCAGGAATTGGGATACAATTACCGCATCACCGATTTTCAAGCTGCGTTGGCTTTAAGTCAATTGAATCGTGCGGATTCTGGATTAAAACGTCGGCAGGAAATTGCTGATCGCTATACCGAAGCATTTACAAAAGCGGGAATTGAATTACCATTTGTTCAGGAAGCTTCGCAACACGCTTGGCATTTGTATGTGATTCGTATCGAGAATCGTAAAGCGCTTTATGATTACCTGCGCACTCAGAATATTTTCTGCCAAGTGCATTATATTCCAGTTCATACCATGCCATATTACAAACAGTTTGGCTGGAAAAAAGGAGATTTTCCATTGTCTGAAGTTTACTACGATAAATGCCTCAGTTTGCCTATGTATCCTGCGCTTAGCAATGAGCAGCAAGATTATGTGATTCAATCTGTTTTGGCATTTCTAGGCAAAGCATAATGAAACCGCGCGTTTATCTCCGTGCAAACGGCAATGCAATTATTGGTCTTGGCCACATCATTCGAATAAAGTCATTGAAAAACATGATTCATGATAAATTCGATTGTGTATATGTTATACGTGAAGAAGACAAAGATGCCATTTCCATTTTAGATGATGCGGTGCAATTGCTTATTCCACCGCAAAAAGACATACATGCCGAAGCATTGTGGATTGCAACTCATTGTTTAACTGGAAAAGAACGTGTTATTTTAGATGGCTATTTATTCGATACTGAATACCAGCAAATCATCAGAAAAAACTGCTTAGGACTTGTTTTTATTGATGACATAAGAGCTTTCCATTATGTTGCTGATTTAATTATAAATCATGTGGATGGAATTACTCAAGCAGAATATGATGCCGAATCATATACTCAATTCTTATTAGGTTTTAAGTTCTGTATTCTTCGACCAAATTTTATTGTACAAGCCCAACAAAGCATTTTACCTAAATACAATCAAAATGTATTGATTTGTCTCGGTGGGGCAGATCCTGATAACATTTCACGAAAATTACTCGAACAGTTAATTCCTCTTCATCAATATTTTAAATTTCATATTGTTGTTGGTTCTGCAAATCCACATTTGAACGATTTAGAAGAACTCGCCAAAGGCAATTCGAATATTCAAATTTATTTTTCTCTGAATGAAACAGAAATGGCAAAATTGATGAAGAATTCATCCATTGCTGTTCTTTCTCCAAGTACTGTTGCGCTTGAATATTTGTGTTCAGGAGGCAGCCTATACCTTTTCCCAATTGCTGATAATCAAATGTCATTGTATAAAGTATTATTAAAAAGAGGCTATGCTCGAGATTTTAATGCACTGATAAACTCTGAATTCACTTCACCCTACTTTTATAAAAACGAACCATTAATTGATGGCAAAAGCCCGATACGAATCTGCGAGGCCATCGAATCGTTGCATATAAATTCTGCCCTTTAGCTAATTTTAATAACTTTGCTAATCAAAGAATAATTCATGGGAAATTATAGGATTGAAGCCGATGAGATTCATATTGGAAAGCATGTGACCATTGAAGATGGTGTTTATATCGGAGCTAAGTTTGGCAAGAAAGCAAAACGTGTAATTATTGGCGACGGTGCTTTTATTGGGAAAGATAGTAAATTCTTTTACCCCGAATTTATTATAGGTGATTATACAATGATTCACAACCATGCCTTTGGGAGTGGCGACAAAGAATGTCATATTGGAAGTTGCTGTTGGTTTGGGCAAAACTGTGTTATCGATTCTGAAGGAGGAACATTCATTGGAAATGGTGTTGGTGTTGGATCCTATTCTCAGCTTTGGTCGCATATCATGTTTGGCGATGTTTTAGAAGGTTGCCGATTTGATTCTGTTAAACCGCTAATTGTTGAGGATGACGTTTGGTTTGTTGGACATTGCATTGTGAGCCCGATTCATGCTAAAAAGAAAAGCATGGCCATGGTTGGTTCTGTGATAGTGAAAGACATGGAAGAAAATCGAATTTATGCTGGATCACCTGCTAAGGATATGACCGATAAAATGGGGAATCAATACCTTGAAGTGAGCATTGAAGATAAATTCCAAGCGATGGTCAAGAAGAAAATTGAATTTTTTGAAGCCAATCCTTCATTCAAGGAAGACACTGACAAAATTCAAATTGTAAGAAATTTCCCAGCTGAAGGACCAAAAGAAGGAACATCGTTTTTCAATGTTTCAACAAGAACCTATACCAAGACTCTCAGTGAATTGGAATACAACTTCATGAAGTTCTTGTTAGTAAAAATAAAATTTTATCCTGAAACACAATTCGTCTCTAAAACTTCTAATTGACATGCAAAAAATTGCAATCGGTGAGAACTCTTGGTTCATTGGTGAAGAAATCAGCATTGGTCAACATGTGCGTATTGGAAAGAATATTAGCATTCGAGCAACGAATTGCATTATTGAGGATTATTGCCAAATAGGCGACTCCAATAATATTTTGGTGGAAGGCACATTTCAACTGGGACACAATAGTTTTATTGGAAGTAACAATAATTTCTGTGCAAGAGAAATACAATTCGGTAACTACCTCTTTCTCGATTCAAACGTTGTTATAGGACATGGCGGTCGATTTAATTATGACTCTTTTTTACGCGTTGGAAATGGTGTCATGATTTGCGCATGGGTAAAACTCAACACGAATTATTCGATCAGCATTGGCGATGATGTAGGGATTGGCGAGTACGTAGATATTTGGACACATGGTTCTTATCCTGCTGTATTAAACGGATTTCCCGCTGAATTTGGTCCTGTGGAAATTGGCTCCCATGTTTGGCTTCCAGCAAAGACCACGGTTTTGGCGAATGTTAAAATTGGAAATAATGTGGTGATTGGCGTGAATTCGCTCATCAATAAAAACCTTCCGGATGGCTGTTTTGCAGCTGGAATGCCCATTAAAATCATTCGCGAAAATGTTTATCCGAATCGAGATCCAGAAGCCAATGTAAAGAAAATCGATGCCATTTTTGAGGAATACCAGAAACTATGCGATTACAAAAACATTAAGGCTGAATTGAGTTACGATATAATAAGCGAGACCATTTACTGCAATGGTTTAGCATACAACACAAAATCAATGGAAATTGATGGGAGTTTGGATGATATTCAAGAAGATTTTCGCGATTTCCTTCGTCGACGTGGGGTGAAATTCTTCACTGGATTGCCTTTCAAGTCAATCATGCCAGAAGGTTATAAAAAATTGCTTTCCTTTGAATAATGAATGAAATTAAAATTGGAAAAAGGACGCTGGGCAAAGGGTATCCTAGTTTTATCATTGGAGAATTATCCTGCAATCACAATGGGGATTACCAATTGGCTGTCGATTCAGTTATGGCAATGCATGCAGCGGGTGTAGATTGTTTGAAATTACAAACAGCGCGTCCTGAGAGCATCACTATAGATTCTCGTAAAAAAGATTTCATCATTGGTGGAGGAACCCTGTGGGATAACAAATCACTTTTTGAATTATACAGCGAAGTGTATACTCCATGGGAATGGCATCAGCCACTTCAAGAACTTGCGCATTCATTGGGTATGGAATTTTTCTCTTCGCCGTTTGATCATGATGCTGTTGAATTTCTTGAAGAACTCAATGTACCTGCGTACAAAATTGCTTCATTCGAAATTACCGATATTCCATTGATAGAACACGCTGCATCTAAGGGCAAACCTATTATCATGTCGACAGGTGTTGGACGCGAAGAGGACATTCGTGAGGCTGTTGAAGCATGTCGAAGAGTAGGAAATAATCAAATTATCCTTCTTAAATGTACTTCATCCTATCCTACTCCACTTGAAGACGTTAACCTCAACACGATTCCATTGCTTCGCGAAACGTTTGGGGTTCAAGTAGGATTATCTGACCATACATTGGGTTACGTTGTTCCAATGGGAGCAGTCGCTTTAGGTTCTACACTTATTGAAAAACACTTCATCATGGATCGGGCTCTTGGCGGGCCCGATGCAGCATTCAGTATGAATCCTTCAGAGTTCGAACTGATGATTAACAATGTGCGCGATTTAGAAAAAGCACTCGGCGTTTCATCTTTAGAATTATCAGCAAAATCGGCAAAGAACCGTGAATTTGCGCGTTCTCTTTATATTGTAACCGACATGGCCGAAGGAGAAATTTTCAATAAAGATAATATCCGTTCAATTCGACCCGGATTTGGACTATCTCCTCGTCACCTGAATGAAATCATTGGCAAGAAAGCCACAAAAGCACTCGAAAAAGGGACTCCCGCTTCTTGGGATTTAATTAGTTAAAAGCATGTACAGCGAAATCAAAAAAATTAAAGAACTGTTCGACTCCGGAGCAAACGTAATGGAGTATTTTAGAAACCAAAGCAATAGGCGAAACAATTCCATTGAAGCAATTAAAATTAGTTACGATCTGCAAGCAGGAACTTATATCGAAGGATATAAAAACAATCTTGAATTCAATGCACTTTACACAAAAGCATTAGCGGTTGTATTGGAAGGGTTAGGTCAAGTTGACTCTATTCTTGAAGCTGGCGTTGGCGAGGCTACAACACTTGCAAACGTGGTAGAAAAGATGAAAAAAAAACCATCATATTCTTGTGGCTTTGACATTTCTTGGTCGCGTGTTAGTTATGCCCGTGCTTTTGCTCGTTCTAAAAACGTTAGCGATAACTGGTTATTTACAGGCGATTTATTTCATGTACCATTGAAAGACAATTGTGTTGACATTGTTTATACTTCCCATTCAATTGAACCCAATGGAGGTAGAGAAAAAGAAGCGCTTCAGGAGCTATACCGTATTGCTTCACGCTATTTAGTTCTGCTTGAACCTGCATATGAATTAGCTTCAGAAGAAGCGAAAGCACGTATGGAACATCATGGTTATGTTCGAGGTTTAATATCTACAGCCGAAAATCTTGGTTATAAAGTATCTGAATACCGTTTATTCGATCATATTATCAACCCATTAAATCCAACAGGCTTAATAGTTATTGAGAAGAATGCTGCATCTAATCCTGTCCAACCTCAATTTGCATGTCCAATTACTGGTGGAATTATGGAACGTTCAGGAGATTGCTTTTATGCAGCAGAAAGCTTAATTGCGTATCCAATTATTGGAGGTGTTCCGTGTTTACTTGCTGAAAATGGCATTTTGGCTTCCGGCTTTAACAAACCCATTTCACTCTGATATGATTGATTTTCGAAATAAACGTATCCTGTTAGTTGCCGCACATCCCGATGATGAATTACTGGGTTGTGGCGCAACAATGAAGCGCTTAATTGATGAATTCAATTGCCAAATTCATGTAATTATTCTTGGAGAAGGAATTACTTCTCGGTCAGATGAACGCGATCCAGAAAAATGGTCAAAACATTTGGAGATTCATCGAGCGAACATCAAAAAAGCCCAAGAAGCAATTGGCTATCAATCGGCGGGCATTTACAATTTTGCAGACAACCGATTCGACAGCGTTGATTTGCTCGATTTGGTTAAAGTGATTGAGAAGGAAAAATCGGAATTCCAACCCGAAATTATTTTCACTCATCACGGAGGTGATACAAATATTGATCATCGCAGAACATTTGAAGCAGTGGTAACTTCTATCCGACCAATGTCGCATGAGAAAGTTCATACATTGATTTGCTTTGAAACGCCTTCTTCCACAGAATGGCAAGCCTTCAATTACCCCAATCCATTTTTACCCAATCTTTACATGTCTGTTTCTGAAGAACAAGTCGAAGCTAAGATTATAGGAATGGAGAGTTATGAATTCGAAAAGCGCGCATATCCTCACCCTCGCTCTCCAGAAGCGCTGCGCATTCAAGCACAACGTTGGGGAGTTGCCGTAGGGAAAAATTACGCTGAAGCATTCATGCTAATTCGGACAATTGTACAGTAAACAATGAATGTTGCCATATTCAATTCACACACACTTTTAGCAACACATTACGAAGCTGAACTTGAAATCATTTTCAACCATCAAGAAAAGGGCGATCATGTAGTTCAGTTGGTTTGTAATAAAGATTTGCCTGCATGTGATACAAATCCATACTTCCATCCAGAAGCATGTGAACGCTGTGTGTCAAAGAGAAAAAATGGGTATGCTTCAACACCAAAAAAACCTAGTGTTGTCCCTTTCTTTTTGCTCACCGACGCAGATAAAAAGCGCATAGCAGATACTCCAAAACATTTCACCTCCATCCTCGATTTACAGCAATTATATGTCGATAATTATGACGTGGGATATGCTGTAGCTTCATCCATTATTTCAAATTTCCGTGACCCAAATCCCCCACTAGATCCTAAATGGGTAGAGCGGTATATCATTGGTTGCTTAGGAGTGTATTTCAGTATGATTAATTATTTAAAGGCAAATCCTACTAATTTAGTTTATGCGTTTAATGGCCGTTTATCTCATACAAAAGCAGTGCTTCAAGCCTGCAGGTTAATGAAAGTAAATTGTGAATTACACGAGCGGGGAAATTCGCTGCCTTATTACTCATTATTCAGCAACACGAGTATTCATGATTTAAAGAATACGCAACAATTGATTTTAGAAACCTGGGAGAAAGCCGATCCAATTGAGCGAGATGCAACAGCTCGACGTTGGTTCGAAACTCGCATTGGTGGAAAAATGGAAAATTGGTATTCTTTTTTAGAGAAACAAGTCTTTGAACTGCCTGAAGGCTGGGATAGTTCAAAGAACAATGTGCTCATCTGCAATTCATCAGAAGATGAGTTCGCTTCCTTGGGAAAAGAGTGGAAAAACCCTCTTTATAAAAACCAAACAGAAGGAGTCTTCCGAATTATTAAAGATGCACTTCCATTAAAGAGCACACATATTTATCTTCGTGTTCATCCGCATTTAGCCAAAGTAGACAATGAGGAATTACGTTCATTATTAGCTTTTAAGAGTCCTAATCTCACGATTATACCTGCCAATTCACTCATCAGCACTTACAATTTAGTAAGACATGCGTCGCGAGTTATAACGTTCGGTTCTACTATTGGCATGGAAACTACGTTTATGGGCAAACCAAGTATTTTGGCAGGAAAATCCTTCTATTATAATATGGGAGGTACATACGACCCTGCGAATCACGAAGAATTAATGGAGCTAATTACTAAAGACCTAGAAGCTAAGCCCCAAGAAATTGCGTTGAAATTTGCCTATTTCTTTGGAACGTTTGGAATTCGATTCAAACATTATGTTCCTGAAGACTTTGATAGAGGAAACTTCAAAGGGAAGTACATTAAATCGGATGATGGCTTGAGATTAAAGTTGATTAAAACAATCTATAACAACACAAGATTTCCTCATCTGAGTGAGTGGTTTAGATTGCGATTAAGAGAAAAACTAACACAACGCTATCTACCATGAGTCAGAGTTCGCCGCTGATTTCCATCGTTATACCTGCATATAATTGTGCTTTGTATGTAGAAGAAACTTTTCGAAGTGTTCAGAAACAGGATTTTCAAGATTGGGAAATTATTTTTGTTAATGATGGATCAACAGATAATACAGCAGAAATATTAGAAAGTTTTGCAATTGAAGACAGTCGGGTAATCGTTATTAAACAAGAAAACGGGCGACAAGGAAGGGCTCGCAATAATGGAATTTCTCATGCACAAGGAGAATGGATTGCATTTTTAGATTCCGATGATTTATGGGCTGAAAACAAATTCAGTTTTCAAATCAGTAGAACCCTAGAAGCCAATGTGGATTTAAGTTTCACGGATGGTTTTATTTGTTTGGCAAATAATATGAATCTTCGTGAATTTCGATTTGGGGTAACTGATAAATTCTACCAAGGGAACAATGCCATTCTTGAATTCCATGCACAAAATAGAATTCCGACATCTACTGTATTAGTTAAGAAATCGGCGCTTCTTGAAGTTGGCGGATTTCCGGAGAAATTGGATGTTCAGAACTGTGAAGATTATTTGCTTTGGGTTACATTGTTAACTAATGGAAAAAAGTTCTTAGGTATTAGTGAACCTTTACTTTTTTATAGAATCCATGATGATTCATCAACTTCAACGGATTTGAATGCCATGCGTCCACTAATTAATGCACTTCTTGAAATGCCCGGCGGTTTCACCTTTGAATGCATACAACATTTAAAAGTCACGTTCACAAAATTCGTTTTCCGATTAAACGAATTAGGAGATCTAAAAAAAGTGGATTCTCTATTAATTCCTGTTTTACATATCATTTATTCTGGAATTATAAAGCACATTTTGGTTCTTTCATGGAAGATCAGTCCCCAAATTTTTATTCGAATTTTTTGGAGATTGAGCAAAACCTATATGATTAAAGGTTGAATTCTTTAATATAAGTGCACCGACTATTGCTATTTTTATTTGTTACAACGAAATTCACTTATGAACCCTAAAGTTTCGATTTGCATTCCAACTTATCAACAAGCCGACAAACTTCTAGTTCTATTTCGTTCTATTGAAGAACAGATTTTTCGTGACTTTGAAGTAATTGTTTCCGATGATAGTCATGATAACGAGGTGTTGAATTTATGTGAATCTGAATTTAATTTCAATATACAATATCATCGTAACAGTCCTTCAAAAGGGTCGCCCGAAAATTGGAATGCAGCAATAGCATTAGCTAAAGGCAATTGGATTAAGCTGATCCACCATGACGATTATTTTTTCAATTCGGAATCGTTGAGGACTTACGTTGAAGAAGCTGAGAAATTTCCTCAAACAGACTATTTCTTTTGTCGCACATCAATTTTAGATACGCATTCAGGCAATCAATTTTCTTATTCCGTAAACACTATAATACTCAATCGTATTAGCGACTTCAGCGCCTACCTGTTCCACAAAAATCTTATTGGCGCACCTAGCACGGGATTCTTTAAGAATGGCTTGGTTGAGACATACGACAAATTGCTTGTTTGGCTGGTTGATATTGAATTTTATTGTAGAATTTTAAAATCGAACCGTGTTAAAGGAATCGATTCTGAGTTAATTACAACAACCATCTCAGAAAATCAACTTACATCGAACTTAAAGAATAATAGAAATGTTGAACTCTGTGAATTTTTCTATTGTTATGCTAAACTTATTGGAAACTTCGACAGAATAAACCGAAAAATTATGCGTCATCGGATGCTAGATTTATTCAAGGATTTTCATGTTTCGGGTATATCTGATTTAAAATCGACGGGGATGAAGCATAAAGTTCCTATGTATGCCAATTTGTTTTTTTTTGTACATAAACTTAATTCCAAATTTGCATTTCGACTATTCTATAAATTGAATCATTTCGAAATTCCTTGATTTATGATTATTACTTCTTTGAACAGCGGCTTAGGCAATCAAATGTTTCAGTATGCTGCTGGCAAATCGCTTGCGCATCATTTGAAATCAGAATTATTGCTCGATATAACTTGGTTTAAACATTCAGATAAGGCACAAACACCTCGATCGTTCGAATTGATGGTATATCCAATTAAAGATCAAATTGCAAAAGAGGATGTCATCGATCAACTTATTAGACCATCTTCTCATGGAATTTTCAATCGAATAAAACATAAGATCAATCGAAATCGCCCCATTCATAATCAATGGTCCTTTATTGAGCCTCATTTCCACTTTTACTCAGATTTTTTCAAAGCACAGGTCCCGGTACAGTTAGACGGATATTGGCAATCGGAAAAATATTTTCAATCCATATCCGAGGAAATCAGAATTCTTTTTTCACTTGAAATCCCCGAAAATGACCCCAACAATAAGTGGGTTGATCTAATTCATTCTCAGGTTCAACCCGTTTCCATTCATGTTCGTAGAGGTGACATGGTGAAGAATTCAGAAGTTGCAAAAGTGCATGGCTCCTGCAATCTCGATTATTATCAACGTGCTATGTCGTTCATTGAGAGTACAGTGGAGCTGCCAACTTATTTTGTTTTTTCAGATGATATTGCTTGGTGTAAAGAACATTTGATTTCAAAATTTCCCATTGAGTTTGTATCTGGAAACGAAGGAGATAGATCGTATTGGGATATTCAACTCATGAGGCATTGCAAACATAATATCATAGCAAACAGTAGTTTTAGTTGGTGGGGCGCATGGTTAAATAATGCTCCAAATAAAATTGTAGTAGCTCCTCTCCAATGGTTTAATAATCTACTGGCAGATACCAAGGACCTAATACCTAAATCTTGGAATCGAATATAACAATTAAGGAAGAATTGCATTTAAGAAAATAACTACCTTCGCCCTATGGCTAGATTGCTCATATTAGGGGGTAGTGGATTTATTGGCAGTAACTTAATTACTTCGCTATTAAATTTTGGGCATATTGTTACAAACTTCGACAGACCAGGAACCTCACCTATTCATTTCGAAAAAATTTCGAATTACCGATTTGTGCCCGGTTCTATTTCAGACAACAGCCATTTGCGAAATGTTTTCAATCAAGAGCCATTCGATTGCATTGTACATTTAGTTTCTTCCCTTATTCCATCTTCTGGTTATGATGAATTTTTTGCAGACCGCGACATAAACCTCACTGCGGGATACGAAATAGTAAAGAACATGATGAATAATGGATGCCGTAAAATCGTCTATTTTTCAAGCGGAGGAACTGTTTACGGAAAGAATGGGAAACACATAAATTCAGAAACTGATACATTGTGTCCCTTGAATTATTATGGGTACAGCAAACTTGCCTTGGAAGAATTTTATCGACTTTCATCAAGAATTCATAACATCAACCATATCATTATTCGGCCATCAAACCCTTATGGAACAGGCCAAAATTTATTTGGCAAACAAGGACTTATCACGGTTGCACTTGGACGAATTCTTCAAAATAAGCCCATCGAAATTTGGGGCGACGGAATGGTGATTCGTGATTATATTCATATTCAGGATTTATCCAAGGCCACCTCTTCGCTCATTGAATCGGAAACCAAAAATCAAGTATTTAATATTGGCTCTGGGCAAGGGCATTCTGTGAATGAGATTATTGATATGATTCATGACGTTACGGCAAAAAATACAGGAATCGAATTCAAACCAGCGCGCCCCGTTGACATACCAGTTAATATTCTTTCAATTGATAAAATAACATCTGCAACCAACTGGCAACCAACTATTAAATTGAAAGACGGAATTGCTTTATTGTGGAACGAAATGCAATTAAGTGCGCATCAATTAAATTCATGATGACGACCCCAACACCAAAAGTTTCGGTTTTTATGCCAGTTTACAATGCTGGAAAAGATTTAATCGAAGCAGTTCAGAGTATTATAGATCAAACGTTTACTGATTTCGAATTTGTAATTGTGAACGATGGTTCTACCGATAATAGCATGGAACTGCTTCAAAAATTCAATGATAGTCGCATACGAATCATCCACAATGATGGGAATAAAGGATTAATTGCATCATTGAATATTGGTTTGGAATTGTGCCTTGGAGAATACATTGTTCGGATGGACCAAGATGATATTAGCTTGCCAACACGGATTGAAAAGCAGGTTGAATTCATGGATCAACATCCTGAATGTGGTTTACTTGGTTCTTGGTTCCAGGATTTTGGTGACAATATTGAATCCAAGCTGGTTAGTTATAGCAGTGATGATACCCAAATTCGAATCCGCCATTTGTATCAAACACATATTTCACATCCTACTGCATTACTTAGAAACTCAGTCATTAAAGCAAACAATTTAAAATTTGATCCCAATTTTGTGCATGGTGAAGACTATGAATTTTGGGTCAGAATGAGTACCTATTGCAAACTCTCCAATATTCCTGAGTTACTTGTCCTTAAACGCGATCATATTCATAACATCACCAATAAGTATGCGCAAACCATGCAAGACACTTGCGCAAAAGTGAAACTGAAACAATTTCATCAAATAGGATTGGAATTGCATGTGGAAGATGTGGATTTATATAGCAAGTTTGCCGATGGCGTTTGGGCATTTAACTTCGCTGAAATGGATAAGCTCACACAATTATTGGAGAAAATTAAACAGGCCAATGAGCAGTCTCGTTTTATCCTTCCAACGGTTTACAATAATTATTTGGCCACTAAGTTTTTTCATCTTTGTTATAACAACACCGCCATTGGCAAACAAGGTTGGAAGAGATTTCAATCATCTTCTTTAAGAGCAGACTATCATTTCAATTCTATAGAAAAACTGAAGTTTCGCATTAAAACATTACTCGCCTAACTCAGAATGACGCTCCTGAACCCTTTTTTCAGCATCATAATTCCTGCTTACAACAGGGCCTATATTTTACCCGAAACGATACGAAGTATTCAAGAGCAGTCTTATGAAAACTGGGAGGTTATTGTGGTTGATGATGGTTCTAAAGACAATACACATGAACTTATTGAGAGCTTATCGATTGAAGATAATAGAATTCGCTATGTGTATCAAAGTAATGCAGAACGAAGTGTAGCAAGGAACAATGGCGCCGATCATGCCTTGGGTAATTACTTGATGTTCCTCGATAGCGATGACAAGTATGCTCCAGGTCATTTAGAAAAACTCTTTGCTTTTATAACCGAAAAACAGCAGTCCGTAGCTTTGTTCTTCACTAATTTAAGTTACCTGACTGAGAAAGGCATTGATGTCCCGGATATTCCGATGATGGAAAAAGGGAAAGAATTTGAATACGTATTATTGCAGCCTATCACGCCTTCTCGCGTGTGTATTCATAAAGACATTTTCAAGGAATTTCGATTCGATCCGGAAATTGTGATTGTGGAAGATCTTGTGTTGTGGGTGAGTATCGCAACTAAATATCCGGCATTTCAATTGTGCGAAAGCACTCTCCTATATCGGATTCATGAAGGTAATTCAGTTGATTTAAGCAGGAATTCTTATTCCGATCGATATAAAGGATTACTTCGGCTTTTTAATCATTTTGAATATCGCGCAGTTTCCATTAAAATCTCAAAAAGAATTAAAAACCATTTATTGGCAGAATGCTCCTTCAACATGGCCCGGCATTTTGAATTCATTTCGAATTATAAAAAAATGAATTTCGAATTGATGCGATCATTCAAACATTCACCCTTTTATAGAAATAAAGAACGCATATTCATGTCCATGAATCATTGGCCATTTGGAAAGCGCATATTGAATTTTGTTGGCAAAGGGAAATCGTAAATGAAACAACTTCGAATTATTCATATCATTCCTTCTTTAATAAAAGGTGGAGCCGAGCGACTCACTCTAGATATTTGTATTGAATTAAATAAACGAGACGATTGTGTTGTTAAACTTATCACACTGCATCCCGAAAACATGTTTACCGAACAATGTAAAGGGTTGGATATTGAATTTTTTGATTCCTATGTTATTCCAAGTATATCTAAGAAAAATCAAATTAATATAAGTGAACTTCAATCTGCTATCGAACGTTTTAAACCAGATGTTATTCATAGTCATTTATTTGAAGCCGAAATTGTAGCGCGCGAAGTGAATTACAAAAAAGCTATATGGTTTAGTCACTTGCACGATAACATGTTCCAGTTTCGTCCAATGAGGGCCAAAGACTGGCTTAATAAAAAACGTATTACTGAGTGGTTTGAGCGGCGTTGGATATTAAAAAAGTACAAAGCATGTAATAATAATTTTATTGCAATTAGTCGGGATACAGATCATTACTTTAAACAGGTATTACCAAGTTCACTTAATCGTATTACCCTTTTAAATAATGCAATTCAATTTGAAAGATTCAGCAATGATAAACCACGCATACCAGAAGGACAGATTATTAAGATGGTTTGCACAGGCAGTTTAGTGGATAAAAAGAACCAGATTTTTTTAGCTGATGTAGTTCATGAAATTAACGCGTTAGGTTACGAAGCTGATTTGCGCATTTTAGGAGACGGTGTAAATAGAAATAAAATTTTGACTCGGATAAATGAGCTCGGGATTTCTGATCAAATGTTTCTAGAAGGAAACGTAGATTCAGTTGAAGGCTACCTTAATCAAGCCTCTTTTTATGTTCATTCTGCTACTTATGAGCCGTTTGGACTTGTTCTATTAGAAGCAATGGCAGCATCGATGGTTTGTGTTTCCTTAAATGGCAAAGGCAATTTAGATATTCATGAAGAAGGTAAGAACGGCTATATTATAGACCCTGCTAACCCTAAAGCTTTTGCTCAAGCCCTGGTAAATTGTGCTAAACAGCCTGAACACTTCTCAGAAATTGCTGAATACAGTTTTAATTTTGCGAAGCGCTTTGATATTATGCCCTATACTTCAAATTTGATTGAAATATACAAGACTGCTATCGGAAAAAAGTCTGATTTATAGACCAACTAATTCTTTTTGAGACGAATAGGAAATCGATACCACGCAATCTTTACCTTGATAAACAAACATACTTCCGCTTTTTTCATACGATCATTATTGTAAACCCCTTTGAGGCATAAAAGATTTAAAGAAATTCTGCTATTAGCGATAAATCATATCCTTTCTTTAGCTGAGAAATAATACATGACCAATTAAATTAAAAACTGAGCTTCTCAATTTAATTGATTTAAATCTTTAGATAAAAAAAACACTACTTTTGAAACTTACCTAATTTATTCATTTTTTAATGAATATTATTTACAAGTAATCGCTTAATAATGCAAAGAATTAGAACACTTTTCCGTCAAAGCTTTTTTTCCTCAATAAACAACTTAATTAAACTACATCCATTCATGGTTTTGTTTAATTATATATTTGAAAGATCTCCATATTCTCTCATCGAAATCTTTAACAGACATATTAAAATCCCCAACAAACAATATGATTGGACAATTAAACTATACAATGGAAAGAATGTAACCGTTCGAATTCATAAGGATAATGAAAAAACTATGCATGTTGCATTGGGTTATAAATGGCATGATCGAGGTTTAAATATGATTGAAAATATCATGGTTGATTATCTAACGTCAAAACATCCGCAAAACTCAATATTTATAGATTGTGGTGCTAATTTAGGTATGCGTTCGCTTACGGCCTTAAGTAAAAACATGAAGGTTTATATGATTGAACCTAATGACGAAACAAATAAAATTAACTTAGAACGTTGTCGAATTAATAACTTTTCAAATTATGAATTAATCACGTATGGAGTTTCTAATTCGGATGAGCAAAAGAAATTCTATTTCGACTCAACCTCTTATTTATCAACTTTGAATGCTGATGTTGCTGGTGAAGATAATATTAAAATAACAAATGTGACTTCAATTGAGGTCCGCAAACTCGATACAATATTTGAATCTTATTTAAGTACAGATATTAAAGCATATATTAAAATGGATATCGAAGGACATGAAATTGAAGCATTATTGGGTGCTGATAAACTAATTGATTCGATTTCTCCCACGATGATGATAGAAATCAATGAAAAGCACGAACATATCCAAATAATATTCAATAATATGCGAGAAAAGGGATATGTCGTTTTTGAAAAATCTGAGCCCGACACACAAAATAAATTTCTCTCTACTTGTCCCGAAAATGTATTGGATTATAATTTTATTTCGGATGACTTTCTATTTGTAAAAGATGAGGAAGTAATGACAGTATTAAAACCATACTGCCACAAAAAAAATTAGATATTTATTGCTTGTAATTCTTCCTGACTTGGATAAGAAATTAAAACCGCACGATGTTTCCCTTGAAAAACAAACATACTTCCAGCAGCAACTGCAGAAGCGCCTGCTTGAATAGCTTGTTTTAAATGCGAAATATTCCCTGCACCACCACAAGCAATTAATGGGATTCCAACATTCTTAGAAATTTCTTCTATTAATGTCAAATCAAATCCCTCCATCATTCCATCCCGATCAACCGAGTTCAATACAATTTCGCCAGCTCCTTTTTGTTCCATCATTTGCGCAAATTCCAGAACTGGCATGGAAAGCGACTTGGATGAATTCCTTACTACAACACGGTATTTCCCCCAAAAATCTTTTTTTACATCAATGGATGCTACTGTTGATGAACTTCCTAAGACATCCGCTGCGCGACTTATTAAATCGGGATCTTTTTCCAAAGCTGAATTGATTGATACTTTCTCTATACCTGCTTTGATTACCGCACGAATATCTTCCAAATTAGAAAGTCCACCGCCATAACATAAAGGCATAAATGCTTCCGTAGCAATTTCGGAGATATAGCGAATATTCGGACGACGACCTTGTGAAGTTGCTGTAATATCGAGGAAGATGAGTTCATCAACCTCTTTATCATTGAATATTTTTACTGCATTTACAGGATCTCCTACGTAAACGGGCTTCTTAAATTTCTGGGTTTTCACCAAACTTCCTTCTAAATTACACAGAAGTATTGGAATAACGCGCGATTGATACATGCTAAATGGCTTCTGTGAAATTGCGTAATAATGACATACCAAACTTATGGCTCTTCTCCGGATGAAACTGAACACCTGAAATGTTCTCATGCTGAAAAGCAGAACAAAATGAATATCCATATTCCGACATCAGTAATTGATCTTCGGATAGTGCCATTTTAAAATGATACGAATGAACAAAGTAAAAACGTGGTTGATCTGGTAAAACATCAACCAACTTACTCGACTTTACTTTTGCAATTTGGTTCCAACCCATATTGGGAATTCTCAACTTACTTTCTGTTGCCAATTGAAATCTAACAACTTCTCCTTGAACAAGACCCAAACCTACTTTTTGCCCTTCTTCGCTTTTCTCTAACATCAATTGAGCACCAAGACAAATGCCCAAAATGGGCGTTTTATCTAACATAGCTTTTTGGCGAATAAGTTCAACCAATCCAAACTTCTCGAGCTGTTCCATTCCGCTATCGAACGCTCCAACACCCGGAAGGATAATGTGATCGGCTTGGCGGATTTTTTCCAAATCGCGGGTTATCTCACTTTTACGGCCAATCTTTTTCAGCATGTTATACACCGAACCGATATTGCCCATATCGTAATCTACAATCACTATCATAGAGTCAAAAGTACGTATTTGAATTTGCATTTAACAAGTGCAAGTCCTTAAAGAAAACGCGTATTTTCGCAAATCATGAAAAACGGCAAACGCTCCTTTCTTTACCTCATTGTTTCGGATTATCCTTATGGATTTGGAGAACCTTTTTTGGAAGATGAACTTGCTATTATTGCAAGTAGTTTTGAGAAGATTTATCTTATTATTTCTGAACCGTTCAAAGCAGATAAAACGCAAGTCAAGTTTCATATTCCGACTAACGCTGAAATCGTAGAGCTCCAAATTCAGGAAAGTGGTTTGGATAAATTAATGGCGGCTTCCGCTTGGTTTTCAAGTTCGTGGAGATTAGAAAGAAACTTCATAAAGAACGTTTACAAACAAAAATTCAATGTCTTGCATTTGAAGTTAATGCTTTCTTATGAGGCATTTGCGAACTTGTTTGAGGAAAGGATGAACCAACTCATCAAGGAGCATGCACATCCTGAAAATCAAATCGTCCTTTACACATATTGGCTAACAAATGCTTCTTATGGGTTCTCGAAACTTAAAAAGAGAATGCCTCAACTTCACGCCGTCTCAAGATCGCATCGCTGGGATTGTTTTTATTACGTCAATCCAGGCAATTACCTGCCATTCAGACCATCGATGGTAGAAAATTTGGATGGCATTTATCCTATTTCCGACGCAGGAACTAACTATCTCCGAAATCAACTTCCAGGCACCGAAATTTCTAAAATTCAAACGTCTCGCTTGGGTGTATTCTTAGAGGAAACCAAACCCAATCTAGCTAAAAAACCAAACCATCTTCGAATACTATCTATTGCATTTATCTCGCAAGTAAAGCGCATCGACAGAATTATTGATGCGCTTGCAATTATTGAAAATTGCACAATAGAATGGACCCACATCGGCAGTGCTCCCAATTTGAATGATCCAATATTTGAAATGGCTCGTCAGAAATTGACATCCCAAAAACATGTTCAATATCATTTTACAGGAGAACAGTCGAAGGAACAGATATATGATCATTTGCGCTCAAACTCTTCAGATGTGCTCTTGTGTACAAGCGAATCTGAAGGAATTCCAGTTTCTATGATGGAAGCAATTGGGTTTGGAATGCCAATCATTTCGGTTAATGTTGGAGGTATTGCTGAATTAGTAATCGATGGTGAAAATGGTGAATTAATGAACGCCGATGCGTCATCCTCAGAAATAGCCACAGTAATAGAGAAATGGGCAAGATTAAATGAAAATGAATTTGAAATGCTATCAAGCAAAGCATATTCTAACTATTTGCAGTATTTTTCAGCGCCAAAGAATTATATGCAATTCTATTCCGAAGTTTTAAACGCATGAATCATAAGTACCAAGTTTGCTCGCGCTGTATTTTAGATACAAACGATTACCCAGAAATCACATTTGATAACGAAGGCGTTTGTTCGGTTTGTCATATTTACGATGACCTAGCATTGAAAACTGTAAAGCGTGGCAATGAAGCTGAAAAAGCCATGGAAGTCATGCTTCACGAAATTAAGTTAAAAGGGAAAGGTAAAGAATACGATTGCTTAATTGGTGTATCGGGAGGAGTTGACAGTACTTATCTTGCTTGGAAAGCGAAAGAATGGGGATTACGTCCATTAATTCTTCATGTCGATAATGGATGGAATACCGAGCTATCGGTAATGAACATTGAAAATTTAGTTAAAAAACTAGGGTATGATTTGTTTACATATGTAATTGATTGGAACGAGATTCGTGATTTGCAACTCGCATATATGCATGCCTCAGTATTAGATATCGATATCCCAACTGATAATGCTTATGCTGCAGCAATCTTTAAAATAGCCAACGAAAAAAATATTAAATACATCATTACAGGTCACAATACGGTTACCGAGGGATGGCTACCACCGACGTTTACACATTTCAAATATGACATTATTAATTTGAAGGCAATCCACAAGAAATTTGGAAAAGTGCCTTTGAAAACCTTTCCCTACTTAGGTGTAACAAAAGGTTGGTACTATATGAAAATTAAAGGATTAAAAACCTTTTCGCCTTTAAATTGGATTGATTACGATAAAAATGCGGTAAAGAAATTCATCCAAGAAGAACTAGGATGGCGCGACTATGGAGGGAAACATTATGAAAATATTTTCACGCGCTTTTATCAAGGATACATACTTTATTCGAAGTTTGGAATTGATAAACGAAAATCGCATTTAAGTACTCTAATCTGCTCGGGACAAATTACGCGCGAAGAAGCACTCGAAGAAATAAAGAAAAATCCTTATCCAACAGAGGAAATGCTGCTTGAGGACAGAGAATATTTAATAAAAAAACTTGGTATTACTGAGCAAGAATTTCAAAACTTAATGGACTTACCAGTAAAAAAACATACAGATTATCCTTCCATTTTGCATTGGTACGATAGACTGAGACCATACGTTAGAGCAGCAAAGAAAATAAAGCATAAAATTGCAGGTTAACAATTTGGACGACTTGGTTTTTTAATGCAAAAAAATATTTGATAGTAATTCTTTCTGTTGCTTTAATTGGAGTTTTATGTTTTTTCTTTAAAGTAACTTATTGGAAGAGAATATCTTCATTTTAATATCTTTGTTGCAAATTTAAAAATTAAAATGAAGCAAAAAGCAATAATAATTGGAGCTGGTCCTGCAGGTTTAACTGCAGCTTACGAATTACTTAAACAGTCAGATATTATTCCGATCATTCTTGAAAGTTCAAATTATATCGGAGGGATTTCTAAAACAGTAATTCATAATGGCAATAGGATAGATATTGGTGGGCATCGTTTTTTTTCAAAGTCAGAAAGAGTAATGAAATGGTGGCAGAATATCCTGCCAATTCAAGGTTCAAATTCAAAAGATGCTATTCTTCAGGACATTACCTATCATCAAAATACAATCAAGGTTGAATTAAATCCTAATGGCCCCGATCCTGAAAAAACGGATCGTGTTATGCTTATTCGTAGTCGATTATCTCGTATTTTTTTCTTAAGGAGTTTCTTTGATTACCCAATAAATCTTGATATTTCAACAATAAAGAAACTAGGTTTCTGGAGAATTTTCAAAATAGGAATTACTTACATTCAGGTTCAATTATTTCCAGTTAAAAACATAAAATCATTAGAAGATTTTTTCATCAGCCGCTTTGGTTTAGAGCTTTATCAAACTTTTTTCAAAGATTATACTGAAAAAGTTTGGGGTGTAGCCTGCTCTGAAATTTCAGCAGATTGGGGGGCACAACGCATCAAGAAGTTATCAATTTCAAGAGCACTTTTGCATGCACTAAAGTCATTGTTCATCAACGACAAAACTATAAATCAAAAAAATACAGAAACGAGTCTGATTGAGCAATTCATGTATCCGAAACTAGGCCCAGGGCAATTGTGGGAGGTTGTCGCAGAAACTATTATTAAAATGGGTGGAGAGATTCGGATGAATTGTAACGTACATGAGATTGAATTGAAAGAGAATAAAGTTAAAAGTGTTACCTATTCCTCAAACGACTTAAACGAAAGTATTAAACTTGAAGGGGATTACTTCTTTTCAACGATGCCCGTTAAAGAGCTTATCGCGTCAATTAATGGAGAAGTTCCTGATCAGGTTAGGGTAGTAAGCGAAGGGCTTGTTTATAGAGATTTTATTACAGTGGGCTTATTACTAAATAAGTTGAAGTTAAAAAACGAAACTAAAACAACTACATTAAACGGATTAATACCCGATAACTGGATTTATGTTCAAGAAAAGGAAGTTAAACTTGGTAGAATTCAGATTTTCAATAATTGGTCGCCCTACATGGTTGCTGATATCAACAAGGTATGGATTGGACTAGAGTATTTCTGTAATGTTGGGGATGAATTATGGTCAAAACAAGATTCGGAATTTATACAATTTGCGATTGACGAATTAGCTTTGATTGACATAATTGATAAGGAGGATTTGTTAGATAGTACCATTCTTCGTGTGCCGAAATCTTATCCTGCATACTTTGGTTCCTTTAATCAATTTGATACGATAAGAAACTTTACTGACCAAATTGAAAATCTATTTCTTGTAGGTAGAAATGGAATGCATAAATACAATAACCAAGATCACTCAATGCTCACTGCAATGACCGCTGTTGAGAACATTATTAAAGGTATACCTGGTAAAAAAGATAACATTTGGTCTATTAACACTGAAGAGGATTATCATGAAGAAAAATCTGAAAATTAATATTCCCCAAATAAGAATAGACTTATCCTCATCATTTAATATGACAGGAGATAAGTCTATTATTTTTATAACGGCATTCTATTTTGTAGTTTTTTGTTCAATAGTTCTAAAATTTCAGGATAGTAATCTTATTGGTGATGAAAAACGATATCTAGAACATGCTCATTGTATATTGAATTTTCAGTTTACACCAGATGATGCCTACATGTGGCTATGGAACGGCCCTGGTTATCCGCTGATTCTTGCTCCCATTGTCGTTTTTTTTGAAGACCCAATATTAGTAGCAAGACTTTTAAATGCATTTTTGCTTGCATTTTCATTATATATTTTCTACAAAGCATTGCGATTTGTAGTATCAAAGAATATTGCCGTAGTGGCATTTTTGGCCTATGCCAACTATTTCTTAATATGGAAAAATCTCCCTTTGGTAATGACTGAAATCCCTACATTATTTTTCATATGCCTAATTATCTATTTTCTACTTAAACCTAAAAATGGAAAATATGACATGATTATAATTGCATTTTTATTTGCATATACGGCAATGATTAAAATTGCTTTCGGATATATTATAACAGCTTCTTTGGTATTTTTTATTTTATACTACTTTCTAATTAAAAGGGATTCTTATTTTTTGCAGATTTCAAAAATGTTTGCAATAAGTCTACTTTTCTGCCTTCCATGGTTAGGTTATACGTTTAGCAAATCTGGGAAGGTATTTTATTGGGCTGCATCAGGAGGAATGAACCTGTATTGGATTTCGAACCCAACAATAGGAGAATACGGCGAGTACATGGATTCATCTTTTCAATCTGCGGCAGGTGTTCCTGAATCCAAAATTGGATATGAAAAATCACATGGGGAAGAAATACGAAGAATTGAACGGGATTTTAAGTATGGTGAGCGGGATGACGAATTCAAGCGTGTCGCTTTAGCAAACATAAAAAACCATCCAAAAGCGTTTCTGAAAAATACAATTTGTAATATAGGAAGATTCTTTTTTAATTATCCATACTCGTACTACAAACAACGCCCATCAACCTTAATCAATGTGTTTATTAATGGACCAATCCTAGGATTCATTTTTATATCATTGGTGATACTGCTTTTCAATCTTAGGTCTACACCATCTCCACTAATAGTATTATTAACAGTGATGTTCGCATACATGGCAATCAATTTCCCATTGAGCGTTTTAATTAGAATGTTTTATATTCTAATTCCAATTCTATTTGCTTGGTTTGCTATTACAGCTCAAAATCTCCATTATAATAACAACTCATCTCAAAGAATATCAACAGACTGATTTATTAGAAATATTAATAAATCAGTCTGTTGATATCCAAAATTAGTTTTTCATAAATACCCCTAATTATCACACTAGTCAGGATTTTCATATCGCTCAATAAAAAATAAAATAGAAACTCTCAATCACAAAAGCATAATTAAATTTCAGTCTATTATAACTAGAGTATTTTGTGCTTCTTTTGACTACTGAATTTCTCGAGTAATTATTAATTCATAATTCTATAACATTGCAACAAATCATCGAATGTGTTCCCAATTTTTCAGAAGGGCGCAATCTCTTCATCATTAAACAAATTACCGACGAAATTGAAGCCATCGAAGGCGTTCGTTTGCTCAATGTTGACCCTGGAAAAGCTACAAATAGAACGGTTGTTACGTTTGTAGGAACTCCCAATCAGGTTATTGAAGCAGCGTTTCAAGCAATTAAGAAAGCTTCTGAAATCATCGACATGAGCAAACATTCGGGCGAACACCCGCGAATGGGAGCAACCGATGTTTGTCCACTTATTCCTATTTCGGGAATCAGCATGGAAGAAACTGCCGAATACGCTCGAAAATTAGCTAAGCGCGTAGGCGATGAATTGTCCATTCCTGCCTATTTATACGAAGCTGCGGCAATCATTCCAGGAAGAAACAACCTCAGCGAAATACGTTCTGGCGAATACGAAGGATTCTTCAAGAAAATTCATCTCCCTGAATGGAAACCTGATTTTGGTCCAGTTCAAATGAATGAAAAAGCAGGAGCAACCGTAATTGGAGCCCGTGATTTTCTGATTGCATTTAATGTTAATTTGAATACTACTTCCGTTCGACGTGCTAACTCTATAGCGTTTGATGTTCGCGAACGAGGTCGTGTAAAACGTGAAGGCGATTCGGTTACAGGTAAAATTGTTAAAGACGAACACGGCAATCAGGTTTACATTCCGGGTAGTCTTAAATCGGTGAAAGCCATAGGTTGGTTTATCGAAGAATACGGCATTGCTCAAATCTCCATGAACCTCACTAATATTCGCGATACGCCAGTCCATATTGCTTTCGACGAAGTGTGTAAAAAAGCAGAAAATCGAGGAATTCGAGTTACGGGATCGGAGTTAGTTGGACTTTTGCCATTGAGTTGTTTACTCGATGCAGGCCGTTATTTCTTGGAAAAACAACAGCGTTCAACGGGAGTTTCTGAAACAGAACTTATCAAGATTGCAGTGAAATCAATGGGACTCGATGAACTCGGACCATTTGAGCCCGAAAAACGAGTGATTGAATATTTGCTAAAAGATGCTTCCGATGAGAAATTGGTGAATATGAGTCTGAAAGCATTCGCCGATGAAACGTCTTCCGAATCGCCAGCTCCAGGTGGTGGATCTATTTCGGCTTATGTTGGAGCTTTAGGAATTGCTCTTGCTGGAATGGTCGCAAATCTTAGTTCGCACAAACGTGGGTGGGATAATCGATGGAAAGAATTTTCGGATGTTGCAGAAAAAGCAGAATCGCTTAAAAAACAACTCATTCACATGGTTGATGAAGATACGCGAGCGTTTAATAAAATTATGGATGCTTTTGGTTTGCCCAATGGAAGTCCAGATGAAAAAACTGCTCGTAAAGTTGCCATTCAAGCAGCTACGCTTTATGCCATTGAGGTTCCCTTTAAAGTCATGCAATTGTCGGCAGCAACACTCGACATAATTCAGCAAATGGCAGAACATGGAAACCCAAACTCGGTATCCGATGCGGGCGTAGGTGCACTTTGTGCACGTACCGCCGTGTTAGGTGCTTGGTTGAATGTGAAAATAAATTGTTCGGGCTACGACGATGCTAATTTTGTTGCAGAGACACTGAGTAAATGTGAATCAATCGTGAACGATGTAAACAAACAAGAGACTGCTATTCTGGAAATTGTTCATCAGAAAATTTCAAACCCGTCTTAATATTTTTTAAACTGAATACGAAGCCTGTTCGATTTCTCGGGCAGGCTTTTTTTAATCAATAAGGGTAACTCGGCCAATTAATTGTTTCGCCAAATCCTCTGAATTGGTTACTGTTGCGCGCCAAACATATACATCCTGCTGGCACGGGTTGCCAAGATATTCACCATTCCAGCCCTCAAGAGGATCGGTTCCTTCATAAATCAATTCACCCCATCGATCGAAAATCTCTAATAAGAATTTCTTCGCATAGGTAACTTTAACTAAAAATAATTCATTGGTTCCATCGCCATTCGGAGTAAATGCATTGGGTGCATAAATAGTTGGAAATGGATTAATCTCAATGCTTTTACAAAGCTCATCAATACAACCATGAAGAGACGTTACACGCAAACAAGCAGTGAATTGCCCAGTATCTGGGAAGACATGCGTAGGCGATACTTGTGTTGAGATAGTTCCATCACCAAAGTCCCAACGATAAAGATGAGCCAATTCACTTTCCTGAACAAAGTGGTATTCTGGATTTAAGATATCTGCATTTTGTGGATTATAACTAAAACGCGCTTCAGGCAATGGATAAACCTCAACAATTCCCTCCGAAACGACTGTTGAAGAACATCCATAAACGTCGGTTAACGAAACTGTAGCATCATGTGAACCACTCTCAGTAAAACAGATATTCTGCATTTGCCCAAGTCCATTTTCACCATTGGTAAAATTCCAGTTGTACGACTGCAATGCAGAAGTGCCCGTCGAATTCATTGAGAAATTAACACACACAGGTGAACATCCTTGCACAATATCGGCTGTAATTATTCCTTGAGGAAGTTCTCTTAATAACACCGCATGCGAATCGATTGCTGCACAACCAAAAATATCGGTTGCAATGGCAGAATAGATTCTTGAAACGTTTGGAGTATCCCTTAATGTATCTCCCTCGGTACTGAAACCTGGCCAAACAATATCGGTGTGGCTTGTTCCACCTGAAGCTTCTGCTACTAATACTATTTCTTCTCCTTCACATACATAATCGCTGCCCGAAATCACAATCTGCACCGGATCAGGTTGAGGCAGAACAATAGTGGCTGCTTGGAAACATCCGTTTGCATCTGTTACATTCACTTGATATGTTCCTGCTATTAAATTTTCTGCATTTATGCCTGTTTGACCATTAACCCAAGTTACAGAATAAGGTGCTGTCCCTTGATTTAAATCGGCTTGAAGCGCACCGTCATTATATCCATAACAGGTAATTGGATGAGTAATAAATGGATCTATTTCAACAAGTGGAATTTCAGAAACTTGGAGCGCAGTATCTATTATACATCCATTCAAATCGCGCACAGCAACAGAATATGTGCCTGCATCTAAATTGTTGAATTGTTGTTGTGTGCCAAAATTCCCATTATTAAAACTGTACTGATATGCTGCAGTTCCTCCATTTACTGATTGAACAGTAAGACTTGCATTTGTTAAATTACAGGTTGCCACTTGAAGTGTTACGTTCATTTGTGATGGACCCGGAATTTGAATCAGAGCAACCATCGAATCTAACGAACACCCATTTGAATCAAACACATGTATTGGAAAACTTCCTGCATTTAAACCTGTTCTTATATAGGGAAAAGATTCTATTGTTTGATAAGTATTATCAATCCATTGAACTTGGAATGGCCCCACACCTCCAGCTATTTGAACAAGATGCGCTTCTCCATTTGATAAACCACATACAGCATCAACAGTCGATAATGTGAGTAGCGTTGGAAATGAAGGCATGGTTAAAAGCGTTTGTTGGGCTGCAGAACAACCATGAGAGTCAATCGTTTGAAGAGTATAAGTTCCTATTGCTAAATTTGGAAAATTGGATATCGATTGAATTGGACCACCGTTGAGTCGGTAATTATAAGGAGCAGTGCCACCATAAACGGTATCAACCGAAACTTCACCATTTGAAATTCCACATACTGGATTTGAATGATCGATTAATAATTGAAGTGCAGGAGGCTGCCCGATGATTACTTGTGCAGTATCTCTGCAATTTTGAGCATCGGTAACATACACACTCCATATTCCTGCCTGAAGTGTTGTAGCCAAGGAATCGTTATCGCCATTGGTCCATACAAACTGAAAAGGCGCTGTACCTGAATTTATTATTGCTGCCGACTGGCCATCATTTCCGCCAGCGCATTGTACATTTTGCAATAAATTCGTAGAAACCTCTACATCTGCAATAAAAGAGATTGTAGCGATTGTATCAAAAACACATTGGTTTTGATCCATCACACTTATCGTTACGTTTCCAGAAGGTAAATTTGGATAATTTAATTGATTGGAAAAAGCAGCTCCATTAAAGCTATACGTATAAGCTGGAGTTCCACCGTTTGCTCCTAATATCAATAACGACGCATTTGATAATGAGCATGTTGAAGGTTGGCTTGAAAAAGTAATGGCAGTGGGCGCACCCATTTGCAATAACGTTACATTGGTGTCGACCATACAACCATGAGCATCGCTTAATTCTACATTCCAATCGCCAGCGTACAAGGAATCGAATGAAATTGGCATAGAAACAATTCCCATATTGGTTCCATTCACCCATAAATTAAAAGGTGCTATTCCACCCAAAACTTGCAATGGAGAAATAATTCCGTTATCGGCTCCACATGTTGCATCTGTTAGATTCATTGATAATTGAGTAGGGAAACTCAACATTGTGATGCTAGCTGATAAATTTACAATACATCCATTTGCATCTCTCACCTGAACAGCATGAGAACCAACAGATAAACCTCCAAACTGAGCAAATGAAGAAAAAACACCGCCATCAATGGCATATTCATAAGGAAATGTTCCTCCTTCGGGAGGATCCACTTGAACAAGGCCATTGCTCTGATTGCATGTAGCCGGCTGTGATGACAAAGTTGCAATTAGAGGATCGGGTTGAGTAATGATAAACATTGTATCTACAGAACAGCCAAAATTGTCGGTTACTACAAGCGAATAATTGCCCGCTGCTATTCCACTTAATGATGAAGTTGTTTGACCGTTCGACCAAGTATAAGTAAATGGTCCCCAACCTTGAGCATTCGGGAAAATTGTTGCATTCGACTGATTTGAACACAAAACATCCGACGATGAAGATTCAAATACAACGCGAGGCGCAACAGTAATCATTGCAGTATCGGTTGCAATAAATCCATCAGCATCTGTAACAGTTAGACTAATTATGTTAGTCTGATTACTGCATAAATTGATTTGAGATGCAGTGCTTCCGTTAGACCATAAATAAGTGTAAGGAGGTGTTCCATAAGAAAGTTGTACCGGAAAACTCAAACATTGACCTGGACAAATTGTATCGCCTGTTATGGCAATATGAAAAACGCATGGAGGAACAATAATGGAGGATGTTACATTGGCTGTACAGCCTTGATCTGATGTCAATTGCAACGTAATAGGATAAGTGCCCGGGCCAGTAAACAAAGAAGTTACATTCGTTAAAGAGGACGAACTTGGTGTAGATGAAGTGCCCAAATTCCATTGTTGATTTGCAATAGATCCACCACTGATCGTACTTGAGGACTGAATGAGAACTGGTAAATCGCAAGCAGGAGCTTGATATTGAATAACGGGAACAGGAAGAGGCGCGATGGTTATTGGAATTTGCACATTCGAAACGCAGCCGTTGAATGCTGTTAAGCTTAACACATAATTTGTTGTTACCAGCGGAGAAACTACGGTGGTTTGAGAAGTAATATTTCCTGGGTTCCAGGTGTAGGATTCATAACCTGTTGGAGCTGATAGTGTAACTGATTCTCCCGGACAGATTGTGTCGGCCAATGCTGCTAAAGTGGATGGCGAACACGCAGCATCGACATAGGCATAACCAAAATGCCCACCTTGACTGCAATCACCTACAGTAAATTCTGCAGTAACATTTTGCCCTAAATAATTTGAAAGATCAACGTTTACAGTACTCCACGGCTTGTATTTTACACCTGTGCAAACTGTCGAATTAAAGAAACCTGGTAATTCGGCTGCCGCTGAAACAATAAATTCCGAACACGGAATTACAACACCATTTTGATCACGAAGACGAGCAATGAAAAAAGGTTGTTCGGCAGAAGTGTGACCTGGATCTTCGAAAACAACGGCATATCGATACGTAAAACTTGAGTTGCTTGCTCCTACTGAAAATGTTTGTGAAATCTGTTCTGCTTCTGCTCCAACATTGTTATTTCCAATAAGTAATGAGCGGCTTCCACCTAAAGGGTCAACTCTTGGAAAACCACCACAAGGATCAGTTCCTGAGTTAACAACAGTATGTCTTCCGGGAGAAACTCCAATGGCTGATAGTTGATAAATAGGTGTAGGTGATCCTAATGGAGCCATTATAGAATTTCCTGTAGTTGCAACCCAAGAACCCAAATTTCCATTTTCAAAGCCCATATTAGAGCAAGCAGGCTGAACGGGAACGGGAGTTAAACTGGCTGTTAAATCGTATTGAAAACAGTTTGTACTATTGTTACTTGTTGATGAAGAAGCGTCAACAAGAATATAATAGGTTAGCCCAGCAGATACAGACACAATGGTTGAAATTCCATTCGTGCCGCTTCCTGTGAGTGTTGTCAAACAATTTCCTATACCAACACAGCCTTGAAAAACTGCTAAAATTTGACGAACGTTTCCAGTAGAATGAACATCGTTCAATGTAATAGAAAGAAATCCCGTTTGATTGGGCGTAACAGCATACATCCAATCTTGTCCGCCAAATGGTGTTCCATTAACTGGGTTAGCAAGACATGAATTTGCCCCATTGTAATCATTTAAATCACCACAAAGCGTCTGATTGTTTGTAAAAAAAGGTAACTGAACTGGATTTACTAAGGCTGTATTGCAATCATTTCCACCTTGAGAAAATACCATTGTAGGTGACAGAAGTGCCACGAAAACCACAATGAATATTTTATTGAGAGGAGACCAATTCATAAATACGTACCTTTAAAAAAATGCGATAAGCAGATGGTCAGGACAACAGCTATTCCCCTTGTTGAACGTAAAGGTATTGTTGCGGTTTCAGTTTTTAGATGCTCATGTAAGTTCAGAGATTATATAGGATAAAAATTTGAATCATTTAATTGATTATCTGTATATTAGAATGCATTTTCAAGAAAATATACTGGATAGATTTAACCCAATAATGCCATATTAAATGAGTTCTAAACTTGATTTGCAAAATCTAATGAGATAGAAGCTTGATTCTATATTCAAGACTATCAAAACGAGCAACTATTTATGTATGCTCAAAATTGGTTTAAAGGAAAAATAACGTTTGTTGAAATGGATTTAAATCCACCTTTGAAACCCGAAGGGCGAAGTCATTTCGATGAATTTCCACCTAACACCGCTCGAAAAGAAACGCATCCACAAGGCGATTGAACAGCCCGAAAACAAAGCGGCAATTAAAAAACTCAAGAAAATACTTCTATAAAACAACAAAGCCCCGTAAAACGGGGCTCTGATGTTTCTAACAACAACTAACCAAAGTTAACTTAACAACTCTTTTACAAGAGTAGATATCAATTTACCATCGGCGCGGCCTGCAAGTTTCTGCGAAGCTGCTCCAATTAATTTCCCCATATCTTTCATAGAAGCCACTCCTATTTCGGACGCAATTTGCTTGAGGACAACACGAACCTCATCTGGAGAAAGTTGATCTGGTAAATAATATTCAATTACATCAGCCTGAAAAAGTTCAGAATCTGCTAAATCCGAACGGTTCTGCTGCTTGTAAATTTCAGCAGCGTCCTTTCGTTGTTTCACCAATTTCTGCAACAATTTCAATTCAATTTCTTCGCTAATCTCAACTCCAATTTTCTCGGATTTGGCAAGTAAAACTGCAGACTTCACTGCACGTAAAGCCTCCAGTTTTTCTTTTTCTTTAGCGAGCATTGCCAATTTAATGTCGGCATTTATTTTTTCTTCTAAACTCATTTTTACTTGGCTTATACGATTCAATCAACTTGATCGTGAAGGAATCTATTAATAGGTAAAATTTCCAAGCTTTTATCATCCGCATTCTCAGATAATACATAACGAGAGATATTGTTTTCGGAGGAAGAATCTACATGCTCAAGATGCACATTACGACGACGAAAGGCAGGAGCAGACTCTAAATCAGAAACCGGTGAAGGTGTCCTAAGCTTAATGCTCAAACGTTTCACATTTTCCATACGTTCGGCCGAACGACGCATCGAATCTTGGCTTTCAAGTTGTTCAGTCGTTTCTTCCGATTTTGTACTTAATGTTAAATTCAATTCTGGTCTATCTGATGCTCCTTGAATTAATACATCCTCATCTGCATCTCTTTTTAATTCATTTCTACGAAGTATAGGTGTTACTTCTGGCTTATTCAATTCTTCTGTTACTTTAGGAAGGGTGTCAACTGGAGCATCCAAACTTACCACTTTACGAATTTCTTCTGTTTGTCCAGTAAGAATTCCCGTAGCAACCAATGTTACACAAACGGAAGCACCCAATGTTAAATCGTGTGATGTTCCCATAATTACATTGGCATCCCAACCTGCCTCTTCTTGCATGTGATCCATCAATTCGCCTACCTCATCCATCATAATATCATCGCCATAAGCAATGTTTACTAGAATGTGTTTAGCTCCGCGAATGCTGCTATCATTAAGCAATGGAGAAGACAAAGCCGATTTCAATGCACGCATTGGAGCACCTTCGCCTTCTGCAAGAGCAGAACCCATGATGGCCGAACCACCATTCTTCATTACCGTATTTACATCGGCAAAATCGACGTTAATTTGACCAGGAACTGTGATAATCTCAGCAATCCCTCTAGCTGCTGTAGTAAGCACATTATCGGCTTCAGCAAATGCAGCATTTAAACCAAGATTTCCGAAAATTTCGCGAAGTTTATCATTCGAAATTATAAGCAATGTATCAACACTGTTGCGTAATTGCTCAAGTCCATCATCGGCTTGTTTGCGACGTTTTTTCCCTTCAAACGTGAATGGGATGGTAACGATACCTACTGTTAAAATGCCCATTTCACGAGCTGTTGCCGCAATTACAGGAGCGGCTCCGGTTCCGGTTCCACCACCCATACCTGCAGTAACAAATACCATTTTGGTTTCTTTTCCAAGGATGGTTTTCAAATCGTCAATGTTTTCGATGGCTGCATTGCGACCAACCTCAGGAATTGAGCCTGCTCCGCGCCCTTCGGTTAATGTTAAGCCCAATTGAACTTTGTTTGGAATCGCACTTGCATCGAGTGCTTGTTGGTCTGTGTTGCAGATTATAAAATCCACACCCCGAATTCCTTGTCGGAACATGTGATTTACTGCATTGCTTCCTCCGCCTCCTACTCCAATCACTTTAATGATTGAGTTTTGGGCATTTTGGGGAAGCTCAAAGGTCATGTTAATCTCTTTAATCTCACTCATGGCTGTTGTTGTTTGTGTTGTTGTTTATGGTTTGTTTTGTTTGAATATTGGGTAAACGATTATGAAAATTTATCACTTTCGTCGTCAAAGAAATTTTTAGTCTTTGCAAAAATGGCATCAAAGAAACCTGGTGGCTTTGGCGCTTTGACCGGTTGGCCGCCTTGTTTCAATTCATCCCTAACTTTTTTACTATCGCTCAATTCGAATCCTTTAATCACCAATCCAACAGAAGTTGCAAACATCGGGGATCCAATTTCTTCGCTTGCTTTCGATAAATGTTCGTTAGGATAACCAATGCGAGTATCCATTCCGGTCATGTATTCTATTAATTGAGAAACATGTTTCAACTTTGCACCACCACCAGTTACTACGATTCCAGCAATGAGTTTTTTCTCGTATCCTGAATTTTTTATCTCGTAATAAATGTGCTCAATGATGTCTTCCATTCTGGCTTGAATAATATTCGCCAAATTCTTCAAGCTAATTTCTTTGGGTTCTCTTCCACGAAGTCCGGGAATTGAAACAATTTCATTCTCTTTACTTTCGCTCGATAGAGCTGACCCAAAACGTATTTTCAACATCTCGGCCTGATCCTTAATTATCGAACATCCTTCTTTAATATCTTCGGTAATAATATCTCCACCAAGCGCAATTACCGCTGTATGACGGATAATTCCTTCTTGAAATATGGCGATGTCGGTTGTCCCTCCGCCTATATCCACCAAGGCAACTCCCGCTTCTTTTTCTTCTTTACTTAAAACAGCCTCTGCTGAAGCTAGTGGTTCCAAGATGAGACCCGTTGCTTCTAAGTTAGATCGATTTATACATTTATAAATATTCTTAGCAGCAGCAATCTGACCCGTTATGATATGAAAATTGGCTTCCATCCGTATTCCACACATCCCAATTGGTTCTTTGATGCCTTTCTCATTATCAATAATATACTCCTGTGGAAGTGCGTGAATAATTTCTTCTCCTGGCAACATCACCAATTTAAACATATCCTGAACCAAGGCATCGATATCGCTCTGAGCAATTTCTTGTTCCGAATTACCTCGCATCAAAACTCCGTGATGTTGAATAGATTTTATATGCTGGCCTGCTATTCCAACATTCACAAACAAGATATCTACACCCGAAGCATTTTCAGCTTCTTCGATAGCTGCTCGAATGCTTTGAACAGTTCGTTCAATATTAGAAACAACACCTCGCTTCACACCAATAGATGTTGACTTCCCATAACCGAGAATTTCAATCTTCCCGTGTTCATTTCGACGACCAACCATCGCAACTATTTTGGTTGTACCAATATCAAGACCTACAACAATTTCATCCATAATTCAAATTGGTTTTTTAGTGCAAATGATTTGGTTAGTAAATTTTAAATTCAACGAGCTGTATGTGTCCCATCCTGCCAAAGGCAACGCTTTCGAATAAAACAATTGAAGTCGTTTAAATTTATTTTCTAGAGCATCAACAGTTCCCAATAAAATACTCGAGGGACCAATGTTCGGAACCATTTCGAGCTCTCCGTTTTCAAGAACTACCACTTGCTCCAATTGTGCCCAAATAAACGTATCGCGACGAGCTTCCATGGCGAGTGTATATAAATCGTCTGTTTGAGAAACAAGGGCAAGAGAATCGTTAGCAATAATATTCTTCACATTCATATCCAGTTTGTAATATGGATCGTTAATAGCGCCCGTTGCAACTGGAACTCGCGCAGTAAATCTATCCAAAATGGGCATGTAATAACCCTGATCATCAATGTAATAACTCTCTCCAAATGTATCTATGATGCGTATAATTGGATTGCGTTGAAGAATATCCATACACAATACACCTGATGGATTAAAATAAACATCAGCCGATTGAACTGCTGGATGATTCAACAATTCAGTTTCAATCTCATTTAAGTTTATTGAACTAGCGCGAACACTATCTATTTGAATGCCCTTTTGTTTTAGAAGTCCATAAACATCTTCATCGATAATGAAATGCAATTCAGGATCTCCACTATAGGTTATCTTACTTTGAATGCAAACTTCTGCTTGACGCTTGTTGTTTACAAAACCAAGTAATACAATCACCAGAGACATACTCAGTGACCAAAGGACAATTTGAACTACCTTCTTTTTCATGTTAAAGAAGGATTTAAGGTTAATTTCTGACGAATTGGTTCGAGCAACATATCAATATCGCCAGCTCCCAGAGTAAGAAGAACTTGGGGTTTGTGCGAAGCAATGTATTCGGGTAATTCCGATTTATTGAGTAACTGTTTGTTGTTTGACTGAATTTTATCCAATAAAACAGTAGATGTAATTCCCTCAATAGGAAGTTCACGAGCCGGATAAATATCAAGTAGAATCACCTCATCAAGAAGCGATAAACTATGTGCAAATTCATCCATAAAATCGCGGGTACGACTAAAAAGATGCGGTTGAAACACGCCCATGATTTTCTTGTCCGGGTAGATTTTTTTAACCGAACTGATGCATGCTTTTAATTCTTCTGGATGATGCGCATAATCGTCTATGAAAATAAAATCCTCTTCACGCATGAGGTATTCGAAGCGGCGCTTTACCCCTTTGAAACTTTCTAAACCAGAACGAATTGAATCGTCCTCCAAACCATTAAGATAAACTGCAGTGATAGCAGCTAAGGCGTTTTCAATATTGTGAAATCCAGGAAGACCTAAGGTTAAATCCTTAATTAGATGATCTTTGATCTTTACATCAAAACGATAACGCTCACCCTCCGAAACGCAATTTAATAATTGCACATCTGCATTTTCACTCGTATGGTAAGTTAACGCACGATCAAAAAGTCGCTTTGGTAAATCTAATCCCTGTTTTAAAATGAGGAAACCATCTTGTTTAAGTTGATCTGCAAAATCTATGAAGGATTTTACAAGTGCATCCTTCTCTTTATAAATATCTAAATGATCGGCATCCGTTGAAGTAATGATAGCCGTATTGGGATGCAGATGCAAAAATGATCGATCGTATTCATCCGCCTCAACCACCATAACACTTGAAACCGTTCCTGGCAAATAGTTGCTATTATAATTTGCTGTAATTCCACCTAAAAAAGCGACCGGTTTCTTGCCACCATGTTCGAGTAAATGAGCAATAATAGAGGATGTTGTTGTTTTTCCATGTGTTCCGGCAACCGCAATTGTTTGATGTGATTCCGAAATTAATCCAAGTAATTCAGCCCTTTTCAATAAAACAAAACCTTCCGAACGCAAATAGTTTAACTGCGCGCTATCGGCTGGAATGGCTGGTGTATAAATAATAAGAGAAGATTCTTTTTCTTGAGAATCAACTAAGTTAGAAGGTAATGATTGAATGGAGTCCGAAAAACAAATGTTAATGCCTTCATTCTGTAGTTCATTTGTTAAAGCTGTTTGCGTTTTATCGAAACCACCAACAGTTATTCCCCTCTGCAGAAAATACCGAACGAGCGCACTCATTCCGATACCACCGGCACCTAAGAAATAAACATATGTGATGGCTTGCAGATTCATATCACACCGAGATCATTTTTATTACTTCATCAACAATTTCGCGCGTTGCATCAGGCTTCCCAAATTCAGCAATCGATTTAACTAAACCATCGCAAGCAGTGGTGTTCTGATTTAACTCAAGCAAAACTTCTACAAGTTTCGTTCGAGCATCGCTATCTTTTACAAGCAATGCTGCTCCTTTTTCCACCAACGATTGTGCATTATGTGTTTGATGGTCTTCGGATGCAAAAGGATATGGAACCAAGATGGATGCTTTATGAACCAAACACAATTCCGAAACCGCTAATGCACCCGCCCTCGAAATCACAATATCTGCTGCAGCATAAGCTAAATCCATCTCTTTGATAAACGCAAATGTTTGAATTCCAGAGTCGTTAATCGTATTCACTGCCTCTGCCGCTTTACCATCGAAACCCTGTCCTGTTTGCCAAATAAGTTGTAACCCAGCAGCTTTAATTTGAGAAAGTCCGTTTAAGATGCTCTCATTTATGGATAGCGCACCCAAACTTCCCCCAACAACAAGGAGGGTTTTCTTGTTCGGATTTAAACCAAAATGTTGAAGTGCCTGATTACGTTTTCCTTCTTGATTTAAAATTTCGTGACGCACAGGATTTCCCGTATACACTATTTTGTTTTGAGGAAAGAAGCGTTCCATGTTGGGATAAGCAACACAGAGCTTGTTGACACGTTTCGAGAGTACTTTGTTGGTAATACCTGGATACGAATTCTGTTCTTGAACAAGCGTTGGAATTCCTTTCAATGTTGCCATAAATAATACAGCAGCACTTGCATAACCGCCAACTCCAATGACAGCATCCGGTTTAAACTCCTTTATAATTTTGCTCGATTGAGCTAATGCACCCAACAAACGAAATGGAACCAAGAAGTTTTTCAATGTGAATGAACGCTGAATTCCGGAAATGTTCAAACCAATAATTTTATAACCTGCCGCTGGAATTTTTTCCATTTCCATGCGACCAAGAGCTCCAACAAATAATATTTCAGCGTTGGTATATCGTGCTTTAATTTCATTGGCAATCGCAATCGCAGGGAAAATATGTCCCCCTGTTCCTCCACCGGAAATAATGAATTTATACGGCCTCATCAATTCCTCCTCTCTCTTTCACACAAAAGCGACTTACACATAATATTATTCCGATGGAAATACTTGTAAACCAAATGGATGTTCCTCCCATACTAACCAATGGCAGGGCTTGACCGGTAACAGGAAAAAGCTGAACGGCAACAGCCATATTAATAAAAGCCTGAAAAATCAGCATCAAGGAGCAGCCGATAGCTAAAAAGGAAGCAAAGGTTTGTGGGCTATATTGAACCATTCGCACTACCCTGAGTAGCAGAATTAAATACAAAAGCATGAGGATTGTGGCCCCAATAAATCCGTATTCTTCCAATACAATGGCGAAAATAAAATCCGAATAAGGATGTGGCAGAAAGTTACGTTGCGTTGAATTACCCGGGCCTTTCCCAAAAACTCCTCCATTGGCAATGGCAATTTTTGATTGCTCCGCTTGAAAGTTAACCTCAGAATCCCCACTTGAAAAGTTCACAATACGCGCCTTCCAAGTTCCAATTCGTCCGGGCAATTCGAAATTAATAGCAAGTAGAATAAATAATCCAAAGGAAACGATACCAATTCCAATGAGTGCAAGAATGTATTTAACATTCACTCTCCCAATAAATAATAACACAAGAGAAGTAGCGAAAAGTATGGCTGATGTTGAAAAGTTTGCAGGTAAAATCAAGCCACAGATTGCAAATATTGGCCATACCATTTGCAAAAATCCGCCTTTGAATTCCTTGATTTTCTCTTGTCTACGAGTTAAAGACCTAGCAAGAAATAGTATTAATGCTAGTTTGGCAAAATCGGATGTTTGAAACGTTGCATTGATGATGGGTACAGTAATCCATCTACTTGCCTCATTCAAATTTGTACCTGAAACGAGTGTGATAACGAGCAATGGAATTGCAATAAGAAATGCAATTTTGGCAATACCTGAAAATATTCGGTAATGAAGCAAATGTGTAAAATACATCAAGCCCAAGCCAGTAATAACAAGGACAAGATGTTTGAAAAGATAATGTTCAGTATTTCCATCCTGTTTCATATACGCAAGCGATCCGGTAGCGCTGTATACAGCAAGAACAGATAGCAAAGAAAGCAAGAGCACCACGATCCAAATGGTACGGTCTCCTTTCGCATATATTGCAGGGAAATTCATTCGTATTTATAGATTAAAGTTCGCGAACTGCTTTTTTAAACTGACGGCCACGATCTTCGTAATTTTCGAAAAGATCGAAACTTGCACATGCAGGAGATAAAAGAACGGTATCACCATTTTTTCCTAATGAATAAGCCGCTTTCACTGCTTCTGTTGCACTTCCAGTTTCAACAATATGTTCAACCATTCCTTGAAAAGCATCTTGGATTTTTTGGTTGTCTTTCCCTAAACAAACAATGGCTTTTACTCTTCCACGAACCAAATCGCTAAGCATTGCATAGTCGTTTCCTTTATCAACACCGCCAACAATCCAAATAACAGGATTTGACATGCTTTCGAGGGCGTACCAAGTTGAGTTAACATTGGTTGCTTTTGAATCATTGATAAATTCAATCCCATGAACCTTCGTTACAAATTCCAAACGATGTTCAATACTGTCAAAATCCATTAGACTTTCTCTAACTAATTCTTTCCGAATATCTAACACTCGGGCGGAAATGCCGGCTGCCATAGAATTACATTGATTGTGTTTGCCTTGAAGTGCGAGATCGAAAATGGACATGATAAATGGATCGTTTATGTTAAAGTGAATTTGATTTTCTTGAATTGATGCTCCATGTTCAATCTTTTGAGACAGAGAAAACGGAGCTTTTTGAGCCGGACTTGGGAAGTTTTTAAATGCTTCTTGGATAATAGAATCGTCGGCATTGTAAACAAAAACACCCTGCTCATCCATATTCTGAAGAATGCGGAATTTGGAAGCGATGTAATTGGAAATTTGGTAATCGTATCGATCGAGATGATCTGGAGTAATATTGAGTAAAACCGCTATATCCGCCTTAAAATCAAACATGCCATCAAGTTGAAAGCTGCTTAATTCAAGTATGTAAAAATCACGGGATGTTTCCGCCACCTGACGTGCAAAACTTTTGCCCACGTTACCTGCCACACCAACATTTAATCCCGCATTCTTAAAAATATGATAGGTTAAAAGTGTCGTCGTTGTTTTACCATTTGTGCCCGTTATCGCAACCAATTTCGCATCCGTATAACTAGCGGCAAATTCAATTTCAGAGATTACTGGAATTCCTAGTTTATGCGCCTCCACGATTATTGGAGCTTTATCTGGAATACCCGGACTTTTGATTATTAGGGATGCGGTTAAGATTTTATCGAATGAATGAGTTCCTTCTTCGTAAGCAATTTCCTCACGTATTAATTCTTCCTTGTATTTCGGAACAATCATTCCTTTGTCGGAAACAAACACAGTAAGGCCCTTGAGTTTTGCCAATACGGCAGCACCCAAACCGCTTTCGGCGGCTCCAAGAATGGCTATATGTTTATTCTCGTTCAAGGTTAACGAAGTTTTAAAGTCACGATGGTTAATACAGCTAGAGCAATCCCAACAATCCAGAAACGGGCTACAATTTTAGATTCATGAAATCCCATTTTTTGGAAATGGTGATGAAGAGGAGCCATTCGAAAAATGCGTCGTCCTTCTCCGTAGCGTTTCTTGGTGTATTTGAAATAACTAACTTGAAGAATTACACTCAAGTTCTCGACAAGGTAGATTCCACAAAGAATTGGAATCAGGAGTTCTTTGCGAAGCATGATGGCAACAACTGCAACAATTCCGCCCAATGCCAAGCTTCCGGTATCGCCCATAAATATTTGGGCTGGATAACTGTTGTACCATAAAAACCCCACGCAGGCGCCAACAAATGCGCTCATGTAGATTACAATTTCACCCGAATTGGGTATATACATGATATCGAGGTAATCGGCAAAAATGAGGTTACCCGAAACGTAAGCAAACAAAGCAAGCACAAAGCCTATTATACCCGTGGTTCCTGCGGCCAAACCATCTAAACCATCGGTCATATTTGCACCATTGGAAACGGCTGTAATGATGAAAATAACAATCGGAATGAAAATAAGCCAGGCCCATTTCTCATAGTTATCGCCAAGGAAAGCAAGGATTTTGGCATAATTGAACTCGTGATTCTTAACAAATGGAATGGTAGTAATGGGAGCTTTAGCATCAACATACTTTTCTGTGTGCTCAGCCATACGGTCGGTAGTATTCATTTGTACCGTATTTTCAATTCCTACAATTTGACGACGAATGGTTACCTGAGGATGGAAGTATAAAAGCAAGCCGACAAAAATCCCAACACCTATTTGACCAACTACTTTAAACCGCCCAGATAACCCTTCCTTATTCTTCTTAAACACTTTTATATAATCGTCCAAAAAGCCAATTGCCCCTAAGCCAATTGTTGAAATGATAAGAGCAACTATATAAACGTTATGCAGCTTGGCGAATAATAAAGTTGGCAGTAGAATACAGGATAAAATAATTAACCCTCCCATGGTTGGAGTTCCTTGTTTACTCATTTGACCTTGAAGTCCAAGATCTCGGATTGTTTCTCCAACTTGTTTTACTTGCAGGTATCGGATAATTTTTTTTCCAAAAACCAATGAAATAACCAATGATAGAATCAAGGCCATAGCAGCCCGGAACGAGATAAACTGGAACAAACCAACACCCGGCAAATCGGTGTTTTTAGCGAGGTAATCAAAAAGATAATATAACATCAGCTTCCTTGTATATTAAATGTTTGGTTGAGTTCATCCATATCGTCGAATGGATATTTAACTCCTTTTATTTCCTGGTATTTTTCATGTCCCTTGCCTGCAACAAGAATTATATCGCCCGGCTTACTGAGCGCACAAGCTGTATGAATTGCTTCACGTCTATCGGTAATGGATAGCACTTTTTTATAGTTCACAGCATCAACCCCAGCCTTCATTTGCCGAATAATTTCATCAGGATCTTCCGAACGTGGGTTATCAGAAGTAAGAATAACTCGATCGCTTAAATCGCATGCAATTCTTGCCATCTCTGGTCTTTTTGCTGCATCACGATCGCCACCACAACCCACTAAGGCAATTACTTGCTCATTTCCAGTTCGGAGTTCATTGATTGTACGCAATACATTATGCAATGCATCAGGAGTATGCGCATAGTCAACAATTGCTGTAATTCTATTATCCGATTGAATATATTGGAAACGACCTTCAACACTTTTCAAGGTGCTTAATGCCGTGAGCGTATTCACCTTGTCTTGACCGAGTAGCACTGCAACAGAGTAAACTGCTAATAAATTATATGCATTGAATGTTCCTATTAACGAAGTCCAAACCTCTTGTTCATCAATGCGCAAATGCATTCCAGCCAATTCTTTTTCAATGATTCGGCATGAAAAATCGGCGCCTTGACTCAAACCATAAGTTTGAATAGAGGCTTTTGTATGATCAGCCATAGCTAGACCAAAATCATCGTCCCTATTTACGAGTGCAAAAGCATCGGAAGATAGTTCTGTGAAAAAGCGTTGTTTCGCTGCAAAATAGTTTTCAAATGTTTTGTGGTAATCGAGATGATCGTGGGTCAAATTCGTAAATACAGCACCCGTGAAATCAATCCCTTGAATTCGATGCTGATCAACAGCATGAGAACTCACTTCCATAAAAACATACGAACAGCCCGCTTTTACCATGCGATCGAGTAATGCTTGAAGCTGAACCGGATCGGGTGTTGTATGTGTTGAAGGAATTACAAGATCAGCAATTTGATTTTTAACAGTCGATAGTAAACCACAGGTATGATCGAGTTTTGAAAACAACTCAAAAAGCAAGGTTGCGATAGTGGTTTTGCCATTCGTTCCCGTTACACCAACAACTTTTATACGTGATGATGGGTTATCAAAAAAATTAGAGGCGATCGTTCCTAATGCAAAAGCGCAATCTTTAACAATCACATAGGTTACTTTATCCCGAAGCACATTGGGAAGTTCTTCGCACACAATGGCAATAGCTCCAAGTTCTTCGGCAGCAGTAATGTATGCATGACCGTCGGAATGAATTCCTCTAACTGCCACAAATAAACCATTCTTCTCAACAGTACGAGAATCTGCAGTAACAGATAGGATTGCAAGATTGGTTGAACCATGCAATTCAATTGCTCCTGCTTTATATAATATGTCGCGTAGCAGTCTCATTTAGGTTAATTCGATTAGTACAACCATGTTTTTTTTAATAGGAACTCCTGCAGGCACAGACTGTGATTTCACAATTCCACGCCCAACAATCTGAACACGAATCCCTTGATTTTCCAATAAATAAATCGCGTCTTTCAAGCCCAATCCTCGAACATCTGGAACCTGATTACTAGCCATTGCCTGAGGTTTCACGATCGCTTTGTTTCCAGTTAGCGAAACCTGAACCCATTCTTCATCTGCAGGAACTAAACCTTGCAAACCAGTTTTCTTCATGAGTTGTGCAATATCTTTCCCAACCCCTGAAAAGTTTTTCATCGTTGCGGCTGTTGCAAATGCCTTGGGTTTACTTTCTTGTATTTCGATGTTTTGCGCATATACTTTATCGGCAACTTCTTTGAATACTGGACCAGCAACCAAATTGGCATAGTAAACAGAATTGGACGGCGCACTTACCACAACTATACATGTGTATTTGGGATTGTCGGCGGGGAAATATCCAACAAAGGATGCTTGGTATTTTTTGGCGCCGCTTCCAGTATCTTTATAACCATCGGCTCCGAATGCAATTTGAGCAGTCCCCGTTTTACCACCTATTTTATAATGCGGATTCTTCAGATTTGAGGCCGTTCCTCGCTCAACAACACCTTCGAGCATGGGCTTCAATTTGTCGATGGTGGCTTTTGAACAAATGGCTGGATCTAAAACAATAGGATCAAAGCGACGTACCGTTTGACTTCTGTAACGAATCTCTTCTACAAATTGCGGCTTCATGAATTTGCCATTATTTGCAACAGCATTGTAAAATGACAAAACTTGTATTGGAGCCATCAAACATTCGTATCCTATCGACATCCAAGGCAATGTTAAGCCCGACCATGAATCATTACTTGGGTCTTTTAAGTTGGGTTGATATTCACCACTAATTTGCAAGCCAAGTGTTTCTTGCACATGAAACTTGCGGATTCTATCGATAAATTTTTTAGGACTGGAGCGATAAGCATTGTTTACTGCCTGAGAAATGGCTGTATTGGAAGATTGTACAAAAGCATCCGCAAGCGTGATTTTCCCAAATCCACCTTCATGCGAATCTTTCATCGAAACTCCATTATAAAATACTTCCCCATTTCGGGTATCTAATATATCAGTAGGTTTAGCTAGGCCATCTTCGAACAAGGCCATCAAAGAGGCTAACTTAAACGTAGAACCCGGTTCCGATCCAGCGGCGATTGCGTAATTGTAATTTTCGGCATACGTACTATCACCAACTCTACCTAGGTTTGCTATTGCACGGATGTAGCCCGTTTCTACTTCCATCAAAACCACACAACCATTTGCGGCATTGTGTTTTTTCAATTGACGCATAAGTTCCGCTTCAGCAACATCTTGAATTCCAATATCAATTGTCGAAACAATATCATTTCCCTCTTTGGGCTCAACTTCAGCGCCATCATTTAAAGGAATCCAAGTTCCTCCAGAAATTTTTTGTTGCAGCTGTTTACCACTAATCCCTTTTAATTCATCATTAAAAGACCCTTCAATTCCAAGAGGTGTTTTATCGTTTTCGAAACGACCAAGTGTTCTAAGCGCAAGATGACGGAAAGGCATTTCGCGCCGTGATCTAGTTTCAACGAGCAATCCTACTTTATATCTTCCGAATCGAAGAATTGGGAATTTCTTTAACCGTTTCATTTCAGGATGACGAACATCCTTTTTCAAGAGAAAATATGGTGCTTTGGCAGCATAAGCGTTACGAATTTCTCTTCTGTATTGATCTTGAGTTTTATCTTGAAACGTTGAACTCATCATCAAAGCCAAAGAATCGATGCTCTCTTTAAGAAAGTACTTCTTCTTTTTATCGACACGCATGTCTATATAAACATCGTAAAGCGGCACCGACGTGGCTATCAAACTTCCATCGCTAGAATACATATTTCCGCGCATCGCCTCTTTTGATTGAAGTCGAATGGTTTGATGCTGCTTTTTTGCCAACCAAAAATCACGGTTTAAGACTCCGATGCTAAATGCACGAAACAATATCAGGAAGCCGAAAGCAACTACAACGAAATAGATAATTCGAAGTCTAAAAACTATGTCTTTCGGAGTATCCACGATTAATTTGCAGGTGCTTGGGTTGGCGATTGAATGATTAATTTATGCGGTGGTTCTATTGCTTCCAATAGTCCAAGTGGAGCAACTTTAACAGCTACTTGACTTTGGTTCGACAAAAACATAAGTTCCGATTTAAGGCTTATGTATTCATCTCTAAAATCTTTCAATTGAGTATTGGTGCGTTCAGTTTCACGAATTGTTCTTTCAGCATGTAATGTATTGGCGATATAGAATCCAATTAAAAGCGCAATGAAAAGTGTAAAAGGAAGGTTGCTGATTTTGGCAAATGAGTTTAAAAAGTCACCATCAAACACATGAACAATCGATCTCGTAAAAGCATTCATCTTGCGTGGTGCTTTTAGAGGATTTTCTTCATCCGTTTGTTGATTTCTAAACTTATTCATTCTTCGTTTTTTTCTCCAATTCTTAGTATTGCACTGCGTGATCTGTTATTTCTATGTATTTCTTCTGCATCTGGTCTTATTGGCTTTCTCGTGATGCCTTTAAAAGGCAGCTTACTATTTCCAAAAAGATCTTTCTCCACTTCTCCTTCAAACTTTCCACTTCGTAAAAAATTCTTCACTAATCGATCTTCCAACGAATGGTAACTCATCACAACCAATCTTCCTCCTGGTCGAAGCACCTCCGATGTTTGAAGAAGCATCTGTTTCAAGCTTTCCAATTCATCGTTAACTTCGATGCGGATTGATTGAAACACCTGCGCTGCAAACGTGTGTTCTTGTCCTCGACGCATAAATGGACGAATAAGGTCCATGAGCTGCTGAGTAGTTTTTATGGGTCTGTCGGACCGAACATTGATGAGATGTTTCGCGAGTTTCCCAGCTTCCGACAACTCTCCATATTCTTTGAAAATCCTTCTCAGTTCTTCTTCCGAATACGTTTCGAGTAATTTCTGTGCAGTCATTCCTTGAAGCACATTCATCCGCATATCGAGATTTGCATCGAATCGAATCGAAAAGCCTCTTCCCGCTTCATCAAATTGGTGAGATGAAACTCCGAGATCTGCGAGGATGCCATCAACAGGAATCGCCCGATATAATTTCAGGTAGTTTTTAATGAACTTGAAATTATGGGGAATTAAAGTGAACCGTTCATCATCGGGAGCGTTGGCCGCAGCATCATTATCCTGATCGAAAGCGAAAAGTTTTCCATCTGGACCAAGACGTTTCAGTATTTCCCGACTATGTCCACCACCACCAAACGTTACATCGACATACGTTCCAGATGGGTTAATCCGAAGACCTTCTATACAAGCGTTTAAAAGAACAGGGTCGTGATAGATCATGCTTTCTCAGCATCTCCACCCAGTTTCCCCATTACCCTTTCGGCTAGTTGAGCAAAACTATCTGGATCGTATGAACCCATCACATTATCATACCCTGTAGCTGACCAAATCTCGATCTTGTTCAGATTCGCAGTAAATACCAAATCGGCAGATATTCCAGCAAAATCTGCCAGACGACGAGGTAATAAGACGCGATTTGTTGCATCTACCTCAACGCTTACTGCTCCATTTGTAAACTGTCGGATAAAATCATCATTGTCCTTATTGAAGCGATTAAGTTTCGCAAGGTCGCTCATGGTTTCCTCCCAAAGATCGATTGGATATAACACCAAACATTTGCGGAACACGCTGCGGTTGATTACAAAGCGCTCCCGCAAAGCAGCTGGAAACTGCTTCATCAGGCCGGCGGGCATCATTACCCGCCCCTTTGCATCTACTTTACAGGCATATTCACCTATGTAATTTGTCATCCCTCAGGGTTGATTTAGGAGGTAAAAGTAAAGAATAAAAAATCACTTCTTACCACATTCTACCACTTTGTTGAAAACTTGTTTCATTTTTTTCTTTAAATTTTATCAACTAATTGATTTTACTAATAAAAACAAAGTGGTAAATTGTGGAGAGCCTATAATATTTTATGGGCGCTTCCCCGATTTTTTTTCTCCAGTTGAATCGAATTCATATTCATTTTGGTGAACTTCTAAGAAATTGGTTACTTTTGGTCGGTTTCTAAAGAAAAACGAATGCAGGAGGAACTAATAACCGAAGGAGAGTTCAGATACATTAAACAAGGAGAAGGGCCCGTGCTTCTTATATTACATGGTCTTTTTGGAGCATTGAGCAACTTTAAAGAAGTGCTCGATCGGTTTCGAAACGATTACACCGTGGTAATTCCCATGATGCCGATATATGAGCTTCCGGTTCAGGAAACTCATGTTCGAAGCCTTGCTGCTTTTATTCATCGCTTTGTAGAATTTAAAGGCCTTAAAGAAATTAACTTACTTGGTAATTCTTTAGGAGGACATGTTGCATTGGTTTACGCATTGACCTATCCAGAGATGGTAAATACCATGATACTAACCGGGAGTTCAGGCTTGTATGAAAATGCAATGGGCGGATCGTTTCCTCGAAGAGAGGACTACGATTTTATCCAGAAAAAAGTAGCGTTCACCTTTTTCAATCCCGAAACAGCTACCAAAGAATTGGTGGATGAAGTATTTGAGATTGTCAATAACAAAGAGAAATTGATTCGTGTACTTGCACTTGCGAAATCTGCAATTCGCCATAATATGGGTGCTGATTTACATAAAATGGATTTACCTGTTTGTTTGATTTGGGGAAAAAACGATCAAATAACTCCGCCTGAAGTTGCTGAAGAGTTTCATAAGCTGCTTCCGAACTCTGAATTATTTTGGATTGATGAATGTGGGCATGCTCCAATGATGGAAAAACCACATGAATTTAACAATTTGCTTGAACCTTGGTTGAAGCATGTTTTTTCTTAATGGACATGAAAATTGATATTAAAGTAGTTGATGAGCTTGCGCATCTTGCTCGCCTTTCATACGAGAATGAAGCGAAACAGGAAATTGTAACTGAGCTAAATAAAATTATCGCCTTTGTTGAGAAACTCGGTGAGATAAATACCGACGGTATCGAACCGCTCATTTATATGGTTGATGAAACCAATGTTGCCCGAGTAGATACAATGAAACAGGATGTAACTCAAGACGAGGGCTTGAAAAATGCACCTAAAAAAGATTCCGATTATTTTAGAGTACCTAAAGTTATAGAGCATTAAAAAAGGCGATTGAAATTCAATCGCCTTTTTTGTGAAGTTTTTAGATTAGCAATATTGATCAAAAGCCATCAATAAATTCTCTGCAATCATTTGAGGAGTTCTGCCTTCAATGTGATGACGTTCAATAAAATGAACAAGTTTGCCATCTTTAAACAATGCCATTGCTGGAGAAGATGGCGGATATGGAGCAAAATACTTTCTTGCCTGAGCAGTGGCTTCAGCATCATTTCCAGCAAACACAGTTGTTAAGTGCGTAGGTTTGTTTTCCGCTTTATCAATCGCCATTTTTACACCTGGCCTAGCTGAACCTGCAGCACATCCACACACAGAATTAACAACAACAAGCGTTGTTCCTTCCATATTATTTAATGCTTGATCAACCTCAGCTGACGTTCGAAGTTCTTGAAAACCAGCAGATGAAAGTTCTGCTCGCATGGGTGTTACTATTTGTTCTGGATACATTTCTCTTTATTTTCTAATTCGATTGGCAAAGTTAGTGCAAAAATAAATTACTGACGGAACGTCCGAATTATTTATCATTTCTTTCGTTCTGTAGTGTATTGCACAAGATCAATAAAAGACTTTTTGTAGGGTGAATCTGGAAATTCGGACAAAGCGACCATAGCTTTTTCGCGGTATTCTATCATTTTAGATTCTGCATATTTTATCCCATTACCAGCATTCACAATGGAAATAACTTCTTCGACACGCGCTGGATCGGTATTGTGATTCTTAATGATATGGATGATATTTCTTTTTTGAGTAGAACTCGAATTTGCCAAAGTATAAATGAGTGGCAATGTCATTTTTCGCTCCTTAATATCGATACCCGTTGGTTTACCGATAGCGCTGTTGCTTTCATAATCAAAAAGATCATCTTTTATTTGAAATGCAATTCCAATGTCTTCTCCAATCTGCTTCATTTTGGACACAATTTCTTGACTAGACCCAGCCGATGCAGCACCACTAGCACAACAAGATGCAATTAAGGTGGCCGTTTTTTGTCGAATGATATCAAAGTAAATAGATTCTTGGATGTCTAATCGACGCGCCTTTTCAATTTGCAAAAGCTCCCCTTCACTCATCTCCCTCACCGAATCACTCACAATCTTCAACAACTGAAAATCAGAGTTATCGACCGAAAGTAAAAGTCCTTTGGAAAGCAAATAATCGCCCACTAAGACAGCTATTTTATTCTTCCAGAGCGCATTAACAGAAAAGAAACCCCGTCTTTCATTCGAGTCATCAACCACATCATCGTGCACCAATGTTGCGGTATGCAACAATTCAATCATGGAAGCGGCACGGTATGAACTCTCATGAATACCGCCGCAGATTCCAGCAGATAGAAAAACAAACATGGGCCGAATTTGCTTTCCCTTTCTCTTGACAATGTAGTAAGTTATCTTTTCCAGTAATGGAACGGAACTCTTCATCGATTCACGGAATTTCCGCTCAAAGACTTTCATTTCCTCCGCAATTGGAGCTTTAATATGATCTAAGGATATCATTAGCGCTGTAAATGTAAAACTTGAATGCTTGTCAATGACGAGAATTGTAAAATTGTTTTTAACCTAAATATTCCAACCTATTAAAAGCAAAATCAACCATTCACTATGTATCTTCGCAATTCATGATATCACGCCGCACAATTGAAAAAGTAATGGATTCTGCCTTAATTGAAGAGGTAGTTGGCGATTTCGTGTCACTTAAACGTCGAGGTTCGAGCATGATTGGGTTATGTCCTTTTCATAACGAAAAATCTCCATCATTTAATGTCACTCCCTCGCGGGGAATTTTTAAGTGCTTTGGATGTGGTCAAGCAGGAAATTCTGTTCGTTTCCTCATGGAACTCGAGAAAATGAGTTATCCTGAAGCCATTAAATACTTGGCAAAAAAGTACCAAATTGATGTTGAAGAAGAAAATCAGACCGATGAAGTAAAGCAAGAAATGCAGGAGAGAGAGTCGCTCTTTCTTGTAAATCAATGGGCTGCTTCGTTTTATTCCAATCAATTGTGGGAAACTGAAAATGGGAAATCTGTTGGACTATCTTACTTTAAAGAGCGCGGTTTTACGGAAGAAACGATTCGGAAATTCGAGCTTGGCTTTCACCCCGATGGCTGGTCAACATTAACAGATGCGGCTAAAAAAGAAGGATATAATATCGATTTCCTCGTTCGTGTAGGACTCACTATTGAAAAAGACACCAAACAATTCGATCGTTTTAAAAATCGAATGATGTTTCCCATTCATAATATCAGTGGGAAGGTAATTGGGTTTGGAGGAAGAATATTGATTACCGATAAGAAACAGGCAAAGTACATCAACTCACCTGAATCGGAGGTATATCACAAAAGTGCCGTGTTGTATGGGATTCATCTCGCACGCAAATCGATGATGACCCAAGACGAGGCTTTACTGGTTGAGGGTTACACCGATGTTATTTCGATGCATCAGGCTGGAATCGAAAATGTAGTTTCATCATCAGGAACATCCTTAACTGCCGAGCAAGTTAAAATCATTCAACGATACACAAAAAATGTAACCATACTTTATGATGGAGATCCTGCTGGTATAAAAGCATCATTCCGCGGACTCGATATGATATTGGAACAAGGAATGAATGTAAAAGTGGTTCTTTTCCCTGAAGGTGAAGATCCAGATTCTTTCTCTAAAAACAATTCTCCTGTTTTTGTTAAGGAGTACATTCGAAAAGAGGCGAAAGATTTTATTGAATTCAAAACGTCGGTACTTCAAACAGAAGCTCAAGGAGACCCCATTCGAACGGCAGAAATGATTCGGGAAATTATCCATTCTCTTTCGCTTATTCCGGATCCGCTTCTTCGGTCTTTATACATTCGAAAATGTTCCGCCTTATTGGATATTGCTGAGCAAACCTTGATTCAGGAACTCAATAAACAAGTACGAACTGCTCGTAAAAAAACGGAACGTTTCAATGCTCCCGAACCCGAATCAATTCCTGACGATTTTTGGTTAGATGAATCGGAGAACCCTTCAAATAAAACCGATGAGAATTTAATTTTACCGAGTTCGGGCGCTTCACAAGAAGCAGATATTGTGCGCATTTTAATTCGATTCGCAAATAGAACAATCATTTTCCAATCGCAAGATGAAGAGGGCAACACACAAGATATTCAATTGCGTGTTGGCGATTTTATTCTTCAAGAATTGATCCTGGATGAACTCGCTCCACTTCAACCGATCTTAAACAGAATCTTCTTGCATTTTAATAATGTTGGCGAGAATGACTACCCGGAAGAAAGCTTTTTTCTTCACCATGAGGATTCGGAAATCTCGATAAAGGCAATTGACTTAACGAGTAATCCGCATATTCTCAGTGAAAACTGGAAAGAAAAACATCAAATTTATATTGAAGACGAAGAAAAGCAACTTCGAAAAATGGCATTGAGTGCGGTTTATTCATATAAACTTCGTCGAGTTTTAAGCATGGTTGATGAAGTAAATGCACGTTTAAAACTCCCATTATCTGAAGAAGAAATGATGATGGAGGTAGAACAATACATGCTTTTGCAAAAAGCCAAAATGGAACTTTCGAATCAATTGTCGTATGTGATTTTGTAGTCTCCTATTTTTTTAAAACGAGACTCAATTCGTGAAAATAAAAAAAGGCAGACTATTTTGAATTATAGCCTGCCTTTTGATAAATTATTTGCTATTTACATTGAAAGAATAATCTCCTTTTGCTTAACAATTTTCCTCAAGTTAATAAGTGCATAACGCATTCTTCCTAGGGCAGTATTGATACTCACATTGGTAAATGCGGCAATCTCTTGAAAGCTCATATCGGCGTAGTGTCTTAAAATCAAGACTTCCTGTTGTTCGGCTGGCAGTTCAACAATTAACTTTTTCACATCTTCGAGAATTTGTTCTTGAATCATTTTCTCTTCAACGTTATCATCATCGATTCGAAGTGTACGAAAAATATCAAAATCATCTTTCGTTTGAACTACCGGAATTCTCTTGGCTTTGCGGAAATGATCAATGCTGATATTATGAGCAATACGCATTACCCATGGCAGGAACTTCCCCTCCTCATTGTAATTCCCAGATTTTAATGTGTGGATTACTTTAACAAACACATCCTGAAATAGGTCTTCAGCCAATTCACTGTCTTTAACCAACATTCTAATATAGGTAAAGACTTTTTTCTGATGGCGTGTTACCAATTCAGATAATGATTCTTCGTGACCGTTAATGTAGTTGCGGACCAACTCCTGATCCTGAACCTGAGCTAAACGCATAGTGACCTCCTTTTTTAAATTGGTTAGACTAATCTTAAAAAGTAGAGGTTGTTACTATAGGCGCTTGTTATTGATTAAAAAGTATGGAGTATAAAAAGAGCATTTATCTCTTGCTCTCTTACAAAGTAAATAAAGGTTTTTGATAAAAACAAATTTGATTTGATAATTTTGCAAATATCTTACAGATGCCAAAACTAACTCTCGATCAAATCGATCCCCGAACCACTATATATATCAAAGGTGCCCGCGTTCATAATCTAAAGAATGTAGATGTTGCTATTCCTCGCAATAAACTGGTAGTTATTACCGGTTTGTCGGGCTCTGGCAAATCATCACTCGCATTCGATACGCTTTATGCAGAAGGTCAACGAAGGTATGTAGAAAGCCTAAGTTCTTACGCACGTCAGTTTTTAGGACGAATTAATAAGCCTGATGTTGATTTTATTCAAGGGATTTCTCCCGCAGTTGCCATCGAACAAAAAGTAAATTCAACCAATCCAAGATCAACTGTTGGAACATCGACTGAAATCTACGATTACATGAAGTTGCTTTTTGCAAGAATCGGGCAAACATTTTCGCCTGTTTCGGGTGAATTGGTTACCCGATTTACCTCTTCCGATGTTGTGGATTTTATAAATACACAAGACCAAGGCGACCGAATTTCTTTGTATGCTCCACTGAACAATGAGCGTTTCGAAAACACACCAGAGAAATTAGCGCTTTTAAGGCAACTCGGATTTTCGAGACTTCGGATAGATAATGAATTGAAACGCATCGAAGATTGGGAACAATTGTCGGATACTCTCAGCAATAAATCATTGGAGTTGCTTATTGATCGATTTGTTGTTAATCAGGATGATGAAGATAACAATAGCAGAATCTCCGATTCAGTTCAAACAACCTTTTATGAAGGAAATAACGAATGTATCGTTGAAGTTGTAAAAGCTGATGGAACAATCATTACCAAGCGGATGAATAATCGGTTTGAGGTTGATGGGATTGTTTTTGAAGAGCCGAGTGTTCATCTTTTTAGTTTCAATAATCCCTTTGGCGCTTGCAAAACATGCGAGGGTTTCGGTACAATTATCGGAATCGATGAGGGCTTAGTGGTTCCAGATAAAAGTCTTTCTGTATACGAGGGCTGTGTTGCCCCTTGGAAAGGAGAGAAAATGGGTGAATGGCGAGATGCGTTTGTGAAACACGCCATGAAAGTCGATTTCCCAGTGCATCGCGCTTATTACGATTTGGATGAGGTTCAACTAGATCAACTTTGGAATGGAACCCCGTTCGCCGAAGGAATAAATCCATTCTTCAAAATGGTTGAGGAGCAGACTTTTAAAATACAATACCGAGTAATGCTCTCTCGTTATCGTGGAAAAACAACCTGCCCAAACTGTAAAGGCACTCGCCTTCGAATGGATGCGGGTTATGTGCAAGTTGGTGGTAAAAATATCATCGAACTGGTGCTCATGCCGATTGATAAAATCCGTGTGTTTTTTGACAATATTCAGCTTAACGAGTATCAAAAGAAAGTGGCGAACCGCGTTCTTATTGAAATACAAAGCCGCTTAAGTTTCCTTTGCGACGTTGGACTTGGCTACTTAACACTCAATAGACTTTCATCCAGTCTTTCGGGTGGAGAAAGTCAACGAATTAATTTAGCAACTTCTATTGGTTCTGCGCTTGAAGGATCTCTCTATGTGTTGGATGAACCAAGTATAGGTTTACACTCTCGTGATACAGAACGATTAATTACCATATTAAAACGACTTCGAGATTTAGGAAATACAGTCATTGTTGTTGAACACGACGAAGACATCATGAAAGCGGCCGATTTAATTATCGACATGGGGCCAGAAGCAGGAAGTCATGGAGGAGAAGTTGTTTTTCAAGGTGTTCATGCAGACTTAATTTCCGTAGGCAATAGTTTAACAGCCGATTACCTGACTGGTAGAAAAGAAATTGCATTGCCAGCAAAAACAAGAAAGTGGAACCAATCCATTCAAATAAAAGGAGCACGACATAACAACCTAAAGAGCATCGATGTAACATTTCCATTAGGCGTTATGACTGTTATTTCGGGAGTTTCTGGCTCAGGGAAAAGCTCCTTAGTGAATCGAATTCTGTATCCTTCACTTAAAAAAATGTTTGAAGGACATTCTGAACAAACAGGGCAATTCGACCGACTCGAAGGAGACTACAGAACCGTTGGAGCTGTTGAATATATAGATCAGAATCCAATTGGTAAATCGAGTCGGAGTAATCCTGTGACCTATGTAAAAGCATACGATGAGATTCGCGCTGTATTTTCATTGCAAGCTTTATCCAAGACCCGAGGTTACAAACCCTCTGCTTTTTCCTTTAATGTAGTTGGAGGAAGGTGTGAAGAATGCGAAGGAGAGGGCTTTGTTACAATCTCGATGCAATTCATGGCAGATATCAAATTGCAATGCGATGTGTGCAATGGAAAACGCTTTAAAGATGAAGTATTAGAAATAGAATATCGTGGTAAGAATATTTACAACATATTGGAAATGACCGTTGATGATGCCATTGTATATTTCAACAATGCAGGAAATGCATCTGCAACCGACCTTAGAATTATCTCTAAACTTCAGCCTTTAGCAGATGTCGGTTTGGGATATGTTCATTTGGGGCAAGCATCATCAACACTTTCGGGTGGAGAAGCTCAACGAATTAAACTCGCATCGTTCTTAACAAAAGGCAGCTCTGCTTTACACACACTTTTTATTTTTGACGAACCTACAACGGGTCTGCATTTCCATGATATTCGCAAACTCCTTGACGCATTTAACGCACTAATCGCTCAAGGTCACACGCTTGTTATTATCGAACATAATTTAGATGTAGTAAAGTGTGCCGATTATGTAATTGATTTAGGTCCCGACGGAGGAGAGAATGGAGGAGAGATTGTATTCCAAGGGCTACCTGCCGATTTAGCAAAACGTAATGACTTATGGACTGGGCGTTATCTCAAAGAGAAATTCCAGTGATTTTGAGACATTGATTATCATTTCCGTTAATACATTTGCAAGCATATGAAACCATCTCTTCCCAAAGGAACTCGCGACTTCTCCCCTATTGAAACTGCGCAACGACGATACATCTTCGAAACCATTCGAAATGCATTTGAGCTCTATGGATTTCAATCGCTTGAAACCCCTGCGATGGAAAACCTTAGCACTCTTACAGGGAAATACGGTGATGAAGGCGATCGATTGATTTTTAAAATACTCAACTCAGGAGATTATTTGGAAGATGTGAGAAAGCAACAAGCGGACTTGAATGAGCCCAATAAAATACTTCCGCTGATTAGCGAAAAGGCCCTGCGTTACGACTTAACCGTTCCCTTTGCGCGTTACGTTGCAATGAATAAAGAAAAGCTTGCCTTTCCATTTAAACGTTATCAAATGCAACCCGTGTGGCGTGCTGACAGACCACAAAAAGGGCGCTATCGTGAATTTTGGCAATGCGATGCGGATGTTGTGGGAAGTTCTTCCTTAATAAACGAAGCGGAACTGATTCAGATTTACGACCGGGTTTTTACTTCGTTTGGTTTGCCAGTGAGAATTCTCATTAATAATCGCAAAGTATTAAGCGGTCTTGCGGAAGTGATTGGAGAGCCAGAACGATTAATCGATATTACGGTAGCAATCGACAAACTCGATAAAATTGGCGTTGAAAAAGTTGAGCAGGAAATGCGCGATAAAGGTGTTTCAGAAAACGCCATCATCAAGCTAAAACCTTTATTTACCATATCTGGTGGAATTCAAGAAAAGATTGCCTTTTTGAAGGATTTTCTTTCTGATTCTGAGATTGGAAAAAAGGGGATCGAAGAACTTAACGAACTTGTAAATTATTTCGAAGGAAGTGATTCTATGGAACTACAAACTTCCACTCTTGAGCTTGATTTAACCTTAGCAAGAGGCCTCAATTATTATACTGGAACAATTCTCGAAGTGAAATCGCGGGATGTTGAATTTGGAAGTATTGGCGGCGGTGGCCGGTATGATGATTTAACGAGTATATTTGGTTTGCCGGGTGTTCCAGGAGTAGGAATCTCTTTTGGTGCAGATCGTATTTACGATGTTTTAATGATGCAGAATTTATTTCCAAACTCTGCGATCACTGGTTCGGAAGTGCTCTTTGCAAATTTCTCTCAAATAGACGAACGTAAAACACTTCCTTTAATTCAACAAATGAGGAACTCGGGAATTAAAGCAGAGATTTATCCGGAAATTTCGAAACTGAAAAAGCAATTCGAATATGCCGAAAAGAAAGGCATTCCGTATTTGATGATTTATGGCGAAGATGAACGCGCTGCTCAAATTGTTTTAACGAAAGAACTTTCAACGGGGAAACAGTTGCCTGTTCCTATTTCAAAACTCAATTTCTTTCAAGAGCTTTTTCAATAAAATCTTCACTCGTTTTTTAAAGCATCCTTATTCTTATGTCGGCATATTCAATCGATCCATCTCATTGTTCACTCGAACGAATTCATGAATTGCTTCATAGCGGTGAACCTATTTCACTTTCTGAAACTGCTAAATCGGCTATAAACAAAAGCAGGAATTACCTCAATGAACGTATGGCCAATTCGAGTGCTCCAATTTATGGCATCAACACCGGGTTTGGCTCCTTGTGCGATGTTCAGATTGGAAACGAAGATCTCGGGAAACTGCAAGAGAATCTGGTTATGTCGCATGCATGTGGAATGGGCGATCCCGTTCCGACTCAGATTGTGAAAGCCATGTTGCTTTTAAAGGTTCAGTCATTATCCTATGGACTTTCGGGAGTGCAAGAAATTACTGTTCAACGCTTGCTTGATTTTTACAATGCGAATGTTCTACCCGTTGTTTATCAGCAAGGTTCTTTAGGAGCATCGGGCGATTTGGCACCTTTGGCACATTTATGTTTGCCTCTTTTGGGAATGGGAGAAGTTTGGGTGAATGGCATTCGTCAACCTGCAGCTTCCGTCTTGGAAATTTTCGGGTGGGAGCCCATACAACTTCAATCGAAAGAAGGTCTTGCACTCTTGAATGGGACGCAGTTTATGAATGCTTATGGAGTTTGTCTTTCGGCTGAATCACGCCGTTTATTCGATTGGGCAACGACTATAGCAGCAATCTCGCTTGAAGGATATGATGGAAGAATAGAGCCGTTTCACGATAATCTCCATAAAATTAGGCATCATGCTGGACAAATTCTCGTTGCCGAAAAAATGCGCGGATTGTTAAAAGGCAGCGAAATCATATCACAACATAAAGCACATGTTCAAGATCCATATTCGTTTCGATGCATTCCTCAAGTAATTGGAGCATCGTATGGTGTTTTGCAACACGTTGAATCTATCTTCACCAATGAACTCAACGCCGTTACCGATAATCCAACCATTTTTCCAGATGATGATTTAATTATCTCTGGCGGAAATTTCCATGGGCAACCTTTGGCAATGGCACTCGATTATCTCTGTTTAGCTATTCACGAAGTGGGAAGCATCTCGGAACGCAGAACCTACCAACTCATTGGAGGCAAACGCGGATTACCTCCTTTCTTGGTGGCACAACCCGGATTAAATTCAGGTTTGATGATTCCCCAATATACTCAAGCATCCATTGTTAGTCAGAACAAGCATTTGTGCATGCCCGCATCTGCAGACACCATTGATTCATCGAATGGGCAAGAAGACCACGTGAGTATGGGAGCAAATGCAGCTACCAAAGCTTGGCGAGTTTTAGAAAATCTCGAGAAAATCCTGGGAATTGAATTGTTGAATGCAACGCAAGCTTTGGAATTCAGAAGACCGTTAAAATCTTCTCCAGTCATTGAACAAATCCTCAACGATTACCGCAAAGAAGTTCCGTTTGTTTCGGAAGATCGATACCTGCACGAAGACATGGAGAAAAGTCGTGTCTTTTTGAAGAGTTATCAATTGCCATCTTTCTGATAGCGCATTTGATACACCCGTTCCTTTATTTCAGAATCCTCGGGCATTTGGTTTAGCCAATCTTCTAGAGTAATACGCGCTGAATCGGGCTTCCCCATGGTTTCGTATGTGATGGATAAATTTACATAGGCAGTGCGCTCCATTTGATCTTGCTGAATAATCTCCTTTAATATGGAAACGGAACCTGGATAATTCCCGGTATCATATAAATCGCGTGCAACTTGAAGTTGTTTTTCGATTTCTCGCTGTTGAATCCATCCCCAACCAATTACCATTGAAATAATGAGAAGAACAAAGATGATTGAAAGCAATGCGGGTTTCATCAAACTTTCAATTTGATATTCTTCATCATCATTCTCAACAACATCTCTGTAGTAATGGTATTGAAAAGCGGCGCCCCAAATAGAAATGGCAATATGAAAAGCTTCCAAAATCCAATCCCAAGATTCAGGTAGAAGCACCCATCCCGAAACAAGTAATGCAAAGAGGGAAAGTCCAATAATAATGGTGGGTTTTGCGAATGCAGGTTTACCCAACTTTCGGAAGTTTATTCCCCACAATATAACCGCAGGAAATACTAAACAGAAATAGGAAATTACACCAATATAGAGGGGATTCCAGATTTTTTTCAAGGGAAATTATTTATCAGTAAAAATAAAAAGAGCTTGGTATGATTCCAACTGAATATGATTTAATAAATGCGCCATCGCTTGCTTTATAAACCAATGCATCGCCCGATTGCTGATAATCTTTTGCATCGCTTACCCAAATGGTTGAATCGAAACTATTATATCCTAAACCATAAAACAATCTCGAGCCTTGAGCAATAAATGGAACTTCATTAAGAACAGAATCGCTTGTATTGATTTTACATACTCCATTTTTCAGGAACAACAACTCACCATATTCTGGGGTAGAAATCAACCGTGAAGGATGTGCGTTTGAGCTGAATTGAAAAGATTGAACAATGGCATGAGTGCTTGGATTGAAACACCAAAGACTTCCCGCAGATTCATTGGGAAAAGTTTTTCCTTCGCATAACACCCAAATATTTCCTTGATTATCGAGTTTTAAATCGCGAGGCATATCACCAACTGCAATAGAATCGATGATTTGATTTGAAGTTGGATCTATCTTCATTACTTTTCCTCGAGTAGTGTTGCTCACCCATATTTTATTGTTTGAATCTAGTATGATTCCTTCACTCCATCCTGAAAATGGAATTGCCGATAAAGATTCTCCAGTTGAAGCATTGACTCTATGAATTTGGTTCGCATATAAATCGGTGATGTATACTGTGTTTGCAAACTGAAGCATATACCGTGGAGATTGCAAGCCTGTAATTGGCGGTTTTGCTATAAAAGTGGATTTATTTACGCGCTCTATCTTCTGAGAATTATTTACAAGCAACCATAAATCATCCCCAACCAAAAGCATCGACTGAAACACATCTCCCAAAGGACGTTGGTTAGCTTGAAAAAATACGTCCTGATTGATTTCTGATGTTGTTAAGTTGATGCGCGTTAGAGAAGCATTTCCCCACTGAAAATTCCCTTCATTGATGATTAAGGCTGTTGAATTAACTGGTGCAACTTCGATTGGGTCTGGAGCAACCTCGTCTTTTTTGCATCGAGCAAAAATGAACAAGAAAAGAATTAATAAGAACTGATTAATCTTCATTGAACTATGAGTTTGCTATGATATTTCTTTCCATCAACATCAATGAAAGCGATATAACAACCAGAATTAAAATTGGATACATCTACACTCCAAACACCCAATGAATTGAACACACCGGAAAACGATGCGCATTTCTTACCATCCAAAGTGAGAATATACGAATTCACCTTTTTATCATGAAAATCTGGATTAGAAAAATAAGCCGTTCCCGATGCAGGTTGAGGAAAAATGCTGAAATTTCTATAGTTATTTAAAGAGATAATTCCAATCGGATTGTTGTTGTGAATTATCCCAACAGCATCTAAATCAAAACCCGATGAAGGGAAAGGGGTTGGAAATGGATCATTGATTATTCTTCCACCAGCATCGCGGGAGCAGAATTGAGGATGAATACTGCCAACGACATCTACTAAACGAATGTGGCTTATGGAATTGATATCCAATCCCGGTGTATCGCGAAGTTCTTCTAAGTCGAAAGGCGTTCCGAACAACATGGCATGTTTTCCGGCCAAATTATTCAACATCTTCGCTTCTAAATAACTAAATGCTGTTATCTGAATAGTTGTATCTGTATAAGAAGTGGCAGGAAAACGTGTAAAATTGAAACCATCCGAACTGACCTCAACAAAGGCGAGTTCCAAAAACAAACCATCAAAACTATTTTCAAAAACTGCGAAATCGGAACCTTCTCCATTACGAATGCTGTATTCGAATTGCAAAATAGCGGAGCCTCCATCACCCAAACTCACACAAGGATTTTCGCCTGCTTTATTTAAGGCAAATGAATCAATTCCAGTAGTAACCAAACCAAGCGTATCATTCCCAATTTCCTGAGGTCCTCTAACTATTTCTGCCGATTTCGCCCATGCAATAAACTGCGAACTACTCACATGTATTGCATGAGAACCAATCTGACCTGCTGGAGGATCAAATTGCGCCATCAAAACTGAAGGCATAAATAAAGTGAGAATGAATAAAATGCGCATTATCGTTCAATGGCAAACTTACGTGAATAACTGGTGTTCGCATTTTGAAATCTGATGAAATACATTCCTATTGGCAAATCAGCAATCATTATAGGTTCATTTAAATTGGAATACGAGCGAATAAATTGGCCAGTTAAAGTATACAGATCAATTTGGGAAATAGAATTTTGAGGTGCTGTGAGTTGAATAAAATCAGAAGCTGGATTCGGGAAAATTGCAAAATTACTTGCCTCAAAATCGCTTAGACCATCTGGCACCGCATTCATTTTCAAATCGTCCATGCAAAAATACAAGGGCGTATTAATTCCGAAATCGCCAATATCAGATGATTCGAAACTAAAGGCAACTGAATCGACAGTTCCTAATGCTGTTAAATCGGCACGTGTCCAATCGCGCACAATATAATCCAAGGTGTTATCCGCAAATCGGAAATCGGCTAGATAAAAAACAACCTGACTTCCAACAGATTGTCCATTTAGGAAGCCATCAAACGTAACGGAGAAAAAATCGGGATCATTTCCCGTAACACCACCAAATTTCTTTGCATAATCATCACCATCGCGCATCGAGTTATATGCAAACGTGTTATTGGAAAGATAAACTTCCTGCATTTCAAACTTGTATGTCCCGTTCATTTGACCTGGTAAAAAATACCCATCATCGTAATTCACAGCATAGTTATTCGATGATAAATGCCCCGAACCCGCTTTGGATGAATACATATTTAAAAAACCCGAGGTAACAGAATCTGTCATGTTGCTGTATGCAAACCCACTTCCCCAATAACCACCAAAAGCAGAATCGTAATACGTTGGAAAAAAAGCATTATTACTAAGAAATCCGTTTTCTGTTCCACCTGCACCAACCCACCAACTCTCATTTGGAAGAATTAGCTCTTCAAAATCAATAGTTGTTTGGGAAAATGAATGAATGGAAAGAAAGCTACAAAGGAGCGAAATGAAAAACAACCTCATGATTTTGAATTTTTAAATGTAAAATTTAGCCCCATCATAAACGACCTCAAGGGCATTGGTCGCCAAGCAATTACTTGGTAATTAGCATTCAGGATATTATTTATTTGAATGTAAAAGGATGCTTCGTGTTTCAAGAAATTCAATTCTTGAGAAAAGCTCGCATTGAGCAAAAAGAAGCCGGGTAAAAACGTGGAGTTATCAATAGAAACAAATCGAATACCTGTATAGGTTGCACCGAGCTCAAGAGTACTTCGATTTAGACTAGCAGATACATTCCCATTCCAAGTAAAATGTGGAACATACACAAGTTGACGTCCACTTTCGAAATTGGAGTATGATGAGGATTTCTCAACAAGTGCATTTAGAAAATGTGTCGATGATGCAATACGATACTTGCATTTTTTCGCTTCTCGGAGACTTAAATTTACAGACAACTCAATTCCCTCACTTTTCACTTGTTGAACATTTTCTGGTTTCCAATAACCATTGCCAGGGATCCAAACAATCCAGTTTTTAACGCGATTCGAAAACAAGCCCGAATGAATTTTAAGATCGTATTGACTGTCCTTGGCTTGAAAATCTATTCCCAATTCGTAGGTATTTCCGAACTCTGGTTGTAAGTTAATATTCCCTCCTGGCTGCCAATACAAATCGTTTAAGGTTGGAAGTCGATAACTCTTGGCCGCTTGGCCTCGAACTTTCCAGTTTTTATTGAGTGTAAAACATCCCGAAACGGAAGGGATAAGCGGAATGTTTTTCGATTGAAGCCATTCCTGACGCAACTGGATTAGCGTTTCAAACTTACCAAAATGAGAGCGAAGTGAACCGAAGATCGATGTTCGTTTTTGGTTCATCCATGTATTTCCCAATCCCGGAGAAATCGCTTTTGCATTCGTTGAATTGACACCCACTTGCACTCGGGATTTACCTTGAAACAAACTCCTCGAAACTTCTGCTTCTGCTATAGATGTTTGTGCAATATTTGTGGCATCTATTTGACTCAAAGAATCGACATACTGAATTTTTTCGGTGATAAATCCACCTCGAATTAACGCAGACCAATTATGCATCGTTTTTTCCCAAGATGCCATCGTCCTCAAGGATTCATCCATTTGATTTGCAATAGAAATCGGACTGAGAGCAATCGGTGGAATTTTACGTTGTGTTTTTTGTCCCCAAAAAGCCAAATGCAATTGCGATGTTTTACTCGTTTTAAAATACAGGTCTTGCAATAGACCTTGCATTTGCTGACTTGCATTTATCTGTCGCTGTTCCGGATTTCCATAAACAGCAATATTTATGAATTTAAAATTGTTTTCAACCTGAGTATTGAAAACTTTGGTCGAAGAAGAAAATCGTTTTTTACGAAATGAGATATCGAATGCGCTTTGTCGAAAACCCCAGCTTCCGGAATGTTGAGAAAAACGAATATGATTTTCTGTTTGATTTGTTGTTTGAAGAAAAATAATACCTCCAATGGCACCCGTTCCCCAAGAGGCAGATCCGGCTCCTGTCTGCAAAGTGAAATTGTCGAAAAGTGAGGCGGGAACCAAACTCAGATCGAGTTGGCCATTCATGCAACTTTGAAGATTTAGTCCATCCCATACCAAAGCAGTATGCGCCGCCCCTGTGCCCCGAATTGAGGGCGAGGCAAGCATTCCGGGGCTATACTGACGAACAAAAACAGCGGTATTTCTACTCAGCACATCTGCTAGTGATTGCGCTGATTTAGATACCGATTCATTTGAAAAACTGGTTTTATGTAATCCCGGATTTGAGGAGAATAGTCGATTGTCGGAAACTTCAAATTGATTGATTTGATGCACAGAATCCATCATGGTTTTTTGAGCAGAAAGATTCTCCACAAAACACCCGAAAAAGAATACTATGATTAAAAGTTGCCGCATCGTTTTCAATAAATCTGCTAATGAGAATAAGAAAACAGGGCAGATGAATGCCCAAAAGCAAACATCAAAAACCAATAAATTGGCCTTTCCTGTTCATTGCCTTTCTTCCCGAAAGCATGGAACATTGCGAATTGGCAGGTCTTCTGACTTCCCTCGCAAACAGCGCCTTCCCGAATAAACAGTGGCTTTAAGCTGTTGCTTTAAAATGAGGATTACAGCAGCGGGAACTGTTCCTGATTTTCACAGGATTCCCTTTTAATCATCCCATAGGGACAAACCAAAATGCTCACAAATGTATGCTTTTTAAGAGAATGAATTTACTAAGCCATTTTTATATAAAGCAAATACCAATTTAAGGTCAAATTTTACTTAAAATTGCAATCTAAATTTAATCCATGTTAAAACAATCGCTATTCCTATCCCTTGCTGTTGGGTTTATTTCCCTGAATACTGCAACTGCTCAAAAACTTATTGAGAAGGTGGAGAAAAAAGGAGACGAAATCGTCATTCCTTATGAAAAATACTTGCTTGATAATGGCATGACATTGCTTGTTCATGTCGACAAAAGTGACCCCGTAGTTCATGTGGATGTGACGTATCATGTTGGTTCGGCTCGTGAAGAAATTGGACGTTCCGGATTTGCGCATTTCTTTGAACACATGATGTTTCAAGGATCCGATAACGTTGCAGATGAACAACATTTCGCCATTGTAACAGAATCGGGCGGAACATTAAATGGTACAACAAACATCGATCGAACCAATTATTTTGAAACGGTTCCAAGCAATCAACTCGAAACTGCTTTATGGCTTGAGGCAGATCGCATGGGCTTTTTATTGGATGCTGTAACTCAACAAAAATTTGAAATTCAGCGATCTACTGTTAAAAATGAGCGTGGTCAAAATTACGATAACCGTCCGTATGGGTTGGTTGGAGAACGAACCAATGAAGCATTGCATCCATTTGGACATCCATATTCATGGCCAACTATTGGGTATTTGAAAGATTTGGATGGGGTTTCTGTAGAGGACTTGAAGCGTTTTTTCCTTCGTTGGTATGGACCCAACAACGCGGTTTTAACAGTTGCGGGTAATGTCGATCCAGCTGAAGTTACGAGATTAGCGATGAAATATTTCGGAAGTATTCCTCGCGGACCCGAAGTAAAAGTAATGCCGAAAATGCCTGTGACATTGGATCAAGATCGCTATATTTCAATGGAAGACAATGTGCGTTTCCCAATGATTCAGATGACTTGGCCAGGAACTCATTCTGGACATGCGGATGAATTGCCTTTGGACCTTTTGGCGGAATTGATTGGTGGCGATAAAACATCTATTCTTTATCAAAACCTTATTAAAAATAATCTTGCTGTTCAAGCACGCGCTTACAATCCAGCAAGTGAATTGTCGGGGACTTTTGTGGTGAATGTATTACCATTTCCAGGCAAAACATTAGCCGATATGGAAAAGATTATTCGCGATGCATTTGTTGAATTTGAAAAACGCGGTGTAACTGATGAAGATCTTCAACGCATTAAAAATGTGCGTGAGGCTGGTATGATTCAAGAACTTGAAAGTGTAAGTGGGAAAGCTTCTAAACTTGCTTCTTATCAAACTTTTAGAGGAAACCCGAATTACATCAAAACTGAATTGGCCGAACTGCTTAATTTGAAAAAAGAAGATGTGATGCGTGTTTATAATACTTACATCAAAGGCAAAGCGTCTGTCATTATGAGCGTTGTTCCTAAAGGACAAATAGACCAAATTGCCAAAGCCGATAACTATACACCTAAACGTGCAACCGAAGCTATTGAGGGCTCTGAGTATAAAAACTTATCATACAACAAAGCGAAAGACAATTTCGATCGCAGCAAACGTCCTGCTGCTGGAGCTAATCCGGTAATTAAACTACCAGATTTCTGGAAAGAGACTCTTGCAAATGGTCTCCAGGTAATCGGAACGGAAGATAAAGATCTTCCAATTGTTTCCATGTTGATTTCGTTCCCCGCAGGTCATGCGGCTGAAAATCCAGCAAAAGCGGGTATTGCCAATATGTTGACCGATTTAATGAATGAGTCTACAATGAAATATTCTTCGGAAGAAATTACTACAGAACTTGATAAATTAGGTTCTGAAATCAGTATTTCTTCTGACCGTGAGAAAATGTATATAAATGTATTTGCTTTGAAGAAGAACCTCAATCGCACATTGGAATTATTGGAAGAAAAGCTTTTCCATCCTAAGTTTGATGAAGAGGAATTCAATACAGCAAAGTCTCAAAATATTGCGGCAATTGAAAACAATGCAACGCGTGCAGCAACTATTGCAGACAATGCGTATTCGAAATTATTGTATGGTAATCATATTTTTGGAGTTCCAGTTGTTGGCTCGAAGAAAACGTTGGAAGCTATAACCCTTCAAGATATTAAAGATTATTATGCAGCCAATATTATTCCTACAAAAGCCAAATTGGTTTCCGTTGGAAAAATTAATCAAGCAGATTTAGCTAAAGCAGTTCCATTTTTAAGCAATTGGAAATCTCAAAATTCGCCTGCTGAAATAATTCATCCCGCATTTCCTGAAGCTTCAGCAACTACCATCTATTTTATAAATAAAGATAAAGCTCCTCAATCGGAAATCCGTATTGGTTATATGGCATTACCTTATGATTCGGATGGAGAATTTTACAGAGCTGGAGTAATGAATTACACTCTTGGTGGGAATTTCAATAGTCGTATCAATTTAACTCTTCGTGAGAAAAAAGGATATACTTATGGAGCAAGATCATCATTTAGTGGTTCAAAATTCAGAGGAACTTTCACTGCATCGGCAGGCGTAAAAGCAGAGAAAACCGACAGTTCTTTGATTGATTTCTTTGCTGAGATGAGCACATACAAAGCTTCCGGTATTTCTGATGCTGAATTAAATTTTACTAAAAATTCATTGGGTCAGAAAGATGCATTGAAATATGAAACACCATTCCAAAAGGCGATGTTTCTTCAAAACCTTCTTGAATATAAGTTAGACAAGAACTACATCGAAAAACAAAATGCAATTCTTCAGAATCTAACTAAAAACGATATTGATGGATTGGCAAAACGTTATTTACCAATGGAGAAAATGATTGTTGTTGTAGTTGGAGATAAGGCTACCAATTTTGAGAAAGTTAAGATGCTTGGATATCCAGTTATTGAGTTGGATATGGAAGGAAATCCATTGAATTAATTTCTCTTTTTAAATATATAAAGAATCCCGGTTGCTCTTAGTAATCGGGATTTTTTATTTCCAAATATCGCATTCTTCCAGTTGAACCTTTTCGGGGAAGAAATACACGGCACTCGTTTCGAATGATTCAGTGAAATCGGAAACCAAAAAACGCAATTCCCCATTTTCCTTATTCGTTGAAAGAAGATGTTTGTTAATAAGAGCCTCTTTAACTGATAAAGCAACCATTTCTGCAGAATCAACCACATCCACTTTTCCTTGATAATATTCTTCTATTTCTTTATGGATTAGAGGGTAATGCGTACAACCTAAAATGATTGCCTGAATATTTTGAAGGGATTTTTTTTCTAAATATGAATGTATAACGGTTCGGGAAATTCGATTATTGAAAAAACCCTCTTCAATCATGGGCGCAAGAAGAGGAGTAGCCAATGATGTAACTTCTGTATTGGGACTAATCTTCTTTATTTTACGAGGATAAATTCCAGATTGAATGGTGCCTCTGGTGGCAATAACGCCCACTCTCCCGTTGGGATATCGATTGGCGACTACTTGAGAGGCAGGATCAATAACATTTACAACAATGGCTTTATTTCCAACATGCTTTGTTACCGCCTTAAACGCATGAGCCGAAGCTGTATTACAGGCAATAACAATCATTTTACACCCTTGACTAAGCAGGTAATCGGTAATACCTAAGCCATACGATTCTATCCGAGAAGGTGATTTGTCACCGTATGGAAAATGTGCAGTATCGCCAAAATAAATAAGTGATTCGTTTGGCATTAAATGATGAATTGCTGCAGCTACTGTTAAACCGCCAATTCCCGAATCAAATATTCCAATAGGTGCTTTTGCTTGCATATACAAGAATAAAAAAAGCATCCCATATGAGATGCTTTTAAAAAAAATATTTTGTGCGGATTATTGAAGATTCAATTTTTTCTTCACCGAAGCGAGCACGTTATCACTTTCTTCCCAGAACAACAATGAACCCGCAGAAGTATCGAATATGTATGTGTATCCGTTTTCTTTTGCAACTTGCTCGATGGCTTTTTTAGCTTTGTTTACAATAGGTTCAATTAAAGCTTGTTCTTGTTGTTCGAGAGATTGTTGTGCTTGCTGTTGGAAATTTTGAATGCGAGTTCCTAAACTAGTAAGCTCTTCTTCTTTGTCTTTTTTAACCAATTCTGATAATTTGGGGGCTTCAGACGAATACTTTTCTTGTTTCGCTCTGTATTCGGTCATCATTTCCTGAAGTTGTTTTTCAACATCTTTGGTGATTGAATCCATTTTGGCTGCTGCAGCTTTTCTTTCAGGCATTAGACCTAGCAATTCGGCAGAATTAATATGTCCAAATTTATTTGATTTCTGAGCCATTGCTGGGTTCCAGATCATTGCAGAGGCTAAAATAGCCAGGGTGATAAATTGCTTCATGTGAGTGTTTAAATTATTATTTTTTAGGTGGATTAGCTGATGGAGAACCTGTTCCGGCATCCGAACCTTTATCGAGTTCTTTTCCATCATTTTTTTGTCCCGGTGTATACCCCAGATTTTCTAAAATCTGATCGCTGATATCGTATTTCGGGTTTGTAAAGAGCATTGTTAAATCGCTTGATTTATCGAATACTACCCCATAATTTTTGGCCGTAGCAATTTCTTTAATCGCGTTATAAATTTTGTCCTGGACTGGTTTTACTAAATCTTGTCTTCTTTTTAAAAGGTCTCCGCCTTTTCCGAAGCGTTGTTTTTGAAGTTCTTTAGCGGCTTGTTCTCTATCTATAATTTCATCTTCCCGCTTTTTTTTCATGTCGTCGGTAAGTAGAATTGACTCCGCTTGAAAGTCTTTGTACATTTTATCGATTTCGCCGAATTTAACTTCAATCTCTTTTTGCCATTGGATAGAAATTCGATCTAATTGCTGCTGTGCTGATTTGTATTCTGGAAGATTCTCCAAAATATATTGCGTGTCTACGTAAGCAAATTTTTGTGCCGTTAAGGTTGATGTTACTGAGAACAGAACCAAAATCGCGAAGAGAATCTTTTTCATAACCGGCTAATTGGATTTAAGGTGCAAATTAAACATTTCTAAATGGGATTCGAAATGCCGAAATCAACAATCGTGCTATTCTATTTGTGAGTTGAAATTTTAATGATTAAATGGAAATTCATGGACGATAAATTTAATCCGAAATGTTTAGTTAAAGTTCTGCCCAATAATAAAGTGGAACTGCCCTTTTGCCATAGTCGAATAACCCGGAAGATCGTCGAAGCGGAATCCATAATCGAGACCAAGTAATCCAAACATAGGAAGAAACACACGCACACCAACACCACCTGCACGTTTAATATCGAATGGATTAAAGTCGCTGAATTTAGACCAAGCATTCCCACCTTCCAAAAAGCCCAAAGCAAAAACAGTAGCTGATGGATTAAGTGAAATTGGGAATCTTAATTCCATAGTATAACGATTGTAAATTGGAGCATCTCCACCCGTTTGGCTGGTAGAAATAGAACCATCATTGTATCCACGAAGTCCAACAATTTCAGCGCCTAAGAATTGCGCCCCCCACGTTAAACCACTTAAACCAGTACCGCCATAACGGAAGCGTTCAAAAGGAGAAAGACCTTTGTTGGGATTGTAAAAACCTACAAAACCGAGATTTGCGCGAGTCATTAAAACCAAGGTGTTTTTATTTCTAGAGAGCGGTGTAAACCACTGCGCATCGAACTTCATTTTATAAAACTCTACCCATTTGTATCGCTGTTCTTTTGTTATGAGTTCAGAAGCAGGTGTATTGCCCATCAGAGAATATGGAGGAGTAACTTGCACTGAGAAGCTGATATTCGATCCTGATTTAGGATAGATTGGAGCATCAATCGAATTCCGCGCAATGGTTGTTGTTAGGCTGAAATTGTTTGCAAAGCCATTACTTAAATCGAACGCCGTTGAATTGAGCAATTCGTAATACTGAAAACTAATAGACTGCTGAAGTGTAAAGAAATCGTCTGGCCAGCGCAAGCGTTTACCATAACCGAGAATTAGTCCGGTATTTTTTGTGAGACTTCTTGTAGGATCGTTTTTCGCGGCGCCATTGCCATAAATAGAATGATACGCCGTAATCGTTAATGAATTTGGTTTTTTACCTCCAAGCCAAGGTTCAGTAAACGACAAATTATAACTTTGAAATGCTCTTCCAGTTGATGATGCATTAATTGACAAACGTTGACCATCGCCTGAAGGTAAAGGTCGCCATGCATTTTTCTTCAAAAAACGACGCGCGCTAAAATTATTGAATGCAAGACCTAAATTTCCAATTAGGCGACCTGCCCCCCAACCTCCAGAAAGTTGAAGCTGATCGGATGGCTTTTCTTCCACTTTATATTCAATATCAACCGTTCCATCTTGCGGATTCGGAACTGGATTAACGCCCATTTTCTCAGGATCGAAATAGCCTAATTGCGAAAGTTCTCGTTGAGTTCGAATGATATCAGATCGGCGGAATAATTGCCCTGGTCGAGTGCGAATTTCACGCATCACGACATGGTCGTTTGTTTTATCATTTCCTGTAACGGTAACTCGATTGATTCGCGCTTGCTTGCCTTCGTAAACGCGCATTTCAATGTCTACAGAATCATTATCAACGAAGGTCTCTACCGGAGTAACTTGAAAGAAAAGATGTCCATCATTCATGTATAATGACGAAACATCCGATTCGGCTGCATTCATGAACAGATTCTGCTCTAAAGTAGCTTGATTGTAAATTTCACCTTTCTTAATTCCAAGAATGTCACCCAATTGTTTGGATGTGTATTTTACATTTCCAACCCAAGAAATATTTCGAAAAAAGTACTGGCGTCCTTCATCAATTTGAATATCAATATTGATTCTTTTTGCATCGTATTTATATACTGAATCTGAAACAATTCTTGCATCCTTGAACCCTTTATCGAAATAAATGCTAAGCATTTTTCCTTTGTCTTCAAGGAAATTGTCCTCCATGTATTTTGAAGTCGTGAAGATGCTATACCATGGATTTTCCTTGGTATTTTTCATCTTACGTTTTAACTTCCGATCACTTACAAACTCATTTCCGTTTATATTGATTTTATTGATTTTAACACGGCGATTCTTTTCAACTAAGATATTCAACATCACACCTCCACCGGGAACGGTATCGGTAACAGTATTCACATCTACTTTCACATTCATGTAGCCCTTGTCTATGAAAAAAGACGTGACTGTGTTACGCGTGTTGACCAATAAATTATCGTTTACTGGCTTTCCACGAATTAATTTAATTTGTTCACGAAGATCATCAGCTTCATTTTTCTTAACTCCTACAAAACGGAATCTCGAAAGCCGTGGGCGCTCTTCGAGTAAGATGACCAAATAAATTTTATCTCCTTCAATGCGTTCGGCTTGAACCTCAACGCCAGTGAATAACCCTTGTTTCCATAGTGCTTCAATGGCATTGCTAATGCGATCGCCTGGCACCATAATCTTATCTCCTTTGTTTAAACCCGAGAGCAAACGAAGAATGTTTTGATCCAAACTACTATTGTCTTTGGTTTGAAAACGAATGTCGGCTATTTCGTATTCCTTTGGAGTGGTGTAATTAATTGATTCATTGACAATAGAAGGGGCAATTTGAGATACTCCTTGAAAAGCAAAACCAATTAGGCAAACTATGAAAAACAGGCAATTTTTATTTAGCATCTTGATTATGGCTTCAATTGTTCGCTTGTTTTCCCAAAACGGCGTTCTCTATTTTGATAACTAATGATAGCTTGATACAGATCTTCACGACGAAAATCTGGCCATAGAACATCAGTAAAATACAATTCGGCATAGGATATTTGCCACATCAGAAAATTACTAATCCGATGTTCACCTGATGTTCTAATTAACAATTCAGGGTCAGGCATACCTGCGGTTGTTAATGACTTTGAGATTAAATCTTCGTTTATGTCTTCTTGCTTAATATTTCCATGAAGAACATCCGCAGCAATTTTCTTCATTGCATGCGTAATTTCCCATCGTGAGCTATAACTTAAAGCAAGTAAAAGTGTCATGCGGGTATTGCCTTGTGTTTTAAGTTTCGCTTCTTCCAATTCTTTTCGGCACTTTGATGGCAAGGAATCGATATCACCAATTGACTCGAGACGGATATTATTGTCCATCAATGTTTTAGTTTCTTTACTGATTGTACTAACCAACAAAGTCATTAGTGCATTAATTTCATATTTAGGCCGATTCCAATTTTCAGTCGAAAAGGCATACATAGTTAAGTAAGAAATACCTAATTCAGCACAAGCCTCCACAGTTTCTCTTACCGCTTTAACGCCGCTTTCATGACCAAACGTTCGAAGCTTTCCTTGCATTTTTGCCCAACGTCCATTGCCGTCCATGATAACAGCAATGTGTTTAGGTAAATTCTGAAGGTTTATTTCTTCTTTTTGGGCCATTAGAGAATTTGGCAATTATTAATTTAAAAGGGCAATAAAGCGCAAATATAGGCCTTTACTTGTACGCTGGACACACCGATTTTCCGGCAGACAATTTATAAGTCAACGTTACTCCGGCAAAGGAATACCAATCGTTTGTAGTAGAATTTCCTCGCTGTCTATTTATATTTGAATCTCCAGGATTTACAATAGATCGATCGGCAAACAAGGCGGCGTCAAGTCCTTTATTGGCATACAAAACATCCTGTTTAACATAGGTTGTACTGACGTCATCCAAATAATCAGTATACGTTTTTCTCATCCCCCACTCGATACTAACACCTAAACGCCCCATAGCGTGAAATTTAAATCCCATTCCAAATGGAATCGATAAGCCTAAAAGTGAATATGGTTTTGGGGCAGATTTTAATCCTGATCCTTGACCTTCTGTTCCAAGCGGACGAAGTTCAACCCACTCGCCATTCGCTTCAGCCTTGGGATTGAAATTATAAAGTGCTAAACCAACAAAAATGTAAGGTGTTGCGGGAGTTTCGTCATTGCCAATTTCATAATCGAAAAAGTTAAACTGCAATGAGGCTGCAACTTCAATAATTCTTGATCGGAACGATAGGTTTCTATTTATCTGAAAATCGTTTTTTCCAAGCGAATCGTATGCTTGAACGCTGCTGTAGATTCCATGAATTTGCCAGGTGAATCTTCGGTTAGGGTTAAACCGATAAACTAAACCAACACCTGGTCGTACCATGAAAAACTGTTTTCCAGGATTTAGATCTCCTAGGTAATAGGAAACACCTCCATACAAACCAAGCTCGGAATATTTCTTGTAAACCTGAGAATTCGCTTGAAAACAAACGCTGAGAAGGAAAATAAATGCAATTATTCTACGAACCATTTTGTGATGTATACACCCAATAACGACAAAATGTTATCTAAATTTTGGAAGTACCGATTTCCCTGACTTTAAACGGTATGTAAGTGTAATCATACCTAACATATACGAATCTTTATTGGTTGGATCTCCGCGTTGTTGACCCGTGACAGCAGAACCTTTTACATAGTCAGGAGATAAAGGGTCAGAGCGATTAGAAAGTGCAGCAGCAACAGGACCATACGTTTTCTCAATTAACGTTGGAGAAAAATACGTTGTACTTGCATCATCAATATAATCGGTTGTTGTTATACGAATTCCGTATTCAAATCCAATAGTCCAATTTTTGTCTTGAAGAGGAACTCGGAAACCCATTCCAAAAGGGAAACAAGCTTGAAATCTTTTATAAGGTGCTCTGGATGCTGCAATTCCCTGACCTTCTGTACCCAATGGCTGAAGTGTCCACCATTTACCACCGTAGTTTGCTTTTGGATTAAAATAAAAACCTCCAACACCAGCGAAAAGATAAACGTTGATGTCAATCCCTGATTTTCCTCTTACACCTTGAAGCTTATAACGACTTTTTGTTGATTTCAGCTGTAAAATAGAAATTTCGGTTTGAATAGATGTTTCGAAAATGTTTGAACGAAAACTCAAATTTCTGTTTCTTCTGAAGATTTCTCTTGTTAAACTATCTCTACCGGTAACCCGACCATAGCTAACATTCAGTTTGAAAGACAAAATAGGATTAACACGGTAACGGAAACCAAGATGAGCGGCAGGTCTAGTTAAAACAAATTCTAAATCTCGCAAACCGTTCGTTCCAATTTGGTCAGCTCCTCCAAGCTCTCCAAGAAAATTGGTAAATCCTAAACCATACGAAGTTTCGCAACGATCTAAGAATCGGCCTTTCCCCTTCCGTTGAGCGTGAGCTGCAAGAGAAAAAAGCAAGAGAAATATAGGTAGCAGATATAGTTTTCTCATCTGAAAATATTTTTGGGCATTATGCGCAAATATACCAAAATTGGTTTGAGAAAACGAACATTTTTTGTAATGGTTGAGAATGTTCAGAAATCAATTACGTCTATCGCTTCCCCACATGAGTTTTTCTCTGAGCGTTTTCAAGAACGGTTGATCTGGTTTACGAGCTAACTTGATACAGAAAGGGGCTTTTTTAATGATAATTTTGGAGCGAGCTGGCAAAGACACAGACCTGGAATCGAGCGAAAGCATGAAATTTTTTCCCCGTACTTCAACGTCAAAAGAAAGTTGATGTTGGTCTGTAATGACAAGCGGGCGTACATTTAAATTATGTGGAGCAATTGGCGTAATCAGAAAATTGGGAGATTCTGGCATCAGGATTGGCCCGCCGCAGCTCAATGAATATCCTGTTGATCCTGTTGGTGAGGCTACAATTAATCCATCGGCCCAATATGAATTCAAATGGTCGCCATTTAGCTTCACATGAACAATAATCATTGTGGAGCTATCTTTTTTATGCAATGTGATATCATTCAATGCGAAAGGAAAATCATGAAAGGGATTGCCATTCATTTCCAACTGAAGTAAGGTGCGATTATCGATAAAATAATCTTGATTGATTGCCATTTGAACGGCAAGATGAATTTCTTCTTGCGAAAACCCTGTTAAAAATCCTAGTCTTCCTGTGTTAATTCCAAGAACGGGAATGTCGGAATTACGAATAAATGTCAATGCTTCCAGCAATGTTCCATCTCCACCAATGGTCATTAAACAGGATGTTTTACTGGTGAGCTCCTCCGATTTATTGAATGTTCGAACAATTGCATTTTCGGGAAATAAGGACGCCGTAGCATGAAAGAAAGGTTCGATGACTAAAAGCTCAACACCATTTTCATGTAAGCTGCAGTATAACTCTTTGATTACGTTAGATCGACCTTCATTAAAAGAACGGCCAAAAATGGCTATCTGCATAAATTTTAAATGTAGGACTAAGGTAATTCAAATGATTAGAAGATAGCCATATAAAAACAGGCCTCCTTTTTTCGATTACATATTGATGTAATTCATAAACATATCGAAGCGATTTCGAATATCTTCAGAAAACTCACTTTGCTGAAAGGTTGCTTTAACCGTAATATTATATCGATTAAACGATGCAATAATTGATCGAATATCTTCGCGATTTAGTTTTATTGTTAATTCCAACTGCGTTGAATCAGGCTCATTATTAATTGAAAGACTTAATATTTTAGTATCGTTTTCTTCCACAATGCGCGCAATTTGGGAAAGAGAATAATCATTTTGATTTAACTCTAAAACGATAATTCCACCGGGATTTAAAACCGCTGCAGTTTCAGCGAATCGTTCAACAAGCGATCGAAGACTTATGTTTCCAAGGTAATTATTATCTGCATCTAAAACCGGAACTAGACTGAGATTCATTCGAGCAACCATTTTAAGCACTTCAAAAATATGTTCCGATTCGTAAACAAAAGGGCGAATCATCGATAAGGGATGATTTCCTAATGCCTCTTCTGGTGCGTTCAAATCTAGAATGTCGGTATCGGTGATTAATCCAAGGAATTCAGAGTTATTTACAATGGGCAAATGAGAAACACGAAACTCATCCATCCAATGAAGGGCTTTAATGCCGCTATCGGAAGTCTTAAGTGGTGGAATTACATCCGTTATTAGTTCCCTTGCTAACATATTTTCTTGGTCTATTTTAGATAACGAACTCCTTGCTTATTTGTTTCAATTGTCGAGCAAACCTATGGTTTTTTTATTCAAGTCGTTTGCACATCGAGTCATTTCGTAGTTTTACCAAATATTTTTTATTTATGACCTTATTGAGTGTCAATATCAACAAGATTGCGCTAATTCGAAATGCGCGTGGCTCAAATTATCCTGACCTAATTGAAGCGGCGTTAAATATAGAACGATTTGGAGGACAGGGAATTACTTTACATCCCCGACCCGATCAAAGACATGCAACTTACCGCGATGTAGAAATGTTAAAACCCATATTGACAACGGAATTAAATGTAGAAGGATATCCGACACAACAATTCATGGATTTAGTCTGCAGCGTAAAACCTCATCAAGTTACGTTAGTTCCCGATGCACCCGAAGCAATAACATCGAATGCGGGTTGGGATACAATTCTACACAAAGCGTTCTTAAAAGAAGTTGTCGAAGAACTTCATTCACACGGAATTCGTGCATCTATTTTTTTGGGAACAGAACTAAGTCAATTTGATTCGGCCGCTAAAACGGGAACCGAACGCATTGAATTGTACACCGAAAATTATGCTGTTCAATATCATATAGATAAAGCGGCTGCAGTTGCTCCATACCGCGAAGCTGCAATTCGTGCACATTCTCTTGGCTTAGGAATAAATGCTGGACACGATTTGAATAGTCAAAATCTTCGATACTTTTTTCAGCATGTGCCAAACCTTTTGGAAGTTTCTATCGGACATGCTTTAATTTCTGAAGCGCTTTATTTAGGTCTGGAAAACACGGTTCAACTTTACTTAAGGCAGCTCAATGATACTGTTTGAAAGACATTTTGGATCGGGCGAACCACTAATTATTCTTCACGGGTTATTTGGACAAAGCGATAATTGGACAAGTATTGCCCGTAAACTTGGAGAGCATTTCAGCATTTACACGTTAGATTTAAGGAACCATGGGCAATCGGGGCATGATAATGCGATGAACTACGATGTAATGGCGGATGATCTATTGGAAACTATTGATCATTTCGGGATTCAAAAAATGCATCTTATAGGACATAGTATGGGAGGTAAAGTAGCTATGTTATTTGCACTCAAGTATCCCGAACGGCTCCAGAAATTAATCATTGCAGATATTGGTCCGCGGTTTTATGAACCTCATCATCAAAAAATCTTGCTCGGATTAAATCAGCTCGATTTGGATTCATTAACTTCTCGCGTAGATGCAGAAAATGAACTATCGCTCTTAATTCCTGATACAAGCACACGGCAATTTCTTTTAAAAAATCTTTACAGAAATACAAATGACAGTTTCTCCTGGCGATTTAATCTGCCAGTTATTTCTTCCGAAATAAATCGCATTGGAGAAAAATTGCCCTCTGGAATTTGCACTACTCCTACTCTATTTTTTCATGGAGGAAAAAGTGATTACATTATTCCATCGGATTATTCCGAAATACTAAGCTATTTCCCGAACGCTGAATTTCAGATTATGCAAGGCGCAGGACATTGGTTGCATGCCGAAAACCCCATTGAGTTTATACGCATAACAAACTGGTGGTTTGATCAAAGTGCACACAAATGAACCAATGAATAATAATTAATCTCATTTTTAGTTATTTACAGAATTCCGCAAGATATAAATGTAAAATAGTTGTAATTAATAATACATCTGAATCATAATATCAAACACTCAATGGAATTTATTCGTTTTTTTGAAAGACTGCAAAATATTTTATTGCGCTCGATTGACTTTATTGTTAGAAAAACGATTTATGTTTGGAAATATGATTCACATCGGTGAAGAAATCCAAGAGCGCCTTCGAAAAAAAAGGATGAAAGTCGTTGACTTTTCACGCAAGATTGATACAAATAGAAACAATATTTACGACATTTTTAATAGGAAGAGTATTGACAGCGGGTTATTGTTGAAAATATCAGAAGCCTTAGAATTTGATTTTTTTCGGCTTTATAGTATCCCTTTGTCGAAGAATACTCTTGTACAACAATTGGATGATCCCTTAGAAGAACTTAAAAATTACGAAGATTTAAAGCGCAATTTTGAGAAGATAGAAAAAGAGAATTCCTTGTTGAGTGAGCGCATTCGTGACAAAGAACTTATCATTCAATTGATGAGAAGAAGCGATTCGTAAAATTCTTGCCACAATTTCTATTAGTTTTGCCATATGGAAACGGTAGTAAGCGGTATTCGAAGTACCGGAAATCTTCATATTGGGAATTATTTTGGTGCAGTGAAAAATTTCTTAAAGATGCAACATGAGCAGCGTTGCTTCTTTTTCATTGCCGATATGCATGCATTAACAACGCATCCAAAACCCGGCGATTTTAAACAAAGTGTAAAGAATGTGCTCATAGAATATTTAGCAGCTGGTCTCGATCCGGAGATTTGCACGTTGTATATTCAAAGTGATGTTCCACAAATTTCGGAGCTCTATTTACTCTTTAACATGTTTGCTTATGTCGGAGAATTGGAGCGCTGCACTTCGTTTAAAGACAAAATCAGGAAACATTCCGACAATGTAAATGCCGGTCTGCTAACATATCCCGTTTTAATGGCTGCCGATATTATCATTCACAAAGCAACCAAAGTGCCTGTTGGGAAAGACCAAGAACAACATCTCGAAATGGCGCGAAACTTCGTGAACCGATTCAACCACTTATACAATGTTGACTATTTTCCGGAACCCTATGCTTACAATTTTGGGCAAGATTTGGTGAAAGTTCCAGGATTAGATGGATCGGGAAAGATGGGGAAAAGTGAAGGCGAGGGAAATGCCATTTTCCTTGGAGAAGATCCTGATCAAATTCGCAAAAAAGTAATGAGAGCCGTTACCGATAGTGGTCCAACGGAACCCAATCAAGCAAAACCAGAAGCAATCAATAATTTATTTTTATTGATGTCGCTTGTTTCTCAACAGGAGACCAATCAGTTTTTCTCTGACAATTACGATGCATGCACCATTCGTTACGGTGATATGAAAAAGCAATTAGCCGAAGATATGATTCTCTTTACAGCCCCAATTAGAGAGCGAATTAAAGAGCTGCAGGCAGATGAAACCTATCTTAAAAAAGTGATGGAAATGGGTGGCGAAAAAGCACGTATAAGTGCTTCTCAAACGTTAAAGGATGTTCGTGAAATTATTGGATTTATGCATTAATCATGTCTGAAACACTTTTTTTCGAATCATCACAAGAAGATAAAACTGCTCGTTATACTGAATTGCTCCCTCAACTGAAATCTTTGTTAGGAAGCGAAACCGATGAAACTGCCTGTTTAGCAAATACGGCTGCGGCTTTGTTTGAATGCTTCGATTTTTTATGGGTTGGATTTTACCGAGTTAAAAATAAGCAACTCGTATTAGGACCATTTCAGGGACCAATTGCTTGTACTAGAATTAACAAAGGAAAAGGTGTATGTGGAAAATCTTGGGCAGATAATGCGTCTATTCTTGTTCCAGATGTTGATGCATTCCCCGGTCATATTGCCTGCAGCAGTCATTCTAAGTCCGAAATTGTTATCCCGATTCGCGATGCTAAAAATGAAGTATGTGCTGTTTTGGATGTCGACAGTGAACATCTGAATTATTTCGATCAACGCGATCTTGATGGACTTCAGCGCATTTGTGCTCTTCTTGAAAACCACCTTTATTTGGTATGATGAAGCAAATTCCATTTTCGTTAATTGTTTTCGTTGTTCTCGTTCTTGGTTCGTGTGCAAGTAGAGTTCAACCAAATGGAGGAGCAAAAGACACCAAAGCACCAAAACTCATTAGCTCAGAGCCGGCAAACGAAGCAACCTTATTTAAAGGAGATAAGATTACCTTAGTTTTTGATGAGTTTGTTGAATTGAAAGATGGTGGAACTGGAATTATCGTTTCCCCACCATTAATTAATCCGCCAGATATTTCGCTGAAAGGAAAGTCAATCCAGATTCGTTTTAAAGAAACATTGGATACTTCAACTACATATAACGTTTCTATTGGAAAATCGGTGACTGATATTACTGAAGGCAATGCATTAACTGAAATGGGATTTGCATTTAGCACGGGGGAAAAAATCGATTCTATGCGTATTTCAGGTAATGTAAGTGATGCATATACCAATAAACCCAGCAAGGGTGTTTTAATAATGTTGTACAACGAGTTAAACGATTCACTTCCCTATAAAAAAACGCCGAGATATTTTGCCCGAAGCGACGAACAAGGAAAATACACCATTCGAAATATAAAAAAAGGGACGTATTTGATTTTCGCACTTGATGATGCCAATTCGAATTATTTATTCGATCAGCCAGATGAAAAAATTGGATTTCAAATGAATCCACTTGTTATGGATACTGCCAATCTTGAGTCTATCAATATTCGTATGACCCTTGAAAAGCAAACACGTCAACGACTATTAAAAAAATCGTTTGAACAACCTGGGAAAATCACACTTAAGTATGCTGTTCCAGTTGAGAAATTGAGCATAAGCAATCAAAATGGCTCGCCCGTAAATTATTACTCTGAATTTAAATCCGGAGACGATTCATTGATTGTTTGGGTTCCGAAAAACAACACCGATAGCTTATCCATTTTCTGTATGTCGACTGCTTTGGGTATTGATCGTACAGATACCTTGGCATTTTACACTGCAAAAAAAATCAAGCTCAAGGCGGGACGGAATTCAAAAGTAAAATCAGATACACTACTTACATTTTCTACGAATCTAGAAAACGGGAAAATTCGCTTTGCGGAGAAATTAAAGATTGTTCCAAATCACCCGAGCAAATTGATTCATCCAGATCGAATTTTTTGGGTTATTGCCAAAGACACACTCAAAATAACGAACACTCAAAATAGCGAAACTGGTTTTGAGTTCGAATATTCTATTCCTTCCAAGCCTGCGAATACTGGCAACTTGGTTTGTATGCCTGGTGCTTTTCGTGATATTTTTTCCATGGAAAATGACACAACAAGCATCCCAGTTTCAATACTAACTGAAGATGATTTAGGTTTATTCGATTTTAAAATTCAATCCTCTCTCCTAAGCGACCCTCTCTTACTTGAACTTCTCGATTCTAAAAACAATGTTGCATTCAAACAAAAAGTAAAGCTCGGAGAATCGCTTGTATTTGAAAACCTAATACCGGGAAAATACAATGCACGCTTGGTTGTTGATACAAATAATGATGAACAATGGACAAACGGTATATTTTCCACACGTAAGTCCCCTGAAATCATGCATTATTTTTCGGGCGATATTACCATACGTTCGGGATGGGATCTCGAACTGGAATGGAATCTTGATGCATCGAAGAAATAAGGAATTCCGTTTATCGAATAATCAATTTCAAAAGTTGTTTTTGGGAATCTGGCTGGGTAATTTCTAAGAAATAAAACCCTGATTTAGGATCGTTCAAATTCCAATTCCATCTGTTTATATCTGAATTATTCTCAATAACCTTTTGTTCAATTAAACGACCTGTTGCATCTAGCACGTTGATTCTGAATAATCCATACTGAAGACGTTTTCCAAGTAAAGTAAAATCTCCATTGTTTGACGGGTTCGGGAAAATAGAGAATAATCCTTTGAAAGCAGATACTTGCATTGGAATGAGATTCGGAGAAATTGCTTCCCCTGCAGGAAATTCAATATAGTCAATCCAACATGCATCTTCGTTAGAAGCAACAATGTCATCTTTTTCATATTTCCAGCTAAATTGATGATCACCAATGGCAACAGGGAATTTCACTTCAGACCAATCGACTAAACCACTCCATGTTTGCATTTCAATTCCATCAATAAAAAACCGAAGAAAATCATAGCCTTGCTCGGAAGATACTTTGCGGAAGAATCGAATGGTATCGGGTTGGGAAACTGAATAATCAATTTTCAATTCAGATGTTCCGCTATTGGGAATAATGCCCGAACGAAAACTGCTTGTTCCTTGATATACCGTTGAATTATCGATTGTCCATGGAGATACGTCTTCGTTTTGCCATGCATAATTTAGATAATCACCCGTTTCTGCATCCTCAATAACGGTTCCGATATGAAGGATAATTTCTCGGCTTGTGCTGTATTGTCCGGCGGTCCACGTGTAATTTAGAGGTAAATACGAACCAGCGGGAACAGATGGATCGATGGTAACAGAATAAGTAGCGACCGTTTCACCTGAAGGCGATACCGACAACATGGAGAAATCGGGTTGCGCTATGGAAAAACTTGTCGGACTTGCAATCAAGTTTGCTATTCCATCGGTAGTTGCGGCATGTCCGCTGTTTGTATTTGAGATTTGGATTTCGAATAGTTCACCAGAATCCGGGCTTCCGTTTCCGTTCCCTTGAACCTCACTAATCAAAACATTTAACGTATTTAAAACTGGTGCGTTTATGAGAACAGTAAAAGGCTGCGACCAAGTGTTTCCGATAGAATCATTGAATGTAATTAGGAAATGAGCAATTGTTTGATCGTTGATAAAATTGGCAATAGAAAATGAAAAACAGCCATTCGAAACAGCCGAATCGCCCGATTGTAATGAGCCAAATTCACATGTTGTTGAGAGCAGTGTAATGAAATTATCGGAACACGATATGGTGCCAGAAACTGCCGAAGCTGCCGCTCCACCGACATTCATTATGGAAGTATTGAGCTGAATTGTTTCGTTGTAATCGGGTAATTGGTTGCCATTTCCTGAGATTTCAGTGATTTGATGCGCATTCAGAATAAGAAAAGCATTCTCCGGATTTAAAATCACTACTGCACCTTGATAAGGAACCCGATTGAATGCCGTAACGGTAACTAAAAGAGGATTAATCGTTGAGATTGGAGGATAATCGACCCAAGCAAGTCCACCTTGAACAAACGATGTTCCGAGTAAAATTCCATTTTGGGAAATTGCCACTTTCGCACCTTCGACATCAACATTCACAGAAAGACCATTCGATCCAATGGCAACCGAAGCGGCATGAGTTACATTCATATCAAGCGGAATACTTGTTCGGACCATCATGGAAGGGTCGCCGAAAATGTGCCAAGTGCCAGTCATCTCATCACCAGCCGTTCCATATTCATCATTCATTTTTAAGCAACCATTCAAGCTTAGTCCTCCAAATGTTCGTGTGTCGCTTGTTTGAATATTCTCTGTTAATAAATCCACCATTTCATCTTGTGCGGCCATTGGCGGATCCCAACTTTGGTTAATCGACGACATATAAGCAGCAACAGCGCCCGTTGGTTGTCCGTTTCGAGATGCTCTTAACCAAGTCTCTCCAAAGCAAGTTCCATTGTCGAATTCTCCATTTACACATCCAACCGACCAAACAAACGGAAGCTTGCCATCGTTTTGCAGTTGATTGATTTGAGTATTTGAGAAACCACTTGTCCCAAAACTTGTTGCAGATCCATGTCCCGTATAATTGATTAATCCAATTCCCTGATTAAGCAAAGCCGAAACATTGGAAGCAGTTGGATTCCCGGCAGGATCAAGTTCTCCTTGAGAACCATCGTACAATTCGTTAGCAACATCGTAAGTATATCCGCTGAGTTTATCTCGGATAATACGTTCATGCTCCCAATCAAATTCATTGTCATCACCGGGGCCTTGATCGGATGCAATGCATGCGAAATGACTTAAATGCTCTGTGGGTAATGTTGACTTTTCATATTGAACTATTTTATCGACCTGTACTTGAACATGTGCAACATTTTCAGCAGATATTCGTCCTACCATCACTTCCGGATACGTATCGTTCCCTAAAATAAAACCATAGGAAGGATCTGATTTACCGGCATATGCAGTTGGAGATGGAATTTGTGAAATATCGCCAACAAGAATAACGTAGCTTAAACCTTCCGTTGATAAATAGCGCGAACGAATTGCGTTCGAAATACCTGTAACATTTCCTCCCGCTTCAGCAAGCGTTAGAACTTCTACGTTCATTCCTGCTTGTCGCTTCCAAAGGATTAATGGATCTAACGCCGATTGAAATGCAGGATCCGTTATGATTAACAAACGCGCTTGTTCGGCAATGGGAGAATAGCGAGAACTGCTATAATTCAGGAAGTGTTTTGAATAAAGTCCTTCGTTTGATTTCCGGATAGAAGAAGATGCTGAACGTATATATGGATTTTCAGGAGAGGCATTCGGATTTGCCCGAAGTACAACTTCAATTTGATTAGTGATTTTGAGTTTATGAGAAACCGGATTGTATTGAAATGGATAAAACACAACCGTTTGTCCTCTGAAGTCAGCTAAAATGTGGGGTGTTCTTAAATCAGAATTGTTTTCAGGAAACCAAGCATTCGTTTGATAGATGGCTCCTTGGTTATATGCAACGGTTGATGGATCGATATTCCGAATGAGGTTTCCTTTGGATGGAGCAATCTGAATATTTTCTATCTCCCATGAATTACTCGAAACGATTTCAACCTGGTAAGAAGCTAAATCGGGGATGATAACAGATCGAGAAAACTTAGGCAAATCGGGCGAACCTGCCTTGAGAATTGGAGTTCCACCTTTTGACACAACTTCTATTTCGGGACCGCGGGAAGTTTGTATTGTCTTGAATTGATATTCACCCAATTCGAAGCGAAGTCTAATGGGGGAAGAAATCCCATCACCACTTACCCACGTAATAGTTGATGATTGAGCGGATAAATTACTTTGTAATGATATTATGAAAATGAATGTAATACAAAGGCGGGAGAGGAAATTATTCATAAGGTAGATTTAACTGCAAGTTAGAAAAACTTGCAGTTGAAAAAACCTATAGTTGAAACGAATTAATTTCTGCGATTGCTTAAAAAAGAAACATAGTACAATAAAGTTGCAATTGAACCAATTGCGGCAACAACATAAGTCATAGCAGCCCATTGCAATGCATCTTTTGCATTATCATGTTCTTTGCCTACTGCAAGATTTGAACTCTCTAACCAAATGAGTGCACGACGAGATGCATCAATTTCTACAGGCAAGGTTACTAAGCTGAAGAGTGTGGTTAAGGCAAAGAGAACAATTCCAATCATTAATAGTGCAGGAAATACATTTAAGAGTAAAACCCCGGCTAATAATATCCATTGAACAATGTTGGAAGAGAATTGAACCGCCGGAACTAAAGCCGAACGCATCGACAACCAAACATAACTTCGAGCATGTTGAACAGCGTGACCACATTCGTGGGAGGCAACAGCGGCAGCGGCAATATGACGTCCATTATACACTTCTGGACTAAGATTTACCGTATGAGTTAGCGGGTTGTAATGATCCGAGAGAAAGCCTTCAGCCGAAGTTACTTGAACATTGGTAATTCCATTGTCGCGCAACATTTTTTCGGCTACTTCTTTTCCACTTAGTCCCGAACTCAGCATTTCATTAGAATATAGAGCGAACTTGCTTTTCAAGCGATAGCTCACAAACCAGGAAGCTCCCATTACCAGGAGCATGATTACATAAATTCCACCCATAATTTTAAATATTAAGATTTCAATCCATTCAACAAACAACATTCCGTATTACAACATCAGTCATAACGGCTGTATTTGTCATTTAGCATGTCAATGTATAAAATGTACTCTGTATTTTGAAGTTCAATAATCATTTCTTTCATTTTGAAAAAATCGTATTAGGTTTGGAGAATGGAACAGGACATTTGGTATTTGATACTAAATCCGCAAGCTGGCGGTGGTAAAGCTGCGAAGCTGGAGAAAAAAATCTATCGGCAAATGCATGCCGCTGGAATTGGTTTCGAAGCCTTCAAAACGAACTATGCTGGAGAGGCCAAAACAGCAGCTGTTCAAGCAATAGAAGCTGGATACATTAAAATTGTGGTTGCAGGAGGAGATGGAACGCTCAATGAAGTGATTAATGGTGTATTAAGTCAGAACGTTAAGCCATCGGAAGAAATATTAATTGGGCAGATTCCCATTGGAACAGGAAACGATTGGTGCAAAACATGGGGGATCCCTAAAGGCATAAAAGAATCGATTGCTTTACTTCGAAATCCGAAAAGCACTTTACAAGATGTCGCAAAAATTACTTTCCAAAATGCGGGTGTTGAGGATAGTAAATGGTTTTTAAATATTGCGGGATGTGGATTTGATGCAGAAGTAACTTTGGCAGCAAATCAAAAAAAGGCAAAAGGGCAAAGTGGATTTTTCACCTACATTTTTCAACTAATTAAAACTCTAAAGCAATATAAAGAGCCAAGGATGAAATACGAGATTGACTCAAAGGAGTTTGAGTATGATATTTTCGCTATACTGGCTGGAGTTTGCAAATACGCAGGTAATTCGATGCTATTAGTTCCCGATGCTGATCCGCGAGATGGCTATTTCCATTTGACTATTGCAAAAAAAATTAAACGAACCAAAGTAATTCGCAATTTGCATCGATTATTTAATGGAAGTTTTGTGAATGTAGAAGAAGTAAGTGTTTGTCAATGTAAGCGCCTTCTAATAAAAACATCCGGTTTACAAATTCAAGCCGACGGTGAATCCATTGGTGAGACTCCCGCTATGTTTGAAATATTCGAAAAGAAACTTCACGTTGTAATACACGCAGACCATGTTTTCAAGAAAAGTAACTGAGTGGTATCAGGTATTTAACTCCATAGAAATTGCCAAAGAGCAAGTACCTTTGAATAAAACAATTTCAGTTGAAGTTGCAGAAAAACGCATTTGCCTGACCCGAACCGATGCTGGATTTTTTGCGCTCGATGAAAAATGTCCGCATCAGAACTTACCAATTACCCATGGTGGCTTTTGTGAAAATGGACACATCGTTTGTCCCTTTCACCGATATTCCTGGAATTTGAAAACCGGGCGCGAAATTGAACGACGCGAAAATAACATACAGTTGTATCCTGTAGAAGAAAGAGCAGAAGGGTTGTTTATTGGATTTGAAAAGAAAAAAACATCTTGGTTTTTTTAAAAGAAAAATCCCGATTGCTAGTGGCAATCGGGATTCACAATTAATGATTTTATCCTATTATTTCGAAATAATAATCATTGTTGAAAGTTTTAAAAAAGGGAAATATTATTTCTGAGGAAAAAATTATTGTTTCTCAAATGTTAACACATCTTTATTGTTTGATGTAGTAGTTTGGGAACCAGATGTACTAGTTGAAGAACTCTCATATCTAAGAATTAATTCTTTTGAACTCAATCTATCAACAGTGAAAGTACCACCAAATAAAGAACTACCACCATATAAAGAAATACTTGTCTTATCATTGTTATCATTTAACCAATACCATGTTGATTTTGAGGTAGAAATATCCCCATCCGAAATTTCTGTAGAGGCAAATGTACCGTCTGAATTAATTTCCCAATCCAAAGAATAAGAAGAAGTAGAAGAAGAACTGCCAGAAGAAGTACTAGAATAAGTTCGAGTTAATATTGATCCGTTTAAAATGTAAGTAGTTGTACTAGTAGCACTAGAACTCGTTGATTCAAGATTTACCAACTTCCATTTAGCAGTTATTCTTGCGTCTCTAGAACGTATAGAAATAAATGGATCGTCTTCGCCTTTCTTACAACTTGGAATAACGATGATGATTAATGAAACGATTACGGCAAGAAGTATTTTTTTCATAGTTTGTTGATTTATTTTTTTGCAATTATAGATATTTAATTTCAAAATAAAAACTATTTTTTCAAAAAATCACTATTTCGAAATAGTAATCTTCCTCGTAAAGTTTTGAGATTGTGTATTCAATTGGAATAGATAAATCCCGGCAGGCAATTGTTCCAAATTCAAAGTAAATGCACCAGCATTCAACTCGGAAGTTCTGTTTTGAGATAGTACAATTTTACCCGTAATGTCCACCAATCTGAACTCCCAATTTCCTTTGTCCAAATTCGAGTAAACAATTGTTAAGTCTTGACCGATAAGTGGATTTGGATACGTAAACAACGTACATGTTGCTTCTCCTCCAGTATTACTTACAGCACGAATTTCTGTGTTGTCGGACATACCGTTAAAGTCAACTTGACGAATTTTATAATACGAAACGCCTGTTAAAGGATTGACGTCTTCAAACGTGTAATCTTTCACTAAAGATGAATTCCCAGACCCATCAACCGTTCCAACAACTTCGAAGTTCACGGCATCAACCGAACGCATCACTTGAAAATAATCGTTATTAATCTCACTTGCAGTTGTCCATGACACATCAACATAGTTTGTTGTGTTATTAAACTGTGCATCAAAATTTAACCATGTTACAGGAAGCGGAGATCCGTCGCCAGCACCAGTGAAATCAGAGAACGTAGTCAATCCAGCCCAAGTGAATGTCTTCAAAACATTGTCATTTGCACCCGATGTTCCAGTAACGGCAGCGGCTGTTGAACCCGGGCAACTTAACCAACCTATAGTTGTTGTTGATGTGCTGTATTTAATTGGATACAATGTACCTACACCTACCTCGTCGGCAGCAACGTATGAGAAACTAACATTGTACACCGGGTTAGCTTCTAAACCAGTTGGTTCAACCGACCAATAACGGGAAATATACTTTGTTGGAGGACTTGCCGTTAACAATTCAGGATGAACTGCTTTAACTGCTGTGGTGGTAATATAAGCTCCAGGCTGCGGCCCATCCGTAAACGTAACCGTCATTGGACTGTAATTAGTTGAATCGCCCACAGGGAAAACATAAGCAGTATTTGTATTGGTAAATGCTTTTATGTTACCACCACCTGCAGTTGCATTTGTAATAACATACTTAGAGCTATTGGCACCAGTGATTGTTCCATTAGTTAAGGCAGTTCCAATGGTGAGTTGATTTGCTCCAATATCCATTTTACCACTGGAAAATGTAACAGTTCCTTCGACTGTTAGATTGTTATTTATTTGCAAACCAATGCCAGATCCTGAAGCAGTATTATTCAACTTTATGTTTTTAAATATTTCGCCTCCCGGAACTGCAAGAGTTTGAAGTGCAGTTCCATTAAATTCAACAGTGCTATTTGCCCCTTCTATAAATGCATTGCTATTATAGCTTGTCCAATTACCACCTACACTTATATCGGAATTACTCGCAGACGCATCAAACGCCCCATCAGATATAGTAATGTTTCCGTTCACCTGCATGTTATCGTCTAACTGCGCTGTACCATTGCCCGATTTTGTTACATTGTTAAAGGCCTTACCTGCACCTGTGCCACCTGTAGCTATAGTTTGCGTACCCGAATTGGCAACAAACGCGATTGTACCAGAACCAGGAGACAATGTACCATTATTAATAAAATTACCTGAAACATTCAATAAAGAAGCTCCATTTGTCATATTTAAAGACGCAAGGCTATTAAGCGTGATGTTCGCGCAAGATGCTGTACCAATTGCAATTTCAGGTTCTGAGGTTAAATCCGGAATAACCACATTTGTTGATGAAGATGGTATGCTACCACCAGCCCAATTCTGACAGTTAAACCAATCGGTGTTTTCTGCACCCGTCCATGCACCCGGAGTTCCATTTAGAACGGATACTGTTACTGTACTATTTGATGAACAATTGTTGGCATCTGTAACAGTAAGGGTGTATATGGTAGTTGCTGTATTGGAAGCTACAGGATTGCTAATTGCAGCATTATTAAGTGAAGATGAAGGTGACCAATTGTAGGCAATCGCGCCAACAGTATTGGTGGCAGAGCCCTGCAACTGATTTGCACCGCCATTGCAACCATTGAAGGAAATTCCGGCATTGGCTGAAGGCAATGAAAGCGGTGTTCCGGCCGCATTACCTAATAAACTAACATTATCCAGATAAATGATTTCACTTCTGCGGTTCGTTTTGAAAGTGAAGCGGAATTCTACAGAAGTTGTTCCTGCCGGCAAATTAATGGTAAAGGCGCTCGGCTCAGTGGAAGAGCTAATTATTTGGTTAGCATTGTGGTTAATAGAAATACCACTAGCTGAAAAGTTGTACTGCTTATTTGAATTACCGTTAAGCTGAAAAGTGCTTGTGAATGCTCCTCCGTTCACTCTAGTTTCAAGACGAATGAAATCATCGTTATCAAGCCCTGATCCTCCAAATCCGGAGCCATCGCAGCTGGCACCTGCCAACTGGCTGCCGCCCCATGCCATCGAAAAGTTAAGTTTGATGTTGGTTAAACCGGTAAGTCCACTGCTTTGGCTGAAGGTTGCTGTCGAAGAACTTCCACTGGCACCTGTAAGGCAGTCATTATAATAGAAAGCTAGGGAATTGCTGCTGCTCACGCCCCCAGTATTGGAAGCATTAAAAACACCTAAACCACCAACTGCAGTAGAATATGATAAAGAGGTATTCGTTCCAAAATCCTGCTGCGATACGGTGGTAACACTTCCAGCAGGAGTTGTCACATTGAATGTATTGCTTTCCAGGTTGCTGAAACCGCTTGCGGCTGCAGTGAGGGTAATTCCAGTTTGGGTACTGCGCGTAAACACAATGCTACTAAAAGTGGCAATTCCATTCACAGCAGCAACGGTTTGACTCGTATACCCGCAACCGCCACCTGAAGCGCTCAAGGTAATGTTGCCAGTATATCCCGTGGCGGTAAGTCCGGTTGCAGAGCAATAAGCGCGAACCGTTACGGTGCTCATTGTAACATCCTGAAGCACATTGGAAGGTTGTGTGTTGAAAACGAGAACATCCGGAGCTGTACAAGGCACAATTGGGGTAATGCACACATCATCCACACCCATACCATCATCAGCACCAGTTGCATCAAAATCGGTCCAGCGAATCCAAATGGATGCACCGGGCGCAAGGCTAAGACCCTGCATGGTATAGGAGATGTTCGATGAATGCAGCACACTACCGTTGGCTACAGCCTGACCGGGATTAGCGTAATCGAGATTATTCTCATCGGTCCATGTTCCATTATTGACGGCAGTGGCATTGGTACTGTATTGAAAATCAATCCTATCAGAGCGGCTTGCTGCACCCACTCTCCACGTTTTTCCTGTATAAGAAACTGTAATTGTGCTAATAGTGGAGCCCGTATTATTAAAAACCCTCGCACCATAGGTTGGATTAAGAGAACCGGACCTTAAACCGCCAAGTGTTCGGTCTCCTGCAGTTCCAAAACTGTATGTTTCTCCGGTTGCTGAACTACCTGATCCTGCTGCGTAGGTGGTATTGGCATTGGAACCGCTTTCTGAGAACGCCCAGCCGGTTGGCATAGTTGAAGATGTACTTGAAGTTGCTAATCCACTAAAATTTTCACAAACGGCACTGCCAAAAGTGGCGAGAACCATGGCATTCGGACTAGTAACAACAATGGAACCAGTGGCATAAGTAATGGAGTAATTGGTAGATGTGAATGTTCCGCCTGTTGCTCCAGATGGAGTAACTTGTCCTGTGTATGTTCCAGCGGTAGCTCCCTGTCCTGTGCTACCCGCTGCTGCTCCGTAGGCTATGGTTACAGAGCCAATTGTTTGACCACCCTGTAAGCCCAATGATGAAAAGGCTGTTGATCCAGAGCCGCCAGTGATTACTTGAAAAATTTCTTTGGTAGCATCCGTTGCGGTGATGGTGAGTGCACGCAGGTTAATAACCCCTGTAGCTAAATCTGCTGCCAGACTATAGTTGGCAGATAATCCGCCATTGGTGCCGTTTGCCAGAGTGTAGTTTACGACCACATTGTTATAGCTGCCCACATTGGCGCTGGAATACGCGGCAGCTGAAGCTGTAGCTGTTACTGTTTCAGAGCCTACAAAGCCAGTGAGTGTGCCCAAGGTTACAACGCCAGCCGAAGTACTAGCATCATAATCTTTGGAAGCAATGCTTGGTGCTGTGATGCTGAGTGCTTTGGGTGTAATGCTGCCGCTGGCAGTTCCACTTGCTAGGGTGTAATTGGCTGCCAATCCGCTGCCGTTGCCTAAGGTATAAGTTATGGTTGAAGAATAGGATCCCACATTGGCCGAGCTGTAATTGCTTGCTGAGCCGCTTAAGGTTAGGGTTTCTCCACCAATCAATCCGCTGAGTGTGCCAATGGTAATGGCGCCAGGTGTGTTGGTTCCATTATATACTTTTGATGCTAACGAGGGTGAGGTAATGGTTAAGGCTACTGTTGTTATATTACCTGTTAATCCCGTTGGCTGTGTTAATGTATAATTACCTGCACCTGCTCCACCTAAAGTTAAAGCTCCAGTTACAGAAATTCCACTTCCAACATTTGCTGTAGCAAAAGTTCCGCCTCCACTTATGGTAACTACATCTGGAGAAATTACACCAACCAAGGTTGCTCCGACAATGGTTGCTGCATCAGTGCCTGAATAGATTTTACTAGTCACACTTGCTCCTGAAACAGTAAGTTCCTTGGCAGTTATATCTGCAGTTAAACCTATTGGTTGTGTTAAGGTATAATTTCCAGCATCGGCACCGCTTAAAGTACTTGTTGAGGCCACTGCAATGGCTGTTCCTATGCCGGTTTGTGCAAAAATTCCAGTTCCTGATAATATAACTACATCACTTCCATATATACCAGATAAAGTTCCTGTAATGATTACTGCATTTGTTCTATCATATACTTTGTTGGATGCAGATGCCGAGGTAATGGTAAGCGTTTTTGCAGTAATGGTATATACCAAGGTTGCTACCGTTGAAGTTCCGCCGATATTGGTAGCTGTTATGGATACATTATAACTTCCAATATTGGCTGTTGGTGTACCTGTAATTTCACCATTGCTTGTATTAATACTTAAACCTGTAGGTAAGCCAGTAGCATTATAAGAAGTAGGAGAGTTGGAAGCGGTGATGGTATATGTACTGGCAACAGTTCCGTATGCAGACGATTGTGTTAATGAAGAATTGATTACTGGAACAGGCACAGATGATATATCGGCCGTTAATCCTGATGGTTGAGACAGACTATAGTTACCTGATGCTGAACCTGAAATAGTGTATCCAGAAACAGTCACCGGTTTTCCTGTTCCAACTGTTTCATCGTTAAAGTTAGCTACTGGTGTTCCTCCCAATATAACATTCGATACATCAGAAGCAATAACTCCAACTAATGAAGCAATGCCGCTTAAGGTTGCAGTTGTAGTGGCATCGTATGCTCTATTGTTTGCAGTAAGGCCAGAAATGGTTAACGGTTTTTGGGTAATATCTGCTGAAAGGCTAGAGGGCTGAGTTACTGTGTAATTTGCTCCATCAGTTCCTGCTGTAGTAATATTCGCAGTAACTCCTATTCCGGTTCCAACCGTTGCTTGAGCAAATGTTGCGGCATTGTGGATAAGCGTAACAACATCACCACCAAACACACCAACGAAAGAACCTCCAGTGGTAATTGCTGCTGTGGTTGCATTATACACTTTATTGTTAGCAGAGGCCGCACTTACAGTTAAAGTGGCAACCGTTACATTTGCTGTTAATCCTGTAGGTTGAGTCAATGTATAATTTCCAGATCCAGCTCCACTAATAGAATAACCGGTAATTGTGATGGGTTTCGCTGTTCCAATATTTTTATTAGCAAAGTTTAATGTGGGTGAACCTCCTAAATTTACAACATCACTATTGATTACTCCACTTAAAGCCGCTACTCCTGATGTGGTTGCGGTTGTAGTGGCGTTATAAAGTCTATTTACCCCAGTAAGACCAGTTATGGTTAATGTTTTCGGGGTAACAGTAAGTGTTTGAATAACATCCGGAGCTGCGTTATAATTAGCGCTGGCCGCTTGAGAGGCTGTTATAGTCGTTGAACCAACCCCCACTAACCGCACCTGATTAGATACAATTGTAGCAACTAATGTATTGGAACTAGCATAAGTAACTGTGTTGGTACCTGAAGTGGCGCCTGGACTGTAATCAGCATCACCATAAGTTTTGGTATTGGTAGCTGCAAAGGTTATTGTTTGATTGGCCTTACTAATTGTTCCCGCTGGCATAGGCACATTTAAAGATGTAGCACCTGAACTACAAGCTATATTTCCCGAATAGGTTCCTACATTGGCAGATGGGGATAACCTTACGTAAATAGTTGTCGGACCAGTTTGAGATATGCCGCTCAATGTAGAGGAGAAACTTGAATTATCTGTAGAAAACTCAAAACCTGAAAGCGCCGCAATAGAAATGGTTGAACTCAACCCGGTACCAGTCAATGTAAAACTTGTAGCAGTTGATGCTGTGCCGTATGTTGTTGATAGCGACGTTAAAGGTCCACCGCCAGAAATAATTGAAGGGGAAGTACAATTTACAGCTACATTTCTCAAATACCAAGGAGATGTAGTGGCAGATGATTTCCTAAATTTTATAAAAACAGTTGAGTTAGATGAGTATGCTGATAAATCGACAGTACAACTTGTTGTAGCTGCAGAGGATGTATTAGAATGATTATACGTAAAAACGGTAGTATAACTACCGGTCTGTGTAGTATTTGATATTTCTACAAGTAATGATTTTGCAGTTGCGTTACTAGTTCTTCTTAAATCAAAAGTCAAAGAACTAGGATTTGATACTGAGATAGTAGTCAACTCTCCGTTATTAGATGCAAAATTTGCTTCATTAGATGCGTAAGTAATTGATGTTGCTAGCCAACTAGCTGGTGTTGCAGTAAAATTTGCTTGTGATAAACAATTCGGATTATTCACCGTCCCACTCACTGCAATGTTTACCGTTGTGGCAGAGGTACTCGTCAATGCAATATTACCCGATGGTGTGCCAGTGGCCGAAGATGTCAGCCTAACATAAATAACTATGGATACAGAGCCACTGGATGGGGTTAAAGTTTGAGTTGCCGCATAACCGCTTCCACCACCTACAGTTTGAGAAACCTCATAACCAGCAGGAGCCGTTACAGTAATATTAGCCGCCAAGTTGCTTCCGGTTACTGTAAAAGCCTGAGATGTGGATGGAGAACCAGCTGTTGAAGTGAATGCAGCAAGGCTTGATGGTGTTGCAGCTATAGTAGGATCGGGATTTACTGTAAGTGCTTGCGTAACATTCGTTGCTGCATTGTAATTAGTATTACCCGCTTGTGAAGCTGTGATAGTAGCTGTTCCAACTCCCTGAATAGTAACAGTACCATCGCTTGCTACAGTTGCAACAGACAAATTATTACTTGAATAGGTCACAGTCAATCCCGAAGTAGCTGTTGTAGCAGCACTGTACGGAGCATCGCTTAGAAATTTAGTAACTGGAGTTGTTAAAGCTGCAATGGTTTGATTTGCAATGGTAATATTCCCTGTTGCTGTTGTATTGGCCAAAGAGTAATTAGTTGCCAAACCACCATTGGTACCATTTGCAAGCACATAAGTGATTGTAGCTGTTTTACCCGCTCCGACATTGGCATCTGAATAAAGTCCTGTTGCAGATGAAACGGTTACTGTTTCAACTCCAACAAAACCCGAAAGTGAACCTGCCGTTACAGTTCCACTTGCTGCAGAACCATCATACGTTTTAGATGCAATAGTTGATGTTGTTATGCTGAGTGCTTTGGGTGTAATGTTGCCGCTGGCTGTGCCGGCTGCTAGAGTATAATTTGCTGCCAATCCGCTGCCGTTGCCTAAGGTATAAGTTATGGTTGAAGAATAGGAACCCACATTGGCCGAGCTGTAATTGCTTGCCGAGCCACTTACGGTTAGAGTTTGTCCGCCAATCAATCCACTGAGTGAACCAACAGTTACGGCGCCTGGTGTGGTGGTCCCATCGTATATTTTTGATGCTAGTGATGGAGAACTGATGCTGATCGGCTGCGCAGTGATTGAACCTGTGGCACTGCCGGCCGCTAGAGTATAATTGGCGGCCAATCCACTGCCGTTGCCTAATGTGTATGTAATAGTTGAAGAATAGGAACCCACATTGGCCGAGCTGTAATTGCTTGCCGAGCCGCTTACGGTAAGAGTTTGTCCTCCAATTAATCCGCTAAGTGCACCAACGGTAACTGTGCCTGATGTGATGGTTCCATCATAGACTTTTGATGATAATGTTGGTGCAGTAATGCTTAGTGCCTTGGGGTTAATAATACCAGTAGCGCTGCCGGTAGCAAGGCTATAATTTGCAGCCAATCCGCCATTGGTGCCGTTACTCAATGAATAAGTGATAGAAACGCTGTTATAAGTTCCTGCGTTAGCGCTTGAATAGTTGGAAGCAGCACCTGTGGCAGTTACTGTTTGTGTGCCCACGAAACCAGATAATGTGCCTACAGTTACAGCGCCAGCTGTAGTGGAAGCGTCATAATCCTTTGAAGCTATTGTTGATGCGGTAATGCTTAGTGGTTTAGGGCTAGCTGTGTTGCCCGAACCTGAAGTTAAAACATTTACCGGGGTTGCTCCTGTACTTGATAACACCGCTGCCACAGCCCCATTGTAGTTGCCTGCATTTTGAAGGGTTGCAAAACGAATATAAACGGCTGTACCAGTTGAAACGGAAACAGAGGCACCATAACCAGAACCTAAAGTAGTAGACACTTCGAAGCCCGTTTGGGCTGTAACCGTAATATTGCTTGAAAGGAAAGTTCCGCTAGCTGTAAAGCTTTCACCAACTGAAGCTGTTCCGTAAACATTAGACAAAGCAACAGTTAAAGTTGCAGCGTCTAAAGTGGGTGAACCTGCAGCAGTCCACTGAGCGTATAGCGTAAAATTGGCAGTTTGTCCGTGTGTGAATGGAAATGTAATTGCTGAACCACCGCTAGAAGCTACAAACCATCCATTGAAGGTAAAGCCTGCCTGCGTAGGGTTACCTGGATCGGCAACATTTCCACCAGTAGTGGTGCTTCCATTGGAGATGGAGGTACCTCCCTGACTATCGTATGTAATTGTTAATGTATTTGCAGTCCACTGGGCATACAAGGTAACATTTGCAGTTCCCATAGTATATGAAGCACTATTTGCATAAGTAGTACCACCGCCACCAGCAAGCGTATTCCATCCAGCAAAAGTATAACCCGTTCTTGTATAACCATTAGCAGTTAATGATGCTGTAGCATCAGTTGCAATGGTTTGAGTAGCTGTAGAACCACCTGTGGAACTATTTCCATTAAAAGTAATGGTATTATTGTTTGCAGTCCATTGCGCATACAAGGTAACGTTTGCAGTTCCCATAGTATATGATGCACTATTTGCATAAGCAGTACCACCACCACCAGCAAGTGTATTCCATCCAGAAAAAGTATAACCCGTTCTGGTATAACCATTTGCAGTTAATGCGGCAGTTGCAGCAGTTGCTATGGTTTGAGTAGCCGTAGTACCTCCTGTAAAACCATTCCCATCAAAAGTAATGGTATTATTATTTGCAGTCCATTGGGCATATAAAGTAACGTTTGCAGTTCCCATAGCATATGATGCACTATTTGCATATGCCACTGCGCCACCGGCAGATGTAGCCCATCCAGCAAAAGTATAACCCGTTCTAGAATATCCATTGGCAGTTAATGCGGCAGTTGCATCAGTAGCAATGGTTTGAGTAGCCGTAGAACCTCCTGTGAAACCATTCCCATCAAAAGTAATGGTATTATTATTTGCAGTCCATTGTGCATAAAGAGTAGTATTTGCAGTAAATGGGAAAGACGCACTATTTGCATAAGCCGTTCCACCACCAACAGCAACCGTATTCCACCCAGCAAAGGTATAACCTGTTCTTGTGAAAGAATTTGAGGTTAATGCTGTTGCGGCACTTGCTGTTTGGTTGGACATTGAACCGCTTGTAGAAGTATTGCCATTGAAGGTGACGGTGTAAGAAGCTGCGTTAGCTGTAATACTGAAGTTATCAATTCCAACACCTTGCCCATTTGCACTTGCAGATCCAGTATAAGTCCAGCGTAAATAGTAAGTGCTGCCATTGGATATAGAAAGACCTGTTATTGAAAATGATTTTGCTGATGATGTGGGTGGATTTGAAATCGTAGTATTATTTGCATCTGCAACATATGAAATATCACCGCTAGTTGAAGCAGTAGATGCAGTAGATGTACTTCCATGAAAAAAGGTCCACGCTAGCGAGCTGGAACCTGAACGATATTTTTCATAATCAAAAGCGATATCAATTGATGCAATAGTACTTCCTGTGTTATTTGTAAAGGCATACATGATACTCCTAGGAGAAGCATAACTCCCGGTGGTTAAAAAACCAATTGCCCTATCGGTTGAGGAAGCAGTTATACCATTTGCAAAATTATATGCCCCGCCACTACTGGTACCGTTGAGAATGCCGGTTCCTGAAGTACCAGCTGCAAGAGTGGTTGCTGTAGTTCCTGTGCTCCAATCTGTTCCAATTTTAAAACCAGCTGGTAAAGTAGCCGTTGCTGAATTACCAATTGTAAAGTTTTGAGTAACAGCTGAACCGGCTGTAGGTATGCTTTGCTGCCCCCAAATTACACTGCCCATCAAAACAAGCATAGCTATTGAGAGTAAACTTTTTGAAGCAACACGCTTACATTGAAGTTCTCCTCTGTTACTAAAATTTCCCTTTGGTGAATTTGCAGTTTTTAAACTGGCTACTGGCAAAAGTTCAACATAACTCGTGTTGAAAATCGAATTTACTAGTGTTGAAATAAATTGGGTGAAGTTGAAGTTCTTCATAGGTATTTTTTTAAACTATTGGCAATTCTGTTTGATAATCAATGTCAATTTTAATTAAAATCAGCCCGATTATTACAATTGTTAATATTGAAATTAAAAAGGCAAAATTTTAAATGTGATTTATGCTTCCAAAAGTCCGTTTGTATTTTAGAGCAAATAAAAATAGGTATTAGCACCTAATCTACCAAAATATTATTGGATTGAATATGAACAAGATGTTAAATTTTTTTAACATGTCCAAAACCCCTTATTAAGCAAGTGTTTTACGAACAATTTTGAGAAAGAATTTTTGAAACAATACATGATTATCGTTCCTTATTTCAAAATCCCATGAGAAATTTGTCAATTAAGCTAAAAACTTACCCAAGTAAAACATCCAATTTGGAAATTCGAATTCGCTTCATTCAGAAGGTTTATATCATCAAATTAAATCCTTCAAATTGCCAACATTTTTCACCCGAATTCCTTTTTCGGTTTGTTCCAATGTGGCACATTCGGTTGCATAATCGTGCTCAAAAAACAATACACGATCTTCCTCCACACAGCGCTTTAAAACTTCCGTCTTTTCACTCATGGTAATGAGCGGGCGTGTGTCGTATGCCATCACCCAAGCAATAGGAACATGAACGGGCGAAGGAAGCAAATCGGCCATGAACATGACCTTGCGGCCGTTTACGGTCAAAACAGGAAGCATCATCGATTCAGTATGGCCAAACATGCGTTCCACATTGAAGCCCTCAAACAAGGCATCTTCTTCTAAAAACTTCAGCTGACCGGATTCTTGAATGGGAATGATATTCTCTTTCAAAAAAGAAGCGCGTTCACGTGGATTGGGTTCTGTGGCCCATTTCCAATGTTCGGCATTGCTCCAATACGTGGCATTTTTAAATGCTGGACGAAATCCTGATTTGGTATTGTCCCATTCGATGCTCCCTCCGCAATGGTCAAAATGAAGGTGCGTTAGAAAAACATCCGTGATGTCGTCGCGGTGAAAGCCAGCATTTTTCAATGATTTATCGAGGGTGTCATCTCCATGCATGAAGTAATGAGAGAAAAACTTAGCGTCCTGTTTGTTACCCATTCCATTATCAATAAGCACCAATCGATTTCCTTCTTCGACCAATAAACAACGCATCGCCCAAGGACTCATATTATTTTCGTCGACAGGGTATTTATTTTGCCAAAGGGATTTCGGAACCACGCCGAACATGGCACCACCATCGAGTTTAAAATGACCTGTATTGATTGAATGAAGTTGCATATTCTAGGAATTTGATATTTGAAATACGTCACAAAAGGATGTTCACAAATTCAGCGGATGAAATGTTCTCGTCATTTATGAGCGGCTAAATTTACCGGAAAATTTGATTTATGAAGGTTCATTTAATCGCAATTGGAGGAAGCGCTATGCATAATTTGGCGATTGCCATGCATAAGAAGGGATATTTGGTAACTGGTTCCGATGATGAAATTGTAGAACCATCCAAAAGCAGATTAGCAAATCATGGACTTTTACCCGCCGAAGAAGGCTGGTTCGAAAATAAAATCACTTTGGAAATTGATGCTGTTATTTTGGGTATGCATGCTCGGAAAGACAATCCCGAATTGTTGAAAGCGCAAGAATTAGGTCTGCCGATTTATTCATATCCTGGTTATATATACGAACAGAGTAAAGAAAAAACACGCGTTGTTATTGGCGGAAGTCATGGAAAAACATCGATCACCGCTATGATTTTGCATGTCTTAAATGCAACGGGATTGGATTGCGATTACCTGGTTGGAGCACAACTCATGGGTTTCGATACGATGGTTAGAATTACAGCCGAAGCGCCTCGAATTCTTCTGGAAGGCGATGAATACTTGGCATCTCCTATCGAACCATTCCCAAAATTTCATTTGTACCATCCGCATATTGCTTTGTTGAGTGGCGTTGCTTGGGATCACATCAACGTATTTCCAACCTTCGAAAATTACGTGGAGCAGTTCCAAATTTTTGCAGATAAGATTGAGCCCAATGGAAGTCTCATTTATTTTGAAGGCGATGATGAATTGGTAAAAATTGCTCATAACTGCAGGTCCGATATCCATAAAAAGCCCTATCGTGAACATCCTTCCGAAATTGAAAATGGAACGACCTTTTTGCTCCATGAAGAGAAAAGGATTCCATTGAAAATATTTGGCAAACACAATCTTCAAAACCTGCAAGGAGCCTTATTGGTTTGTTTGGAATTGGGTGTTTCTAGAACATCATTCTACACAGCCATTCAATCGTTTACGGGTGCGGCAAAGCGCTTGGAATTGATTTTTTCGAATGCGCATGCGAACATTTTCAAAGATTTTGCACATTCTCCATCAAAACTAAAAGCGACTACGGATGCTGTTCGCGAACAATTCCCCAATCGCAAACTCATTGCCTGCATGGAGTTGCATACGTTTAGTAGTTTGAATCAGGAATTTCTGGAGGAATACAAAGATTCAATGAAGAAAGCCGATAAAGCGTTGGTTTACTTTAATCCGCATACGGTTGCACACAAAAAACTAAGTCCAATAAGCACCGAACAAGTTAAAACAGCATTCGGTGGCGACAATGTGCAAGTTTACAACGACTCAAAAATTCTAATCGAAGAACTTCAAAAAGAAAACTGGGAAAATGCCAATTTACTCATGATGAGCTCGGGTAATTTTGACGGATTGAAGTTTGAGGAATTGGCGGGGATGATTGGGGTGATTTGAAAATTTGGTAATTTGAAGATGATTTTGATGTGCTGATATTTTGATGTGCTAATGTGCTGATACCTTAATGTGCTGATACCTTAATGTGCTGATATTAAGATATGCTGATGTGATAAGCAGAATGCAGTATAATTTTCAAATTTTCAAATCCTCAAATTTTCAAAATGCACTTAATTAAACAGGATACTTTTTCGCCATCATGCGGGAAATTGCGGCAGAATAAAACACGCTAATAACCATCAATCCAATAAAAGTAAACAGCACCCAAATGTTTTCGAAGGGGAATTTTTCAGCGCTTTTTACCCAAGCTGTAATGTCTATTTCGGGTGTTTTGTTTTTTCTGAGATCTGCTATACGATTAGCAATGTAGCGTCCTCTGAAATTTGAGTCGAGGTAGTTTATATACACATAAATAAATAACGTATACATCATCGTAAACAAAGCCGCGATAGACATTCCTGTTTTGAAAGCTGCTAAAAAAGGAACGCCATTCGGGAAGTCTGACTTTCTGCGTTCGTTTATTCCACGGAACATTCCTACTAACAAGAATCCAAAAATGGGGAGAAGTGGATAATTACCCAGCATCGAATCTGCTAATCCACTTAGGTAAAGTCCTGTCCGCCAAATAACAGCGGTAGCAAAAACAAACAATGCAAAACGTGTTTCCGGTTTCATGTCTTATCCATTCATCCCAATGAGGAATTCTTCATTGCTAATGGTTCCATTCATCTGTTGACGAATAAATTCCATGGCTTCCACCGTGTTCATATCGCTTAAGTGATTTCTCAACACCCACATACGTTGCAAGGTTTCTTTGTCAACCAATAAGTCATCGCGACGCGTTGAAGAAGCGGTAAGATCAATGGCTGGGAATACGCGCTTGTTTGCTAATTTACGGTCAAGCTGAAGTTCCATGTTTCCAGTTCCTTTGAATTCCTCAAAAATAACCTCATCCATTTTAGAACCTGTATCAATCAATGCGGTTGCAAGAATAGTTAATGAACCACCTTTTTCAATTTTACGGGCAGCTCCAAAGAATCGCTTCGGTTTGTGAAGGGCGTTGGCATCGACACCACCCGAAAGCACTTTTCCAGAAGCGGGTTGAACTGTGTTATATGCACGCGCTAGACGAGTAATTGAATCGAGAAGAATTACAACATCTTGCCCACATTCAACCATACGTTTTGCTTTTTCGAGAACGATGTTCGCAATTTTCACGTGACGCTCTGCTGGTTCATCGAACGTAGAAGAGATAACTTCCGCTTTAACGCTGCGGGCCATATCGGTAACTTCTTCAGGACGTTCGTCAATCAATAAAATGATCAAGTAAACCTCTGGGTGATTGGCTGCAATGGCGTTCGCAACTTCCTTCAAAAGCACAGTTTTACCTGTCTTTGGTTGCGCTACAATAAGTCCACGTTGACCTTTACCAATCGGTGTAAACAAATCCATCACTCGGGTAGAGAGTGTTCCTTGCTTGTGTCCTGTAAGTTTCAATTTCTCATCAGGAAACATTGGGGTAAGGAAATCGAAAGGCACACGATCGCGCACATATGATGGATCGCGTCCATTAATTTTATCGATTCGGGTAAGTGGAAAATATTTTTCTCCTTCGCGAGGAGCTCTTACTCCACCTTCCACATTATCTCCAGTTTTTAATCCAAACAATTTCACTTGAGCAATCGAAACGTATACATCATCGGGCGAAGCCAAGTAATTGTAGTCTGATGAACGCAGAAAACCAAAACCATCGGGCATCATTTCCAAAACACCTTCGGTAGTCACAACCAAATCGATATTACTTAGAAGATCGACAGGAGCTGGTTCTGCAGCGGTTTGTTGAACTGGCTGATTGCGTTGTTGATTTTGTTGCGGGTTCTGTTGCGGGCGTTGTTGCTGACGCGGATTATTCGGATTATTTTGCCAGTTATTGCGTTGATTGGGTTGATTGGGATTGGGTGAAGGATTAGGCGTATTTATCTGCTGCGGAGCATTCGGTATAGCATCAGATGTGGTGGATTGCGCTTGATTTGCAGGAGGTTGATAATTTGCAAGATTATCGGTACGTTTATCAAAAGGGGTTCTATTACTGCG
>Ga0304730_1000042_pt1 | contig 155484 bp, 139 predicted proteins | sample M_130628_MF_Meta_FD_190474 | JGI IMG/M metagenome (GOLD analysis project Ga0304730, IMG submission 190474) | Freshwater microbial communities from Lake Montjoie, Canada to study carbon cycling - M_130628_MF_MetaG (v2) (version 2) | ecosystem: Environmental > Aquatic > Freshwater > Lake...
ATTTTTCGCTCGGAGCGCTTTCAGCCGGCTGGTATGTAGTGCTTGTGGAGCTGCCGGGCGGCAGCCAAAGGCATACCTTGCAGATTCAACCCTAAGTCATGCGCACTCTTGCTCTTCTGTTCTTTAGTGTCCTCGGCTTCCATGCCATGTCCCAGGTTCCCTATCGTATTTCTCTGCGGACCGATGCGCCCGTTTATGGGGCAAGCCTTGCGATGTTGGGCACCAATGCCTACCTCGGAAGCCGACTGACTGCGTTCACCGAATCAGAACTGAATGCCCTAACTCCACCCAGCTTGCCCGCTTGGGAGGCCCTTGCCCTGAATCGCTGGGACGAAGGCGCGGCCAAACGCTCTGACGTCGTGCTCTTTGCGGCCTTTGGTGCCGCGGGAATGGTCCTGCTTTCGCAAACGCCTAAGAACACCTTGGTGCGCGACGGACTGGTACTCGGAAGCCTCTGGTTTCAAACCAACCTCAGTACGCTCATGCTCACGGACCTCGCTAAAAACAGCTTTCGGCGAAACCGACCCTTTGTCTACAATTCCCAGGCTCCCTTGATCGACCGAATGGAAGCCGACGCGCGTAAGTCCTTCTTCTCAGGACATTCCAGCATGACCGCGTGCAATACTTTTTTTGCCGCTAAAATTTGGTCCGACATGCATCCAAATTCCAAGCTCAAGCCCTGGGTCTGGACCGCTGCTGCCGTGGTACCCGCCTATGCCGCACTGCAGCGCGTGCAGGCAGGCAAGCATTATCCCTCTGACGTCATTGTGGGATTGGCAGTTGGGGCAGCTATGGGCTACCTCATCCCGCAGATCCACCTGACGCGATAACCCAGCGCACCATTCCCTCAGGCCGCTTAAGCCTGACCCAAATAGGGCAAATCTTGCCCGCTTCAACCCTCAAACTGTCGCTAGAAAGCTCCAAAATCCAGCCCTTTGGGGCTTTGCCGCTCACGGCGTAGGTTCCCGGCGGAACGTGATCCTTCCACTGCCTGGTTTGTGCCAATAGCTGAATACGATGAACCTCGCTGCCCTTGAGTTCCAAAAACAACTCGGGCGGACTGCCCGCGAATTCGTAGTTTAAATCAATCCATGCCGGAGCGTACACCGTTTCGCTCGGGAGCAGCTTGGGTGGTTTTCGCGTCCAGGTATGCCGCGACGATAGGGATAAGTACTGCAGGGTGCCCGCCCGGCTCCACTCCGAAGAAATCCCTGTTCCTCGAAATTCCAGGCGGGCGCGAATCGGGTTTCCCAGCTCGAGCATGCTGCCACTAAATGCCGACTGACCGCCCAGACTCCACCGGAGCAAAGCCTGCCCGCCAGACCATCCGGCCGCCCAATTGCCCCCTTGGGGTAGGTAAAGGTTCAGCCTTGCGGTATAGTTCGGTCCAGCACCCTGGTCGGCCACATAAAGCCCAATTCGGCGGCCCTTGATGGCGGTCCGCAGGGAGAACTGCTGCTGCACTCGGTTTTTTCCCGCGCTCGAGCGCCATTCCATGGATGTTTCGCCAATTCGGTACCGAAGCAGGTCGCTCGTTTGCCCCAAAGTCCAGCTTCTGCGCCATTCCATACCCTCTAGCCGAAAGCCCAAGGCCCTCATTCCGGGGGCCCAAAGGGCATCGATTTGCCGGGAATCCCATCGAAGGGAGGCGAGATTGGATCCGGGAAGGCTTCGCTGCAGAGTCAGTGGCCCCCAGGTCCCCCGGCCAACCCAAGCCTTGGACTGAACCATGGCCTGTGCCGTCCAGGGCTGTTTGGCAAAGGTCCCCTTGCCCGACCACATCGCGCCCAGTGAGCCCCTGGGCGACATCCAGAGTCCACGACCCCGATGGCTAAGGCTCCAACCCCAGCCAGGGGCATGGCTTCCGTAGCGCAGCGACCAGTATTTATGGCTCCCGGAGAACTGGCTTCGTCCGCCAAAGGGCGTCGGCGCCGACTGAAACCAAAGCGAGCTGGAGCCTTGCTGCCAGGATGCGCCGAGCACCGGCCAAAGGCCACCCGGCAGCGTAGCAAGGGCCCACCACAGGGCAAAGGTCATGGCCGCCGACTGGCTACAATTACCCCGTCAGCATTCTCGAGCCAAGCGCCTTCGGAATCCTCGGGCAGCTGCCAGACTCGGCTGTCTCCAGGCCTTAGAACTCCGCCTGCAAGGCTTCGCCCGTGGCGTTCCCCGTTGCGAATGGCGTAGCAGGATCCGGCCCAAAAATCCTTGCTTTGGTTGGTCACACGTATGTCCCGGCCCGACCACACCAAGTCGAGTTCCTCGCAAATTTGCCCGCGATAGAGGTCCACCGCATAGCGCGTCGATATCTGTACGAGAACCCTCCCAGCCTGAACCTCCGGCATCGCGGCTAGGGCTGCAGTGCTTACAAAAATTCGAACGCCCTGGCTGATAATGTCTTCACTCAGCCATCGGTAGTTCACCCGGACTCTTGTTTCGGGAGGAATAGGAACTTCACTCGCGATCTGCAGGTCGCGCATTGGTCCAAGCAGGCTGTCTAGGATCAGCAACGCCGTTTGGCGCTCCTGGGTAGGATTCCAAAGCTCAATGTAGCCGCCCTCTTGCGAAGGTCCGCGATGAAAGTGGCTGAGCCCGTTGGTAACCACGACCTGACTCCAGGCGGACCCTTGAAGCAGCCCAAACCAAAGAATCCCGGCCCAACCAATGGCTGAGCCGGGAAATTCAGCACCAATCTTCACTAGTTGTTGCTCAGTGTGAACTGCAGCGAAATCATTCCCGCTGTGGAAGCATCCAAGGCCTCGGTAGTGAAGTTCAAGGCATAGGTAACAGGAATTCCCTGGCCCGCAGCAGTGCCAGAATAGGCAGAACCCAGGCTGCTGATTAAAATTCCGGACTGGGTGCCGCTGTTTAACTCCACTTCATTCCCAGATCCAATGCTGCCAGTCCCCGCGCTTTGAGCCGTCAGGGCCAGGCTAACCCCAGCGGGAAAGTCTCCGCCGACCACGTCTACGGTTATTTGCCGCTGGTCGTCTGGAGCCGCTGTTTTTACCGAGGTGTACTGTAAAAACATGGTTTGGCTGGGGACCGCGGGATAGGCCGCACCGGGCGTATTGGGTGAAACAATGTGAAAAGTTAGGTCGGTCAGATTGGCCGCTTGCGCGTTAACTGCACGAACCATTGCGGATTCGTCGATGTAAAAATTAGCATCGACAAAATCGACGTTTTGTGCAGAAAGCGAAAGGCCCAGGAGCAGGCTGCTCGTCAAAAAAATAGTACGCATTGCAAAAAGAGAGTTTAAAGGTTAGCGCTCCCCACTTCAGGGAACGGACCAAATCTCCAACCATCGGAGTGTCCGAGTCGGTTCCAACGACTTGTGCAGCCGAGGTTAAACGAATAAAATTGATTGTCCGAAGCGGACTTCCTACCCAGCGGTTAGGCCTGGTTCAAGAGTTCGAAGTCAAAACTCTCCATGACGGGATTCGCAAGCAGTTTATGGCAGGCAAGCGTTACTTTTTCTTGAGCCTCGTCTTTACTGGCAGCTTCAACCTCTAGAGTGATGTGCTTGCCAATGCGCACTTCGCCAATTTCTGCCAGACCAATTGAAGGCATGCTAAGGCTCACGGCCTTGCCTTGTGGGTCCAAAAGAGCCTTGTGGGGCATTACGTTGATTTCAGCGCGGAATTTCATAAAAAGCGTTTTTCAAGAGCAGAAACAAAGGGCAGCAAAGGTACGGCTACGGCCAACGCGGCCAAGCCCCAAAATGCAAAAGCCGCGAGCGAAACCGCTACCCAGGCCATGCGGAACCTGCGGTCGGACCAAGAAATAGGGCAATCCTTGAGCGAGGCCACCCCAAATCGAGCATTCAGGCTGTATACCGACCAAGCGAGGGCGGCCAAAAAGAGGGCAGGGTGGAGCGGAATGAGTTCCGCGTCGGCTGCATACATCAGGCCCAGCACAAAGGCCGTATTGGCGGGCGTGGGCATTCCCATGAATCCCGGGTAGTCCTTCATGACGGAATTGAATCGGGCCAGTCGGTAGACAGAGGCTAGCGTTACGGCCCATCCCAGAACCGGGAGCGCGGGCCATCCGTAGTCGGTATTCATCCACATTGCTAGCTGCATCCACATGAATCCTGGAACCACTCCAAAGGTGATTACGTCGGCGAGGCTGTCGAGCTGTACGCCCAATTCACCTTCAACACCCAGCTTGCGTGCAGCCCAACCGTCCAGGGCGTCAAAGACAAAGGCTAGCACCAGCGCACCCGTGGTGTATTCTAAGTTTTGAAACATCATGAACCAAATTGCTGCCATACCGCAGGCTGCATTGCCTAATGTTAAGGCATTTGGAATCCATTTCATTGCGCAAAAGTACGTCGCTACCTTTGGGGTCATGGCAATCCTTTCGCGACTTCCAAACTGGAGCCTGGCTGTGCTCAGCCCTCTGATGCTTTGCCTCGCATGGCCCGGCAGCTTGGGCTACCATGAATTCCCAATTTTAGCGCCGCTGCTTCTGGTTTCTATGGTCCCAATGCTTGTGCTCGAGGCGCGCATGCGAGAAGCAAAAACGCGGCATTTTGCGGGCTACGCGGCTTTGAGCAGCGTCTTGTTCAACCTTGGAACCACCTGGTGGGTGGCCGGCGCACACTGGTCGGGAGTTTTGGGCGCAGTCTTGATTAACGGAATCCTCATGACGGCAGTTTGGCTCCTCTACCGCTATACGGTCCGCCAGGTTGGCCTGCGCACTGCACTTTGGATTTGGGTTACAGGTTGGGTTGCCATTGAGCTGCTGCACGAGGACTGGGCCTTCAGCTTCCCTTGGCTGAATTTGGGCCATGCCTTTGCGGAAGTTCCTCATTGGGTGCGCTGGTATGCTTGGACCGGTCCTCGCGGTGGAACCGTCTGGCTGCTTATTGCCAACGCTGTTTTTTGGCAGTTTTTTGCCTCGCCCGGTTCGCGTGGTCGCATCGGACTCTTTGTAGCCATTCTTGGCCCAATTGGCCTGAGCTACGGCCTTGGGGCCTGGCTAGACGCCCAGCCCGCAACCGGTACCCTTCGTGCGCTGGTGGTGCAGCCCAATGTGGACCCCTACACCGAGAAGTTCCAAACGCCCGACCTAGTTCAGGTGCGCAAGTGGGTTGAGGCAAGCTCGGCCATGATGGATTCTGCTCCGGGACTGATCGTGCTGCCCGAAACTTTTTTGCACGAAGGCCTAGACGAGAACTACGCGTCAAACTGGCCGTCGCTCATCGCCTTTGAACCGGTTCTTCGCAAGGGCTGGGCAGTGGTCCTTGGCGCAACGACCTACCGCCTCCATGGCCCTGAGCCCGAGAACCCTGCCGCCCGCCCCATTGACGATCGCCGGTCGGTGACCTACGCTAATTCGGCGGTCTTTGCCAGGGCGGGCCTGCCGCTGCAGATCTACCATAAATCCAAGCTGGTTGTTGGGGTGGAGTCCATGCCCTTTAGTCGCCTGCTCAACAGCGTGTTGGGCGACCTTACCCTTAACCTCGGCGGAACAAGCGGCACCCTGGCCACCCAGAGCGAGCGGGCTGTTTTTGAGGCAGGACCTGACCTTCCTCGCATTGGCGCACCCATCTGTTGGGAGCAGGATTTTGGCCCGTTTGCCGCAGAATTCTCGCGTGCAGGAGCCGAGGTACTTACGGTCATTACCAACGACGGTTGGTGGGGCAATACCTCCGGCCATGTGGCCCACCTGCACTACGCCCGCTTGCGTGCCGTGGAGCAGCACCGGTCTCTGCTGCGCAGCGCCAATACCGGAATTTCGGCGGTTATTGGTCCCGACGGCAGGGTAGAGCAGTCCCTTACCTGGGGGCAGGAGGGCATCCTGGAGGCAAGGGTTCCGACCTATAGCGAGCCGTCTTTTTTTGCACGGCACGGAGACATTGTCGGACAGTGGGCTGGATTCGTCTTTGGCTTCCTGCTGCTGAGTCTTTTAGTGCGCCGTTTGCGCGGACTAAAGCGCCTGGAATCCTAGTCGAATCCGCACCTAATTCCGTCTGCTTCACTGGTCCTTGATCGACCTTGAGGCCTACCTTTGCCTTATGGAATTTGATGTACTCGTTATTGGAGCTGGCCCTGGTGGGTATGTGAGCGCCATTCGCTGCGCGCAGCTCGGTTTTTCAACTGCATTGGTCGAGAAAGACCCCACTCTGGGCGGAACCTGCCTCAACGTCGGATGCATTCCCTCTAAGGCATTGCTCGACTCATCGGAGCACTTTTATAACGCAGTTCACGCCTTTGCCGAGCACGGAATCGACGTCGAGGCCCCTAAAATCAATTGGCCCCAGATGATGGCACGCAAGAAGCAAGTGGTTGATACAACCTGCTCGGGCATTGATTTTTTGATGAACAAAAACAAGGTGACGGTACTAAAAGGTTTGGGGTCTTTTGTGGATTCCCACACTGTCAAAGTCGCGGGCAGCGAAGAGCTAATAGTCAAGGCCAAGCATATCATAGTGGCCACTGGATCGGTTCCGATTGAGCTCCCCTTTGCCAAGTTTGACGGCGAGCGTATCATCAGCTCCACCGAGGCCCTGAGCCTGCCGGAGGTGCCCAAGCGCATGATCGTTATTGGCGGCGGAGTTATTGGTCTTGAGCTCGGCAGCGTGTACAAGCGCCTCGGCTCTGAGGTGACCGTGGTGGAGTTTGCGGATTCCATCCTCGCCACCATGGATGCCTCCATCGGCAAGGAGATGCAGCGCGTACTTCGCAAGATTGGTATGGTCTTTCACCTGGGAACCAAGGTGGTTGGGGTCGAGCGCAAGGGCGATCTGGTCACGGTTCAAGCAACCGACAAGAAGGGTAATCCTATTCAGTTTGAGGGCGATTACTGTCTTGTAGCGGTCGGCCGCAGAGCCAACACGGAGGGTTTAAATTACGCCGCAGCGGGTCTTAAGGCTGACGAACGCGGTCGCATGGAGGTGAACGGCCATTTGCAGACGAGCCAGGCTCATATTTATGCCATCGGCGACTTGGTTCGCGGGGCAATGCTTGCACACAAGGCTGAGGAAGAGGGCGTGGTCGCAGCAGAGACGATTGCCGGACAAAAGCCACACATTGACTACAATTTGATTCCGGGCATCGTCTACACTTGGCCTGAGGCGGCGAGCGTTGGCAAAACCGAGGAGGAGCTCAAGGCCAGCGGTCTTGCCTACAAGGTGGGTAACTTCCCGATGCGGGCCCTTGGGCGCAGTCGGGCATCGGGCGATACCGACGGTTTTGTGAAGATTTTAGCCGATGCGGGTACCGACGAAGTACTTGGTGCCCACATTGTGGGTGCGCGCGCAGCGGACCTCATTATGGAGCTTGCGGTAGCCATGGAGTTTCGCGCTTCTGCCGAAGACATTGCACGCATTTGCCACGGCCACCCTACCTATACGGAGGCCATCAAGGAGGCTGCCCTCGACGCTACTGCGAAGCGAGCGCTTCACATGTAAACGATGGATTGGAGTCAACGCGAATGGTCCAATCCCCCGGCGGACCTCGTGGATGTTCTCCAGCGCCGCGGGGCACAGTCCGCTTATTTTGCCTTTTATGAAACATCAGAGGCGGCTCCCCAGGAGCCTCTGAATCGGTTTCGATGGATTGCTGCGGGCGGATGCCGAAGTCTCCACCAGGTGGACCGTGCAAGTCCTGAATCCTGGGCGGAACTCGCCAAGGCATGGCGGACCAACCCGACTTGGTGGTTTGGGATTTTGGGCTACGACCTTAAGAATGCCTTTGAGCCCTCGCTTCCCCAGCGCGGGGATTCCTGGCTGGGGCAGGCTGACCTTGCCCTTTGGGAACCCGAATGGGTCCTGGAGTGCCAGCTCGACGGACGCCTGGTACAGTACGGCGAACTGCAGCCCTGGCTTGATTCCGAATCCGAGAGAGGCCTACGAAGAAGGCCAGTGAGGCAAAAAACCTGGGCATTCACTTGGTCGGCATCCGACTATTTTAAGCGGGCTAAGGCCCTGAAGTTTCACCTCTTTCGAGGCGATATTTATGAGGTCAATCTTTGCGCCGCCGCCCAGGCGCAGGGTTGCCCCGATCTGCTGGTTATGTACCGGTCGCTTCAGGGTCGAGCGGAGGCGGGAATGGCTGGATTGCTGCGGTTCGGCGATCATGCGGTAGTCAGTGCATCCCCAGAGCGCTACCTGCAGGTGTCCAAAGACGGTAGCATGTCGAGCCAGCCCATCAAGGGAACGGCTCCACGGCATAGCGATTCCGCAAAAGATGCCGCCGCCGCCGCCGCCCTGGGCGAGGCAGAGAAGGAACAGTCTGAGAATGTGATGATTGTTGATTTGGTTCGCAACGACCTCAGTAGGGTAGCTAAGAAAGAAAGCGTACGCGTTCCGCGGCTTTTGGAGTTGCAGTCGTTTAAAACGGTTCACCATCTGGTGAGTACGGTTTCGGCAGACCTCCGGCCGGGCTGCGATTGGCTTGATGCGGTTGCAGCGAGTTTCCCGATGGGCAGCATGACGGGCGCCCCCAAGCTTCGCGCCATGGAGCTCATCGATGCCCAGGAATCCCGGCCCAGAGGATGGTACAGCGGTGCCATGGGCTATGTGCGCCCCGACGGAAGCGCAGATTTTAATGTGCTGATTCGCACGCTTTTTGGCCATCTGCCCAGCTCAAGCTGGCAGCTTTGGGCGGGCAGTGCCCTCACCTTCGCGGCCGACGCTCCCACCGAGTGGGAAGAGTGCCTTCTCAAGGCAGAAAACCCTCAAAAGGTCTGGAATGAATCTGTGGGATAAGGCTTCACCAGCTTTTCGAAGGGCCGTTGCGGCCAAGCTTGACGAGCTCTTCGGCCAGCCCGAGGGCCCCGTCGTGGTCTTGGTTTCGGGCGGTCTTGATTCGATGCTGCTGACCGAAGCACTTCATGCGGCAGGCTATCCCTTGCATCTGGTTCACGTCAACTACGGTCTTCGCGGCGCGGAATCCGACGGCGACGAGGCTCTGGTGCGCCAATGGGCTAAGGCTGCGGCTTGTTCGATTTTGGTCGTCTCTGCCCCGGCAAATTTTGGTTCCGCCTCCGATTTGCAGTCCAGGGCACGCGAACTCCGCTACGGCGCAGCCAAAAAGTTGGCGGAAGATCTAGGGGCGACAGCCATTGCTACGGCCCACCATGCCGACGACGCCATTGAGACCTTCCTGCTCTTTGCCGCCCGCGGAACGGGCATAGACGGACTGATTTCGCTGGCCGAAAGCCAGGGAATCTTGAGGCGTCCCTTCTTGGAATTCCACAAAAGCGAACTTCGCCAGGAGGCTATTAATATTGGACTGCAGTGGCGCGACGACGCCTCCAACGAAGGCGATCGGTACACGCGCAACCACCTCAGGCACCATGCCTTACCCGCTTTGGAGCAGGCCATACCTCAGGCTCGAGAGGGAATCCGAACGACCATGCGTCGACTGCGGCAGCTGCAGCGCTTTGCCGAAGTGGCCATTCAGCGCGAATCCAGCCTCTACACGGCCCTTAGCAGGCAGCTGCCGGGCGCTCGAGTGCTCTACCGAGAGGCCCTGGCGCATCCACACTCCGATATTATCGTCTACCAGCTGCTCAAGTCCTATGCTCCCTTTGAGCTCGATGCTCTTCGCCAACTCGCTGCATCGCAGGTTGGTGTCTACTTGGAGCGCGAGGGATGGCGGGTCTGGGCCGACCGCGAGGGCTTGCTTTTGCTGCCAATTTCGAACTTTACGTTCCTCGAAACTCCTGCGGGCGAGACGGTGACTCTCCCGCTGTGGGATGGCAAAATCTGGCACCAAAGGGTGGAGGTAGCCAAGCAAACCGTTCAGGGAAGACCAACCAGCATGGGCAGTGCGCTCGAACCCCTGAGCTGTGCTCTGCCCGAGGGCGCTGTTTGGCGAACTTGGCAGGAGGCAGACTTCATTCAGCCCCTTGGTTTGAGCGGACGCAAAAAAGTGAGCGATGCACTTACCCAGGCCAAGGTTCCGAGCCCGGTGCGCCGCGAGGTGGTGGTTTTGGCCCTTGATTCCGGGCCAGGCGAAGTCTTGTGGATTCCCGGAGTCCGCTTGAGCCAGACCATTGCCTTAGCCCTTAATGCAGATAATGCCCTCCGTTGGACTCTTAACTACCTTTGAACATTATGAACATACGGAACCAAGTCTTCGCAATTCTGCTGCTGGCCTGCGGCCTTGCCTCAGCACAAATCCTCGAGCCGGTCTCTTGGTCAACCTCCGTGCGGACCCTCGAGGGCGGTCGTTTGGAGCTAGTAGCTTCGGCTAAAATTGATGCGGGCTGGCATGTTTACTCGCAATTTATTGGCAGCGACGGGCCGATTCCCACGACCTTCATGACCCCCGATTCCAAAGATTTAGTCGTTCAGAGGCCGGTGCGCGAACCCAAAGCCATCATTGAATTTGACAAGAATTTCGGGATGGAGCTGGCCTACTTCAGCAAAAAGGTGGATTTCGTAATCGATGCCAAGCGCAAGAACCAGTCGTCTTTTACCTATACCGCTGAGGTGGACTTTATGGTCTGCGACGACGCACGATGCCTGCCCCCGGAGTTGGTAAGCCTGACCTTTAAAGTGCCCGCAAGCAGCGAGCCGAATCAAGGGCTGACCGCCGCGCCGGCCGAGAACACCGATCCAGAGCTCCCAGCCGGTTCAAGTCAAGAGTCCGCGCCCCTAGAGCCCGAGATTGATGCCGCCAGCGAGCCAGCCAAGCCGAGCCCTGAGGTGGAGAAGGCCGAGGCATTTAGCCTGTGGTCCCTCTTTGGCGCCGGGATGCTGGGCGGATTTTTGGCCCTAATAATGCCCTGCATCTTCCCCATGATTCCGCTCACTGTCAGCTTTTTTCTCAAGCAGAGCAAATCCAAGGCAGACGGCATTCGCAAGGCCCTTTTGTACGGACTCAGCATCAACGTCATTTATGTGGTCCTAGGCCTTTTGGTAACGGTCACCTTCGGTTCCGACGCTTTAAATGCCATGGCTACCAATCCCTGGTTTAATCTGGCCTTTTTTGTGCTTTTTGTGGTTTTTGCCCTTAGTTTCTTTGGTCTTTTTGAGATTACGCTGCCCTCGTCTTGGGTCAACAAGGCAGACGATCAGTCTCAACGGAGCGGAATTCTCGGTATCTTCTTCATGGCATTTACCCTTGCTTTGGTGAGCTTCAGCTGTACCGGCCCTCTGATTGGCCAGCTTTTGGTGGCTACCGCAGTAAGTGGCGAGCTCTTGGGCCCTGCGGTAGGCATGTTTGGTTTCAGTTTTGCCCTATCGCTGCCCTTTATCTTGTTTGCTGCCTTCCCGGGTTGGCTAAAGGGTTTGCCCAAGTCGGGCGGTTGGCTCAACACCGTCAAGGTGACCTTGGGTTTTCTGGAGCTTGCCTTTGCCCTTAAATTCCTGAGTACGGCCGACATGGTTTGGCAGAAGCATTGGGTAGAGCGCGAGCTCTTTTTGGCCCTTTGGGTGGGCATCGCCTTTGCGGCATCATTCTACCTCTTTGGAATGTTTCGCCTGCCCCACGACGACGAGCCCAAAGGCGGAATCGGTGTAGGCCGCATGATGACTGGTCTTCTTTTTTCGGTATTCGGATTCTACTTGCTTCCGGGCATTTGGGGAGCCCCAGTCAAGCTGGTAGCTGGATTCCCGCCTCCGGCCTTTTACGCGGAGAGTCCGCTTGGAATGGGCTCAGGGTCCGCCCCGGCCGCTGCAGTGAAGCTAAGCGAAGAGGCCCACTGTCCGCTCAATTTGCCCTGCTTCAATGACCTCGAGGAGGCCAGGGTCTATGCCCTGCAGGCGGGCAAGCCTTTGCTGCTCGATTTTACCGGATGGGGCTGCGTCAACTGCCGCAAGATGGAAGAGGAAGTTTGGTCGCGCCCTGAGGTTCGCAAGCGCCTGGCGGAGGACGTTGTACTCGTTTCGCTCTATGTCGACGAGCGGACGCCCCTAAGCGAGGGAGAGGTGCGGCTTAGCGAAACCACAGGCAAAAAAATCAAGACCATTGGTCAGAAATGGGGCGATTTGCAGGCCCAGTATTTTAATGCCAACGCCCAGCCCTATTATGTGCTGATGGATCCTAAAGTCCTGGCTCCGAATGCCATAAACGGTCATACGGCCTACGATTCCGACGCCCGCATCTTTTTGGATTGGCTCGACCAGGGTCTTGCACAATTTAACCAGGGCAAGTGATGCTCGAGCGGATTCTTAGCCTTTTTGAAGCCGCAATTGAGGACTACCACGTTCGCGATCAGTGGGATGCTCCTTGCCCGCCAGCTTTTGCCGCAGGCAGTATGGATCAGGCCTGGTACGCCAAAGCTTGGACCGACACCGTTCAGTGGCACCTCGAAGACGAGGTGCGCCGTGTGGATCGCTCGCCCGAGCATCTTCTGGCCATAAAGCGACGCATTGACGCGCTGAATCAGGAGCGGACCGATGCGGTGGAACTGCTCGACCAAAGGCTGGCGGAGTTGCTTCAGCCGATTCCTGCCCCCGAGGGAGTACTGCGCACGGAATCCTTGGCCTGGGCCCTCGATCGCCTCTGCATCCTGCAGCTCAAGCTCTACCATTTAAGGATTGAGGCAGCTCGTGCCGACGCATCGACCGAGCACCAGGATGCCTGCGGCCTTCGGCTTAAGGCAGCTGAGGTTCAGCACGAAGGGCTCATGCTCGCCTGCGCCGCACTCTGGGCCGATTTAACCTCTGGTGCGGTACGCTACAGTCCCTACCGACAGTTTAAGCTTTATAACGACCCTGAAACCAATCCCGCTCTTTATGGCGCCCAGGGCTAAGCGCCACCTTGGAGTTGTTCGTTTCTCGGCCTTTGGCGACGTGGTGCTCCTTCATTCCGTCCTCGCGCAGACCGTGGAGCCTGGGGATCGAATCAGCCTTCTTACCCGGCCTCAATGGGCCCAGCGTCTGCCGGAGCACCCTCAAATTGTGGTTCACGGACTCGACGTCGACCGCGGGCCCTACCGCAGGTTTTTTGCCCTACTCTGGTTTTGGTGGGGTTGGATGCGTTCGGCTGACCTGACCGCTTGGTACGATGCCCACAGCCACATGCGCAGCCGGTCCAGTCGATGGGTCGCTTGGGTTTTGAGGATTGCACAGGAAAGCGTCGCTAAACCTCGCGCGGCACGTAAGGCTTTGCTGCAAGGTTCCAAGCAGCCCGTACCCAATGCCTACGACCTGCATTTTGAGGCCCTCGCCAAGCTTGGTTGGGAGCGTGTTCAACCTTTGCAGCCCCAATCGCGGAGCGGTCGCATCATCATTCTTGCGCCTTTTGCGAGCGCAGCCACCAAGCAATGGCCCATCGAAGAAGCCCTTGGCCTGGCAGAGCAGCTTGCCCTTCAGGGATGGGAACCCGTTTTTGTCGGAGGCCCTAAGGACCAAATCTCCACCACGTTTCGCTGCGCCATGGGCCTAAGTCCCCTTGAGGAGTCTGCCCTTTGGGCCGAGGCGCGCGCCGCAGTAGTTTGCGATTCTGCCGCGCAGCATTTAGCCTACCGATTTCAGGTTCCCGCGGTAGTCCTTTGGGCGGGCACCCATCCCCTTGGCGGTTTTGCCACCCCCTCTCCCATGGTTCATTGGCACCTTACCGAGCGCTTGCCCTGCCAACCCTGCAGTATTTTTGGTGCGGACTCTTGCCGGCGCGGTGATTGGGCCTGCCGCAAGGCCCTCACTGCCGATTCCGTGCGCGAGGCCCTTGGTCAATTGGGTATTTAACGCGCAACAATTTCTGCCGCACGAGGTTTTATTCCTATGAAGGAACAGCGATATCGACTGCGCTTGGGCGACAAAATCGCAGGCTACCTGCGTCGAATTCATGGAACGGACTTCTATTCCCCCGACGGCTTTTGGTGGACTGGGCGCAGCTTGAACTACACCCAGGTCGACGAGTCGGTCGAAATGAGGGACAGAAAGCGCACCCGACTCTATGAATGGGACATAGTCCGCTTTAAGCCCAATGCCGACAAAGATGAAGAACTTGGGGTATTTCTATGGAACAAGCAGCAGGAACGTTGGATTTTGCGCAGCATTGATACTGAAATAGACTACCATTTGAATGTCAACGGAATAGACCTTTTTAATGGCTCCGATTTGCTGCTAGAGAGCCATGTCTTTCTTAACCCCGACCTCCAGCGCGCCTGGGGATTACAGGAATAATGCAGTTCCTCAATAGGTATACGTTTCTATGCGTTTAGCAACCGACTTCCGCCCCATTGCGGTTGTTTGTTTGCCGCATGGTAGCATCTTTAAAAACATGGGTTTGGGCTGAGGGCCGATGGAATGAACTTCGCGTAGACGTGGCGGCGACGCCTGGTTTTTCGTTTCACATGGTCGGAACCCGAGACCCCGCCGTGCGCGAGGCACCCAACCGAATTCACGCGGCTTTGCTTGAGGTGGGGGCAAAATGGCCGGGTAAGCGCATTACAGTTTCCTTTCATCCAACAAGACCTTGGCAATTGGGCAGCGCTATGGATTTACCCATTGCCCTTGCGGTACTTATGGCCTCGGGTCAAGTGCCGCTTCGAGAAGGCCTGTGGGCTCTTGGTACCCTTGATTTAAAGGCATCGCTGAGTTGGGTTGAGCCCGACCGGCCGGCACCCCCTCAGGAGTCGGGCTTGTTTTTATATCCGAGCCAAGCTCCGTGGCGGGTTCAAGACCAAAATTGGGCTCCCCTAAGTTCCTTGCGAGAGGCTCTGGAGGTGGTCAAGTCGGGCATTCCTCTTGAGGCGCCCATGGTCCCTGTTTTGCATCGAACGGCTACTGGCTGGCCCGGTTTATCTCTGAGTGGTACGGCATTGACCGCATTGGGTCTTGCGGCTGCGGGCAGGCATCCGACCTTGCTGGTTGGTGCGCCGGGGGTTGGCAAGTCAGAGTTTGCTCGTGCGGTGCATTCCTTGCGGGCGGCGGTGGAGCCCAATTTGCCTTTTGTAGAGCCCTCGTCAACCCTTAGTCCGGTGCAATTGGTCGGCGCTAATGGGGCATTTTGGGCGGCAGGAACCGGAGTTCTGTTTATGGATGAGCTCGGCGAGATGCCGCTCCGGACCCTCGAGGTATTGCGCAAGCCCATGGAGGCACAGTGGAGTAGGGATGCTACCCAAGTTCCCCAAACCATTGGGGCAACGAATCCCTGTCCCTGCGGCTACCACGGTCACCAAAGTATAGAGTGTACCTGCGGATCTGCTCGTTTGTCGCGCTATCAAGAGCGGTTTTCAGGGCCGTTTTTGGATCGTTTTCAGATGGGTTTGGTCCTGGGTCAGGAGGCGGACTCTGTGGCAGTCCCTTGGGACGAGATGGTCTTCAAGCTGCGTCTGGCCCAAGAACGCCAGAGGGCAAGAGGTCCTTGGTTGGGCAACTCCGGCATTCCGCTTGAATCGCTGATTCAATGCGCAGAAATAACTCGGCAGGCCATGGAGGTACTCAATGGTTGGCACAAAAAAAGCGGGTTGGGCCTAAGAGCCCTTCATCATGCCATGCGACTGGCTCGCACTGCAGCAGACTGGGGCCAGCGAGCCAAGGTATCCGAGCAGGATGCTTGGTTGGCTATTTCGCTTCACGCCAGTCAGTTTAGGCTTACTTCCAAGTCCGGTCCTTGGGGTCTGGCGCGTTCTTCGTCCACATGAGCGGGCCCTCGCAGCCTTGTATTTCGACAACCACAGAGCTCGCTCCACCAAAATAGGTGAGGAGCTGGTTGCGCCAGATGCGAAAGCGGTCAAGGTCAAATTGAGTGCAGCTTAACGTGAGCACCACAATGCTTGAACCTTCAATAACTACGACCGACGGGTCCGCATTGGGTACCGACTTGGTGTCACGACCAGGCCGTACTGCATTATGATCAATAAAGTCGGGCAGCCAGCGCTTCATGGCCCAGTTGAGGTCATCGATGCTTTCGAATTCAAACACCTGGACGTGAACGGCGAGTTTGGTGCTGCGGCCGAGCTTGTCTTCGCTTTTGGCTTTTGATTCAAGCTTAAAGTGCAGGCGGTAGGCGGCTTCTTCTTGCTCAAGGGCTCCTAGGTTTTCACCGCTCAGGTTGAGTAGCTTCACGTTGTATTCGCTGGATTGCTCCGCCTGAAAGCCATTAATTCGCTGCAGAAGGTCAGCACTTTGGGCAGAAGCAGTCTTAAAAATGAGGCAAAAAAGGACAAAAAAGTAGGTTCGAAGCATAGTACAAACATACGCGCGGCATGATTTAGGTACTTTTGAGGGCGTGAAACGAATTGCTGCAATCCTTTTTGCCGGGTTACTGCTTGATGCAGGGGCTCAAATTGTCAACATTGAAGCGATGCGCGCCTCCGCGGAGCAGGATACTACCGAGCAGGTTCACGGTCGGGTCGACGGCGGATTTTTCTTGGGTGGAACGCAGGCACTTCTGCTCAAGCTCAATGGAGCAGTCAATGCAACGCGCAGGGTTGGTGACCATGTGTTTTACGGAATTGCAAGCGCGAATTGGGCCACTCGTTTGGGAGACAATCGCTTTGACTTTGAGCGCAACGGAATGATGCATCTGCGCTACAACCGTATTTACAGTGAAAAACTCACGGCAGAGTACTTCATGGAATGGCAGAGCAACTTGCCAATGCGCGTTGCTCGGAGGTTTAACATAGGGGGTGGGCCGCGCTACACAGCCATTTCGGCGCCGGGTATTAAGCTGTTCATAAATCCGCTATTGATGTATGAGCTCGACGTGGAGTCTTTTAATGGAAAAACCGAGAATGCCCTACGGCTCAATACCTACGTCAGCCTCGACCGAAGCTGGGACCTCTGGCGATGGACTACGGTGGCCTACTATCAGCCCCGATTTGGTCGTTTTGAAGACATTCGCGCCATGTTCAATACCCGACTTTCGGCTCCCATTAGGCCAAACCTAAGCTTGGTAATCGTGGGTCAGTTGAACTACGATGCCTATCCGGCAGGTACGGACGTGCCTCAATTCACTCTTTACAGTACTACGGGCTTGAGTTGGAAGTTTTAGGAATGGTTCCGTTTGCTTACGAGTCCGTCTCTGTAGGCTGCCAGGGCGTCGGCTACGACAAAGCTGGAGCCTCCAACGTAAATCGCTTGAAATCCTTCCGCTTTAGCCTGATTAATGGCTTCGGCTGCACTTAAGCAGGCCCTTACTTGTAACCCGGCGTCGCGGAGTATGGCCACCCACTGGGTCAGTTCTAGTGCGCGGGGAATGCTCGGCTCGCAGCCAAAAATGACGCAATCTTTGGGAATTGTTTGGAGGAGTTCAGTGAGGTCCTTGTCATTGACCACGCCAAGCACCATTGCAGCGCGTTTGCTGCCCCGAATGCGGTTCCATTGCCGCATTGCAGGAATCCAGCCGTGGCTGTTGTGAGCGGAGTCCGCAACCACCAAGGGTCTCTTTTCTAAAACGTCCCAGCGTCCGCGGAGCCCCGTGTTGGCGGCCACCTTAGACAGTCCGCGTCGAATTTGATGCTCGAGTACTGGAATGCCGGCCACCGCAACAGTCTGAATTGCTACGCGCGCGTTCTGCGCTTGGTAGTCTCCCTGAAGGTCGGTCAGAAACACCCTGTTTTGAGAAGAAACGCAGTGCAATTGGCTGTTGTTTGCGAGCGCAATCTCTTGAAATACCGGGAGAATTTCTGCGTCCCATTCCCCCAGAACCACAGGAACATCGGGTTTAATTATACCTGCTTTTTCGCGGGCGATGCTGCTCCGGTCAGGGCCGAGGAATGCGGTATGGTCCAAGCCTATGCTTGTAATTACGGAGGCTAGGGGCATGACTACGTTGGTGGAGTCCAAGCGTCCTCCCATGCCCACTTCTACAATGGCCAGATCTACCTGGGCATCGCGAAAAGCCGCAAAGGCCATGCCCACGGTCGCTTCAAAAAAGCTTAACTCCAGGTCTTCGATGTCGCGCCGGTGCGCTTCGACAAAATCTGCAACCCATGCCTCGGGCACAAGGCGTCCGCCCACTCGAAATCGCTCCCGAAGGTCGAGCATGTGCGGCGAAGTGTGGAGGCCTACGACCAGCCCCGCCTCTTGGTAAATGCTTGCCAGCATGTGGCAGGTGGAACCCTTGCCGTTGGTTCCCGCCACGTGAATGCAGGGGTAGGCTTGGTGCGGATTCCCTAAAACTTGGAGCCATTGACGGGTTTTGTCAAGATCCATGCGGTAGGTCGCGGGGGTTCCGCCCTGGCGCTGGAACATGGGGAGCCGCTGAACCAACCAGTTACTGGCCTCGTCAAAGCCGCTCATGGATTAATTGCGTTGAAAGCTGTACCGAATGCTTCCTACCTGAAGCTCCAAAGCCGAGGGGTCGCCCTGCCAGCGTGTTTTGAGTGCAGCCTCTTGAGCCCGACGAATCAAGCATTCTTCTGAAGTGGTCGAGCCTTTTTGACCTTGGCCGTCTGCCCGGGTAACTGTACCGCTACGGTCCACATAGACCCTAACCACCACGATGCCTTCGCCTTCGCAATCGTAGCGCGGTTTGGGTCGTTCTAATGCAGATCGATTTCCCAATTGGTAGTTGCCGCTGTTGCCTGAGCCGCCGGTACCGTTTCCGTCGCCTGAACCATTAGGCGCGCCCTGGTCTCCGCCGCCGGAGGTGCTTCCTTGCCCACTGCCGGTTGCACCGGCCGCTCCTCCGGTTCTTCCGAATTTGCTATTGAGTCGGTTGCTCAATTCCTTGGAGGCTTTAGGCGCTTCCGCCACTGGCTTTGCCTCGGGTTTTACCTCGGACTTTTTATCTTCTTTGGCCTTTTCACTGGAAACCGAGGGGGCATCTACAAGATCTTGAGTTACAACATCAGACTCCGCCGACTCCGCCGCCGCCGCAGACTGCGCTTCGGAACCTTCCGGGGCCGCAGCGTCGTCGCCCGCCCCATCCAACGAATTGCCAAAACTCACCGGAATCCCATACTCAGGGGGGGGATCTTGGTAGGTTAAGCCAAAGAAGAAGAAAAAGATTAAAAGCACCGTGTGAACCGAGAGCGTTGTCGCTAAGGCCCGATTGCGATCTTTTTTGTCATTTTCTTGCATCACGTGTGCCCTTTGGGTCTATCGCGGGTCGGTTGCAAGCACGAGCTTCAGGCGGTTGCGGTAGGCAATATCCATAATCCTAACCGTTTCTCCTGTGGGAACGGATTCATCGGCCCGTAAAATAACTAAGCGTTCAGGGTCCTGGCCTGCAAGACTAAGCAGTTGCAGCTCAAGCTGATCCATCGGCACAACCGCATCGTTAACACTAACCTTGAGGTCTGCATCTATGGTCACAGTAATGGATGCCTTATTGACGCTTTGGGCCTTACTCTTAGGCAGAATAACATCCAAGGCGCTGCTGGTCACCAGGGTAGAGGTGAGCATAAAAAAGATCAGAAGAAGAAACACGAGGTCGGTCATCGACGCCATGCTAAACTCCGCACTGACTTTGCTGCGGCTACGTAAATTCATGGCTAAATCGGTTCGTGAAGAAGGTCGAGAAACTCGGTAGCGTTGACCTCCATTTTGTAGATCACCGAATCAAGCCGCATCACTAAATAATTGTATGCGAAGTAGGCAATAATTCCGACAATAAGACCTGCCACGGTGGTGGTCAGTGCCACATAGATTCCCTCGGCGAGCACGTCTACCTGTACCCCAGCACCGGCCTGGGCCATTTCACGAAAGGAGAGAATCATGCCGATGACTGTTCCAAGAAATCCGAGCATTGGCGCACCTCCCGCAATGGTTGCGAGGTAGGGCAAGTTTCGTTCGAGCTGCTGGATTTCGAGCTTGCCCTGGTTTTCAATAGAGGCAGAAATATCTTGAAGGGGCTTGCCAATGCGCTTTATTCCCTTCGCAATCATGCGGGCAACCGGAGTATCGCTGCGCTCGCAGGTATTTAGCGCGGATTGCATGTTGCCGGCTGATATAAAGTCCTTGATGTCGCGCATGAATTTATCGTCGAGCTTGCTGGCCCGCTTGACAGCCGACAGTCGGTCTACGAAGATGTAGACCATAAGCACCGACAGTATGAGCATGGACCCCATAATTAACTGGCCGCCAATACCGCCAGAGAACATGAGGTCGATGATGGTCATGGTTTTTTCAGCGGCGATCGGCTCGGCCGCTGCGGTCAATGGAGCTGCGTCAGCAGCCATTTCAATTTGAAGAAAAGACAATTTCATAGGGCACTAAATTCCGAATACTTAGAAACAAATTCAATGCCGAAGTCAAAGAGTTATTAACCGCCGGCCAGCAAACCCTGAAGGGCATAAACTCCAATACCCGCGAGGTATCCTAGTAAGGCCAAAAATGAAATCTTTTTGAGGTACCAGCCAAAGGGGATTTTTTCTAGTCCCATAACGGCAACGCCTGCAGCAGAACCAATAATGAGTATGGATCCACCGGTACCAGCCGTGAAGGCGAGGTACTCCCAAAAAAAGCCATCTTGGCTAAAGAAGGTTCCAGGAACCATGTCATACATCCCCATCGCTGCGGCTACAAGGGGTACGTTGTCGATAATGGCGCTAAGCAGACCAATAATTCCTCCCACAAGGTAAATACCGAGCTCGGTTCCGGTGTCAAAGGATGCATCAAGTCCGCTTGCGAGGTCCTTGAGTTGTCCCGCGGTTTGAAGACTGGCTACCGCGAGCAGAATTCCTAAGAAGAACAGCACCGAAGGAGTGTCAATGCGCCGTATTACTCCGAGAATTCCTAAACTGCTGCGGTCGGATTCTGCCTTTTTGCGGTGCAAAAGGTCGGTGACGACCCATAGAACGCCCAAACTCAGCATCATCCCCATAAACGGTGGCAAATGGGTAAGGGTTTTAAAAACGGGTACAAACAAGAGACCGCCGAGGCCAAAGGCGAGAACCAAACTTTTTTCGCGCTTGCTTAACACCGATTCATGCTCTGATGCTGTGGTTTCTGGGCGATCAATTTGCCCTTTTAGAGTGAAAGTTAAGTACACCAAGGGGGCCAATATCACCGCTAGGGCCGGCAGAAAAATGGAAGTAACAAGATTGACCGTCGAAACGTAGCCCCCGATCCAAAGCATGGTGGTGGTAACGTCGCCAATGGGCGACCAAGCGCCGCCGGCATTGGCAGCAATAATAACAATTCCGCCAAAAAGCCAGCGAATTTGCTGATCCTTGATTAGTTTGCGCATCAGCGAGACCATGACAATCGCAGTGGTAAGGTTGTCGAGCACGGACGACATAAAAAAGGTGAGAACTCCAAGAGTCCACATGAGGACCACTATTTTGTCGGTTTTAATCCGTTCGGTAATGACTGAAAACCCTTGATGGGCATCAATGACCTCTACAATCGTCATGGCTCCGAGCAAGAAGAAAAGAATGGATGCAATCTCGCTGAAGTGCTCCAGCAAATGATGCTCGGCTTCGTGTACGTCGGTTCCACCCAAAATGTAGACCGCCCAAAGGACTACGCCGGTGATGAGCGCCGAGGCAGCCTTGTCGATTTTTATGCTGTGCTCAAAGGCGATGGCCGCATAGCCAAGCACAAATAGAGCAATCATCAGAGTATACATTTCAGTCTTGTTTTAGAGGTGTAAATTAAAGCGCGGTACGCCAAATAAATTCACGATTGGCGTTAAATGTTGGTCAGTGAATTAAAAACTATGCCGTCGCAGCCGTCTGCTGACCCGCCCGCATAGCTTCGGAGCACATTGGTCTCACCCCGAAGCTTGAGCAGCCCAAGGTAGGCGAAGGCCAGGGCCTCTTTGGCTTGGAGCAGTTCACCATGGGCCACCTGCCAGGACCATTTGGGCGCTTGATTGGCAATACGGCGGACTAATTCGGCGTTCAATGCCCCTCCTCCGCTTAAGAGAACCCGTCCAGGAGGCGCCCCAGCGCTGCGAAGGCCATGGGCCAAGGTCCAGGCAATGTGCTCGGCAGCCGTAGCCAGGGCGTCTTGGGTCGAATTCGGTCGAATCGCCGCAAATTCAGGCATGAATGACTGCTCCATCCATTCTCGCCCCAGGCTTTTTGGGAAGGGCCTATGGTAGAATTCCAAAGCACGCAGTCTGGTATCGTCTGCAGCGCTGCCTTGGGCGGCATGCATTCCGTCAGGGTCGTAGTCCAGGTCAAGTTCCGAGGCCAAGCCATTGAGAAGGCCGTTGCAGGGGCCAAGGTCGCCGGCGCGGCGCATTCCGTCGGAATCGGTCCAGGAGGCATTGGAGAAGCCTCCTAGGTTGACGCAAACTTCGAATTCGCCAAAGAGGTCGCGGTCTGCAATGGGAACAAGAGGCGCACCCTGCCCTCCGCGGGCCACACTGGCGCTCCTAAAATCGCCTACCACAGGAATGGGGCTCGACGCAAAAAGGGCAGACTCGTGGCCAATCTGAACAGTGATTCCGCGCGCCGGATCATGCTCCACAGTATGACCGTGGTGGGCAATGGCCTGGCACGACAGCTTATGCCTTTGGTTGAAATCAAGCCATTGAATTTGGCACCAGGCGGCAAAATCGAGACTTACCTGCTGGCGCAGCGAACCTTGGTCGCGGTAGGCTGCGGTTAGGCGCTCGCCCCAAAGGGTTCCGAGGTAGGGAATTGTTTCAAAGGCTAAAATCTTGGCATTCCATCGAGCGGACTCTTTGCGGAATTCCACTCCGCAGAGGTCCAAGCCGTCGAGGGAGGTGCCAGACATTGCTCCAATGATGCGGAAAGGGCCATTTTGGTTCCAATTTGAGGGATGCACCAAACAAAGGTGGGGCATGCGGGTGTTATTTTTGCAGACCAACCCTATTGATTATGCACTTTCAGTTTACCGAGGAACACCTCATGATCCAGCAGGCAGCGCGCGACTTTGCGCATGCCGAATTACTTTCTGGCGTAATCCTGCGCGACGAGCAGCAAAAATTCCCCGCCGATGCCGTGCGCAAAATGGGTGAACTCGGCTTTATGGGCATGATGGTTTCTACCGAATTCGGAGGCAGCGGTATGGATACGGTTTCGTATGTGCTCGCCATGGAAGAAATTTCTAAAATCGACGCCTCGGCCTCGGTGGCAATGAGCGTGAATAATTCTTTGGTCTGCTGGGGACTCGAGGAGTACGGCACTCCCGAGCAAAAAGAAAAGTACTTAAAGCCTTTGGCTTCTGGAACCATAATCGGTGCCTTTTGCCTCAGTGAGCCCGAGGCCGGTTCCGACGCCACATCGCAGCAGACTAGTGCCATTGACATGGGCGACCACTACCTGCTCAACGGCACTAAAAATTGGATTACCAACGGGAATTCCGCCTCGGTGTATTTGGTGATTGCCCAAACCGATGCGGCCAAAGGCCACCGCGGCATCAACGTACTGATTGTCGAGAAGGGCATGCCCGGCTTTATTGTGGGCAAAAAAGAAGACAAGATGGGCATACGCGGCAGCGATACCCATTCTTTAATGTTTACCGACGTCAAGGTGCCCAAAGAAAACCGCATTGGCGAAGACGGTTTTGGATTCAAGTTCGCAATGAAAACCCTTAGCGGAGGTCGCATCGGAATTGCGGCGCAGGCCTTAGGTATAGCAAGTGGCGCACTGGAGTTGGCAGCGAAGTACGCGACGCAGCGCAAGTCCTTTGGCAAGACCATCGGCGAGCATCAGGGTGTTGCCTTTAAGCTTGCCGACATGGCGACCAAGGTAGAGGCCGCGCGTCTTCTCGTGCTAAAGTCTGCCTGGCTCAAGGATCAGGATCTGCCCTATGACAAGGAGTCTGCAATGGCCAAGCTCTATGCCTCAGAAGTGGCGATGGAGGTGACTATCGAGGCGGTTCAAATTCACGGCGGTTACGGCTTTGTCAAGGAGTACCACGTGGAACGCTTGATGCGCGATGCCAAGATTACCCAGATTTACGAGGGCACCAGCGAAATCCAGCGAATTGTAATTTCTCGGGCCGTCCTCAACGAGGCTGCCGGAATCTAAGTCTTAAAAGATCCAACAAAAAACCCCGAGGGAGACCCCGGGGTTTTTGCGTTTTAGCCGTGGCTGAGGCTAATTTTTGGCGCCACCAACTTTGTCGGCGTCTTTTGCCTCGGGCTTGGGGAGTTTGTTCAGGTACTCCGCAAGCTTAATCGTGTAGTCGAGTCCTTCGCTGCCATAGAGAATGTTGGTTTCGTAAATCAACACGAGGTCAATTTGTTCCTCGCCCTTCATGGCTTCGATGGCCTTATCGACTTGCTCCTTGACGGTCTCGTTGATGGCCATTTCAATCTGCTGAAGCTCCCCGCTTTTTTGCTGCTCGAGCATCTGGTAGTTGTTTTGGATGCGCTGAAAATCCATTTGGGCGCGCTCCAATTCTACCTTGCTTAGGCTTGGGGCGGCACGCTGAATTACGTCATACTCCGCCTGCAGGTTTTGCTGCCCACGCACCAGTTCGGCTTCTGCTTTTTTTGCGGACTCCTCATACTTGGTAGACATTTCTTTGTGGTAGTCGTAGAGCTTGACCAGGCTGTCAAGGCGAACGTAGACAATGCGGACTCCGCCTTCAGAGACGGGAGCCGATTTACCTGACTGGCAGGCAATAGCGCCGGCGGCAAGCAGGGCCGCGGCAGCAAGGGCAACTAAATTTTTCATGATTGCGAAGGTAGGATTAAAAATGCTGAGCCGCCACTCGGTCAATGAGGGAATCGTCGGCGAGTTGGGCCAGGGTTACCCTAAGCTCAGGGCTGCGAAGGAGTTCTCGCTTAATGGCGGTAATGGCCTCTGAATTACGGGCCCAGGCTCGTCGCGCAACCCCGTTGTTGACGTCATAGAAGAGCATACTTTCTAGTTTTCTGCGGGCCTCGGTGCTGCCGTCGAGCAGCATGCCAAATCCTCCGTTGATCACCTCACCCCAGCCCACTCCGCCGCCGTTATGCAGCGAAACCCAAGTGGCCCCGCGAAAGCTGTCGCCAATGGCATTGTGGACGGCCATGTCTGCGGTAAAGCGCGACCCGTCGTAGATATTGGAGGTCTCGCGGTAGGGCGAGTCGGTGCCGCTCACGTCGTGGTGGTCGCGGCCGAGGACTATGAGCCCCAGCTCTCCCCGGCCGACGGCCTCGTTGAAGGCAGCTGCAATGGCAATTCGGCCTACGCTGTCGGCATAAAGAATCCGCGCCTGGGAACCGACCACAAGGCTATTTTGCTCGGCCTGCTCGATCCAGTGCAGGTTGTCTTGCATTTGAACCTGAATATCTTCGGGCGCTTCGGCGGCCAGGGCGCGCAGTACGTCGGCGGCGATGCGGTCGGTGGTGCGCAAGTCGTCGGCGGAGCAGCTGGCGCAGACCCAGCGGAAGGGACCAAATCCGTAGTCAAAGCACATCGGCCCGAGGATGTCCTGAACGTAGCTCGGGTAGCTGAAGTCCAAGCCGTTGTCGGCCAAAACGTCTGCACCGGCTCGGCTTGACTCAAGCAAAAAGGCGTTGCCGTAGTCAAAAAAGTACATGCCTCGGGCATGCAGCGTGTTGACGGCAGCCACGTGACGGCGCAGCGTCGACTGGACTTCAGCGCGGAAGCGCTCGGGATCCTCCGTCATCAGGCGGTTTGCTTGCTCGTAGTCGTAGCCCTGGGGGTAGTATCCGCCGGCCCAGGGGTTGTGGAGGGAGGTCTGATCCGACCCGAGGTCAACATGAACCCCGCGGGCGACCAGGCGCTCCCAAAGGTCCACCGTATTGCCAACAAAGGCTATCGAAGTGTTGCCCTTAACAGCTTGTGCCTTCATGGCAAGGTCAATGGCCTCGTCGGCCGAGTAGGTTAGGACGTCAACCCAACCTTGTTGGTGGCGTTTTTCAGCGGCGGTGGCGTTGATTTCGCTGGTTATGCTTACGAGGCCTGCAATCGAGGCTGCCTTGGGCTGGGCGCCGCTCATTCCTCCGAGTCCGGCCGTAACAAAGAGCTTGCCCTCGAGCGGACCCTTAGTAAACTTGCGGGCCGCATTCATCAGGGTAATGGTGGTTCCGTGCACAATACCCTGCGGGCCGATGTACATGTAGCTGCCGGCTGTCATTTGTCCGTATTGACTGACGCCCAGTGCATTAAATCGTTCTAAGTCGTCGGGTTTTGAATAGTTAGGAATCACCATTCCGTTTGTTACTACTGCGCGCGGAGCCTGTGGCGACGACGGGAATAGCCCTTGAGGATGCCCCGAGTGCAAATGAAGGGTCTGCTCGTCGGTCATCGTGGCGAGGTACTGCATGGTTAGCAGGTACTGCGCCCAGTTTTGAAAGACAGCCCCATTGCCGCCGTAGGTAATGAGTTCGTGCGGGTGCTGGGCGACAGCAGGATCCAGATTGTTCTGAATCATCAGCATGATGGATGCGGCATGCTGGGACTGCGCGGGGTATGCATGAATGGGACGGGCCCTCATGGCATAGGTCGGCCTAAAGCGGTACATGTAAATGCGTCCATAGTGGCTCAGTTCCTCGGCGAATTCCGCAGCCAACACGTCATGGTGCCGGGGCTCAAAGTAGCGCAGCGCGTTGCGCAGGGCGAGCTTTTTTTCGTCGGAATTCAGTATGTCTTTGCGATTGGGGGCATGCGAGACGGTGGGGTCGTAGCCCGGATGAACAGGAAGCTCCGAGGGAATCCCGGCCAAAATAGATTCTGAGAATGACAGCATGGTGCAAAGGTCGCACAAATCAAGGCTTGGAGCCCCGCGTTCAGACTGCCTACTCCTGCTTGGCGTCGGATTCTTCGTCCCCTTGCGGAGCGGGCGCATTGGTTGGCGACCAGGGCTTCCAGGTCAGGGTCCAGCGTGCTTTTTTGCCGTCGTCTTTGCGGAGCATCCAAAGGTCGCCGCCGAGTCCGCGTTGAAGGTCGGCCTGAATGAATTCACCCTCCACATCGATGGCCTGGAGCTCAAATTCCACACTGCGCCCAAAGCGCAGGCTGTCGTCGGTGCTTACCCAGGTGAGGCCATAGCTTTTGGTGTAGGCGTACTGCGGGTAGGGGCTGGTCCAGCGGTCGCTCACCAGGGCGAGGGGGGTCCAAAATTTTAAGAAATTGCTGCTGTCGGACCAAGTTTGCCAGGTCGCCATTATTAGGGGCTGCCGGCGAACGTAGGTCTTCCAGGCGCCCTGCCCGGACCCTTGGGTAGCAATTTTGCGTCCTTCGTCATTGAAGATCACGGAATTGCCAGACACCGCCACGGTACTTGAATCCACGTTTGGAAGCAGCACGGGTCCGCTCGACTTTAGATCCAGGGCGAGGCTGTCTGGGTAGCGAACTTCGCTGCTGCGCAGGCTGCGGTTGCCCTTCCATTCGAAGGTCAGGGCCGAGGTCGATCCGTACATCGCAGCGGCTTCAGGACCGACTGCAATTCCGCCGTCAGGGAGCATTTCGAGCAGGGTTTGGCTCGCGCTGTCGGGCCTAATGGGATTTTGCTTGCGCCGCAGGACCTCTTCGATCAGAAGGTCGCTGGTCGCCACCCATAAAACATCGTCGGATGCGGCCGCTGCCCAGCCGTCGCCTTCGTAGAGGCTAGTGCCGTTGTAGCTGCGAACCTCATAGGGTTGCCGCAAGCTCGACGGCGCCCAGGAGCCACGGGGAGCGGTCAGCATCCAGGCGGAACCCAATTCACCCCTTCGGTGCATGCTAAGTAGCGCGCGTCCTTCGGGCCAAGCAGTTAGGGCCGAATGCAAGACCTTAAGGTCCAGGTATACCGGCCCCAAGCTGTCGAGCAGACCGGCCTGCCGGCTTGCCTCGGGCATAGAGGGCAGGTCGGCGATCCACAGGGCCTGGCTCGCAATGGCTCCTCCCATGGGGTGCTTGCTGCTTGGTTCTGAGGCACAGGACCAAAAAAATACTGCCGTGAATGCCAGGGCAAGGCTAGGGGTACAAAAGGCCTTCATAATTCGAGTCGGAGTTGGCTTGGTTTCCACGCAAAACTACGGCGGTGCCAGGCGCAGGGGCCATGCTGTTCAAGAGCCTCCCGATGGCCTAGGCTGGGGTAGCCTTTGTTGCGGTCCCATCCGTAGTTCGGGTGCTCGACGTGCAGGGAGGCCATGATGCGGTCACGCTCGGTTTTTGCAAAAATAGAAGCGGCCGAAATGGACTGAAATCGCGCGTCTCCTTTGACTTCGCAGCGGTGTTCAATACCGTCATAATGCTTGAATCGGTTCCCGTCAACCAGCAAAAGTTCAGGCATGGGCTTGAGTTGTGCGATGGCCCGATGCATGGCCAAGTAGGTGGCCTGCAAAATATTGAACTCATCGATTTCGGCCGGACTCGCACTGCCGACGGCCCAATGCCCTTCAGGTAAAAGGGCTTCTAGCTGCTCGCGAAGGTTTTCGCGCTGGCGGTGGCTCAGGACCTTGGAGTCGGTCAGTCCCATGACGCGGTATTCCTCAGACCACAGTACCGCAGCAGCTACTACCGGCCCCGCCAGGCAGCCGCGGCCCGCTTCGTCCACTCCTGCTTGGAGCAGGATCTTCATTGCCTTGTGCGTGCTAAAAGTTCACGAAGCGTTTGGCGCACTTGCTCCGCGCTGCGGTCCCAAGAGAAATGAGCCGCCCGCTCAAGGCCGCGTTGAATCCAGTGGGCGGGGTCTTCGGTGGCGGCGCGGTAGAGCAAGTCGGTCCATGCTTCGACGTCGTCGGGGTCGGCGTATCGTGCGGCGTCTCCCGCAATCTCGGGCATACAGCTCGCGTTGCTGCTGAGCAGGGGGCAGCCCGAGGCCATTGCCTCCACCAGCGGAATTCCAAAGCCCTCAAAGCGAGACGGGAAGGCAAAGGCTAAAGCACCCGAATACAGGTCGTTGAGTTCGCTTCCTTCGATTCGTCCGACCCAATGCACGCGCGGACCAGCCCTGCGGGCCAGCTCCAGCAGTTCCGAGTCCCGGTGCAGGGGATTCCCCACGAGGACCAGTGCTTCGCACCGTTGCGGGTTTCGCGCCTGATGCTGTTCAAAGGCCCTAAGTAGGGTCGCAATATTCTTGCGCGGAGTGAAGGCGCCCACAAACAAGAAGTAGGGTAGGCCGCCTGCCCATCGCTGCCGAGCTGCAAGGCCTGCCTCAGGTTTGGGTATGAAATTTTGCTGCGGTGCGTTGCTAGCCAGGCTAATCTTCTTGCCTCCGAGCGGGTAGGTTTTAATTAGGTCAGCCCTTGTGGTCTCCGAAACCGTCAGTAGGTCATTGGCCTCCACGGCGCTCCTCGCGACGACCTTGCGGTAGTAGCTCCCCACTGCCTTGGGTATTCCTTCAGGCTGGTGCACAAAATTCAAGTCGTGAATGGTCGCAGCCATGGGCAGGCTGCCCAGGCCAAATCGCTGAAGGGCTCTTCGCGAGGGCAGGAGTCCGTCGGGAGACCAGTAGGCGTCGGCTTTGATGCGCCAGAGTGCGAAGGGTACCGAAACTTCGTTCCAAAGCGTCCAAAGGAAGGGTCTTCGCGCAGGCAAACCCAGAACGTGCTTGACGGAGCCGGGGTAGTTAAAATCCTTGACGGGCCGGTCAAAAAACAAGTGAAGCTCCCATTCGGGGGTCGTCGCCAAACGCTCAAGCAGGCGGTGGCTGTACCAGCCCGTGCCCTCAAGGGAGCCGGGCAGCAACCATCGCGCGTTGACCGCGAGCCGAGCTGGGCGAGGTGGGGTGGCCATTCCCTCAAAAGTATGACCTTTGCGCCATGCCCCTTACATGGTCTGCCCTTCCCCAATCCTGGCAGCGCCTTCTGCGCAGTTCCTCGGTGGTTCTGGCCTTAAAGGTTGTCGGAGCCTTGGCCGGCTACGCCTTTGCCTATGTGGCTCTGCGTCGCTTAGGAGGCCCTGGCTACGGGTATTTTGAGTTGGCCTTCACGGTTTTAAGTATTTTGACGGTGCTGTCTAAGTGGGGGCTTGACGGCCTCTTGCTTCGCGAAATTCCTGCGCGCGATGATTCGGCTGGTCAGTACTTCACCCGCCAAGTGCTCTGGGCCTCGCTGCTTGGGTCCTTGGCCCTTGGGTCTGTTTTGTGGCTCAGTTCGGGTCTTCTTACCCAATACTATGGCGGATTTATTGAGCTTTGGCAAATTACGGCCCTCGTTCTGCCCTTTTGGACCCTGGTTCAGGTTTGGTCCGAAAACCTAAGGGCCCGACAACGATTTGTACGCTTCGGCCTACTGCAGAGCAGCATTTCGCTCGGACTCGTGGCACTAGCCATGGCTTCATTCTCATGGTTTTCAAGCGTAGAAAGGGTTTTGTTGGGCATGGCCAGCGCCTCGGCCCTCATGCTCTGGAGCGGATGGGGAAGCCTAAGGCCCATCGAATTGCGCAGCCTTTGGCCCCTTCGCTCCTCGGCTACCGCCATGTTTTTATCGGCCACGCTCTTTATGGTCATGACCTGGACCGACACCCTAATGCTCGGATACTTTTTAGAGCCCGAAATCATCGGCGCCTATCGGGTGGCCTTTAAAATCGGCAGTCTAATAACCTTCGCCCAATTTGCCGTGAACGCCTCTCTGGGGCCGCGCATTTCGGAACTCTGGGCCAAAAACAGCAAGGCCGAGCTGCAAAAGGAGGTCTGGCAGGTGGCCCAAGTCAATGCCCTTTTGGGGGTTCCAGCCTTTTTGCTCATCATGGTACTGGCCCCCTGGCTTCTGAGTTTTTTTAGTGCGGACTTTGCCCAGTATGCCCCCGTCTTGAGGATTCTCGCGGTTGGTCAGATGGTAAACGCGCTCTGCGGCCCCGTCATGTACCTGCTCAATATGACGGGCCACGAGCAGTCTGCCCGGCGTACCATGACCCTTGCGGCCCTTGCCAATGCCCTGGGCAACCTGGTACTCATACCCTGGCTGGGCATTGAGGGATCGGCCTGGGCCACCACGGGGAGCATGGTGTTTTGGAACGCGTGGGCTCTGGTGGCAGTCTACCGCAAAACAGGCATACGAACCCTAATTTTTTGGCGTTAAATGACGATGGTCAACGCGGTACTAATCGGAGTTCCTAAATCAGGAAGCACCACCCTCGCGGACTGGCTGCAGGAGCACCCCGGCGTGGCCATGTCGCGCATCAAGGAACCCAATTTTTATGCCTCCGAACTGGATCCCACGCACTTCAGTCCGGCTTTTTTGCGAATTTCTCCCGACGCGGAACCCGACTACTGGGCCCAGCCGGACCCCCTGCCCCGAAGGCACCAGGCTTTTGTGCGCCAGCCAAGCCAGTACTCCCGAATGTGGCCCGACGCAGGGCCGAATCAGCTCCGCATGGAGGCTTCGACAAGCTATTTCTGGAGTCCCTCAGCAGCCCGTGATTTATCCGCAAAGAACCCTGGCGTTAAGGCCTTAGTGCTGCTGCGCAATCCTGTGGACCGGGCTTTTTCGCACTACCGAATGGCCCGCAAGTACGGTCTGGTTTCGGGCAGTTTTATCGAGGAGCTGGACCAGGACGCTTTGGGCTCTGCCTCCTGGGGCCAACGCCAGAATTTTGCTGCCCTTAGTCGTTATGCAGACTCCTACCAACGGTGGTCTGCATCCGGCGCTGGGCTGCACGTATATATATATGAAGAGGCCTTTCAAGATCCCCATGCCTTTTGGGCTGAGGTACAGCAAGACCTTGGCTTAAGCGCGATAGCGCTTCCGCACACAGAGAGGGTGCACGCAGCCCACGACGTCAGGTGGCCCGAGCTGACGGCATTTGCCCAGCACCATTGGCTGGGTCGATGGCTTGTAGGTCACATGCCTCGAAGCCTAAAAAACAGGGCCATTGCGGCCAGCCTAGCCCCTGAACCGCTGCGCATGACCGAGGCCGAACGGGCTAAGGCCTGGACCTATTTTGCCGACGACGTGGCCCAACTTGAGGGGCTCATGGGCAGGAACCTATCTTTGTGGACCTGAATCCGATTTAACTATGGACCCAAGTTCGCAGAATCTGCTGCTTTTTTTGTTTCGCAACCGCAAGGCACTCTTAGCGGCCCCAGTAATTGCCGCCCTTGCGGCAGCGATTTTCTCGGGACCCTGGTTTATAACTCCGCTCTACGAATCCACGGTGGTGGTATTCCCGTCCACCACGAATTCCCCGTCCAAGGCCCTTTTGCCTCAAAATACCTACCAAGACGAAGATTTCATGGAGTTTGGTTCCGAGGAGCAGGCCGAGCAGCTTCTTCAGGTACTCTCCTCCGACGCCATCTTTGATTCGATTACCGCACGCTTCCAATTGATAGAGCACTACAAGCTGGATCCTTTGAGCAAAACCCTCAGGACCGACCTCCACGAAGAGTACAGCGACAAAATTTCCTTTGAGCGAACGCAGTTCATGAGCGTCCGCATCAACGTTCTCGACGAGGATCCGCAAATGGCGGCAGACATGGCCAACGCTATTGTCGACCTGCTCGACCGCGTCAAGAGCCGCATCCAGCGCGAGCGAGCCACTGTGGGACTCAATTTGGTGCAGCGCGAGTATCAAAAAGTCCGCAAAGAATTGCGGGATATGGAAGACGAAATCAAGGGACTTCGCGGCAAGGGTGTTCACGAGTACGAGGGCCAGTCCATGGTGGTTTCTGAGCAGTACGCAACTGCAATTGCCGAAGGCCGAACCCCTAAGACCATCAAAGAGCTTAAAAACGTGCTAGATACCTTGGCTAAGTACGGCGGCCGGTATGTGGCCCTGCGCGACGAGCTGCACCTGATGAAGGAAGAAGAGGTTAAAATCAAGACCAAACTCGACCAGGCTCGAGTAGACGCCGAGCAGGTGCTGCCAGCGACCTTTCGCGTGAACGCCGCGGTGCCGGCTGATAAAAAGAAGTATCCGATTCGATGGCTGGTGGTAGCGGTCTCTGCCCTGTCGGCTCTGGTCGGCACCATGGTGGTTATTTTGGGCGCCAACACATGGAAGGAACTCAAGCAGAACCTTCCTTCTTAAGCGGGCGGGCAGGCCTTGTGGCGGGAGTGATTCTCGCCGGAGCCGCTGCAGTGGTCGTGGGTTTTGAGCTTCATGCTCTTGCCCTTATTCCCTTTGCCGCACTAGTAGTTTTCTGGGCCCTCTACCATCTTGACAGCCTTCTGCTCGCCGTAGTCGCAATCACCCCCTTGTCGGTGGTTCTCAAGGAGTCCGACTTTAACGTAGGCCTGAGTTTGCCGGGAGAGGTCATGCTTGCGGGCCTAACCCTGTTTGCCTTCATTCGGTTTTTGCACCAGGGCCGCCTCCCCTGGCCGATTTTAAACCAAGCATTGACCCAGGTAATCCTGCTGCAGCTCGGCTGGATGACCTTCACCATACTCTTTAGTGAAATGCCTTTGGTCAGCTTTAAGGCCGTCCTCAGTCGAGTCTGGTTCATCATTCCCATGTATTTTATGCTTGGAACCGCCATGGAGCAGCCCTGGGTGCGCAAGCTGATTTTCCCGTTTTATGCATTTAGTTTGGGCATTGCGGCCATTTGGACCCTCTCGGTGCATTCCCAATACGGATTTTCTAAGGAGACCTCAACCTGGGTCATGTTCCCGTTCTACAAAGAGCACACGATGTATGGAATGGCATTAGCCTTTGTCTATCCTTGGTCCATTTGGGCCCTTTGGCGGTCGCAGTCCCTGGTATGGCGCTTTATTCATCTCGGACTTTTTCTGCTGCTCACCGTGGCACTGGTGTTCTCCTACACCCGTGCAGCTTGGCTTAGCTTGGTCGCTGCCGGCGTGGTGTACCTCATTTTTGCATGGCGAATCTCGGGGCGTCAATTACTGCTTATTGCCTTGGTCGCAGCAAGTTCTTTGTGGCTGACTCAAGACCAATGGATGCGGATTTTTACCAAAAACGATACGGTTTCAAGCGACAACTTTAGCGAGCACATTCAAAGCGCGTCCAATATTTCTACCGACGCGTCCAACCTAGAGCGACTAAACCGTTGGGCCTCAGCCCTGCGCATGTGGCAGGATCGGCCCCACGTGGGTTGGGGGCTTGGCACCTACCAATTTCAGTACGCACCCTTTCAAAAGTCCTCTCAACTCACCTTCATCTCTACCAATGGCGGAGGCATGGGCAACGCCCATTCCGAGTACATCGGGCCCCTCGCTGAACTCGGTTGGCCCGGCCTAGTATGGGTCGTTTTACTCATCGCAATGATTTTTAGAACTGGCGTCGGGGCCTACCGGCGTTTGGCTCCCGGAACCGACCGAAGTTTGGTCCTTGTTGCCCTAATGGGCCAGGTTACCTACTGGGTTCACGGGCTGCTCAACAACTTTTTAGACCTCGATAAGGGCGCCGTTTTGGTGTGGATGTCTGCAGCCCTAATCGCTTGGGCAGGCCGCAGTGGCGCGGGAATCAGGGGCTAAGAGCCTCATTGTGAATTCCCTGAATTTTGACCCTGGTGTCAGACAATATTTAAAAAAGTCCGATTGAATTAAATTTTTTAATACATTGCATCAACCTTAACAATCTATTAACACCTATGAAACGCAAATTATTTTCTATAGCTTTTGTAGCGGCTGCGCTCCTGTCACTGCCTGCCTTTGCGCAGCGCACGACTTCAGGAACGGTTACTGCCGCATCAAATGGCGAAGCACTTCCCTCGGTAGCAGTCCGTGTGAAGGGTACCAATCTGGCTGCAGTCACGAACTATGATGGTAAATATTCCATCTCAGCAAGTCAAAATGCAGTTTTAATTTTCTCTGCCCTCGGTTATGCCACCCAAGAGGTTGCGGCATCGGGAGCTGTAGTTAACGTCAAGTTATCGGAATCTTCAAGCAAACTCGACGAAGTAGTCGTGACGGCTCTTGGAATCACCCGAGATAAGAAAACCGTGGGTTATGCAATCCAAGAGGTTAGTGGAACAGAAGTAACCAAAGTGAAAGACGCCAACTTTATGTCGTCGCTCTCTGGAAAAGTTGCGGGTGTTACCATTCGCCAGTCAGGCACCATGGGCGGATCGTCCAATGTGGTCGTACGCGGATACAAATCACTTACCGGTAACAACCAAGCCTTGTTTGTAGTAGACGGTATTCCCATTTCTAACGACATCTACAATTCGAGCGACCAACGCACGGGACGAGGCGGCTACGATTATGGTAACGCTGCTATGGACATCAACCCTGAGGACATTGATAAAGTCACCATCCTAAAGGGTGCTGCTGCGACCGCACTATACGGTTCACGCGCAGCCAACGGTGTAGTCTTGATCACCACTAAAAAAGGTTCCGCCCGCAAAGGCTTGGGAGTAACGCTTTCAAGCGGCCTAACCGTGGGAAGCATCAACCCAGACACTTATGTTAAGTACCAAAAATCCTACGGCCCAGGCTATGGTTCCTACTATGGAAATACCGACACCATCAATGGAACCTACACGGATTACCGGATGTACGACTACGACTTTAATGGAGACGGTACCGTTGATATGGTTACCCCCATGGAAGAAGATGCATCGTTTGGCATGAGGTTCGACCCCAACCTAATGGTTTACACCTGGGAGTCAATGGTTGATGGTCAACCACGTCCCTTTGTAGCTGGTGCAAACGATCCCACTTCGTTTTGGGAAAATTCTGCAACGTTCAACAACAACCTAGCCATTGACGGAGGTAGCGACAACGGTTCGTTCCGTTTGAGCGCCACGAAGTTTGACATGAAGGGTATTCAGCCTAATTCAAGCTTGCAGCGCAACACGTTCAATTTCAGCGGCAATCTTAAAGCTTCCAATCGTTTGACTGTTAGCACTGTGGCTACGTTTACCCAGCAAAAAGGACGCGGTCGTTCTGGAACCGGATACGATTCTCGCAACGTCAACCAATCCTTCCGCCAGTGGTTCAACGTCGGAGCGGATATGGCTAAACTCAAGCAATACTATGATGAGACCAAGCGAAACATCAGCTGGAATCCTTACGGTCCCTTGTACGCTAATCCCACTCAACCGCATTACTTCGATAACCCTTATTATATGGTTAACGAGAACTATCAAAATGACCAGCGCAATCGTTTAATCGGCAACATGACTGCTAACTATCGCCTAAACGATTGGTTGGATGTAACTGCTCGCGCCAACGTGGATACCTACAGCGACCTCCAAGAAGAACGCGTTTCAGTTTCTTCGGTTGACGTTCCGGAATACACTCGCCGCAACCGCAACTTCACGGAGACTAACCTTGACCTGATCTTAACTGCCAACCGTATGATCGGCAGCGACATCAATTTCAATGGTAACCTTGGAACCAACGTTCGCCGCACCTACTACGACTTCTTTGGTGCTTCAACCAATGGTGGTTTAGTAGTGCCAGGGGTTTATTCCTTGAGTAACTCCGTTAGCGCTCCTGCAGCTCCGTCGGAGCAGAACTACACCATCGGAATCGACGGTTACTTCGGACGCGCTAGCTTCTTGTACAAAGACTACCTGTCTTTGGATCTAACCGGTCGCTACGATATTTCTTCGACGCTTCCATCGGATAACAATCGCTACTTCTACCCATCGGCCTCTCTTGGTTTGATTTTCTCTGAATTGATTGATGCAGACGGAATCAGTTTCGGTAAGGTTCGCGCAAACTTTGCAAGCGTAGGTTCTGATGCCCCTGCTGGTGCATTGCGTGACATCTACGTTATGGGAACTCCCTTCAATGGTACTCCCTTGGCGACCGCCCCATCAACATCCAATAATCCAGGACTTCTTCCAGAGACCACGACTTCGTATGAGGCAGGTCTTGAAATGCAGTTTGCAGACAACCGTTTCGGATTTGACTTGACGGCCTACCGCGCAGTATCACAGAACCAGATTATGCCAGCTCGTGTGTCTTCTGCGACCGGTACCATTTTTAAGTATGTCAACGCTGGCATTATTGAAAACCAGGGCGTGGAATTGGTTCTAAACGCTTCGGCGATTCGCACTAAAGACGTTGGACTTGATTTTGCACTTAACTACACTCGCAACCGCAACAAGGTTGTGGAGCTTTTTGGAGATGCTGAAAGTTTGCAGCTCACGTCCAATCAAGGTGGCATTCAGCTTCTTGCTAAGACGGGCGAGGCCTACGGAACTCTTTTTGGAATTGCCCACCAGCGTGACATAAATGGATTACCCATTGTGTATCCGATTAGCGCTTCTCGCGGCTACCGCTACTTGCGCACCACGGCACCTGAATCTATCGGCAACATCAATCCGGATTGGTACGGTGGTTTGAACACCTCATTCCGATACAAGAATTTGACTGCAAGCGTTTTGCTTGACATGCAAATGGGTGGAAGCTTCTTTAGCCTTGATACTTGGTACGGTTTTGCCACCGGTATCTACGATCGTAGCGCCGGACTGAACGACCGTGGTGTAGAGCGTCGCGAACTGGTTTCTAACAACGGAGGGGTTAACCTCGGCGATGTAGCAGTTTGGGATGGTTCTACGCTAGACGAAGACGGCAATCCCGTTACTGCGCCGAACACCGAAGCAGTTTATGGCGACATGAACTACTACGGTAACACCTTCGGTTACGCAAGGAATGCTCAAGAGTCTCACGTTTGGGATGCTTCGTTTATTAAGCTTCGCGAAGTCGCGATTAACTACAGCTTCCCAATGGATCCTGCCGGATCAATTAAAGGATTTGACCTTTCTCTGGTTGGCCGCAATCTGGCCATTCTGTGGAAGAACGCACCGTACACTGATCCAGAATACGGTCTCTCAGCAGGTAACCTTCAGGGCTACCAGTCTGGTGCATACCCAGCGGTACGCGAGATCGGTCTGAACGCAAAATTGAAATTCTAATTACGAACGAATCATGAAAAAGTTTCTTCTTTCTGCAGGTATAGCCTGCGCGGTGGCCTCGTGTACGAGCGATATCACCAGCCTTAATGTAAACCCCAAGTCGCCCGAAAAGGTGCCTGCAGGGGCCTTAGTTGCCAATGCTACAATAACCCTTACCGATTATTTGGCTACTGTTAATGTCAACATGAACAACTTCAGCATGTGGGCTCAGCATATCACTGAGACAACCTACACGGACGAAGCCAATTTTGACTATCCGAACCGTGACGTCAATGGCAACACCTTTGATGAGCTTTACACCAACGTCCTTCGTGACTTGGCCGAGGCAGAGAAGGCGGTGGCTGTTGATATCAACCTCTCTGAGGCCCAAAAGGTGCAGCAGATGGCGGTTATTGATGTCTTAGAAGTGTACACCTACCAAATTTTGGTAGACATTTTTGGAGACGTTCCCTACACTGAGGCGCTCTCGTCAGAGACCGTTGTTCCTGCCTACGATAAGGGTGAGGACATCTACACTGACCTTGCCGCTCGTTTGACTGCCGACATCGCCATCTTAGGAGGCGATAATGGATTGGGTTCCTACGACCTGCTTTATGGCGGAAATTCCGATGGCTGGAAGAAGTTTGCTTCTTCAGTGCTTCTCAGGTTGGCCGTACGCGTTGCAGACCATGACTTAGCTCGTGCCTCAAGTTGGGGTGCTGCGGCTTTGGCAGGGGGTGTGATTTTGACTCCCGCTGATGATGCTTCGCTTCACTATGCTTCAGCACCACCGCATACCAACCCCCTATGGGACCAGTTGGTGCAGTCGGGGCGTTCTGACTTTATTGCCGCCAACACTCTTGGTGACGTGATGAATTCTTTGAACGATCCGCGTCGTGGGATTTACTTCCGCAACAACAACGGCGACAGTGTAGTAGGCGCTCCTTATGGTTTGGCCTCAGCCTATCCTTTGTTTTCGCAGCCTGGGGATCTTCTAGAGGATCCAACGCTTGCGCACACGCTCATTGACCACGTTGAAGTTCACTTCTTGTTGGCAGATGCGGCAGCACGCGGAGTTTCCATTCCTGGAGCAACTGCTGCAGGGCTTTATCAAGCAGCGGTTGGAGCTTCAATTATGCATTGGGGCGGAACAGCCACTGATGCTGCGGCCTACTTGGCCCAGCCGTCGGTTGCTTGGGATGCTACCAACTGGCAGTCGCGCTTAGGAACACAAAAGTGGATATCGCTCTTTATGCGCGGAAACGAAGCTTGGGCTGCGCAACGTCAGTATGATTTGCCAATGAATATTGCTGCCGAGGCGCAGCGCGTTACTCCCTTGCGCATGAGCTACGGAGTGGACGAGTATGCCTTGAACAACGCCAATGTTACTGCCGCAGGTGCTAACTACCAGGGAGACAAGGACACTGCTCCAATTTTCTGGGATAAGGACTGATTTATCTAGGCTTTAATAAGCAAAGCCCCGCCGGTGACGGCGGGGTTTTTTTATTGGATGCAAACCAAGGCTGGATGCGATCCACGGCCTACCTGCGAATCGCTTGCCTGCAGTTCACCCAATAAAAAACCCGCCGGTTTGGGACGGCGGGTTTGCGTGATGCTTAAGGGGGGCTACTTAGCGCGTTCCTTGTAGGTTCCGTCGACGGTATTGATGACGATGCGCTCGCCCGTTTCAACGAAGAGGGGAACGCGAATCTCGGTTCCGCCAGCGACCGTGGCTGGCTTGAGGGTATTGGTGGCGGTGTTTCCGCGCATGCCGGGTTCGGTGTAGGTTACCTCGAGGGTTACGGTCGTCGGAAGCTCTACGCTCAATGGGCGGTCTTCGTCAGCATGGAACATTACCATGCAAGACATGCCGTCTACTAAAAACTGCGGAGCGTTGATGACCTCTCTGGGCATGGGGATTTGCTCAAACGACTCCATATTCATAAAGTGGTAGCCGTCGGGGTCGTTGTACAGGTACTGGTAGGTACGAAACTCGATATTGATGACCTCGAGCTTGGTTCCGCTCGGGAAGGTGTGCTCCAAAACACGTCCGTCGTTGAGGTTGCGCAGCTTGGTTCGCACAAACGCCGCTCCTTTGCCGGGTTTCACGTGCAAAAATTCGATGATTTGGCAGGGCGCGTGGTTAAAGTGAATGCACATGCCGTTCTTAATGTCTGCTGTCGAGGCCATAATTCTAGTATTTCGGTAAAGGTACGGAATCGCCTTGCGGCGATATAGCGCTGCTGCAATGCCGCACTTCTTTTGGGTTGTGGTTGCTGGCTATAAAAAGCATTCGTGCGGCCCCATGGGCAGGCTCGAGCTCGGCTTGCAGCATGCGGTCGAACCAATTTTGTGCGGACTCGTCCAGGTGGTTGCAGGGTTCGTCCAGGAGCAAGAGCGGCGCATCGGTGCATACGGCGACCGCCAAGAGCAGGCGTTGGCGCTGCCCGCTCGATAGGGTTTTAAGGCTTCTACTCCAGATGGAATCGCTGGGGTCCAGATAATGCCAGGGGTCGTTGCGCCAAGCGCGAAGTTGGCCGTGCATTGCTACCCATTGCAATCCGCTGAGGTCTAGGGGAGGCTGAACGCCCGGTCCAGACCAGCTCGCCTGCATGGCCCAGGAATCCTTGTCGAGGTAGGGCGAGGTCAGCTCACCCACCGAAGGGGGCATTTGGCCGCTCAAGAGCTGAATAAGGGTGCTTTTGCCCGATCCGTTGGCTCCAAGTACCGCGACGCGGGCTTCTGGTGACCATGTAGCGGACCATGGGCGGATTATTTCGGTTCCCGAAATCTGCTTACCGACCCCGTTCCAGTGCAGGCCAACCATTTGCTTATTGCTTGCGGACAATGCCGCGGTCGGATGCCAAGACAAACTTTAATAGCTCGGTGCGCTCGGGGCTGGAGGCTACCTCGCGTTCGATTTCGCTAACCGCTTGGCTGGTGTTGAATCCGCTTTGGTAGAGCAAACGGTAGGCGTGGTGTATCTCTTCGATGCGGGCGTTGCTGAATCCGCGCCGGCGAAGGCCAACGGCATTCACGCCCTCGAAACTCAGGGGTTCGCGCGCGACGATGATGAATGGGGGCACGTCCTTGCGAACGAGGGATCCGCCACCGACCATTACGTGGGAGCCGATTTTGACGAACTGGTGCACCGCGGAGAGTCCGCCCAGAATGGACCAATCGCCAATTTCTACATGGCCGGCGAGTGCGACGTTGTTGACCAGAATTACGTGGTCGCCAATGATGCAGTCGTGGGCAACGTGGGCATAGGCCATGATGAGGCATTCTTTGCCCAAGATGGTTTTGCCGAATGCTTTGGTGCCGCGGTTGATGGTGGCTCCTTCGCGGACTATGCAGCCATCGCCTAAAAATACCTCGCTGTATTCACCGCTGAATTTTAGGTCTTGGGGCATTCCGCCTACCACGGCGTTTTGGTGGATTCGGCAGTTTTTGCCCAGTCTGGAGCCGGCAAGCACATGACCGCCGCTCATAATCCAGGTACCGTCGCCCAGCACGCAGTCCTGTTCGACCACGGCGAAGGGGTCGATGCGGACGTTTCCGGCCAGCTTGGCCTCGGGGTGCACAGAGGCGAGAGCGGATACCATGGCCTACTTGTCTTTGGTAATAAATGCCGTGATAACGCCCTCGGTAGCAAGCTTTTGACCTACGAAAGCTTGGCCCCGCATCACGACGATTCCGCGACGAATGGGTTGTTCCAAGGTGAGGTGAAAGTAGAGGGTGTCGCCGGGACCTACCTTGCTTTTAAACTTAACCTCGTCCATCTTAAGCAAGTAGGTGAGGTAGTTCTCGGGGTCTTCGACGGTGCTGAGCGCTAAAATTCCGCCTACTTGGGCCATGGCTTCAAGCTGCAGCACGCCAGGCATTACGGGGGCGCCCGGGAAGTGACCCACAAAAAAAGGCTCGTTCATGGTTACTGCCTTACTGCCCCAAACGTCGGTTTGCGAGAGGTGCAGAATGCGATCAACCAGCAAAAAGGGTGGCCTGTGCGGCAGAATTGACATTATTTTGGTAGCATCCATCAAAGCATCTGCGTTGGGATCAAAAAAGGGAACGGGGTTGGCAGATTTTATCTGATCCATAATGACTTGGGCGAGTAGGGTATTGATGCGGTGTCCGGGCTTAAAAATACGTATTTCAGCGGCAACAGGGCGACCAATTAGTGCGAGATCGCCCAAGAGGTCGAGCATTTTATGCGCCGCGGGTTCGGCGGGCATTTTGAATGGCGTCAGAGGCAGGGCCCCAAGCGTTTCATTGGGAGCTATGGGATGCTTTGTAAATGCTTCAAGTGCCTGCCGTTCGTCGCTGCTGAGTTGGCGATCGAGTACTACGACGCCAGAACCTTCTTCGGCGCCCTGGAGCAAACCCCGGTTTATTAAGGGAAGCAGGTGGCTTGCAAGGGTAAAGGTGCGTGCAGGGGCAATCTTTTGAGCGTACGATTCGCTATGGTTGTAGCAAAAGCTATTGGGCCCCACGGCTTCGGGGTCGTGGCTTAAGTGCACCTGGTACTGCGGCATGGCTGCGGGGATGGCCTCGGCCCATGCACCCGTTTCGGGGTCTTCAACACGAATCGTGCTTTGGAGTGCGAAGCCCCTCATCGGCCCCACTTCCTCGAGTCCTGCATGGAGTATTGCCTCTACCCAGTGCTTGGCAGACCCGTCGAGTATAGGCAGCTCTGCGGCAGAACAGTGAATTTCAGCGTCAAGGATTCCGAGTCCAAAAAGTGCGGAGAGAAGGTGCTCGGCCGTGTGCACGCTGGCGGCTCCGTCGCTCAAGGTGGTGCAGCGGTCGGTTTCACTCACCAAATCCGGGTGAAGGGTCATGCTTGGCTGGTCCTTAAGATCCTGACGCACTAGGGTATAGCCCTGGTTTGACAGTCCTGGTTTGACCAATACCTCGCAGGCAATTCCGCTGTGGATGCCGCGACCTTTGATGCTAAATTCTTGTCTGAGTGCGTATTGAATCAACCTTGCTTGGCCTTTTGGGCCACAAATAAACGGCGGAATTCACGGGATTCCATCGCAGGGCTTCCAAGTACCTCAGAGCGAGGACCTAAAGATTTGCCGACGCCGCTTTGCGCTCCAATTCGAGATCCTTGCCCAATGGTAAGGTGGCCTGCAATGCCAACTTGACCGCCCACGACCACGTAGTCTTCAAGTTTGGTTGATCCTGCCACTCCAACCTGCCCGGCCAGGACGCAGTGCTTGCCAATGCGCACATTGTGCCCGATTTGGCAGAGGTTGTCAATTTTGCAGCCGTCGTCAATTAGGGTGATTCCGACCACCGCGCGGTCGACGCAGGTACCAGCACCGAGTTCCACGTTATTGCCAATCCGCACCGAGCCGAGGTGGGGAATTTTGGTCCAATGGGCAAGGTCTTGGTAGGGGGGTACAAATCCAAATCCGTCTGCGCCGAGCACGACGTTGGCGTGAATTAGGCAGTGTTCGCCGACCACAGTACCTGGATAGAGCACCACTCCTGGGTTGAGTACGGTACCAGCACCTACATGAACGTCTTCTGCCATAACCACTCCTGGAGCGATGAGCACGGAGGGATGAACTCCCGAAGGTCGCCCAGTGGCCCATGGAACCTGCTTTTGCCCGCTCGCAAGGACGGCGGCCCATGCGGCGTAGGAATTCGCTACTCTTATGACGCTACCCTTGAATTCTTTGGGAGCTTGGTCTTTGGGGTCGCAGAGCACCACACTGGCCTTGCTCAGGGCCCAGGCGCGTCGGTAGCGGGGGTTGGAGATGAAGCTGATTCCGCCTTCGCTGCCCCCGGTGAGGGTGCAGGCCAAGTGCAGTTCATGGTCTGGCCCTTCGAGTTGGCCGCCAAGCTTTGATGCCCATTCCGAAGCCCGAAGGGGAGGCAAGGGGCTCGCCCTTAGTGGATCCATGGTAGTTCTTTGGGCCAGCATACGAAGGGTCGAGTAGTCACTTGACTATAAACGCTTAAAGGAAGGATTTCTGATACCTCGGTCAAAGGAAGTACGCTCCCATTTTTTTTGAGCAACTTAATTTCTTGTTTGTCAGCAGTATAAGTTTTGTTGGAGGCAATGCCGTCGAGCACAAAATGACGGGAGTCCTCGGCAGAAAGGCCTATTGAGGCAGCCACGGAGGCCTCTAAAGTTGCGCGGTCCTCTCGGGAAAGGGGTCGATCGAGAAACTTAATTCGAAACAGCTTGCGGTCAATGATTCGGCGGCTCATGGCGCTCAGCACGGGGTCGGGGTGCTGCTGCCACTGCTTGATGGCACTGAGAATGTCGCTGTCGTCGAGGCGGGTAAAAAGGTCGAGCAACTCGGGCTCTTGGTTAAAATCTTTTTGGTTGGGGCGGCGGCGCAGCAGGATTTGCAGTTCCGCACCGGCAAACAGGGCCTCCCCGCGGCGGGCCAGCAACGAAGCCCTTCGAAGCACCTCCACGAGCATGCTTTCTGCACTCAGCACGGTTTTGTGCATGTAGACCTGCCAGTACATCAGGCTGCGGCTAATCAAAAACTTTTCAATCGAGGCAATAGCCTTGTGTTCCAAAACCAAATGCCCTTCAGACACGTGAAGCATTTCAAGCAGTCGGTCGCTGTTAATGGCTCCCTCGATGACTCCCGTGTAGAAGGCGTCGCGCTTGAGGTAGTCCATGCGGTCCATGTCGAGCTGCGACGAAATAAGCTCGTGCAAAAAACGTTTAGGATGCCTGCCTTCAAAAATGGCGATGGCCTCGTCGAGGGCTCCGTCAAAATGCACGTTGAGGCGCTCCATAATCATGCGTGAGACCGTCTCGTGGTGTACGTCGTCGAGCAGGGTCTGCTCTAAGGCATGGCTAAAGGGTCCGTGGCCGATATCGTGCAGCAGTATGGCAATTTGCGCGGACTCTTCCTCAGACGCAGTGATTTCGATGCCTTTACGGCGTAGAACCTGGATGGCCTTCAGCATCAAATGCATGGCACCGAGGGCATGGTGAAAGCGGGTATGGTTGGCCCCAGGGTAGACCAAAGAGCTGAGCCCTAGTTGGCTAATTCGGCGCAAACGCTGAAAGTAGGGGTGCTCGACCAAATCAAAAATCCGCTCCGACGGAATTGAAATAAAACCGTAGATCGGATCGTTAAAAAGCTTGAACTTGTTGGTCTCGGAGACGGACGGCATAAAACAATCTTGAATCCCCAAACTTAACCACAAAACCATGCAAAATTCGCGGATATTATGGGTCGATGACGAAGTGGAAGCACTTAGGCCCCACATTCTGTATCTCGAGGGGCGTGGAATCTCGGTACTAACCGCCACCAACGCCACTGACGCATTGGTCCTGATCAAAACCGAATCCCTGGATTGCGTGCTGCTTGACGAGCACATGCCGGGACCAAGCGGACTCGACGTGCTGCCTCAAATCAAGGCCTTAAGGCCTTCCCTCCCGGTGGTTATGGTGACCAAAAGCGAAGAAGACGGGCTTATGAACGATGCGCTGGGCTCGCAGCTTGCCGACTACCTACTCAAGCCGGTTCAGCCTCGGCAAGTGCTTTCTACCCTTACGCGGATTTTGGAACAATCGCAGCTTCAAGGCGCTCGCAGCGCAAGCCGCTACCAACAGGAGTTTCGAGAACTAGGGGAGCGCCTCGCTGCGTCCCAATCCTGGTTGGCTTGGACCGAGGTCTACCGCGAATTGACTCGCTGGGATCGAGAACTGGCCGGCGGGGAGGCTGAATCCATGCGTGCAATGCTCGACCACCAAAGAGAGGAAGCGAACCGCCTGTTCACTCGCTGGTGGGCTGCCGAATACCCTGATATGCTCCACGACGAGCACGCTCCTTGCCTGTTCAGCCACCAGCTCTTGGATGCGAGAATCAAGCCCATGCTCGAGCGCGGGGAGAAGGTCGTCTTGCTAGTTTTTGACAACCTCCGCTTGGATCAATGGCAAGAAATTCAGCCCTTAATGACCAGCCGCTTTAGGGTGGAGTCCGACGAGTTGTATGCGAGCATTTTACCAACAGCCACCCAGTATGCCCGCAATGCCCTTCTGGGTGGAGCCATGCCTTCGGAGCTTGCCAAGCGCCATCCGGACCGCTGGGTGCGCGACGTGCTCGACGCAGAGGGCGGACGCAACAGCAGCGAGGATTTTTACCTAAGTCATTGGGCTGCGAGCAGAGGCTTCTCCACGCCCGGATATGCAAAGCTGACGCACGGGGCAAGCGAGCAAAAATTCGTTTCAAAATGGCGTGAAATGCGTGGCAAAGACCTTGTTGCCGTGGTGGTCAACTTCATTGATCGCATGAGTCATGCCAAAACAGACGAGGCTATCCTTCGCGATTTGGCTCGCGACGACCGGGGCTTTCGCAGCCTAACGGTATCGTGGTGGACGCATTCGCCCCTGAAAGCCTGGGTCGACGACCTTGCTCAAGCCGGATGCACTTTGGTGGTGACTACCGACCACGGAACCATCATGGTGCGCAAGCCAATCACCGTGCGCGGACCCCGTGAGATGACGGCTAACCTGCGCTATAAAGTCGGTCGCGGATTGGAGTTTAAGGATAAAGAGGTCGCCCTACTGGCGGAGCCAGAGCGACTTGGAATTCCGACTACCAACTTGGGCGATAAGGTTTTGTTTGCCGGCAATCAGGACTTCTTGGTCTACCAAAATCACTACCACCACCATGTCGAGAAGTTTGACGGGAGCTACCAGCACGGGGGAATTTCTTTGGAAGAAGTAATGGTTCCCTTTGCAGTACTAAGGCCCCGTGCCTGATCTTTAGGATATGGATGTAGCCCTTCTTCAGCAACCCGAGGATTGGACGCAGTGGGCCCTTGACCGTTCCCAGGCCTTGGCGGGTGTCGTCACCCTAAGCGGCCCAATGGGCTCCGGGAAAACCACGGCGGTAGCTCTTTGGCTCAAGGCCCTGGGGTCAAATGACGCTGCACGAAGCCCCTCCTTTGGCCTGGTCAACGAGTACGAGAGTCCGCTCGGCCCCATTTACCACTTTGACCTCTACCGCCTTGACCGGCCCGAGCAGGTCGCAGCCATAGGTTTTGATGAATACCTCTACAGCGGCCAGCCCTGCTGGATTGAATGGCCCGAGCGAGCAGGTGCACTGATTCCGCACGAAGCCTCAGAGGTCCGCATTGAGGTACTTGAGGATGGTTCTAGAAGGGTTACCTTCGTAGGAGCAACCCGCTAATAGCCCTGTTTATGGAAGCCGCCAACGTGTTTCAAACCCAAGAAGAACGCCTCATGGTCGACGCCAAGGCTCAGGTACTGCGCATCGGCATTCCCTTGGAGTCCACCTGGGCAGAGAATCGGGTTTCGCTAACCCCCGAGGGAGTGCACCTGCTTGTCGCCCAAGGCCACGAAGTCGTTTTGGAGTCCACCGCCGGGTTGGCTGCTCGATACAGCGACCGAGAATACTCTGAGGCAGGAGCGGAGGTTACTACCGACCGCCGTGTTGTTTTTGGATGCCCTGTTTTGGCCAAGGTCGAGGCCCCCTCAGAATTGGAGTGGCCCCTGATGGCGCAGGGTCAGGTTTTATTCTCTACCATTCAGCCTGGCACCCTTTCTAAATCTTTTTTGGATGCGCTTAAGGCCAAGCGCATTACCGCATTCAACTACGGAAGCATTCTCGACGAAGAGGGCAGGGCCCCCTTTGTGCGTTCCATGGCCGAAATTGGCGGAAGCCAGGCGATTACGATCGCGATGGAATACCTGTCCACCTGGTCGGGAGGCAAGGGTTATGCCATGGGGGCAGTAACAGGCGTTCCCCCTACCGAGGTGGTAATTTTGGGAGCCGGTACCGTCGGGACCACTGCAGCACGCCTCGCCATTGCCCTAGGGGCCTCGGTCAAGGTTTTTGATTCTTCGCTCACGCGGCTGCAGCGGCTGCGCGAGCAGGTTGGCGACCTCTACACCTGCACCCTTCAGCCCCAAATTTTGGCCAGGGCCTTGAGCCGCTGCGACGTAGTTATCGGCGCCCTGCGTCCAGTCAACGGGCGAACTCCCGTGGTAGTAACTCAGGAGATGGTTGCCGGCATGAAGCCCCGCAGCGTGGTTGTTGACTTGAGTATCGACCACGGTGGCTGCCTCGAAACCAGCGAGGTCACCTCTTGGGACGCCCCAGTCTACACCAAGTTTGACGTGACGCATTTTGCCGTGCCCAACATTGCCTCTAGGGTAGCGCGCACTGCATCCTTTGCATTGAACAACCTTACTTCTCCCATGCTTCGCGACCTTGCCGATCTGGGTGGAGTTGAGGAGGCCCTTCGGCTAAAGCCTCACTGGCGCAGCGGCGTCTACCTCTACCACGGCCAATTGACCAGCTCTGCTCTTGCGCAGACTCTTGATCAGCCCTTTACAGAGCTCGACCTGCTGCTGTGAAGGTTCTGCAGCGGCTTCTTTGGTACGGAATCGGACTCGGCTTGGGCGTTCTGCTCGTCTATGCCATTTTTGGCGATAGAGAACTGGAATGCAGCTATTTTCCCAACGACCGCGTGCTGACCGAACTTCACCGCAAACCCACTCGAGGTGCGGATTCCGCGGTCTGGAGTCAGGTTGGGTCGGACTCCACCGTGCTCAAGGCCTTTTTGACCCTGGGCGAAGTCGATTTTGAGTCTAGTAAAACGCGAACGCGGCATAAGGCAAGCGTCCCGGCCTATTGGATTGACCTTGAATTCCGCGAGCGTGCTTGGCGAGGGCTCTGGGAGGTGCGCGAAGACAGCGCCTGGCTTGTGGCCCTGCAGGACGAGTTCTAGGCCTTGGCCCTGCTTCGTCGATTGATTTCTTTGCGAAGCATCATCAACTCACGCCCGGTTTGGCCGGCAACCGAGGTATTCTCTTGCGCGCGGCGTAGGAGGTAGGGCATCACGTTGCGTATGGGACCAAAGGGCAGGTACTTTGCTACGCGAAAGCCGTTTTGGCTCAAGCTGAAGCTAATGAAGTCACTCATTCCGTAGAGCTGGGCAAACCAGACCGGAGCATCCGTGGGGTTCCAGCCCTTCTTCACAAGGAGCTCGGCTCCAAGTTGGTTGCTGCCTTCGTTGTGGCTTCCTACCACAAGGGCAACTCGCCCAGGATTCTCAGGACTTTGAAGGGCTTCGAGCATAATGCGAAGGCATGCATCGTATTCTTGATCAGTGGCGGCTTTATCGGGCTGAATAGGGGAGGGGTAGCCCTCTGCCGCGGCGCGATCGCGCTCCTTTTCCATGTAGGCCCCGCGCACGAGCTTCACTCCGTAGTGGTAGCCATTGGCCTCTGCATGCGCCAAATCTTCTTGAAGCTGGGCAACCCTTCCCACGCGGTAGCACTGTATCGTGGTCATTACCACGGGATTGTCGCGGTTGAATTCCTGCATTGCCTCGCGGGCAAAACTGTCGATGGCAGCCTGAATCCAGGTTTCTTCGGCATCGATCATCAATGACCTGCCTGTTTGGGAAGCAAAATGAGCCATACGACGTATTCTGGCGCGGACCTTCTCCAAGGACTCTTGGTCCTCTGGGCCAAGCTCGCTCCCGGCTGATATTTTCTGCAGCAGGTCATGGGGTGCAATACCAGTCATTTTAAACACGGCCAGGCTGAGCCCCGGCTCTTGGGTGGCCAGAGCAATAGTTTGCAGCGCATTGTCCACGGTTTGATCAAAGGCAGAATCCGTGGATTGCCCCTCGATGGAATAGTCCAGGATGCTGCCCACCTTGCTCTGCCAGAGGCGCTGAATAGCAGGTCGAGTCTCTGCCACCGTCTCTCCTCCGCAAAATTGGCGAAATACGGTCGCGCGAATCAGGCCTTTTACCGGAAGCCTCCACTTGAGGGACCAAAGGCTCAGGGCTGCGCCCATCGAAACAAGGAGTGGAGACGAAAGCAAGCCAAAGAGCGCGCTGGCTCGGCGCAGGTCGGCTTTGCTGGCGTGCTGGTATGCGATAGCGGTATTCGAAAAATCGAGCTTCAATGGGTTTGGGATTCGTGGTTGGTGCAAATATAATGGGGGATATGCTCGACCTTTGCGGCATGGAGCTTCATCTGCACCGTAGCATAGGCGATCGCGCATGGAACGATCTGAGCGACTGGCTATTGCGAGAGGCTAAGCGCTTTACTTCGGTGCATATTTTGGTAGACAGCAGTACCCACGAACTGGTGCTTCCGCGCTTTTTAGCCGAGGTCGAGGGCCTGGCCGACTGCCACATTCTCGAAATCGAGCCCGGCGAGGCATCCAAAGAGTTGATTCTAGTGGAGCAGCTGGCCCTGGGCTTGCGCGATGAGGGCGCCGACCGAGGCGCTCTTTTGATTATCCTTGGCGGTGGGGTCGTCTGCGACCTCGGGGGCCTCTTGGCCACCCTCTACATGCGCGGAATTGAGCTCGTGCTCGTTCCAACGACGCTGCTCGCCATGGTCGACGCGGCCTGGGGCGGCAAGAACGGTGTCGACGCGGAGGGAAGTAAAAATTTGCTCGGTACATGGAGGCCAGAGGCCGCGGTTTTTGCCGACGTTCGTGCCCTCGAAACCCTGCCCGATCGGGAATGGCGCCAGGGTTGGGCAGAGTTAATCAAGCAAGCCTGGATCGCGGGCGGTCCGCTTTGGGATGAGGTACAAAAGGGCCACTGGTCGCAGTCCGCCTTTTGGCTGCGCGAAGCAGCGGAAGTCAAACTCTCGGTAGTGGAAGCGGATCCCTACGAGCGCGGAACCAGGCGTGCCCTGCTCAATATGGGTCATACTTTGGGACACGCCGCCGAGTCTATGGTGCTGTCTCAAGGATTGGACTTGGGTCATGGAGACTGCGTTGCCTTTGGCTTGGTGCTGGAGTCCCTTATTTTAGATTCTTGGAGTGTCCCCGACGCCCCCTCTCGGGCTGCCCTGCGCGCCCGCATTGAGGCCGATTTTGACTTTGATTCGATTCGGACTTTTAGTCCAACGGAACTCTGGGCTGCCATGCAGTCCGACAAAAAGAAGCATGCCGGAACGCTGCGCTTGGTTTGGTGCCCCGGCCCCGGAACCCAGGAGCAGTCCTGGAATCTTGGCGAAGAGGACGTTCTCAAGGTCTGGAACCACTATGCCTGGGCCTAAACTGCCCTACGCTAAGAGTATTGCCAACCGCATCATGGTGCTGCGGTCGCTGCGGGGAATGGCATTGCCCGAACCCGATGCGCATTGGAGTGACGACATGCATGCCATGCGGCGGGTTTTGGATGCACCTCTAGGCAAGGACGGTTGGAGGCTTGCCCATGCGGGCTCGTCGGGAATGGCCTACCGTTTTGGAATGGCCTTTTGGGCAGCCTATCCAGGATCTAAAGTAGTGCTCTGCGCCGACGACCGATTGCGCGAGCGACCCATCCAAGCCCTGGTTGACGCCCTTCGCAGCCAGGGTGCCCTGATCGAGCCCGATGAGTTGGGTTGGCGCATTCAGGGGCTTCGCTTGCCGGGCGGAATCCTCGAGGTCGATTCCCGCCTTAGCTCCCAGTTTGCCTCCGCCCTGACTCTGGTGGCGGAGACGGCCGATGTTCCTTTAGAAATCAAATGGTCCTCAGGAATAACCAGCGCTCCTTACTTGGCGATGACCCAAAGGCTGACTCAGGGACAGAACTTGGACTGGCCTCCCGAACGGGATTGGTCGGCGGCCTTTGTCTTTTTGGCTGCCGTTGGACTGCGGGGTATGGGTATCGAGCTCATGGGCTTGAGCCTCGACAGCCTTCAGGGAGATGCCGCTTCGATGGAGTGGGGCCCTGACCTTCAGTTCCGCGTTTCAGGGATTGACGGCGGGCTTCGAGTGGAGCCGGCCCAGACGTCTATTGCCTTTGTTGCGGCGGACTCTGCGCCTCCTTTGCCTGCCTGGGTTGTTGATTTTAAAGGCCTCCCCGATTTGGCGATGCCCGCCATTGTTGCGGCAGCCTTGCAGGGCAGGTCGGGCATGGCCTCGGGTCTTTTAACACTGAATTTGAAGGAGTCTCCGCGCCTGGATGCGACGGTCCACATGCTGCGAGCGCTTGGATGCATTGCCGAGCAGGGACCCGATTGGCTCCGATGGACTGCACCCGATGGGGCGAGCAGCCAGGCGGGTCGGGTGAGTGGTTTGGGCCGCGAAGCGGGCGAGGGTTTGGGCCGCGAAGCCAATGGAAGCGGGGTTCAGCGCCTGGAACTCGACTGCCTTGACGACCACAGAATGGCCTTTTGTGCCGGGCTGATTGCGCTTCGACGGCCGGTTCGTCTGCGGCAGTATGCCGCGGTTTCTAAATCGTTCCCGGATTTTTGGAAGGAGTTCTCGGTCTTTGGACCAGACATTGAGTTGGTATAAGTACTTTCAGCGTTTGGAATTCGTTGGGGCTGTGGATTCATTGGGGCCTGGTTTCGGTTTTAGATTTTTGCCTTAGATCAGGAACTTGGGTTTTCTGCCTTGAGCTTGATTACCCTACATGTATTTTTTGCTTAACGGTTTCAGGGTGGTCTAGAAATGCCGCCCATCAGGTCGAGCTGCATCCGTAGGCTCGCGCTCCAGCCGCTTGGGGATTGGCGGATGCGGGCAGAAATTCTGTGCAGTCCATTGGTCCATTGCCAGGCGGCTTCTTGCGTAATGCCGGGCCTCCAAAGGGTCATTGGTCCTGTGGCGCGGGCTAGGATCTCGGTCGTTGCCGTAATTCCGGCGAGTCCGAATTCAAGGCTGTGGGTTCTTAGGGGCCATCGAAATTGGACGGAGGCACCCTGTGCATTCCCAAGGTAGATTATGCCTCTAAGGCTTGGGTTGCTGCTTAGGTTCTGCGAGATTTTTTTGGGGTTATTATTGGCTGAATTGTGAGTTAGGAGTTCATGGCGGATTCCAATTTGAAGTTGGCCGGGGTACCAACTGATTGAGCGTGTTCGGTCGGCCCACGAGGCTGAACGGTTTTGGTTGGTTGCGTTTATGGTTAGGCGGCCGGCCCACAGCGGCAAGGCCGCTGTGGCGCGGTTCCCGCGCAGCGGGCGCCACGGGGTGGCGACCGCCGCCGGCCTCTCCACAAACTCAGTCCCACAATTTCCGCTTAAATCCCGTTGAACCGACAAAAGCAAACCGCCGGGTCCGTACCAAACTGCGGCAAGCTCCAACCAGCCCCGAGAACCCCAGGCCATCGAAGCGGCCCAACCTGCCCTTCTAAGTCCGACATCGACCATGACCATTCCCGAGGAATCTCGGCCAAGGAGGATCCGGTCAAAACTCTTCCGAGTCCAGTCCGGCCAGAGAACATTGAATCGCGGTTGCAAGGCAAGGGCTACCAACCGGTGGCTAACCCAAAAGCGCAAGGGAAAATCGCTTGGGCTTCGAATTTGGAAGGGATTTAAATGCCACGATGCTGCGCTAGACTGCAGTGTCACGCTACCTCCGTCCGCTAGTCTTTTTTGCAGGCTTTGGATGCCTTCGCAGCCGGAGCAACTCCAACCTACCGATATTTTTGGATCAAGAGTGCTCAGGTCCCATGGGGATTCATTGGCAAATGTTTTAGTTCTGGGTTGATGGTAGAGTCGCTGAAGCAGTTCGCGTTGGTCCGTGCTTAGGGTAAGTGCTCTCCATTCGCTACTGTCTCGCGGCCACCCGAATTGGGACTGGTAGATTTCAAGGGCGAATTGCTGCTCGGGGGAAAGAATCACGAGCGCCGCCGCTTCGCGCGGCGCCCCACCCACCCACCACTGAAGCCAAACTTCAGCCGCCGAATCGAGCTGCGCATCGTTCCATTCCGGCCAATTTGCCATGGTTAGGATGCGCATTAATTCCAGCTCTTCTTGCTTAACTCTCATAGGAACTCCCAGCCTCTGACCATCGCCGGGCGTCGGGTTCTGAACACTCTTCGCGCCATCGCCCGGCCTCGCGCCTGGCCTCGCTCCCCCAACCAATCTCGAACCCTTGCCGGGTCTCGCGCCCGGCTTCCCGCCATCGCCCGGCCTCACGCTCGGCCACGCACTTGCATCCGGCCTAGCACCCCGCCTCGCATCCGGCCTCGTAGCCCCACTCAACCCGAAACCCGGCCCCTCGCCCGACCTCGCGGTCTTGTCCTGACCCATCGTTTGGCCATTTAGGCTTTGGGCACAGAGTACGGCACAGAAGGCGAGGACCCAGTGAGTGAATGCTAAGGGTTTCATTCAAAAGGGACAGTAGGCAATGGACGAATGCTGCGTACTACCTCCCCCGACGATGATGCGCAGGGGGCCGCGCTGAAATACGGCCCTCCAACGGCCTGCGCTGCTTGCGTAGAGGGCTAGGTTTGGTCGCTCTAGGCCAATAATCCACTCGGTATGCTTGGACGCCAGGCTTTGCTGCATCTGGGCGGCAAGGGTCCAGCCGGAGGTTTGGAGCTGCCGCCATGAGAGGGCAGTCCGTCCCGACAAGGCTTCGGTGGCAAGAGTCCAGGTGCCCCAGGTGGCCCGCCCCAGGACCTCAATTTGGTTGTGGTTCCAGCCCAGGCCGGCCGAGAGGCGCAGGGAGTTTGCACCCGGGTCTTTTGTTTTTTTACCTATAATTGGGCCCGCATTCACCGTGGCTAGGGACCAGGCCTGCAGCCCTATAATGCTGGCCGACGCGCCAAGTTCAAGTTTGGGGCTATGGGCCATGACGACTGCCCTAGTCAATCCTGGCCTTGGCCCGGATTGCTCGATCCAAGCCGACATTCGCTCGGACCGAAGGGCCTCAAGCCAAGGATCCACCGGCATTTGACCCAGGGCGGATAGGGGGAGCAGCAGCAGGCTGCAGGCAGGCAGATTCATGCGTCAAAGAAGGGTTTTTATGCCCGGGCAGATCCGACCCTAAATGGAAGTTCTGGGCTGCAGCATACCTTCGCCGCGTGCGGCGTCTGACCCTTCTGCTATCGACCATGGTAACCCTGGGCTTAAATGCCCAGAGTTTGACTTTTGCCCTAGACGTTCGCAGCACCGACGCCCAACTGCGCGGTCGAGAAGTCCTCGACCTTGCCCTAGGGCCTGACGGACTTTGGTGGATGGCAACCCAAGACGAGGGCGTCCTCCGCTACGACGGAGTTTCCGTGGTGCAAATTCAGTGGACGGGCCAGCCGCCCATAGTTCTTGGTGTTGCACCAGTTCAGAAGGGCACCTATGCCGCGACTTCGGGCGGACTGTACTGGATTCCCCTCGAGGGATACGCGGAACTAATAAAAAGCCTGCCGGGACCCATAGTCGACGTCGAGGCTAAGGGCGACAGCTTGTGGGTTTTGGGCCCTGACCGGCTTTGGCTGCGAATAGGCGCCGGGAAATTCATGCCCCAGTCCCTTGATGGCCTGGGCGGAGCCAAGCAGTTTGGCCATCGAGGAGCCTCCTGGTGGGTGGCTTCCGACCGCGGACTTTGGATTCGCGGCGGCTCCGGACTCTGGACCCGAGTGCGCGACCAACCGGTTCGTTCGGCTGCCGTCGATCACTTGGGTGTATGGGCCGAGACCGATCAGGGCCTAGAACGCCTGACCGAAGAGGGTTGGGAAGCGTATCCTGAAGGACCAAGGGACGCACATTGGATGCCTGCAAAAGACCATGGTGCATGGTGGGCAGTAGGCCGCGACGGCCTATACTGGGTCGACGGCAAAGTCCGCCCCATGGTTGCCTTGAGTGGGAATCCCCTCGACGGAGCCCTCGCCTTGGCCAGCGACGGGAATGGAGGGCTTCTTTTGGCCCTGCGAGAAGGCATAATCCGTATTCCGCGACCGGAGCAGTGGTATGATCTGCGCAGTACGTCCTACAGCACGGGCCGAATTAAGTCGGTGGCTCGCCGAGGGCCTGACCAATTTGCCGTTCTCGGCAGCAAAGGCCTCCAGCTTCTCAGTGCCGAGGGGCAGGTCATCATCCCCTTGCCCCAATCGGGCGTTCCCAGTGGATTAGTGGAGCTTCCCAAGGGTCGATGGCTGCTTTATGGCGAGTTCGGAGCCCTCGAATGGGTATCCGGCGCCTGGAAGTCGCGGTTAAGCGAATGGGTACTTGAGGCTGGAACCGCAGGGGATTCCGTCGTGGTGCAAACCACTGCAGGGTATCAGAAGTGGTCTGAGGGTCGCTTTCAGCCCTGCGCGGCTCCGGCCAAGGTTCCTTCGGCCCTGCGCAGCTGGCCTGAGCTCGGATACTACTGGCATTGGGGCGATCTCGGGCTCTACGTCAATTCGCCGCAGCGCGGAATCAGTCCCTTCGGAAGCCCTCGCTGGGTTTTGCGCAGCTGGCAGATTCAAGAGGGCCAGGGTGCTGCCAATTTTGTGCTGCGTTTGGCGCGGTTGGGCGATCCCCAGGCCGACGCCCGCACTCTTCGCTACCGGCGTGACGGCGCAGACTGGGTAGACCTCGGCGCAGGCCGCACCCTAGTTTTGGCCGGCCTCTCCCCGGGAAGGCACCTCCTGGAGCTCGATTCTGATCCGATTCAGCGGTTTAGCCTTTGGCTTCCGAGGCCCTGGTGGGCACAGCCCCGATTCTGGGTTCCGCTTGCACTGATCTTGCTCTCTGCCGCGGGAAGTCTGCTTTGGCTTGCCCTGCGCCGCCGACGGGAATCCAAGAGGTGGGCTTCTGAAAAGGCCGAACTCGAGCGCATGGCTCTTAGGCTGCAAATGAATCCGCACTTCACCTTCAACGCCTTGGAATCCATTTCTTCGTTTGTTATGGAGCAAAAGCCCCGTGAGGCCGTGCAGTACCTGAACCGCTTTGCCAAACTAATGCGCTACACCCTAGAGAAGGCCGACCAGGAGCGGGTGGAGCTGCGCGACGAGCTTGACGCGCTGTCGCACTACATTGCCCTGGAGCAAATGCGCTTTGATCAGAGTTTTGATCACGTTCTCGAGGTTGATGAGGCTCTGGATCCTGCCGACTTGGCGATTCCGCCCATGCTTTTGCAGCCCCTAGTCGAGAATGCCATTCTGCACGGACTCCGCCCCCTGCAAGGCCGGCGCGGACGCCTTACCCTGCGCCTACTTCAGGCGGTCGAACCCGGCAGGATCCGCATCGAAATCGAAGACAACGGAATTGGTCGCGCTGCGGCAGGGGCGCAGCAAACCGGCGATGAGGGCCAGAAGCGTTCCATGGCCACAAGGATTCTCGAGAGCCGCCTCAAGGCCTTGGCGGAGGCCAGTGGCGAGCCCTACCGCCTTGCAGTCGAAGACCTCAATGAGGGAACGAGGGTCGTCCTCGCGCTCCCGAAGGTCGAAGTATGGGGGGTTTAGGGTAAGTTAGCAGTCTATGAAGGCCCTACTGCTCGACGACGAAGCCCCAAGCCGCAAGGCCCTGCGTGGCAAACTGGATTTATTTTGCCCTCAGGTGCGCGAGGTCTACGAGGCCTCTACGGTCGATGAGGCCTGGGAACTGCTCCTGGGTCGCAAGCCCGACCTGCTCTTTCTCGACGTGCACCTTAGCGGCGAGTTGGGCTTTGACTTGCTCGAGCGCCTTTCGGTCGACGAGCCCGAGTGGACTGGTGCAGTAATCGTGGTTACGGCGCACGAGAGCTATGCCCTGCGCGCGTTTAGGGCAAGTGCAGTCGACTACCTGCTCAAGCCAATCGACCCCGAAGAGCTTGCTCGTGCCGTCAAAAAGGCCACCTCCGCCATACCCTCAGCCCAGCTTGGAGCCTTGGTTGACAACCTGCGCGAACGAAGCGACAAAAAATTAGTGATTTCGAGCACTGAGGGCATGCACATTGTCCGGATTACCGAAATTTTGCGCTGCGAGTCCACCTCGAACTACACCCAATTCTTCATGCGCGGCGGCAAAAAGCTCCTGGCATCGCGCACCCTAAAAGACTTCGAGACCATTCTTGCCCCCTACGATTTTGAGCGGGTTCACAAGTCGCACCTGGTCAACATGGACATTATAAAGCGCTACGTTTCGAGCGACGGAGGCTACCTCATTCTCGAGGACGACTCCAACGTGCCAGTCGCCAACCGCAAAAAAGAAGTGGTGATGGCGAGGCTGAAAGCCTTGTAGCCTTGAGCGTAGAACTAGTAACTAGTTGCTGGTAACCAGTTGCTAGTAACCAGCTACTGGTTCTCTACCGACTTGGCCATGTCTTCTACCGAGAGGCGCATGGTTTCTTTATAATCGGCTATGGCTTGCCTCAGGCTGGGGTCGGTGGCGCCCAAAATTTGTGTAGCAAGGATTCCGGCGTTGGCGCCTCCGTTCAAGGCCACCGTAGCTACGGGAACTCCTTTAGGCATTTGCAAAATACTTAAAACGGAATCCCATCCGTCCATAGAATTGCTGCTTTTGACCGGAACTCCAATCACAGGAAGGGGCGTCGCGCTCGCTATCATGCCTGGGAGGTGTGCCGCTCCGCCGGCTCCCGCGATGATGACTTGGATTCCGCGACCGGCGGCTTGCTGGGCGTACTCCATCATACGCAGGGGACTTCGATGGGCCGAGACCACGGTGATTTCGTAGGCTATGCCAAATTCTTTGAGGCTGTCTGCGGCACCTTGCATGACCGGCAGGTCGCTTTGGCTTCCCATGACTATGCCCACTCGGGCGGATTCTTTGGTCTTCATGATGGAGAGTGGCTAAGGGCGGTTAATGCGTTGCGGGCGGCTGCAGCTCGGCTTCGGGCCTCGTCGAGGCTCTTGCCTACGGCAGTCCAGTGCCCCAGTTTGCGAAAGGGGCGGGTTTCTGATTTTCCGTAGAGGTGCAGCCGGGTTCCGGGTACCGAAAGGGCACGTTCCAAGCCCTCGTAGGCGACCGGGCCATGATGCCCTTCGGCACCGACCACGTTGGCCATTACGGTGGGTTGGCGCAGTGCTGTTGAACCCAAGGGGAGTCCGGTGGCGCAGCGCAGGAGCTGCTCAAACTGCGAGGTTTCGCAGCCTTCAATCGTTAAGTGTCCGGAATTATGGGGGCGCGGAGCCACTTCATTGATGAGCCATTGCCCGTCACGGGTGTAGAACAGCTCAACGGCCAGAAGGCCCAAGATTCCGAGTGCGCTGGCCGCCCGACGGGCAAGTTCTTCGGCTTCGGCCAAGACCTCGGCAGGCAGGGGGGCGGGACATACCACAAACTCGACCTGGTTGGCGCTTGGGTGAAACTCCATGGCCACCGGAGGAAAAGTCGCCATGCTTCCGTCGGGATGGCGGGCGACGATTACCCCGATTTCTTCGGCAATGTCCACCAGGCTCTCGGCAATGCAGGGCTGCTCAGGAAGGTTTTCTAAATCTTCAGGCCGGCGCAGTAGGGAAACGCCAAAGCCGTCGTAGCCTCCTTCGGCAAGCTTCCAGACCAGGGGGAGGGCCCAACGCCCTTCGGCCACTGCAGCTCTAAGGCTTGCGCCACCGCTAAAACGCTCAAAATTGGAGCTTGGAAGGTCATTCTCCAGCCAAAAGGTCTTTTGGGCAGCCTTGTTTTGAATGATTCGCAGGGCCGCAGAAGGAGGAAAGCACCGTACCCCCTCAGCCTCCAGTAACTCCAGGGCGTCGGCATTTACGGTTTCGATTTCAATCACGGCCGATTGGGCGCCGCGGGCAAAGCGAACTACGGTATCAAAATCCCTGAAGTCGCCTTCTTCAAAGCGGCGAAGGCCCAGGCGGCAGGGCGCCTTAGGGTCGGGATCGAGCGCACGCACCGAAACGTCCATTCTCAATGCTTCGGCCAATAGCATTTTGCCCAGTTGTCCGCCACCGAGAAGGGCAATTTCAAAGTTGGGGTTGGCCAGGGGAGAACTCATTCTTGGGAGCGCGTCGCTTCAGCGAGAGCGTGCACGGTAAAGGTACGGCCGGTTTTTTTCTCGGTGCAGGCAAAGCGGCTTCGGCGCTTGGGGCCCTTGCGAAATTCCATTCCGTTTGCAAGGCGGAACCAGCATCCCTCGGGCAGCTGCTCCACGCGGATCGCATCCGAGTCCGCGCGAAGGGCGCGAAGCAGGTCTGGCGCAGCTCCGCAGGAAGCCTTGGGCTTGTGGAGCTGGTTCTTGAGGGCACGAACTACGGCCGGACTAAAGACTCCGGAAACATCCAGAAACGGGCCGAGCAGGTCGCGGTACCGGCCCTGCCATTCGCTGCCGTGGGGCATGCAGCCGATTCCGTCCCAAGAGCGCACCTGGGCATGGGCAAGTTCGTGCAGCAGGGTAATTAGCATGGCCTCGGGCTGCAGGTCGCGGTTTAAGAAAATTTTGGCCCCCAGGTCGGGCCTCCACCGGTAGGAACCCCATTTGCTAGCGCGCGGCGGCGTCAGGGCTACCTCTCCTTTGAAGGCGCGCACAATGCGCGAAGCCTCGGCCTCCGCCGCTTCAGGAATCCGTCCGGCGAGCCGCCGCCAGTTGAGGTCTAGGCTGTCCACAAGGGTAAAATTAAGAAAACCCTGGCTGCTTGCACTAGGTCCTTAGGCGGGCGCAGCCCAACCTAGTTTTTAAAGCTTGGGCAGTCGCAGTCGCGCCCGGCTCCACAGGAAACCATGGTGGTAGCGCAGCATAGCGCAAACAGTACAATCCAAAATCGTCGCTTCATGCCCCGAAGGTAGCTTACCTTTGAATTCAATGCTCAACGGATTTTTTCTCGGACTCGGGTCTTACTTCCTTTTTCTCGGATCGGTACTTCGCCGTCCCGAATCATGGCGGGAATTCGGCAAATCCTTGATGCGAGAAATCGAGCTCTTGGGCCTTAGCAGCATCCCCTTGGTGATTTTCATTTCCTTATTTATGGGGGCCGTATTGACCATTCAAACAGCCATCAACCTCGACGACCCCTTCATCCCCGACCTCTTTATCGGTGTAGCAGTCCGCGAAGGCATTGTACTGGAATTCTCGCCCACCATCGTATCGCTGATTTTGGCGGGCAAGGTGGGTTCCAACATATCATCCTCTTTGGGGGCCATGAGGGTTACCGAGCAAATGGATGCCCTTCAGGTAATGGGCATTAATCCTGCCGGCTATTTGGTGCTTCCCAAAATTGTTGCCTGCCTGCTGTTTTTCCCTGTTTTGATTGTTTTTAGCATTTTCATGGGCCTTTTGGGTGGCTACCTGGCGGGTGACTGGCTGCGAATGGTCAATCCCGACCATTTCTTAATGGGCTATTTTGATGAGTTCAACCCCTTCTTTGTCGTCTATGCCCTAACGAAGACTGTATTTTTTGCCTTTATCATCAGTTCCATCTCGGCCTGGTACGGATTCCACGTCAAGGGCGGAGCGGTCGAAGTCGGTAAAGCCAGTACCAAAGCAGTGGTTGCCATGTCGTTCACCATCATTTTATTCAACTACATTCTCACTAACGTAATGCTTCAGTAGGCGGTGATCGAAGTCAGGGGAATAAAGAAGTCCTTTGGGGACCAAGAGGTACTCAAGGGTATTGACATGCAACTTCAGCGCGGGCAGTGCAACCTGATTATTGGTTCGAGCGGATCCGGTAAAACGGTCTTGCTCAAATCCATCGTCGGCCTGGTCAAGCCAGATGCCGGTCAGGTGCTTCTCGACGGACGGGATTGGACGGGAATGCCCGAGCGAGAACGCAAGGTCCTTCGCCAAGAAATGGGAATGGTTTTTCAGGCCTCAGCCCTTTTCACTAGCCTCACGGTTGAAGAAAACGTGCGTTTTCCGCTGGATTTCTTCTCGACCATGCCGCTAACTGAAAAAAACGCGCGCATTGCTTTTTGCCTCGACCGAGTCCGAATTCCGCAGTCGGCCCTGCGAAAGAACACGGCAGAGCTGTCGGGAGGAATGCAAAAGCGTGTGGCCATTGCCCGTGCTATTGCCCTGAATCCGAAGTACCTGTTTTGCGACGAGCCCAATTCTGGACTTGATCCCGAAACTTCAGTGGTTATTGACCAACTTATTCAGGAACTCACTCGCGAATTTGGCATGACCACGGTGGTGAATACCCACGACATGAATTCGGTACTCGAAATCGGCGACCACGTGGTGCTCCTGCGCCACGGCTACAAGGTTTGGGAAGGTTCCGGCCCAGAGATTCTCAAGGCGACCGACCAAGAAGTCGTGGACTACGTCTTTGTAAGTGCGCTGTTCAAGCGGGTGCGGTCGGCGCTCAAGTAAGCAGTCGCTAGTTACTTGTTACTAGGTACTTTTCGGCAACCTTCCAAATCTTCGCCAAGGTCTCCGGTTGGTCCCAGTTTTCGGCGATTCCGGGCCACTGCATTACCTCGTGGAATACGAGGTCCATCCTTTGTCCGCATTCTAAGGCCACGGAGTAGGGTATCTGACTAAAGGTGACCTGGGTATAGAGCGGAATCCACCGCTCGGGCTGCTCGCTGTGCAGGACCGATTCAATTTTTTTGCGCAGCAAAAACTCGGGCTGGCCGGTGAGGTCGCGCATTTCGATGAAGTTCAGTAGGGCTAGCTCGGCAATGGCGTCGGCATTGGGCTTGCGCTCGGCCTCAAAGGCAGGAAAAAGGGTCCTTGGTTCCTCACCCAAGGCGTCCATCATGCGGTTCAGCTCAAAGCAGTCCTCGAACCCGGAATTCATTCCCTGTCCATAGAAGGGAACGATGGCGTGCGTCGCGTCTCCAAAGAGAACCACCTTGCCCTTGGACCAGGGCCAGCTGCGCACAATAGAGAGTTTGCTTGAGGGGTAGTGGGCCCACTGGGCTTCGAAGTCGGGAATCATGGCGTAGGCATCGGCAAAATGCTCCGCAAAAAATACCGCTGCAGCAGCTGGATCGGCAAGGGAGGCAAAGCTGACCGGGCCTTCGTTCGGGAAGAACAGGGTCATGGTAAAGCTTCCGTCGGGGTTGGGGAGGCCAATGAGCATGTAGCTCGCTCGGGGCCATATGTGGAGGGCTTCGCGCTCGATCAAGGAGCTGCCATTAGCGCCGGAAGGTATGACCAGTTCCTTGTACCCGTGCTCGATTACTTGTTCTCCCCACTCCATTGCGCCTTCGCGCTGCAGGGCCTGACGGATTCCCGAGTTGGCACCGTCGGTTGAAAAAACGGCATCAAACTGCCCTTCGCCCTTGGAGTCGGGTGTGGTCCATTGGATTCGGCCCTGGTCGGCGTCCACCAGGTCGGTGTTGTGTTCAAAGTGTATGCTAACGTTGGGGTGCTTTTCGGCCTCGGTCATCAGGGCCATGTTGATTCCGCCCCGTGAAACCGACCAAATTGCTTGGCCGTCCTTGCCGTAGGGCTGGGTGCTTAGGCTTCCGTCTTTAGCATGCATGACACGGCGGTACATAGGAATCGCTTCGCGGCGCACGGCTTCTGCCACGCCAACGGCCTCCAAGGCCCGCCATCCGCGGTCGCTTAGGGCAAGATTGATGGATCGCCCGCCCTGGTAGCCTGCGCGGCGGGAGTCGCCCCGGCGTTCAAAGACGTCCACGCGGTAGCCTCGCTGCGCTAAAAAGGTGGTCCAAAGGCTCCCGACAAGTCCGGAGCCTACCACGGCTGCGTGTTTGGTTTGGTTCATCGCGTCGCTGCGTTTTTTAGGGTTGGGCAAGGGTTTCAAAAAGCAGAACCTCGAGGCGGGCTAGGTCTTTGAACGAAGAATAAAGCGGAGCCAGTGCCATGCGCACAGTGCCCGGCTCGCGCCAGTCTGCATACACACCCTTAGCAATCAGAGCGTCAAAGAAGCTTCGGTCTCGGCCTTCAAACTGAACCGAAATTTGGCATCCGCGGTGATGCGGGTCGCGAGGGGTCAAAACCCTAATTTTTTGGCCAGTCTGCTCTGCCACATTATCGAGTAGGCCTAAAAGTACTTCGGTCATCGCCACGGACTTTTCTCGGTATGCCTTAAGGTCGGCTCGGTCGAAGACGTCGAGTGCGGCGCGGTGTGCGGCCATTGCCAGTACCGGAGCATTCGACCACTGCCAGGCTTCTGCGCTGCGCTCTGGAACAAATTCCGAGGGCATGCTAAAACGGGTGGCCTTGTCGTGGCCCCACCATCCTGCCAGTCTAAAGACTTCGGGTCCGTGATGGCGCTCGTGAACATAAATCCCTGCAACTCCGCCCGGACTTGAATTGAGGTACTTGTAGGAACACCATACCGCAAAATCCACACCCCAGTCGTGGAGCTGAAGGGGTACGTTTCCCATGGCATGCGCTAGGTCCCAGCCCACGATCATGCCTTTAGCATGGGCTGCTGCCGTGATTTGTGCCATAGGGTAGGCCCTGCCGGTGAAGTAGTGCACTCCGCCCATCAGTAAGGTGGCTCCGCGATGACCATGCTCCTCTATTGCGGCCAGCACCTCTTCAGGGCTTGGTGCGCCGTCGGGGTCCGTGCCGCTAATTTCTAAAAGCGCAGCGCCTTCGTGCATTTGAACCTGACTGGCCAGTGCATACTGGTCCGAGGGGAAGGCCTTAGCCTCGCAGAACAGCAAGGGGCGGTCGGCCGAAGGACGATAAAACGAGGCCAGAAGGGCGTGCAGGTTGCCCGTGAGCGAGCCCATGGCCACTACTTCGCTAGGTTTTGCGCCGGCCAAGCGAGCCAGGGAATCCGTGAGTCGCTCGTGGTAGGGCATCCAAGGGTTGGGCCCCTTAAAGTGTCCTTCGACGCCGAAGGTTTTCCAGCTTTCTAGTTCGGTCGTTATGGCCGCCGCAGCACCCACCGGTTGAAGGCCTAGAGAGTTCCCAGTAAGGTATATAACTTCTTGTCCGTCAAGGGTTGGCAGGTGGAATTGCGCCCTTAGATGGCCAAGTGGATCAGCAGCGTCTCGGAGGGCCGCTTCGTCAATGCTAATAAATCGGTTCATAATGGCTGAACAAGCATGCGCAAGGTAGGTTATACCACTAGTAATTTTGCTCGATTAAACCCCAAATTCCGCCCGCCATGCAGGGAAGTTTCGAAAGCCGCCATATCGGCCCCCAGTCCAAAGAACAAGGTTCCATGCTTCAAGCCATTGGAGCCGTTGATCTCGACCAACTTATCAACGAGACGGTTCCCTCGGGTATTCGCAATCCGCGACCCCTTGACATTGCTCCGGCCATTAGTGAGAGCGCCTACTTGCGCCACATTTATGCTGTTTCGCAAAAAAATCAGGTTTTCGCGAGCTACATCGGTCAAGGCTACCACCCCAGTGCGCTGCCGGCGGTTATACAGCGCAATATTTTAGAAAATCCAGGATGGTACACGGCCTACACGCCCTACCAGGCCGAAATCGCCCAGGGTCGCTTGGAGGCCATTTTGAACTTCCAGACCTTGGTTATTGACCTGACGGGCATGGAAATTTCTAATGCCTCCCTGCTCGACGAGTCTACGGCCGCTGCAGAGGCCATGACCCTTTTGCTTGCTGCCCGAAGCCGAGAGCAGCAAAAGCGCGACGTGCTGAAGTTCTTTGTCGATCAAGACGTGTACGTGCAAACCAAGGCTTTGCTGCAAACACGTGCCGAGCCGATAGGCGTGGAGCTCGTCTTTGGCGATGCTATGTCCTTTGAGCCGAGCGAGGAATTTTTTGGAGCATTGGTGCAGTACCCCACAGCTAGCGGTTCGGTGCGCGACTACGTGGAGTTCAGTGCAGCATGCGCTCGCCGCGAAGTTCGTTTGGCGGTTGCTGCCGATATTTTGGCCTTGACCCTGCTTCCTTCCCCCGGATCATGGGGTGCCGACGTAGTGTTTGGGTCCACCCAGCGCCTGGGAATTCCCATGGGCTATGGTGGTCCGCACGCTGCATTCTTTGCCAGCAAAGACGCCTACAAGCGCTTTATGCCGGGCCGTATTATTGGTCGGACTATTGACGTTGACGGCAAGCCAGCCCTTCGCATGGCCCTTCAAACCCGCGAGCAGCACATTAAGCGCGATAAGGCAACGTCAAACATTTGCACCGCACAGGTTCTTTTGGCCGTGATGGCAGGAATGTATGGCGTATACCACGGTCCCGAGGGTCTTCAAGACATTGCCCACCGTATTCATTCTAAAGCCAGCGGAATTGCCGATGCCCTCAAGGCCATGGGCCTTACGGTGAAGCACGAGGAATTTTTTGATACCCTGACTATTGAGGCTTCCAACGAGCAGCGTTCCGCGCTCAAAAAAGCGACGGAGGCCCGACAGATCAACCTTGGTTACACCGACCAGGGCGTTCACATCAGCACGCACGAGCTCATGAACCAAGAAGATGCTGTTGCCCTTGTGGAGGCCATTGCCCTGGGATTGAGAGCTTCCGCTCCAGTCTTCCGAGAGGGGGCGAAGCGCTTGAAGCATTTGCGCAGCGAGGCTATTTTGACCCACCCGGTCTTTCACAGCTACCGCAGCGAAACCGAAATGATGCGCTACATCAAAAAACTGGAGCGCCGTGATATTTCATTGAATCACAGCATGATATCCCTTGGGAGCTGCACCATGAAGCTCAATGCTGCTGCCGAGATGCTGCCTTTGAGCTGGCCGGCATTCGCCAACATGCACCCCTTTGTTCCCGTGGAACAAGCAGGGGGCTACCACGAGGTGCTTCGCAGTTTGGAGCGTGATTTGGCCGAGGTAACCGGCTTTGCCGCAACGTCCCTGCAGCCCAATTCGGGCGCCCAGGGTGAGTACGCGGGCCTCTTGGTCATTCGTGCCTACCACCGCAGCCGCGGCGACCACCACCGCGTGACCGCGCTTATTCCATCTTCTGCGCACGGAACCAATCCCGCCTCCGCCGTTATGGCCGGAATGGATGTGGTAGTGGTAGGATGCGACGAGCATGGGAATGTTGATCTTGTCGATCTGCGCAACAAGGCGGAGCAGCATAAAGACACTTTAGCTGCGATGATGGTGACCTATCCTTCGACCCACGGGGTGTTTGAGTCCGGAATCAAGGAGGCGACTTCCATTATTCACCAGTTCGGAGGCCAGGTCTACATGGACGGAGCCAATATGAACGCTCAGGTGGGCCTAACCTCCCCTGGAATGATTGGAGCAGACGTCTGCCACTTAAATCTGCACAAGACCTTTGCCATTCCCCACGGAGGCGGTGGACCCGGCGTGGGCCCCATCTGCGTGGCCAGCCATCTCGCTCCCTTTTTGATGGGCCACCCCATCGTGGAATGCGGCGGAACACATGCTATTGGTCCCGTTTCTGCGGCGCCTTTTGGCAGTGCCCTGGTGACGCTGATTTCCTACGGGTACATTAAAATGCTCGGAGGCGAGGGATTAACCCAAAGCACTCGGGTGGCCATTTTGAACGCGAACTACATGAAGTCACGCCTCGAGACTGCGTACCCCATTTTATACACCGGCGAGAACGGCCGCGCCGCGCACGAAATGATTTTGGATTGCCGTCCGCTCAAGCGCGATACGGGCATCGAGGTAACCGACATCGCCAAGCGATTAATGGATTTTGGATACCACGCGCCGACTGTTTCCTTCCCCGTAGGAGGTACCATGATGGTTGAACCCACGGAGTCCGAGTCGAGAGTAGAGCTTGATCGCTTCTGCGATGCCATGCTGGCCATTCACGCTGAGGCAATGGCGATTGCCGACGGCAGTTCCGACGCTCACAATAATCCGCTTAAGAATGCGCCTCATACCCAGGCCATGCTCGTAGCGGACCATTGGACCCTGCCCTACAGCCGCCAGCAGGCGGGTTTCCCTATGGCGGATTCGCTAGAAAACAAAGTCTGGCCGGCAGTCCGCCGCGTGGATGATGCCTACGGAGACCGCAACCTGATTTGTACCTGCGCTCCTATGGAGGCTTATCAGGACTAGCAAAAAGTAGGCGGCTTAGGTTGTCGACGGGATGGCCTTGTTGACATTCCGTGGTAATTGCCATTTCTTTTGTAAGTTTGGCGGTATTGAATCCTAACAATCAATTTGAATGAAAAAAGCTCTACTATTATCAACTGCCCTTCTTGCATCGGGGGTTGTATTTGCCCAAAAAGTTCAGCGAGCTGCTCCGAACGAGCGCTGTGTTGACGCTTCACCTGCACGCTCTATGAGCCAGGCTGAGGTCGCAAACTACTACCAGGGAGAGACTGTAATTTGGTCCGAAGACTTCGCAAGCGGAATTCCGACTACCTGGATGAACTACGGTACCGCTGTAGGCGTTGCAGATCCCGACGCTAAATGGGAATACCGCGGCACCACGACTACGCCCTCCAATGCAACAGGTTCACGAGGTGCTTACGCTGGCCCAGCGGCTACGGGCCAGTTGCCCATTCAAAGTACTACAGCTGCCAACGGCTTTGTGGTTTTTGACTCGGACTTTTTGGACAACGCAGGCATCGCAGGCAACTTTTGCGGTACCGGTGCAATAGCTTGTGCTCCGCACGTGGCCAATTTGGAGACTGGAGTAATCAACCTCGTGGGTCATCCGACGGTCGATCTAATATTCACTCAGTACTACCGTCGCTTTGCCGGAGCGGGCGGTGTTCAAACGGTTCCCGCTACCTACCTTGATTTCTCTACCGACGGTGGAGTGACATGGACGGGTAATGTGACGCTTAACGCTGGCATTGCAGTTAACTCTGCAACAACGCGCAACTCCGTAATTGCTGTGAGCATTGGTCAGTACGTAGGCAACCAGAGCAACGTCAAGATTCGCTTTCGCTTTGACGGAGACTACTACTTCTGGCAGATGGACGATTTGAAAATAATCTCTACTCCTAAAAACCGCATGACCTTTATCGCAGGTTCAGACGGTTCGCCAGCCCAAGATATTGTATTCGGAGCCAATCAGGAGTCCGCCCGCATGGGTCGCATGACCTTGAAGCAGGTTCGCCCGATTGCCTTTGACGCCAACTGCTTCAACAGCGGTCAGAATGCCCAGACCAACGTCAAGCTGCAAATGAAGATTTTCAATGCGACTACTGGAGCTATGGTTCAGACCATCAACTCACCAATCATCGCCTCTCTTGCTTCTGGAGACACGGCTACTTGGAACCAGTTGAACACCTACACTACCTCTTGGACTCCTTCTGCAGTGGGCAGGTACGACTTCACCTACAATTTGGTTTCTGACTCTGTGAGCATTGCCTCAGATACGCTTGGTTCGGTGTTCGTGACCGACTCCGTAATGTCTCTGGACAACGGCAACTGGGATAATTCAATCGGTGCATCCTCCAACACTACGCAGTGGGGTGATGGATCACAGATGACCAACATGCAGGAATTAGTTAACGACGAGATGCTCTTTGGTGCTCGTGTGTACTTGAGCAGCACCAGCCAGGCCGGCGCCATTTTGGAGCTCGCTGTTTATGACTCCTCTGCATTCGGAGGGAATACCAGCGGATGGGATGCCAACAAGCTTGTGGCCTATGGGCAGCGAGTCCTCACTGCAAGCGATATAACCAATGGTTACGCGGAGTACAATTTTGCAGATACCGTTACCGGTCGTGGAGTGCTGCTCAATTTTAGCAATATTGGCTACTACTTCAACCTGACGATGTACAACAACTCAGGGGCTAATACCCTGTTGATTCGCAACGACCAAACCTTTGGCGCCCGCTCAGGAACTAAGTACATGTATCTAGCGGCACTAAGCAGTTGGTACTCTGGCTACAGCAACTCCAAGACCTTCAACAATCTTTGGATTCACAGCATTAACTGCCCTGCGACGAACGCGGCAAATTGCATGACCACGAGCTTAGGAGAGAATCCTTTGAACGAGGTAGTTCTTGCACCTAACCCAGCGTCTGACTTTGTTAACGTGAACTTCGGTTTGCTTTACGGGGAGCATGCAGTAGAGGTTCTTGACCTCAGCGGCAAGGTGGTTCGTTCCACCAAGGTTATGGCCGATGCGAATGTTCCGATTTTTGTTGGTGACCTTCAGCGCGGACTTTACCTGGTGCGCATTGCCAAGGGCGGCGACGTCAAGACCTTCAAGGTTTCTGTGCTCTAAGCCAATAAAAGCATAAAGCTTCAAGGCGGCCCGGGGAAACCCGGGCCGCTTTTTTTTGTTCAATTTTTTTTGCCTAGGCCTTAGGCCTTGGATCCTTGAAGAAGGGTCTTGGTCAGGAAGTCTTTGTCAAGAGACCAGCCGCGCGCCGGGCTGTACTCGCGTCCGTAGAAAATTATTTGAAGGTGGAGCTTGTTCCACTTTGCTTGCGGAAAAAGTTTTTTGGCGTCCCGCTCGGTTTGTTCCACGCTTTTGCCTGAAGTAAGCTTCCATCGGGTCATCAGGCGGTGAATGTGGGTATCGACCGGGAAGGCCGGCACTCCAAAGGCCTGACTCATTACCACCGACGCGGTTTTATGCCCCACGCTCGGCATGGCTTCAAGCGCTTCAAACGACTGCGGAACCTGACCTCCGTGCAGTCCTACGATCATCTCCGATAGTCCTTTAAGTCCTTTGGACTTCATCGGAACGAGTCCGCAAGGCCGAATGATTTCGGCAATTTCTTCGATGCTCAGTGCGGCCATGGCTTCAGGAGTATCCGCCTTGGCAAAGAGGGTAGGGGTGATGGTGTTGACGCGGGCGTCCGTGCACTGCGCAGACAGTACTACGGCGCATAGCAGGGTGAAGGGACTGTAGTGGTCTAGCGGGATGGGAACCTCTGGGTATAGGTTCTCGAGGTGCTCGATGAGGTAGGCCGCTTTTTGCTTCTTGGTCACGGAACAAAGGTCGAAACCCCAGCGTTATCTTTAACATACTTAATTAGCAAACTGATGACGCACCTCAATCCTGGCGACCTCGCCCCCCAATTTGAAGCCCAAGACCAGCACGGAACCTCCGTGTCACTCGCACAATTCGCAGGAAAAAAAGTAGTTCTCTACTTCTATCCCAAAGACGATACCCCGGGCTGTACGGCAGAGGCCTGCTCCTTCCGCGACGGCCAATCCGAACTACAGAAGGCGGGCTACGTGGTGCTCGGTGTTTCGCCCGACAGCGTGAAGTCGCACGGCAAGTTCGCCGACAAGTTTTCGTTGAATTTCTCGCTGCTCGCCGACACCGAGAAGACCATCTGCCAGGCCTATGGAGTCTGGGGCCCCAAAAAGTTTATGGGTAGGGCGTACGATGGGGTGAGCCGGGAGACCTTTGTGATCAGCGAAGACGGTCACGTGGAGCGGGTTATCGCCAAGGTAGATACCAAGGAAGCCAGCAAGCAGATTCTCGCCGGCGCCTAAAAAGTCCGCAATAGTTTTCAACGTCCGTTGCGGCAGCCGCGGTAAGCGCTTACTTTCGTTTGGCGGACGACTGATGCTGTTGAATCGCCCTAATTTTGGCCTAAACCATTAATAATAAAAGCACAATGAGTCAAGAACGTGAAGCCAAATTGAAGGCACTTCGCCTCACCATGGAGAAATTAGACAAGACCTACGGCAAGGGTGCCGTTATGCTCATGGGCGATAAGGCCGTTGAGGAGGTAGAGATTATACCCTCAGGCTCTCTTGGCCTTGACATTGCCCTTGGCATTGGAGGCTATCCGCGCGGTCGAGTGATCGAAATCTACGGCCCTGAATCCTCGGGCAAGACGACCCTCACGCTTCACGCTATTGCAGAAGTGCAGCGCAGAGGTGGCATTGCAGCCTTCATTGATGCCGAGCACGCATTTGATCGGTTTTATGCCGAGAAGCTCGGGGTAAAGACCGAAGATTTGATTATTTCTCAGCCCGACAACGGAGAGCAGGCCCTCGAAATCACCGATAACTTGATTCGTTCGGGCGCGATTGATTTAATTATTGTGGATTCTGTGGCCGCCTTGACTCCGCGCGCAGAAATTGAGGGCGAGATGGGCGAGTCTAAGGTGGGTCTTCACGCGCGCCTCATGTCGCAGGCCCTTCGCAAGCTTACTGCAACGATTTCTAAGACCAACGTTACCTGCATGTTCATCAACCAGCTTCGCGAGAAAATTGGGGTCATGTTTGGCAGTCCCGAGACCACCACAGGCGGTAACGCTCTTAAGTTTTATGCCTCAGTGCGCCTAGACATTCGACGCTCTACCCAAATTAAGGACGGCGACGTGGCCATTGGCAACCGGGTGAAGGTCAAGGTGGTCAAGAATAAGGTTGCGCCTCCCTTCCGTACGGCGGAATTTGATATTCTCTACGGAGAGGGAATTAGCAAGGTGGGTGAGATTGTGGACTTGGGCGTTTCGACCAACGTAATTGCCAAGAGCGGCAGTTGGTTTAGCTACGGCGATACCAAGCTCGGGCAAGGACGCGACGGAGTTAAAGCCATTCTAAAGGATAACCCTGAACTTTGTGAAGAGATTGAAAACGCTATTGTTGCGAAGCTTCCTATCCTTTAGTAGTCTAGCGCTTTTGCTTGTTTGCTCCTGCAGCAGTCCGACAAGCGAAGATTTGACAGGCCTCGATAAGGAAACCCGGAGCCTTGATTCCCTGACGGCGCTCCTGCGCGAGGATCCTGAGAACGTCAAGACCCTCGTTGCGCGGGCCGACTACTACATGTCGGTTAAGAACTTTCCCTATGCCAAGATGGATGCACAGTCAGCCTTCACCATTGACAGCAGCGACCACGATGCCTTGAGGGTCTTGGGTGATGCGCATTACGTCAGCAACGAGACGCGCATATCCCGCGATGCTTGGACGCGATGCGCCAAACTCTACCCTGAGGAGGTCGAGTGCCGTCTTAAGCTGGCAGAGCTTTACCAGGTGGTCATGGAATACTCCAAGAGCATCGAGCTTGCCGACGAGGTCATTGCTCTTGACCCCAATAATCCTACGTCTTACTACCTCAAGGGTATTAGCATACGGGACGATAAATTGGATACCAATATGGCCCTTTCCTACATTCAGAAGGCTATTGACTTGGATCCGAAGTACGAAGAGGCTCTGGATATGGCTGGTGTGATGCACTCTGCGATGGGAAGTTCTTTGGCGATTAGCTACTTTCAGCGGCTTGCGGAACTTCGCCCCAACGACTTCAATGTGTACTACAAAGTGGGAATGTTCCATTTGAATACCCGCAACTGGAATTCCGCCATTGAGGCCTTTACTCAGGCAACGCAGTTGAATCCCAAGGATGCGGAGAGTTTCTACAACTTGGGCTTTATTCATTTGGAGCTTCAGATGTACCGTGAGGCTCGGCAGTTTTTTACCCAAAGTATTGAGGCGCGTGCCGTGAACTACCGAGCGCACTATGCCCGTGCTTTTGTAGTGGAGCGCTTGGGCGACATTCAAGCCGCGGAGGCGGACTACCTGAAGGCCTTGGAGTACAATCCTTCTCATGCTCCCTCAAAGGAGGGTCTGGGTCGCGTGCGTTCCGCGCTGGCATCCTTTAAAAATTGAATATGAAGCAACCACTGGCTGCAAAGCGTGAGCAGCGTTTGGAGCTGCATGGTGACCTGCGTATTGACGAATACTACTGGCTCAAGGACCGAGAAAACCCTGAGGTTTTGGAGTACTTGGCGGCAGAAAATTCCTATCGAGAGCATGAAATGGCGCCCTTGAAGGGCCTGACCGAGGAGCTGTTTGCCGAAATGACGGGCCGACTAGACCCCAATGAGTCGTCGTTGCCCATTGAAATGGACGGGTATTGGTACCAATCTAGGTACTGCGAAGGCAAGGAGTACCCCATTCACGTCAGGTTTCAGGGCGCCGAGGACGGTCCCGAGGAGCTCCTTCTCGACGTCAATGTTCTTGCCGAAGGCAGGTCCTATTGCCAGGTCGCCTCCATGGTGATGACCCGCGACCACCGCCGCATGGCCTATGCCGTGGACTTTGTCAGCCGCCGCCAGTTCACCCTGCACTTTCGTGATGTAGCTACCGGCCTTGATCATGCGATGGAAATTCACGATACTTCAGGTGCTTTTGCTTGGGCCGACGACGGAGAGACCTTCTTTTATGCCACCAAGGATGCCAAGACCCTGAGGGTCGATAAGATCTGGAGGCAGACGCTCGGGTCGACGGAACCGCCGGTTCTGGTGTTCCACGAAGCCGACGAGGCCTTCAGCTGCACGGTCTACCGCGGGAAGTCCAAGAACTTCCTCATGATATCGACCTCCGCAACCAATTCTGACGAGGTTTGGTACCTCAAGGCGTCGGAGCCTCTGGGAGCATTTACCTGTCTGCGCCCACGTCAAAACGGCCTGGAGTATTCTGCGATCCACCACCAGGAATCGTGGTGGATTCGAAGCAATCTGGATGGTCGTCGGAACTTTGCCCTTTTTAGTGCGCCCCTGCTGAATCCCTCTGCTTGGACGGAGGTCATTGCCCACCGCGAGCAGGTACTGCTCGAAGGAATTGACCTTTTTGACGATTTTTTGGTTCGAGAAGAACGAGAACTGGGATTGCTGCGAATCGTGATTAGACCCTGGGACGAAGCCTTGCACGGCCCGGAGTACCAAATTTCTATGCCCGAGGAGACCTATACCCTGTTCACGTCTTCTAATCCATCTACCGCAACTAGAACGTTGCGCTATGCCTACACCTCGCTGTCGACGCCCATGACGACCTACGATTTTGACATGGTAACTCGCGAGCAAAAGGTTAAAAAGGTTCAGAAAGTGGTCGGGGGCTACGACCCTGATCGCTATGTGACGCGCAGATTATGGGCAAGGGCTCCGGACGGAACCGAGATTCCCATGAGCTGGGTGGGTCCTGCAGACCGAAAGGGTCCCATAACGACTTTGCTTTATGGCTACGGTTCCTATGGCATGACGGTGGACCCATCGTTTAGCGTGGCCCGATTGAGTCTGGTCGAGCGCGGCATGGCCTATGCCATTGCCCACGTCCGCGGAGGAGAGTACCTCGGCAGGATGTGGTACGAGCAGGGTAGAATGGCCGACAAGCAAAATACGTTTAGCGACTTTATCGCCTGCGGCGACTTTTTGAAGTCGGAGGCTTGGTCCTCGGACCTTTTTGCCATGGGCGGAAGTGCGGGGGGACTCCTAATGGCTGCTGTGGTAAACCAGCGCCCGGACCTTTGGTCGGGGGTAGTTGCCGCCGTTCCCTTTGTGGATGTGGTCACTACTATGCTCGACGACAGCATTCCGCTGACCACCGGCGAGTACGACGAGTGGGGGAATCCCAACGAAGCCGAGGCCTACTTCTGCATGAAGGCCTACTCTCCCTACGACAACGTGCGTGCTCAGGACTACCCGCCGATGCTGGTAACCACTGGGCTTCACGACAGCCAGGTGCAGTATTTTGAGCCTGCAAAGTGGGTAGCTCGTTTGCGCGATCGCCGCACTAATTCAGCCCCACTGTACATGTACTGTAACATGGACACTGGCCATGGCGGAGCCAGCGGGCGCTACGAATCCTACCGCGAGACGGCTATGGAATATGCCTTTTTGCTCGGACTCAAGGCCTAGGCCTTAAAAAGTTCCTTCTCCACGAGGTCGCCCAGGCGAGCCAAGGCACCCTGCTGGCCTTGAGCCCAGGAGGAGTCTCGGCCGATGGCCTCAGAGCCGTCTAGCCAGTTAAGGGCCTCTTCAAAATTGGAAAACTTTTGCGCCAGTCCCTTTTCGATGGCTTCGTCGGCCTCCCAGTGGCGGCCCGTGCCTGGACCGAATGCGACCGGAAGGCCCCAGGACAGGGGTTCTATAATGCTGTGAAGTCCTTGACCAAAGGCGCCGCCGACGTAGGCCGCTTGGGCTCCGCCATAAAGGCCAAAGAGCAGCCCGATTTGGTCCACCACGAGTATTCGGTGGTTTTGGATGTGCTCGAGGCTGTAGTTCTGCCATTGGCTGCTGCGCAGCGCTTGCAGGGGTAGGCGCCGCATGACTTCCTCGGCCCGCTCGGGATCGTGGGGGGCAAAAACAAAGCGCCAATGGCTGCGTCGCATCAAAAGGGGGAGCAAAAGGTCTTCGTCTTGGGCCCAGGTTGAGCCGCAAACCAGAACAGGCTGTTGGTCTGCAAAGGCATCCCAGTGGGGCAGGGGGCCTTCTCCCCGTGCAATGCGCGATGCGGCCGAGTCAAAGCGCCCGTCGCCCAATAGCAGAGCAGGCAGACCAGCCGCCAAAGCCAATTTCATGCCCGAGGCCTCTTGCAGGCCCACAAAGGCTGCTTTGCGCAGAATCGCTTTATCGAGTAATCCCAGCGGAGTCCACCAGCGGTGGCCGGGCGGAACATGGGCAAAGGCCAGCCCAAAGGGTACTTTTTGGCGGATTGCCTGCGCCGCGAGGCCAGGCCAGAGGTCCGTTTGAAGAATGAGGAGAGCCTTGGGCTCGCACTCCTTCAAGAACCGCCCTAGGTAGGGATTGAAGTCGAGTGGGGCGAGGCAGGCAAAAATTCCTTCGGGGGCTTGATAGCGGCTCCATCCCTCCATACCACTGGGCGAAAAAAAAGAGACGAGCACGCGGCGACCCTCTGTGCTCCATTGCTGCAGCAAGGGCTCTATCATCCAAAATTCGCCCCAAGAGGCGCAGTGAACCAGCAGGTCAAATGGGCCTTTGGGCGGAAGGTTGAGGCGCCCATGCCACCACCGTTTTGCTTTGCGGTGACCCAGTAAAGCTGCGATGTGGCTTGCCGTACCAAAGGCAATTCCGGCTAGGCTCATTGGTAATAGCGCACCTTGGGTTGGTCCGTTGGGCTTTTTGCGCTGCTGCTCATTTTGCCGCCAAGGGGTAGGTACCAGCTAGCCTCGAGGCCAATAAATCCGTCCCATTGGGCCTTTACCGAGGGCGGATTCCCACCATAGTAGAGGTCGCGCACGTAGTGGGTCTGCACGAGTCCGCCCCGCAGGGCAAGGCTAAAATTGATCGTGCCATAGGGGTCAAAGTAGCTGTAGCGCAGGCCCGACTGAAGCCCGAGTCCGCGCCTTAAACGGTCGAGTCCGTAGACCAAGGGCTTGGAGAGCATGGGTACTCCGCCCGAATTGTTGAACCAAATTTTGTGGCTGATCATGGCCGGAGCCAACTCCCAGGCAAAGGAATGCCCCTTGTTCATCCAAAAACGGTTGCCGTAGCCCAGGGCAAAATTGGTTCCGCGGCCTTCGAGTCGCACCGTGGCCGGGCTGCCGGTGTTGCCGATTATGAATCCGTCTTCATTGAGTAAAAAGTCAAGAATCTGGCTGGTATTGCGCACTCCGCCTCCAAATCGAGCGCCGTATTCGGCAAAGAGGTAGGACCGCTCCAAAATGCTGACGTCAACGCGGACTTTGGCCAGGCCGAAGTTTGCATAGTCAGCCCGCCACGCGCCCAAGGCGGTTTCGACGCTTGGCGCCAGGTGAACCTGAACCCTTGGAACCTCTTGGCCCAGAAGCCTTGCGGCCGGCAGCAGGAGGCTCAGGAACCAAAGAGCAGATAAATTGCGCATGCTGCTAAGGTAGCACAGCCTCTTGGCCTGTGCCAGGCCCCTGGAGTGGGTTACCTTTGCGGACTATGGCCCAGCACCTGCCGTTCAATCCGCCGATACCCATGGTCGACCTTGTCGGTCAGCACGCGCGCATCCAATCCGAATTGGACCAGGCTCTGCTCCGCGCGAGCCACCAGGCAGCCTACATTCAGGGCCCCGACGTGGCGGCATTCGCCGGCGAACTCAGCGCCTACCTCGGCGAGGGCGTGCACACCATTCCTTGCGCCAACGGAACCGACGCCCTGCAAATCGCCCTGATGGCCCTGGGCCTCCAGCCCGGAGACGAAGTCATTACGGCCACCTTTACCTACGTGGCGACGGCGGAAGTCATCGCCCTGCTGGGTCTTACTCCGGTGCTCGTCGACGTAGACCCCGACACCTTTGCACTTAACCTGGACCAGGTTCGCGATGCCCTAACTCCGCGCACCAAGGCTATCGTGCCGGTACACCTCTACGGCCAGGGTGTGGCCATGGAAGACCTTCTGGCCCTTGCCGCCGCCGCCGGTGTTCATGTCGTTGAAGACTGTGCCCAGGCCCTTGGTGCCCGCTACACCCTGAGCGACGGCCGCAGCATGGCCCTTGGCACGCTGGGAACCATCGGCTGCACGAGCTTCTTCCCGTCGAAGAATTTGGGCTGCATGGGCGACGGCGGAGCATTGTTTACCCGCGATGCGGCGCTTGCCGAGAAGATTCGAATGATTGCCAACCACGGTCAAAAGGTCAAGTACCGCCATGATGTGGTGGGATGCAACAGCCGCCTTGATACGCTGCAAGCCGCGATCCTGAGGGTCAAGCTCCGCCAACTTGACGGCTATGCTGCGGCGCGCCAGCGCGCCGCAACCCGCTACGACGCCGGCCTCGCCGGCCTCGCGGGACTCAAAAACCTTCAAACCCCGGTCCGCCGCCCGGAATCCACCCACGTATACCACCAGTACACCCTGAGGGTCGCCGGAGGACGTCGCGACGCCTTAGCCGAGCACCTCAAGGCCGACGGAATTCCGACCATGATCTACTACCCGCTGCCCCTGCACCGCCAGTTGGCCTACCAGAGCAAGCGATACAGCGACCAGAGCTTCCCTGTCGCGGACCAGCTCTGCGCCGAAGTCCTCTCGCTGCCGATGCATACCGAACTGACCGAGCAGACGCAAAAGCTTATAATCCAATCCATCCAAACCTTTTTTGCCCCATGAAAATAACCGTAATCGGAACCGGCTACGTTGGCTTAGTCACCGGCGCCTGCATGAGCGACGTCGGAATGGACGTGGTATGCGTAGACGTCAACAAAACCAAGATCGACAACCTCAACCGGGGGATTCTGCCGATTTATGAGCCAGGCCTTGACGCCATCGTGGCGCGCAACGTCGCTGCGGGTCGCTTGCGTTTCTCAACCGACCTGGCAGCCTCCATCCAGGGCTCCGAGGCCGCCTTCATCGCCGTGGGAACCCCTCCGGGAGAAGACGGCAGCGCTGACCTGCAGTACGTACTGGCGGTAGCCGAAGGCATCGGAAGCAGCATAAACGACTACATCGTAGTCATTACCAAGAGTACCGTGCCGGTGGGAACGGCCGAAAAGGTGCGTGGAGCCCTTAAGGCTGCCCTAGACTCCCGTGGATCGAGCCTGACCTTCGACGTAGCATCGAACCCCGAGTTCCTCAAAGAAGGCGCTGCCATCGACGACTTTATGAAGCCCGACCGCATCGTATGCGGCGTGGAGTCGGAGCGAGCTCAAGAGGTGCTCAGCCGCCTCTACAAGCCCTTTACCCTGAACGGCCACCCGGTGCTGTTTATGGACATTCCTTCGGCAGAAATGACCAAATACGCCGCCAACGCCATGCTGGCCACCAAGATTTCCTTCATGAACGACATCGCCAACCTCTGCGAAATCATGGGCGCCGACGTGAACCAGGTGCGCAGGGGTATCGGCAGCGATCCGCGCATCGGAACCAAATTCATCTATGCCGGCATTGGCTACGGAGGCAGCTGCTTCCCCAAGGACGTCAAGGCGCTTGCCAGCACTGCCCGTGAGCAAGGCTATACCATGCGCATCCTCGAAGCCGTAGAGTCCGTCAACGAATCCCAAAAGAGCGTCATGGTCACCAAGATCAAGGCTCATTTTGGCACAGACCTTCGCGGCAAGCACTTTGCCATGTGGGGACTGAGCTTCAAGCCGCAAACCGACGACATGCGCGAGGCTCCCTCCGTGGTCATTGCCGAAGCCTTGATGGCGCTTGGAGCCACCGTGACTGCCTACGACCCCGTCGCGACCGAAGAGGCCAAGCACCAGCTGCAGGACCGAATTACCTACGCCAGCGACGCCTACCAAGCCCTCACCGGCGCCGATGCCCTCCTGCTTATCACCGAGTGGAGCGAATTCCGCATGCCCAACTGGGACCGGGTCAAGGATGCCCTGCGCGAGCATTCTGTCTTTGACGGACGAAACATTTACAGCGGACCCGAACTCCGCGCAATGGGCTTTACCTACTGCGGAATCGGAGTGCGTTAATTCCGAAACTATGCCACGAATTCTTATTACCGGCGCGGCCGGATTCCTCGGATCGCACCTCTGCGACCGCTTCATTCGCGAAGGCTATGAGGTGGTGGCCATGGACAACCTCATCACCGGCGACCTGCGCAACCTCGAGCACCTTCAAAACCTTACCCAGTTTTCTTTTGTGCACCACGACGTGAGCCGTCGCATCGAGCTAAATGGTCCGCTCGACTATATTTTGCACTTTGCCTCGCCCGCGTCGCCGATTGACTACCTGAAGATTCCAATTCAAACGCTTAAAGTGGGTTCGCTCGGAACCCACAACTGCCTCGGCCTCGCCCTTGCCAAAAATGCCCGCATCCTGGTGGCCTCCACTTCAGAGGTTTACGGCGACCCCTTGGTGCATCCGCAGACCGAAGACTACTGGGGCAATGTGAACCCTATTGGTCCCCGCGGCGTGTACGACGAAGCCAAGCGCTTTCAGGAGGCGATGACGATGGCCTACCATACCTACCATGGCCTTGAAACCCGCATTGTGCGGATTTTTAACACCTACGGGCCACGAATGCGCCTCAACGACGGCCGTGTACTGCCGGCCTTCATCGGCCAAGCCCTGCGCGGCGAGGACCTCACGGTCTTTGGCGACGGCAGCCAAACGCGGAGTTTCTGCTACGTCGACGACCTGGTGGAAGGTATTTACCGCCTGCTGCTGAGCGACTACCCGCATCCAGTGAACGTTGGCAATCCCGACGAAATCACCATTTTGCAGTTTGCCGAAGAGATCATCAAACTCACCGGAACCCAGCAAAAAATTGTATTTAAGCCCTTGCCCAAAGACGACCCCACCCAGCGCCAGCCCGACATTACTAAGGCTCGTGCAATCCTAGGGTGGGAGCCCAAGGTCAGCCGCGCCGAGGGCCTGAAGATTACCTACGACGCCTTTCGCAACCTGCCCGACGACCTACTCTACAAGCAGGAGCACCGCGATTTTAAAGCCTTCAGCAAGTGAAATCCATTCTCGTTACCGGAGGCCTTGGCTACATCGGCTCGCACACGGCCGTGGACCTCATCGCCCGCGGCTACCGAGTAGTTCTGGCCGACAACCTGAACAATACCCGGGCTGAGGTACTCGACGGCATCGAGGCCATTTCAGGCGTCCGTCCCGAGTGGGTCCAGGTAGACCTTGCCGACCAGGCTGCCACCGAGGCTTTTTTGCGGGGTCGCGATTTCGATGGGATCATACATTTTGCTGCCCACAAGGCGGTGGGCGAGAGCGTGGCCGAACCCATTAACTACTACCGCAACAACCTCAACTCGCTGCTCAACCTGCTGGACTACCAGCGCGCCAAGCCTTCGTGCGGACTCATTTTTAGTTCCTCCTGCACCGTCTACGGTCAAGCGGATGCGCTGCCTATTCCCGAATCCGCGCCCATTAAGCCCGCCGAGTCGCCCTATGGCAACACCAAGCAGGTGGGAGAAGAAATTCTGCGCGACGCGGTACGTGCCTTCGGCCTCAAGGTCATAGCCCTGCGCTACTTCAATCCCATCGGGGCCCATGAATCGGCGCGCCTTGGCGAACTTCCGCTTGGCGTGCCCCAGAACCTGGTTCCGTTCATTACCCAAAGCGCAGCGGGTTTGCGCGGACCCCTTCAGGTCTACGGCAAGGACTACCCGACCCGGGACGGAACGGCAATCCGCGACTACATCCACGTCGTCGACCTCGCCGCCGCCCACGTGGTGGCCTTGGAACGCATTTTAAACGCTTCCATGCTTGAAGCGTTTGAAGTATTTAACCTCGGAACCGGCGAAGGCTCCACCGTCCTCGAAGTGATTCAGTCCTTTGAACGCGCCACTGGAGCCTCCCTGCAGTGGAGCTTTGCGCCCCGCCGTGCCGGAGACGTCATCGCTGCCTACGCCGACACCCAGCGCGCCACCGAAGTCCTTGGTTGGACCGCCCAAAAATCCCTCGACGAGGCCATGGCGGATGCCTGGAGGTGGCAGCAGGCCCTCGCGAGTAACTAGCAACTAGCTGCTCGTTTGTACCTTGGAGGTATGCGACACCTTCTCGTTCTTTTGCTCCTCGCGGCCCTGCCGTCCTTGGCGCAGCCGATCTTATTTGAAATTCCGCGCACCCGCCAATTTCGGATGGACGAAATCCAGCCGACCATGGACCTGCGGGCAACGCATCTTGAGGCGCCTGACGAGTTTTCTAAGGCGCATCAGCTCAACGAGCTGAAAGCGGTTCATGCCCTGCGCTTTGGCATCGCAACAGATTCTGACCGAGGAGGAATGCTTCAAAAAACCATGGCCGAGGAGCCCTTGGTGCGCGACCAGCTTAGCATGAAGCGGGTTTTTACCGTCAACGGAGTGCAGGTTCCCATTCCCGGCGGAACCCCCAACGACAATACCGTCGCATTTGGGGATTCTGTGGTTATGACCGCGGTGAACAGCGTGCTCTGGGCCTGGGACTTGCGCAAAGACACCTTTCTCTTCCCGCAGCAGTTTATTCCGCTGGTGGCCGCTTCGGGGGTACAAACTTCGGCCGGAGCCAGCGACCCACGCCTGCTCTATGACCCCGTTGCCGAGCGCTGGGTTCTGCTGTTTTTTGTGGGAAGCAGTCCTGCTGCGAGCCAAATCGTGGTTTGCTTTAGCCAAAGCAAAGACCCCAATGCCGGATGGCATAGCTACACCCTGCCAGGGAATCCGCTCAACAACAACCGATGGAGCGATTTTCCCTCGATGGCCTTCACCGACGACAAGCTGGTCATGTCCATCAACCTCATTATTCCCAACGTGAGTTGGCAGGTTGGTTTTGACGGAACCGTCATTTGGGAGATGGACAAGGCCGCCGGCTACGCCGGCGCTGCGACCCTGCCTGCCGAGCTGCACCACGGATTCGCCACCGAAGGTCGCTTGATTCGCAATTTGGTCGCTGTAACGGGCTGGAACGGCTACGCGAGCCGGCCGATGTGGGCGAGCAACCGCAATTTTGACGCTCAAAACGACAGCCTGTTTTTTCTACGACGCAGCGACAGCTCAGTGGGCGGAACGCATTCTTATGAAATCCATCGCCTCCGCGCCAGCCAGCCCTATGGTCTGCCTCCCAATGGCCGCCAGCCCTCAACTCCAGCGGCAGACCCCAGCAAGGGCCTCCAAACCAACGACGGCCGCTGGCTTGGAGCCCAAGAAATGCCCGACGGCAGCGTGCACTTGGTCAGCACTACAAGGGACTTTAGTACCCAGCGATCGGCCATCTACCACGGAATCATTCCCTCTGCCGAGCAGCCAGATACCCTTCTTGGTCACGTTATCGGCGATTCTCAGCGCTTTTATGGCTACCCCAATCTTACTTGGGTGGGCAACGAAGGCTGCGATGCCGAGGTCCTCATTGGCTTCAACCACTGTTCTCCCCAGGACTTTGCTGGCTATTCGGCCGTGTACTACGGCAACGACGGCAGCTACAGCCCAGTGCGTCACCTAAAGTCGGGTCTGGGCAACATTAGCAAGCTAGGCGGAGCGGAGCGTTGGGGTGACTACTTTGGCATTCAGCAAGACTACGCCCGCCCCGGATTCGCTTGGCTCGCCGGCTTCTACGCCTTGGGCAACGGCGGCAACGGAACCTTCATGCACCTGCTTCAGTCGCCCGATTCCACGCAGCTCTCGGTTGCGCTTAGTTCGGGTGGGCAGGGTTGCACAAGGTATGCGGAGGCAGTCCCTCAGGGCAGTGGGCCCTTTCAGTTTAGCTGGTCCGACGGCAGTACCACAGCGCGCAGTTTTGAGGGCTGTGGGGGCGACACCCTCTACGTTCGCGTAACCGACGTTCGCGGATGCAGCTACGATGCCATGCAGGTGCTTCCCATGACCAATGCGGAGGCTCCTTTGCTTTTTCCCAATCCTAGTTCCAGCGAAGTTTTTGCGCTTATTGACGTGCCTGGCAAGGGACATGTTGATTTTGAGATCTTTGATGCCAGCGGGGCCCGCGTTGAAGTGGCTAAGGCCCAAGTCCGCGCCGGTCGAAACGAGATTTATGCCTGGCTCGGTCACCTGCCTAGCGGCACCTATGCCGTGCGAATTGGCTTTTGGGATGAGCGGGCGGACCAAGCGGAGTCCTTAATTTTGCACCGCCAAACCCTTATAATAGCCCCTTAATGCACACAGTAATTATTACCGGCGGAGCCGGATTCATCGGCTCGCACGTTCTGCGACGCTTCGTGCAGCGCTACCCCCACTACCGAGTGGTCAATGCGGATTCGCTAACCTACGCGGGCAACCTTGAGAACCTCGCCGACCTAGCGGATTCCGCAAACTATTTTTTTGAGCGCGTGGACATTCGCGACGCCGTGGCCGTGCAGAACCTCTTTGACCGCTACCAGCCCGATGGCCTGGTGCATTTAGCCGCAGAAAGTCATGTGGATCGCTCCATTGCCGACCCAATGGCCTTTGTAGAAACCAACGTAATCGGAACGGTAAACCTCCTCAACGCTGCCCGCACTGCCTGGGCCGGAGCCATGGAAGGCAAGCGCTTCTACCATATTTCTACGGACGAGGTTTTTGGTGCCCTAGGTGCCGAGGGGCTTTTTACCGAAGAAACTCCCTACAGTCCCAACAGTCCCTATAGCGCGTCCAAGGCGAGCAGCGACCACTTTGTGCGCGCCTACCACGAGACCTACGGGCTCCCAGTGGTTTTGTCGAACTGCTCCAATAATTATGGGCCAAACCACTTCCCTGAGAAGCTAATTCCGCTGATGATTCACAACATCATTGAGGGCAAGCCTTTGCCGGTTTATGGCGACGGCAAGTACACGCGCGACTGGCTCTACGTCAAGGACCACGCATCGGCCATCGACGAGGTCTACCACCAGGGGCGCAACGGCGAAACCTACTGCATCGGCGGATGGAACGAGTGGCAAAACATCGACTTGGTCCACCTTCTATGCCGCACCATGGACCAAAAGTTGGGTCGCCCCGAAGGCGACAGCGCCAAGCTCATCACCTATGTCAAGGACCGCCCGGGCCACGACAAGCGTTATGCCATCGATGCCACTAAGATTCACCGTGAACTGGGCTGGAAGCCTTCCGTAACTTTTGAACAGGGCCTGAGCGAGACCATTGACTGGTACCTCAGCAACGAAACCTGGCTGCGCAACGTCACCAGCGGAGCCTACATGGACTACTACAGCGCCCAGTACGGCGCCTAAGGCATGTTCGAAGGCTCCGAGGTCCTGGCCGTCATTCCCGCGCGCTACGCCAGCACGCGCCTGCCAGGCAAGCCCTTGGCCCTGATTGCCGGCAAGCCCATGATACAGCATGTCTGGGAACGGGTTTCGGCCCTGCTTCCCGCCGTGGTGGCCACCGACGACGCCCGCATCGCCGAGGTAGTTTATTCTTTTGGGGGTCGGGTTCGCATGACCTCCGTCGACTGCCCGAACGGAACCGCCCGAGTCGCTGAGGTTCTTGCGAACTGGGAGGGTCCGCGCCCCGAAATCGTCCTCAACGTGCAGGGCGACGAACCGCTCGTGCAGGGCCACGACCTCGAAACCCTTGTGCGCCTCATGCGTCGCCCCGAGGTCCGCATCGGAACCCTCGTGACGCCCGCCCGCGCCGCAGACCTCACGTCGCCCAACAACTGCTTTGTGCAGCGCCTGCCCGACGGGCTCTGCATGAGCTTCAGCCGCAACCCCGAGTGCTGCAGCATCCAGGCCTGGCGCCATGTGGGCATGTACGGATTCCGCGCTGAGGTTCTGCCCCAGCTCGTGGCCCTGGAGCCCACGCCCGGTGAAGTCCGCGAGCGCCTGGAGCAGCTGCGCTGGCACGAATCCGGATTCCCCATCTACAGCGCCGAAGTGGTCGCCGCAGGCATCGGCGTCGACAGCCCTGAGGATTTAGACTACGTGCGCGGAATCTTCAGTGGCCAAGTTCAGCCTAAAGCTTAATAAACTTGGAGTGAAATGAAGTGCCGCTTTGCGACACGTAGCTAATAATGTAGTGACCCTTCGTTAGCGCAGACACATCAAGGGTATACTCGTTGCCGCCCACGACTTCAAATGGAACAAAAAATACTCGACCGAGCAGGTCAGTGAAGGTTAGGGTTTCTAAACTGCCGATGGGGCGAATCGGCTTAATCGTTATGCCCGTCGCAGATGGGTTGGGATAAATGGCAAAGGCTGCAGGAACCGAAGATGTAGAATTGTAGTGAGCTCGAAATACGGTAGAATTTGTTTTCAACGTATCGAGAAAAACTGGGTTTAAGGTATCTGTAATCAGATCGTTTGATTCCCAGTGAGAAAACGTATAGTCATTCTTTGCCCGAGCCTCGATCTTTATTGGGACGCCATCAAAGTACGTACCGTTCCAAGGGTAGGCCTCAGGTGTTACGGTACTGACGGTTATGCTTCCCGAAAACAAAGGGAACACATCAAGGGTCAGGTCAACTTGCTGGGGTAATTGAAATTCGCTTTGAATGTGGTTGCGCACCTGCTCGGAGCGGCATGATAACTCACTCTGAAAAAGCAAATGGGTTTGGTACAATTCACTGAGCTGCGTGGGAACATTATTTGCATCACCCCAACGCTGGTAGTGCTTAGGCATCTCCAAAATCGTCTGATTAAACATTGAATTCTCAACAGCTAGTATGCGAGAAGGTAAAAACTGGGTATTCATTTGGTCGGCAAAGCGGTTGATGAAGTAGTGCTTAAATTGATCATTTTGCATGCCTCGAAGCCATATATTCAAATGGGGATTATTGGGGTCAGCGGTAGTAAGGGAGGCCAAAAAATTTCGACTGCAGTTGGAGCTGGGATCATCGCTTGGCAGCAATCCCATTTCAAGATCTATTAGGCAGTATCTCCATCGGTGGTTTGTCGCGTCAGATCTATAAAGCTTAAGGTTGTTGTAGCTGAAAGCCCAGTCACCATTGTCCATCCAGCTTTCGGCTATGATGTAGTCGGTATAGTACTTCATGTCAAAGTGCCGGTCAGCTTCAGCCCAAAAAGCGGGTGATGATGGGTCAATCTGCAGCAAGCTGTCGTAGGAATCATAAAATGACTGGGTGGAACCCTCGATGGCCCGAAGCACGAAGCCGTACTGTGACGTGGAACCCAGAATTTCAATCGAATCTGGGTCTGCGCCCTCTAAGAGTTCAAACATTTCAATGTTTAATTTCTCCCTCAGCTCATAAAGTCCCCAGTAGGCACCGTTTAGATAAACAGTTACGGGCCTCCAAGCAGAGTAGTAGTTATTGCTGCCTTCTCCCGCAATTTTAACCTGGGCGGCATCTTTATAGGGAAGTCGCAAATACTGATTGCTTCCATTTCTCAGGTAAAAATCACTATAAGTTGTTCTCTTTGGCCGGCCTGGAATAATAGGTCCAGTAATTGGTCCTTCTCCAAGCACACTGTGGTCGAATTTGATTCTGAACGACTTTTGGGGTTGGTATCGAGAACCGCCCCAGCCGCCGTCCATTATTATTCCGGTTCGGCCGCTGAACTGCAGTTTATGCTGGGCTGTAGAGTCAAAGTAGTCCACTGAGGCAGGTTTGAGTAGGTCTAGAGTGGGATTGTCAAACATACCCGTTGGCCCATAAAGATTTTCATTGTCGGTAACCACAGAAATAATGGGGGTGACGTGGCTTACATTGAGCAGGTAGCTCGCAGTTTTGATGATGCTTGGAAGGCGGCCGTCGACAAAGGCCCGAGCTTTTAGTGCACTCGATTGAAAAATAAAAATAGGAGTACCGCCCCACAGCAGCGAGTTGGTATCGGGGTCGCTGCCGTCGGTCGTGTAAAAGATTCTCGCATTCGGCGAATTCAAGTCCGCAATGCTCACTGAAAAGGGGGTTTGGTAAATCCCGCTGCCGCGTGAAAAAACGGGCTCCATCGCTATGCTGTCTGAAGGAATCGATAGGTTGTTGCTTGTGCCGGGCGTTGGTAGGCCAAAAAGCTTATGGGTGGTTAAAGAAGCATCAGGAAGGCAACCTATACTAACACCAACTGCCGGACCACATTGAACATTTAAGGCGCTTATGGGGCTGCCTGATGGGTTGAAGAGCGTAATCACTTCTCCATCTGAACTAATTTTGAAGTTGGTGTGGTTGTAGCTGCCCGATAACTTAAGAAAGGTGTTTTCTAACGAGCTTAATTGCGTTTGGGAAATGCTTAAATCGATCCAAGAATAGTTCACTGAATTTGGAGTCGATACGCTGAACGAAAGTGAGTCAATGCTGCCCGCCACTAATCCAGCGGCAATCAATTCACTTGCGGCAACCAGAAACTGATGCCGTGCAGACCAATACCAATTGCCGTAGGGTGCGGGGTAGTCGTAAGCACCATTGGTAATGCTTCCAGAGCCAATGACCGCATTGTTAAGTCGCATGTTGGGACGTATTTGAGCGGTGCTTCCAATGCTGAGTGCGCTCGCAGAGCTTCCATCAATAAAAGCGCTAATTGAAGAGGTGTAGGAAGTAGCACTTTGAAGGTGTATCGAGTTTTCGGTGTAAAAATCGTTATAGGAACAAACGTCAATAACAAGGTTTGATTGCCCGTCCCACAAGAATGGAGTTTCGAATTGGTGTACATTCCAGCCAGACCCCGGCTGAAAAGCTGAATCGGAAACTACTTTGGTAAACGGAGTCGTTTCAAAGCGGTTTTTGCCACTGCAAAAAACAACGAGGAATTCCCCAGGATTAAGTACCCGATGCGGAAACACCCACTCCCCAGGACTCGCATTGTCGCTCAGACTGTAGTTGTATAAGTCAACTGGGGTGTTCCCTGCATTATGGATTTCGATCCAATCTTCGTAATCACCGTCTTCGTCCGCAAGGGTTGGGTAATTTCTATTGCTTCCCTCGTTTATTGCTATTTGTGCAATGGCCTGCTGGGATGCAGTAAAAAGAAGCGGAACGATTATCCACAGCCTCAAGAAGGCACTGTTACTACCTATGTTGACCTTCATGTCGTACTGTGTTGCTGAGTCAAATTATTTGAGGAATTGCATGCGGTCAGTCGTTTGATCAAAAGTACCGATAGCATCTGCAGTAGCCTAAAATTATTTCTGTTTCAGATCTACAGCTTTATTTTCAATCCATAGTTAAAAACGAATCCGTCCAATGGTGCCCATACTTCAGTAAATTGAGGGGTGTTGTTCGGTGCTAAAATCAAACTTTCATAGTTGGTTTGGCGATAATCAAATATGTTTTCTACGTTTCCAAAAAACGTGAAGTTCTTGTAGTAACGTTCTACAATTGCACCATAGGTCCAAAATGACGGCGTTTGATTGCCAGTGCTCAACGTTTGACCACTTTTCAATTCATAGTCCAAACCAATCCTCCATTTTCCAGGCAAGGCATACAATAAATCTCCTTTTAAACTATGTTTTGGCGTTAACGAAACGTTGGAGATGGTTCCGCTGAAATGATTCGTAGCATCGGTGTAGGTATATCCCACGAACAGTACAAAATCATAAAATCCAAACTTAAAAAATGTTTCTGCACCCATGCTTTCAGTATAACCATCGGCGTTTGCAAATTCATAATTTGAACCATTACGTTGTAAAACCAAAGGATTATTCAAATGGGTATAAAAAAACATTTGATTGAAATTGATCAAGATTTTTTCGCCCAACCGCATTTTATAACTAATATCTGCATTACCGCCAGACGAGTTTTCGGCTTTGGTGTCATTTCTATTGATTGCTAACACTCCTTTATAACCCAGTATTTCGGCTTCTTGGTTAAAAATACTGGCATTCCGATAACCCATTCCTCCTCCAATTCGCGTTGTCAAACGATTGGTCCATTTGAATAATGCGGAAACTCGGGGCAATAAATAGAGTTTGTCGTCGAAAACATAATCGCCTCTCAAACCACTTTCAACGGACACTTTTTCACCCAAATCAAAAGTGAAATTGGTAAAGGCCCCCATGGTTTTTCGGTCTTCATTTCTGAGAAGGACACTTTGTAACTGCGTTTCTTTGAACTCGTCCGTATAAAAGTTTAATCCTGTAATCAATACATTTTTATTCTTTTGAAGGGAATACGATAGTTCCGAAAAAGAAGATAACTGATTCCCTTGAAATTTATACTCGCCCTCAATAAATGTAGGAACGTTGAGCAAACTTCTATCAAATATATTGAATGAATTTTTAAACTCAAATGTTTGATTTTCAGTAAGTTTATGACTATACTTCGTTTGAGTAGTGATTCTGCTAACCTCGTTTTTTTCCTTATAAAAATGGGAACTAGAAATAGCTTCATTTTCTAGCAATTTAGTATCTCCACCCTGCCTTTTTTCGGTTGTAAAAGTTCCTGCAACGCTCAAATTGGTCTTATCACTTACATAAAATACCAATTTTGGGTTGAAGTTAAATTTCTCTAATTCGGGCATATCCGTGAAACCATCTTTATCAGCATCAAAAGCCTTGTGGGTATTGCGCTGGGCTAAAAGGGTAAATCCGATCTTTTCGTACTTTTTACTGGTGAACATGTTTACGTCAAGCGCTCCAATCTGCGACCCGTTTAAATGTAGAATGGTCTCTTCGCTGGTCGGTTCTTTGGAAATAACATTTATTATTCCCGCAATGGCACCGCCGCCATAAAGCGTAGAAGCACCGCCTTTTATGTATTCAATTTGGCGCAAATCCAAGGGCGGAATTTGCATTATACTCAAGCTACCTGAAAATCCACCGTAGAGAGGAAATCCATCTTTAAGTATTTGGGTATAACGTCCATCAAGTCCTTGAATGCGAACATTTGCCGTATTGCTTGTTGCCGAAGTTTGTTGTACTTGAATGCCGGTGCTATGGGTTAATAAATGGGCAATTTTACTAGGGTCCATTGTCGCAGCTTCATCAATTTCTTCGGTCAAAACTTCCACACGAGTAGGAGTTTGGGCGATACTTCTGTTGCTTCGGGTACCTTGAACAATGACTTCGCCCAATTCATTTTCAATACTTGGAGATAAGAAAACGACTTCTACCGGCTGACTTAAAGGAAAGTCGAATTCTAATTCAAGCGTTCTATAACCTAGATATGAAAATTGGATAATTTGTCTTCCAGAAGGAATATTAGCAAGAATTATTTCGCCTCCTTCGTTAGAAACTGCCGCATTCCCCGTTCCTTTTAAACCTACAATTACTCTGATTAATGGTTCTTTACTCTGGCTATCTTTTACGATGGTGTTAAATATATTTTGGCTGTATGCTTGTTTTACCGATAAAAGCATTAAAAAAAGTAGAATATATCTCGACATTAAGTTCACTTTAAAAAAATTAACACCATACTGCGGTTACCGTTTCCTCGCGACCATCACCCCATCCCTAAAAGGCAAAAGTTGGTGCTCCACCCGCGGGTCGGCAGCCACATGCTGCACGTAGGCGCGCAGGGCGTCGGTTTCGTGGTCGCTGACGCTAGGGTCGGCCACTTTTCCGCTCCATAGAACGTTGTCGGCTAGAATGAGTCCGCCGGGGCGCACGCGGTCCACCACCATTTCGTAGTAGGCGAGGTAGTTCTCCTTATCGGCGTCCAAAAAGACCAGGTCCCAGATCTCGTCGAGCTGCGGAATCAGTTCGCGTGCATCGCCCACTCGAAGGTCAAGTTGAGCAGCGAATTCAGAGTCCGCAAAGTACCCGCGCACCCGGGTTTCGAGCTCTGCGTTGACGTCCATGGTTACCAAAAGGCCATCGGGCGTGAGGCCTTCGGCCATACAGAGGGCGGAATAGCCCGTGTAGGTTCCGACCTCAAGCACGCGGCGCGGACGCAGAATTTTGCTAATCAAACTCAAGAAGCGACCCTGCTGGTGCCCGCTGCACATGCGGGGCATGAGTACCTGCTGCCAGGTTTCGCGCTCGATCCGCTCGAGTAGGGCAGAGGGCGCCGCCGTATACTGGCCGGCGTAGTCGTCGATTTCGGGAGGTAAAAATTCCATGAAGCTCTAGGATTACTCGATGAGCGTCCCAAGATAGCGCAATCGGCTAATGTGCGAGGGTGCAAACATTCGCTCTGCAACGTCCCTCAGCTGAACCACCGTCAGGGCGTTAACCTTGATGACCAGCTCGTCGAAGCGATCGATGCGGTCGTAGACCAATAAGGACTTCCCGAGCCCCGTCATCAATCCTTGGCCGCTCTCTTGGGCGAGGGCCATTTGGCCCAGCAGCTGAAGCTTGCCTTGCTCGAGGGCGCGCGGAGTGAGTCCCTGCCGCAGCGCATCCAACTCCTTGCGAATTAGGCGTTCTGCGCGGTCCACGGTTTCGAGGTCCGTGCCGGCATAGACGCCCCAATGGCCGCCATCTACGAAGGCGTTTACGAAGCTCTCAATTTGGTAGGCGATGCCGTGGCGCTCGCGAATGTTCATGTTGAGCCGGCTGTTCATTGCAGGGCCGCCCAGCACGTTGTTGAGCAGCACGGCCGCGGTGTAGTCGTCCTCGTGGATCGACGGTGCTTCTCCGCCCAGCACCAAATGGCTTTGGTTGATTTCTTTTTCGATGCTGACGTCAAAGCGAGCAGGCTTCGGCGCGTCCACGCGCTGGGGTGCGGAACCTTCGGTGGTCCACGTTCCGCCAAATTCTTCGGCGAGCCGGGCAAAGCGGGCCACAGAGATTCCGCCCACCGAACTCAATACGGCCTGCTCGGGCCGATACAGCGCGCTGATGAAGCGCAGCACGTCGCTGCGTTCAAACCTTGAAACGGTTTCGCGACGCCCCAAAATGTTCATACCCAGGGGGTGCTCAGGGTAAAGCAGCGCGTCAAACTCGTCAAATAGCGCCTCGGACGGATTGTCTTTGTAGCCGTCCATCTCGTCGAGGATGACCTCGCGCTCCTTGGGTACCTCGCGCTCCGGGATCGACGCGTGCTTGACGATGTCAAACAAAAGGTCCATTGCCCGGCGGTAGTGCTCGACCATAAAGCTGGCGTAGAGCAGCGTATCTTCCTTGCCGGTGTAGGCGTTTAACTCGCCTCCAACGCCCTCTAAACGGCTCAGCACGTGAAAGGCCTTGCGGCGGGCGGTACCCTTAAAAATCAGGTGCTCGGTAAAGTGGGCGAGGCCCTCGTCTTCGCGGGATTCATCGCGCGAACCTGCCTTCAGGTGCAGACCAATGTGGCCCGTGGGCGAAGCCGTAGGTTGGTGCACCCAGCGGAGCCCGTTGGGCAAGGTGGCGACTACAAATTCGGGCCGAATCGGAGCTAGCATTTACAAACTAGGCGGTGTGATTGGGCTTTGAAACTGATCAATAGTCCGAAGGATGGTCCGAAAGGCTAGTGCATTTTGACCAAATTTTGCCGCGGACTTTTCTTGGAGCCCTGGGGCGTGCACCTGCTGGTAGAGCTGTAAATCCTCGGGCGAAGCATAGCGGTACTGCGCGGCATAGGTTCGCCCGCCTTCTTCGTCAATCATCACTTCATGCAGCACGGCGTCTAGAAACATGCCGGTGGCCAGCACCTCGGGCATGTGGATGCTGCGCATCCAGTGCAGCCATTCCGCGTGGATGCTGTCGTCGACATTGACCGTTACGTTGTAGGTGTACATGCCTATTTGATTCCTGAATCCCAGCCGTCCCAAAGTTTTTGGAAGTGCAGGTCAAGGCTATCGTTTTGCTTGAGCACGTAGCGAACTTCATCGAGTCGCGTGTGCATTGTTGCCAAGAGGGGCAGGATGGAATTCTTTTCTTCTTCCAGTGCAATTCGCACCGAATCGTCGGGCATAACGCGGCTGTTCCAGTCGTGGTGCAGGGCATCAAGCTGTTTTTTCGAAAGCAGAAGCTGCCCATCCCACTGTTCTCCGCGCCGTAGGGTCTCAAACTTAAAAAGTGCGCGGTGGCTGCCGCGCAACCATTCAAAATCATTGAAGAAAATTCCTTCAAGCCTTGCGTCGTATTCCTTGGTTTTGGCAATTTCGATGTGGCGCTCCAATCGGTTAAAAGCCTCCATGAATTCTGCGCTGTCCAGCTCCTGAAGCACCGCATTCGATGAGTCGACGGTTTCGCGCAGTTCCTCGATTTCGCTGCCGACGGGTCCGCTTCGCCCGCAGGATAAAAGCGCAAGCAGGCTGGCTCCAGCAAAGCAGTATTTTAACGTATCCATTCAAATCCAGTATAAGGCACAAGGGCCTTGGGAATCCGAATGCCCTCATGCGATTGATTGTTCTCAAGCAATGCCGCCACCACGCGCGGAAGCGCCAGCGAAGAGCCGTTTAGAGTATGTGCCAGGTGCGGCTTTCCGTCGGCCTCACTGCGGTAGCGGAGCATCAGACGGTTGCATTGAAAGGTTTCAAAATTGCTCACCGAACTTACCTCGAGCCAGCGTTCTTGGGCTGCGGACCATACTTCAAAGTCGTAGGTTAGGGCCGAGGTGAAACCCATATCTCCGCCGCACAGGCGCAGTACGCGGTAGGGCAGCTCAAGGTCTCGGAGCAAAGACGCGACGTGCTCGACCATTTCGTCCAATCGGTCATACGACCGCTCTGGGTGCTCTACGCAGACAATCTCTACCTTATCAAACTGGTGGAGGCGGTTTAGTCCGCGCACGTCCTTGCCATAGGATCCAGCCTCACGGCGAAAGCAGGGGCTGTAGGCGGTTAGCCTCACAGGCAGGTATGCCTCGGGCAGAATCTCGTCGCGCAGCATGTTGGTGACGGGCACCTCTGCCGTAGGAATTGCATAAAGTTGGTCCTCACCCATGTAGTACATCTGGCCATCCTTATCGGGCAATTGGCCCGTGCCATAGCCTGAGGCGGCATTGACCAGGTGCGGAGGCTGAATTTCGAGGTAACCGGCGGCAGTATTGCGGTCCAAAAAGAACTGAATGAGTCCGCGCTGAAGCCGCGCCCCTTGACCGGTGTAGAAGGGGAAGCCAGCGCCGCTCACCTTAACGCCTCGCTCAAAATCAATGAGTTTAAAGCGCTCGGCAAGGTCCCAATGCGGCACCGCATTCTCGGCAAGGGTCCAGTCGGGGCTCCACTGCGCTACCACTTCGTTGTCTTCTGCGGACCTTCCGCTGGGTACCGATTCGTGGGGCATGTTGGGTAGCCGCAGGAGCTGCTCGCGTTCTTGGCCTTCCAAAGACTCCAACTCGCCGGCAAAACCCTGAATTTTTGCTTTGATTTCTGCCGTTTGCGACTTCAGCGCTTCGGCTTGGTCCTTGCGGCCCTCGCGCATTAATCCGCCAATTTCTTTGGCAAGGCGGTTGGCCTCGGCCTGCAGAGCCTCTGACTCGGTTTGGATGCGTCTGCGCTGTTCATTGAGCGCGAGCAGCAGCTCCATCGCAGGGCGCACGTCGAGGTTGCGCTTGGCTAAAGCCGCAATCACCCCCTCGGGATTGGTTCGTATGGTCGAAAGAGTAAGCATTCTGAGGGTGTAAAACTACAAACCCCCTGGCGCCGAAGCTTCAGGGGGTCCTTAAAATTGTAAAAATTAAATTACGCCTCGCCCTGAGCAAAGGGTACCACCGAAACAAAGCTCTTGCCTTCGGCTTTTTTGCGGAATTCTACGATGCCTTCGCTAAGCGCAAACAACGTGTGGTCCTTGCCCACGCCAACATTGTTGCCGGGGTTGTGGTGGGTGCCGCGCTGGCGAACGATGATGGAGCCAGCCAAAGCAGGCTGACCGCCAAAGATTTTCACTCCCAATCGCTTGGATGCGGATTCGCGACCGTTTTTGGAACTACCTACGCCTTTCTTGTGTGCCATGATTAATTAGGGGTAATTATGAAGCGGCCTCCGTTTTGGCTGCCTTCGTGGTTTTCTTCTTGGGCTCAACGGCTGCGTCGTCGCTGGCTTCAACTTTTTTAGCTGCGGCCTTCTTAACGGGCGCAGACAAGCTAATGTCAGTGATTAAAATCTGACTAAGTGCTTGGCGGTGTCCGTTTTTCTTCTCGTAGCCCTTGCGGCGCTTCTTCTTAAAAACGATCACTTTATCACCTTGAAGGTGCCTTAAAAGAGTTGCCGACACGGCAGCTCCTTCGATAACGGGGGCGCCAACGCTCACGGAACCGTTATCTTCAGCCAATAGAACACGGTCGAATGAAATCGACTCGCCTTCTAGGCCAGGTAAACGGTTGACGTACACGCGCTGCTCTTTTTGCACTTTGTACTGCAGCCCTGCTATTTCTACTATTGCGTACATAACGAATTTTTCTTAGGGGTTGCAAATATAGGATTAATATCCGTGAGAAACGTGATCTCCTTGCATAAAATCCCCGCCACCACTTCGCGCTCAAGGCTTCGGTTTAGAACTCTTTAGTTATTATATCTTTAGGCCTCTCCAAAATTCCCAAATATGAAGAACCCTTTTCTCGGAGTTAGCCTCCTTTTGGCATCTGCGGCCCTGCCCTTAAGCGCACAGGTCAAGTTTGAGTCCTTTGACCTTCCGAACGGACTCCACGTAATCCTGCATCAGGACAACAGCAATCCCCTAGTCGCCGTATCGGTTCTTTACCACGTGGGCTCTAAAAACGAAATACCTACCCGCACTGGCTTTGCTCACTTTTTTGAGCACCTTCTTTTTGAGGGCTCCGAAAATATTGGTCGGGGAGAGTACATGCAGCTGATTCAGTCCAATGGCGGTGCCTTAAACGCCAACACCAGCAACGACCGAACCTTTTACTACGAACTCCTGCCTTCGAACCAGCTTGAGCTCGGCCTATGGATGGAGTCTGAGCGCATGCTGCATGCAAAAATTGATCAGGTGGGCGTAGATACCCAGCGCGAGGTAGTTAAAGAAGAAAAGCGCCAGCGCGTAGACAACCAGCCCTACGCCAGTTTTTTGACCGAGATGTTCAAGCGCGCCTTTACCCAGCACAACTACCGTTGGGTTCCCATCGGCTCAATGGACGACCTCAATGCAGCCACCCTCGAGGAGTTCATGGCCTTCTACAAGAAGTTCTACATTCCCAATAATGCAACCCTTTCTATTGCGGGCGACCTTGATATTGCCCAGACCAAAGAATTGATTAATAAGTATTTTTCGGCTATACCCGCTGGCCCTAAGGTCGAGCGCCCCAGTGCCTTCGAACCCCCTCTTGGTGGCGAAATCGTCGACACGATCTACGATAACATTCAAATTCCCGCGGTTTTTGCCGGATACCGCATGGTAAGCGAGACCCACCCGGATGCCTATGCCCTTCAAATGCTCAACACCGCCCTAAGCGACGGACCGAGCTCACGCTTCTCCAAGCGCATGGTAGACCAAGACCAGAGTGCCCTGCAGGTCGCTGCCTTCCCCTTTGCCATGGAGCATCACGGAGTATTTATCGCCCTGGCCCTTGCCAATGGCGCTACGTCTACGGGTACCCTGATGGCTACGATGGAAGAAGAAATAGCCAAAATGCAAAACGAGCCCTTGAGCGACAAGGAGTTCACTAAGCTGCTCAATAAGGTTGAAACGGAATTTGTTTCGCGCAATTCAAGCGTGGCCGGAATCGCCGAGAATTTGGCCAACTACCACGTGTACTATGGTGATGCCAACCTGGTGAACTCAGAGATCGAGCGCTACCGCAAGGTTAAGCCTGCCGACATTCAGCGCGTTGCGCAAACCTACCTCAAGCCCGAGAACCGCGTAGTTCTTCACTATTTGCCTAAATCCGCTCAATAAGCCATGAATAAGATTTTACTTGCCCTTTCTTTGGTTGCATCCGCCGCCGCGCATGCCCAGTTGGACCGCAGCATTCGCCCTACTGCAGCCCCGGCTCGCACTCCGACTATCGCCCAATACCAGAAGTTTCAGCTCCAAAATGGCCTGACCGTGCTCTTGGTTGAAGACCACAAACTACCGCGTTTGAGCCTGAGCCTTGTCATGGACGTAGGCCAAGTTTTGGAGGGTGAAAAATCCGGTACCCTAGGAATTCTCGGCGATCTTATCTCTGAAGGAACCAAGAACTTCGGCAAGGAAGCGCTCGACGAAAAGGTTGATTTTATTGGAGCTCGTTTGAGTGCTTCCGGATTCGGAGTAAGTGCAGGCGGTTTGAGCAAGTACGCCGAGGATCTTTTTGCCCTCAGTGCAGAAGTGGCCCAGCGTCCGATCCTTCCGCAAGCTGGGTTTGATAAGATCAAGGAGCGCACGATATCGGGCCTTAAGAGCCAAAAGGACGACGCTGCAGCCATTCAGGCTGGGATTTTTAATGCGCGAACCTTTGGCAAAAACCACCCAAACGGTGAGCAGATTACAGAAGCAACAGTGGGCAACGTGGTGCTTAAGGACTGCAAAAAGGCTTATATGCTTTATTGGAAGCCTAACATTGCCGTGCTGACCATCGTCGGAGACATCGACCTCAACCGCGCGAAGGCACTTGCTGAGGCGCATTATGGCGGCTGGAAGGGTACGTTCACCAAGAAGGCAACCTTCGCCGCACCCTCAGACCTGAACGGAATCCAAGTTCAAGTGGCCAACCGCCCCTCGAGCGTGCAGTCCAACATTCAGATTGGCAACACCATTGAGCTGCCCATTGGGCATCCCGACCTCGAGGCACTGCGCGTTATGAATGAAGTACTGGGCGCGGGTTCTGCCGGGCGCTTGTTTCGCAACCTTCGCGAAGACAAGGCCTTTACCTACGGTGCCTACTCGTCTTTTGGCACCGATCGATACACCACCGTGATGGAGGCATCTGCCGAAGTCCGCAATGCAGTCACTGACAGCGCAGTAGAACAGTTTATCTATGAAATTAATCGAATCCGTACTGAAGCGGTGACCGACGAAGAGATTCGTTCCGCTAAAAACAACCTCGCCGGCGGATTTGGCCGTTCACTCGAGCGCCCCGAAACCGTCGCCAGCATGGCCGGGAACACCTTGCTGTATAACCTTCCTGCGGACTACTACAATGGCTACCTCAAGCGACTTGAGGCAGTTAGCGTTCAAGACGTGCAGCGCGTAGCCCAGAAGTACTGGAAGGCTGATCGCCTTCTAATCAGCGTGGTGGGTAAGGCTGCCGACATTGCTAAACCCCTTCAGCGGCTGGGTTATCCCGTGAGCTACGTGGACTTTGAGGGCAATCCGACGGATGCGCCAAAGTTTGACCAGGTTTCGTCAGAACTAAGCGCAAAGGATGTGGTAGCGTCCGCACTGAAGGCCATGGGCGGATTGGATCGCATTAATGCCTTGAAAAAGGTCAATTGGGTTCAAGAGGCCAGTATTATGGGAATCACCATTAAGACCGAAGTTATGTTTACTGCTCCATCGACGATGATTCAGAGGCAGACCTCGCCCATGGGAGCGAGCGAAACCCGCTTTGAGGGTGATAAAGTAACGGTTACCCAAAATGGACAAGCGAAGGAACTGAGCCCTCAGGAACAGGCGGCGATGATGGCGGACCGCTTTCTCATTGACGAGCTGGGCCTGCTCGAGCGAAGCGACCTTAAGCTGCAGGCAACCAAGGCCGACGTCGACGGAGAAGCCTGCTACGCCCTAGAGGTGCCTCAGGCCGAAGGAGATCCGGTGGTGAAGTTCTACAGCATTGCTTCAGGCCTTCGCATCCGCGAATCCCGCAGCCAAGAGGGCCCCGATGGCAAAAAGGTGGTGAACGTAGATTTTTCAGACTACCGCGAGGTGGGCGGAATCAAGTTCCCGCACGCATCGAAGCTCCCCTTGCAGCCCGGCATGGACTTAATGTTCAAGACCACGCTGCTCGAGGTAGAATAGGCGAGCGGCCCTATTGGGCTTTTGGCTTCTTGTTGACGAGGTAAACGCCCAAAATTATGGCGACCATTCCGCCAATATGGTGGGGCAAAATGGTTTCACCCATGCCAAGACCCCAGGCCAAGGCGACCACCGGAATAAAGTAGGTAGTTGATGCGGCGGTCAATGGACTGGTCAGGGCGATTAGTTTGTTAAAGAGCACTGTGGCAATCCCTGTACTTACAATACCCAAGAAGGCTAGCGAGGCCAGGGCCGGGAGCAAATGGTCCGCGCCAAGGTTCGTCCAAACCCTCGTTGCCCCTAGAATTCCTAGCGACACAGGCAGGGTTATTAGCATTACAAAGAGGGTGATTCCCCGCGGGCTGAGGTGGCTTAGCTTGGAACCAATGGTATTAATGCTAATGCCATAAAAGCCCGAAGCCAGTATGGCCAGCAAAAGGTAGGAGGATTTAATTTCTTGGCCCGGAACCACGGCGCGCCAAGGGCTTATCAGTAGCACTGCGCCAAGGAGTCCGGCCAGAACACCCCAAACTTGGATTTTATGCAGTTTGCGGCCAAAGGCAAGCACTCCAAACAGTAAGGCGAAGACCGGGGTTGTGGAGTTGGCTACACCGACAAGGGCTGAGGGCACCTTGGCCACCGCCAAGGGAAAGAGCAAGTAGGGTAGGGAGTTGCCCATCAAGGCTACTACCGTCAGAGGCCAAAAGTCCGCGCGGCGAAACTCGCTAAAATGCTTGCGAGAAATGACCAATACAGTCGCTGCGGCGAAGAGCAATCGAAGGGCACCAATTTGAAGGGGTTCAAAGCTTTTGATGGCGATTTTCATCAGCACAAAAGACGATCCCCAGACCAGTACGAGAGCGATAAAAAGGGCCCAAACAACCCCAGAACGATTCATGAGGTGGCAAAGGTACGCTACCTTTGCAGCCATGATTGCGCCCATCATTAACGCACCCTGGCTTCTTCGGTTTTTGCGCTGGGCCATAGTTCTAAACCTACTGGTCATGCTTGCTGGATCGGTAGTTCGCATGACGGGATCTGGAATGGGTTGCCCCGACTGGCCTAAGTGTTTTGGGCTATCGCTGCCGCCTACTCGCCTTGATCAGGTAACCTGGTCGTCGACCGCCTCCTACCACCAGGGCCAAATGGTGCTGCACCGCGAGGCCTTCTGGGTTGCCCAAGCCGACCATGCGCCTCAAGCAACCTTCGCCGACTCGCTATGGCAGGAATACACCCGCCACGACTATAGCACTTTTAACCCACTGCATACTTGGATTGAGTTCATCAACCGCCTGCTTGGAGTGTTTTTGGGAATTCCCGTGCTGCTCGCCACGGTCGCGAGCCTGAGGTTCCTTCGCAGCCATCCCCTTTGGTTCATAACCATGTTCACCGCCCTGCTTACCCTGGGATTTGAAGCCTGGCTAGGCAAGGTTGTGGTAGATGGCAACCTCGTTCCGCACCACATAACCTACCATCTTTTGGGCGCCTACTTCCTTCTAGCCTTGCTCACGGCGCTCTTTCGCAACGTTCACAGCCTGGCCGAGCAAAATTTATGGAGGGCGGAGCCTCCGGCAGCTAAAAACCTAAAGAAAATGATTGCCATGTTTGCGGCATTGGCCTTTCTATTGCTGGCACAAACCGTCTTGGGAACCTCCGTGCGCGAAGGCGTTGATGCCCTCGTTCACGACTTGGGTTTTGACGCATCGAGGCTCGGCTGGGTAGCGAAGCTTGAACCCGGCGTGCTGATTCACCGCAGCTTTAGTCTCGTTCTGCTGGGCTTTGCCTACTGGATCTACCGACGCAGCGAGGGAATGGCAGGCCTGCGTGCCAGGGCTGGTTTGGTTTTGGTTGTTTTTTGCCTTCAGGCCGCCGTGGGCGCTCTGCTCTACTACCTTGAGCTACCGCGCGGACTGCAACCCCTTCACCTCATGCTCGGCGTCGGCGCATGGATGATTCTCGTGGATGCCGTGGTTAAGGCTGGCTTGATGCTTCGCGCCATTCAAGCGTCTCGAGATAGCGCTTGAATTCGTCTTCAAAAAAAGCGTGGACGGGAGACAAGCTGTCGGCGTTAGGATGGGCGTAAACATAGAGGGCTCCGCGCACAAAATGCGATACGCTGTCGGTGGCATAGAACTGAAGTCCGCTTGCGGCATTGCCTCCAATTCGAAACAGCACGCCATATACCTTGAGGGAATCGTTGAGGTAGACCATTTGGCTCATGCCGTCTGCGACTACGCTGTGCTTGAGGGCTAGGTCGTGGGCGTCGTCAATGAGCTTTGACAGGTTGCCGCGCACCGGCAGGTAGGTAAACTGTACCCTGCTCTGGCAAAAGGGATAAACCAAGTCTCCCCAGCCAGCTTGTTTTTTGGCTTCCCATTGTCCGTTAGGGTGGTGCTCCAAGGTAAAGGGTACCCGAGCCTCTAGGCTCACGGCTTCTGCGTCAGGAAGGTCAATGCGCGGGTAGCCCTTGGGTTTGGGCATCGGCGTCGCTTCGGGCCAAAAAACCAGGGCAGCCAGGCCTAAAACTCCGGCCAGTCCTGCCGCGAGAAGAATGCGCTTAGTCTTCACGGCGCGAAACCTTTACGCGATCAATTCGGCGGCGGTCGCAGGCCTCCACGGTCCAGGTTAAGGGGCCGATGTCTTGTTGTTCGCCCTTGACGGGCATGCGCCCTAGTTGCTCGAGAATTAGTCCGGCCAGGGTATCGGCCTCTCCGCGTTCCAAAACGTCGGTCTCAAGGTTCATGGCGCGGAGCACGTCGTGCAGGGGCGTTCTAGCCTCAAAAACAAAGGTCCGCTCGTCCAATTGGGTGAACATTTTCTTTTCGGTGTCGAATTCGTCGTTGATTTCTCCAACAATTTCTTCCATGACGTCCTCAAGGGTTACCACACCAGAAACTCCTCCGTACTCATCAACCACTACGGCAAGGTGCATTTTTTTTGCCCTAAAATCGCCCAGCAGGTCGTCAATTTTCATGGTTTCAGAAACGAACATGGCCGGCCTAATTAATTGCTGCCAGTCGGTACTCGAATCCGAACCCAAAAAAGGCAAAAGATCTTTGGTGTGCATTACTCCGATAATTCGGTCGCGCTGGTCTTGGTAGACGGGCAACCTCGAGTATCCGCTCTCGGTAACAACCTTGAGCACCTCCTTGATGTCCCAAGCGGAGCTGAGGTCAATCAAATCCTGCCGGGGCGTGCATATTTGCTTGATGCTCGTGGTTCCAAAGCGAACGATCTCCCGGAGCCATAATTTTTGCTGGGTGCTGGTGGCACTGCTGTCGGTCAGCTCTAGAGCCCGCTCGAGCTGCGCCACCGTAACAGACGATTTTGGACCCCCCGTGCTCAGAGCCCGCGAGGTGAAGGTTAAGCTTTTAGCCAATGGCCTGACTAGCTTCATTGCGGCCATGACGATGGGCGCCATAAAAATACCGACCTCAATCCGCTTCAGATTGGAGAAGGACTTCGGCAAGACCTCTCCAAAAATGAGTAGCAACAGGGTGGCTAATCCGGTTTCTAGAACTGCCCGCAGCCACTCCAGGCTGCCGTCTGCCATGGCTTGGCCAATCCATATGCCCCATACGAGCACAAAGGCGAGGTTAAAAAAGTTGTTCCAAATTAGGAGCGTGGCCAATAAAGATTCGGGTTTGCGGCAGAGCTCCAGTACCCTGGAGCCTCCGTTTCTTCGCTCTAGTTCGTCTTTTTCACTGGGGCTAAGGGCAAAAAAAGCTACTTCAGAGGCCGAAGCCATAAAGGACCCCGCAAGAAGCAAAAGCAACACAGACCATGCTGCTGCAGTGCCACTTGCATCAATGGCTAAAAAAAGGAGTTGCGGGAGGGGGTCAGGGTCCAAAATAGGGTACTAAGGTCTGCTTGGAGCTCAGAATTGCTCTTCGCCCTCGAAGTCGTCTTCGGTTGCAGCAAACGAAGGACTGTCGGGAGCACTTCGGAACTTGCTGTTTCCATGGTCTCTCCCTTTGCGATGGTCTTCGTCCCGGCCTCGACCGGTGCGGCCTTGAGGCTCTTCGTCGCGAGTACGGCCTTGCTGGTTGGGTCCGAGCATGGTCATGGCATCCGCAGCAATTTCAATGTTGTAGCGCGTTTGGTTGTGCTCGTCGGTCCATTGACGCGAGCGAATTCGACCTTCAATAAATACCTTGTCGCCTTTGTGTAAAAAACGCTCACAGACCTCGGCCAAGCGAGGCGCACGCACCACCACGGTGTGCCACTCGGTAGTTTCCTTTCGGTTTCCGTCGCGGTCTGTAAAATTTTCGGTAGTAGCGAGGGGGAATTTTACAAGCATTCCGCCGTTTTCGAATCGACGTATTTCAGGGTCTTTCCCGAGGTTGCCGATGAGCATAACTTTATTTAAAGTGCCTGCCATGTATTATTTGATGCGATATTGTGAGTGCTTCAAAGGTACATGAATTTGGTCATCCAATGCTCAAACGCTTGAGGCATACCCTTGTCGCGCCACTCCTTTGCCGTCATCCAAACCAGGACTTCGGAACTCTCGGCAATAAGGTGCATGCAGAGGGTGAGCTTGCGGTGGCTCAATCGGTGCTCAATGCATTCTGCGCCTCCTTCGGTCGGACCCTCCTCGAGCGGAACGGGGGTGTAAAGTCCCGACCAAATTCCGCCAATGGGCCTTTGGACGAGACCAAAATAGGCCCCCTTGCGGACTACTCCAAAATGCCAAAGTTCTTCGCGCACCCTGACCTTGCGAACCTTGATGGGCAAGGAAGCCGCGGTTCCAGTCCGCCCAGCCTCGCAGAATTCGATCAAAGGGCATTCGCTGCATTTAGGATTCTTGGGCAGGCAGTGGCTCTGCGCCAAGTCCATAATGGCCTGGTTGAAGTCGCCAGGTCGGCTTGAGGACACTAAGTTTTGACTAAAATCATGTATAAACTGCCTACTTAAGGCTGAATCGATGGGCTGACTCCAGTTGGAGAGCCGGGCGTACACGCGGTAGGCGTTGCCGTCAAGTGCCGGCCTCACCTCAGCGTCAAGAATGGACGCTAGTGCAGCCGCCGTGTAGGTGCCGACACCGGGTATTTTGAGCCAAGCCACGTAGCCCTTGGGCCAGCCCTGTTCATCAATTAATCGGGCGGCGCGGTGAAGCAGGTCTGCCCTGCGGTAGTATCCGAGTCCGCTCCAGAGACCCTTCACAACCTCGGTTTCAGCCATGGCTAAATCATGAACGCTAGGCAGCTCCTGAAGGAATCGCCGCCAGTAAGGGAGGCCTTGCTCAACTCTTGTTTGCTGAAGTATTATTTCGCTGAGCCAAATGGCATAGTGATTGCTCTTTTCCCTCCAAGGCAGAGATCGCCCGTAGAAGTCATACCATTTAAGTAAAATTTCAGCTATTGTTGTAGTTTGACTTGGTTCTTGCTTCAATGCGGACTATCTTTGCGGCCGCTAAAATAGGCTTATCTAGGCCACTTAAATTAAACGTTTTACATCAATAAAACATGACTAAAGCAGACATCGTATCAAAAATTGCCGACCGTACTGGCATGGAAAAAGCAGACGTACTAGCAGCCGTAGAAGGCTTCATGCGCGAAGTGAAAAGCGGAATGGAATCCGGCGAGAACGTATACCTCCGCGGCTTCGGTAGCTTCGTGCTCAAGAGCCGTGCTCAGAAAACAGGTCGCAACATTTCAAAGAACACCACCTTGGTGATTCCTGCACATTTTATTCCTTCATTCAAACCGGCTAAGACCTTCGCAGAATCTGTGAAGAAGAATGTTCCGGTGAAGAAGTAACCTTCCAACCTTCTTAGAATGAATCGTGTGGTTTGGATCGCAGCATCAGCCATCGTCCTTGGGGCTTTGGCTGTTTTACTGTTGCCCACCAATCCTGGCTCAGAAACCAATGAGCCAACAGAGCGCGTCGTTAGTCCCTTGGATTCCAAGGTCCGCGAAGCCGTTCGCCTGATTCAAGAAGGAACGGGAAACCCTATGGACGCCATCACCTTGCTTCGCGAGGTGGTCGAAGAGGATCCCAAACACCGAGATGGCTTGTTTCATCTTGGTGAATTTTCGCGTATGTCTGGACAAATGGACCGGGCCTTAGAACGATATGCAAGTATTTTACAGTTGTACCCGAGCGACCATGAGGCCGCCCTTCGGTATGCCGAGACTCTTGCCGATTTAGGTCGTCAAAGCGAAGCCCAAGATTTTATTGGGCGCTACCTAGCCGACCATCCAGATTCCGATCTGAGTTCACTAACACAGCTGCGCGATAGCTGGACCGAGGGGGATGCTGCGGCACCCGCCGGATCCGAACCTGTATTAACCGATTAAACGACTTAGTTATGCCAAGCGGTAAAAAACGCAAGCGCCACAAGATGGCCACACACAAACGCAAAAAGCGCCTTCGCAAGAATCGCCACAAAAAGAAATAAGGATTGACCATGCGTACCGAACTGATTATTCAAGCCAGTGAATCGGACGCCATCATCGCCTTACTTCAGGACGGTCGCTTGACCGAACTCGTCTCCGAAAACGAGCAACAGCAATTTTCGGTTGGCGATGTATACCTCGGGGTAGTGCGCAAGTTAGCGCCCAACCTCAATGCGGCTTTTGTAGACGTGGGTTACGAGAAGGATTCCTTCTTGCATTACCATGATCTAGGCCCCCAGATTCCAACCTGGCAGAACTACCTTAAAAAAGTTCGCCAGAGTAAGTACACCTCTGATTTGTCAGAGGTAGAAATTCTTCCCGAAATCGAGAAGGACGGAAGCTTGGAGGTTCTACTTAAGCCCGGCGATGAGGTGCTGGTTCAGATTACGAAGGAACCCATATCGACCAAGGGTCCTAGGGTTACTTCTGATATTTCTATAGCGGGGCGATTTATCGTACTCGTTCCCTTCAACGGGAGGATTTCTGTATCGCAAAAGATACGGGATCGCAAGGAGCGCGATCGCCTGCGCAAGCAGGTGCAAAACGTGCTCCCTAAAGGTTTTGGCGTGATTGTTCGCACCGTGGCTGAGGGAGTGACCCAAGAAGACATTGAGGCTGACCTCAATGACTTAGTGGGCCGCTGGAAGACCCTTTACCGCAATGTGCGGGGTGCCAAACCCAAGAAGTGCATACTTCGCGAGATGGACCGAGCTTCGGCCTACCTGCGCGATTCCTTCAACGACAGTTTTGATCAAATTGTAGTGGACCACCAGGCCCTCTATGAAGACATCAAGGGCTACGTCGAGGCCATCGCTCCCGAGCGGGTTGGAATCGTCAAGCTTCATACTTCGGCCGTTCCGGTGTTTCAGCACTACGGTGTGGACCGGCAGGTGAAGAGCGCATTCGGACGCACCGTGAACATGGGCAAGGGCACCTACCTGGTGGTCGAGCACACGGAGGCGATGCACGTCATTGATGTGAATTCGGGCAACCGTTCGGGCAAAGGCGAAAGCCAAGAAGAGAACGCGCTGGCTGTCAACATGATGGCTGCCGAAGAGATTGCTCGCCAGCTTCGTTTGCGCGATATGGGCGGAATCATTTGCGTGGACTTCATCGACATGGCCAAAAGCGAAAACCGTCGGGAGCTCTATGAGTTTCTCAAGGATTTGATGGCTACCGACCGGGCTCGGCACAAAATTCTTCCGCCGTCTAAGTTTGGTTTGGTCGAGATCACGCGCCAGCGTGTGCGTCCGGCTCAAGCCATTGAGACTCAAGAAGAAAATCCTGATGCCTTGATCGATGCACCCATCACGTTGATTGATGCCCTTCAGCAGAAGTTCGAGCAAATTAGCGCGACACTCAAGCAAAAGGGCAAAGGGGCTCCCATCTTTTTGCACGTGCATCCATTTTTGGCCTCCTACCTCAAGCAGGGTTGGTTTTGGCAAACCCTGGAGCACAAATGGTCGCGAATTGCTGGTCAAAAGCTTCAGGTTGTCTCTCGAGATGCCTTTAAAATGCTGGAGTACCGTTTTGCCGATGCCGAGGGCAAGAAGATTGGATGATTATTCTCCCTTACTTGTAATTAGGCGGCCAGTGATGGCCGCCTTTTTTGTTTCTTAGCGGCATGACATTTTCACGAACCAAGACCTACACTATTGATGCCGCTCGCCAGGCGATTCATCGATACTGCGCCTTTCAGGAGCGCTGCCAAAGCGAAGTACAGGAGCGTTTGCGCAGCATGGGAATCGTTCCGGAGGCGCAGGCGGAGTTGGTTTCTGAACTCATTTCTGGCGACTTTTTAAGCGAGGAGCGCTTTGCCAGGGCTTTTGCCAGGGGTAAATTCCGCATCAAAGGATGGGGTCCGCGCAAAATTATTCAAGGACTTCAGGCCAAGAGGGTTTCTTCTGCATGCATCGCCCTGGGAATGAGTGAACTCAACGACGAAGAGGTGCGGACCTATTTAAGCAGGCAGCGCAGCAAGTACCAGGACGACCAGCAATGGATTGCCTGGTGCCTTCGCAAGGGCTACGATCTTGCCGCGGCTAAGGCCGCTATGGCGGGCGAAGACTAGGCCTTCCAGGTGCTCAAGGCCTCTTTAAGACGGCTAACTTCCTGGTCGCCCACGTCGTAGTGAAGGACGGCCCTCAGCCAAAAGGGGTCCATAGCCATGAGGCGGATTCCATGGGCGTCTAGATGGGCCAAAAGATCCCGCGGATCAAAACCTGCCTTCAATCTAAATAGGACCATGTTGGTGTCGGCGGGCTTGAGGGCTTCGACGTAGGGAAGGTTCGAAACATGCTTTGCCAGATTCTCGGCGCGTGCATGGTCTTCGGCCAAGCGTTCCACATGGTGGTCCAGGGCATAAATTCCGGCGGCTGCGAGGTAGCCGGCTTGGCGCATGCCTCCGCCCAGACGCTTGCGAATGCGACGGGCCTGATTAATAAAGTCGCGCGAACCCAGAAGAACCGAACCCACGGGTGCACCAAGACCCTTGGACAGGCAAATAGAAATGGAGTCAAAGACTTGGCCGTAGTCGCTGGCATTCTCGCGGTCGGCGACAAGGGCATTGAAGAGGCGCGCTCCGTCAAGATGGTAGCCAAGATGATGGAGCCGGGCAAATCCGCCGAGCTCGCGCAGTGCGTCTAGCCCGATGGTGGTTCCACCGCCTTTGTTGGAAGTGTTCTCTGCAACGACCAGTCGGGTAGGGGCCGCATGCACATTGTCCATGGGCTGAAGCAGCAGTTCGGCCTGCGCGGCAGAAAGTCGCCCGTAGTCGTCGCCCCCCACGCGCACCTGAACCCCGCTGTTGAATGCAAGGCCTCCGCCCTCGTAGTTGTAGACGTGCGCCAACTTACTGCAGATTACCTCATCGCCCGGTTGGGTATGCACCTTGACGGAGATTTGGTTGGTCATGGTGCCCGAGGGGCAAAAAAGACCGGATTCCATGCCAAAGCGTTCGGCGAGGATGGCCTCGAGCCGCAAAACGGTGGGGTCGTCGCCCAGGACGTCGTCGCCAACAGGGGCTGCGGCCATCGCCCGTAGCATGGCTTCGGTGGGGCGGGTTACGGTATCGGAGCGGAAATCCGCAGTCGCTGCATTCATAGGTTCGAAGGTAGGGGGTGGCGTACTTTTGCCGCCATGATTTCGCCAGAAAAAATTAAGGAATACCATCAACGCATCGAGCACCTCAAAGGCTACCTGCGCCTCGAAGAAAAGCGCATGACCGCCGCCAACGAAGAGGAGAAAACTGGAAATCCGAATTTTTGGGACGACGCCAAGAAGGCCGAATTGACCATGCGCAAAATCCGCGAACTGAAGTACTGGATTCAGGGTTACGAGGCCGTTCAAGCGCAGTTTGGCGAAGTCGAGACCTCGGTAGAGTTTTACCGCGAGGGCGTGATTGAAGAGTCTGAGGTAGACGCAGCAGTCGCTCAGCTTGAGGCACGGTTGAGCACCCTGGAGTTCAGGAACATGCTCAGCGGCGAAGAAGACAAGATGAGTGCCGTGCTGCAGGTAACGGCGGGAGCAGGCGGTACCGAGTCCTGCGATTGGGCGGGTATGCTCATGCGCATGTACCTGCGCTGGGCCGAGCGCAACGGCCACAAGGTGCGCGAATTAAACTTTCAAGAAGGCGAAGTCGCTGGAGTAAAAACAGTTACCCTCGAAATTGAAGGAGAGTTTGTGTTTGGCTACCTCAAGGGGGAGAACGGAGTCCACCGGCTCGTCCGCATCAGTCCCTTTGATTCCAACGCACGCCGCCACACGTCCTTTGTAAGCGTTTACGTCTACCCCCTTGTGGACGATACCATTGACATTCAGGTGAATCTGGCCGATATTGACTGGGACACATTCCGCTCCAGTGGGGCGGGCGGCCAGAACGTCAACAAGGTCGAAACGGGAGTGCGACTCCGCCACAAACCCTCGGGCATTGTCATTGAAAACACCGAGACGCGGTCGCAACTTCAAAATAAAGAGAAGGCGATTCAGCTGCTCAAATCGCGCCTGTACGAGCAGGTAATTGAAGAGCGCAATGCCAAACGCACCATTATTGAGGCGGGCAAAAAGAAGATTGAGTGGGGTTCGCAAATACGCAACTACGTGCTGCATCCCTATAAATTGGTTAAGGACGTGCGCACTGGGGTAGAGACCAGCGACCCTGATTCGGTGCTAGAGGGCGAAATTGATGCCTTTCTCAAGGCCTACCTTATGTCAGACGGGCAGGCGTCGGCAGACTTTAACGACGACGGACTTTAGTAAGACATCGTTGGGGCAGGGAGCACCGCCCTGGTCGAGAGCGTTTGTACCTTAGGCTCAATGACTCGACTCTTCGCTCTTTGGTTGCTGTCCTTGATGGGAATCGGCGGGATGCAGGCGCAGGTCCTCTCCAAGCCAGAAGCCATGATTCTCCCCAATGAGGGTCAGTGGCCCAGCGAGGTGCTTGCCATGGTCAACGTAGACGCCGCTCGCGTCTGGATTCTTTCCGACGGACTTCGCTTTGTGGCGCGCATGCCTGGCGAGGGCGACAGCGTGGTCGTATGGACCGAGCGCTATTTGAATTCCATGGGCGGACAGCTTGAAATTCAAGGAAGCGGCCCTCCTGCGGTCTTTGCCTTAGGGCGCAAGCCCCTGGTCGCCGTCAGGGGCAGTTCGCAGGCCTGGCTTCGGGGCATTTACCCGGGTGTGGACCTCGAGCTTCGGGTCGAAGGAGGGCGCCTGAAGACCTGGTGGCAGGGCGAGGACCTTTCGCCCATTCTGATCCATTTTGAAGGATGCGCCGGCCGCAGGCAAAGACGGAATACGGAAATTCTTGAACTGCAAACCCCCGCTGGAGTGGCGGAACTTTGGGCGCCGGTGGCCTATGCCCGCGACGGAAGTCCGGTCCCGGTGCAGTGGCAGCAATTGGGCGAAAACTGGGGATTCAAGGCCCCGGGAGCCCAGCGAATTGATCCGACCTACGTGTTCAGCAGCTTCAGCGGTTCCCTGAGCGACAACTTCGGCTATACTGCGACCTACGACCTGCAGGGCCGCACCTGGCTCGGGGGAGTGGCTTTTGCCAACCAGTTCCCTACGCAGAACGGAGTTCAGCCCAACTTTGGGGGAGGGGGAGTTGATATGGTCTTTATGCTGTTTAACTCCACGGGAACCGGAGTTGTTTCTTCGACCTATTTGGGTGGATCGGGTCAGGAACAGCCTCATTCCCTGCGCGTTGCACCCAACGGAGACCTCTTGATTAAGGGAATTACCAATTCCATCGACTTTCCCGTCTCGGGCAACGCCTACGACACGACCTTGGCCCTCGCTGCAGGCAGTGGCTCCATGAACGGGGGAGGGGTTGTCTATACCTCGGCCACCGACCTAGCCCTGGTCCGCCTCGATTCAACGGGTTCGCAGTTGAAGGCCTCCACCTACTACGGACGACTGGGTTACGACGGCCTGCAGGACATAGACATGCCCCACTACGGCGACGAGGCCCGTGGAGATATTTGGGCTGACCAGACCGGAATTTGGATTGCCACTGCGTCGCGGTCTCGCGCCATGGCCACCTGGCCCCTAGATACCTCTCGTGACGGGTCCATTGACGGACTTCTCGCTCACTTCAGCCCCAATTTAGACAGCCTCCGCTGGGCCACCTACGTCGGCGGACCCAATTTAGACGGTCTTACTTCCCTCATTTCTGCGCCCACCGCTCAGGGCATCCGGCTTGCAGTCCTCGGCTGGACCCAAGGCATGGGAACACTCTCGGGCAACGGCGTTTGGACCAGCCCTAGCGGCCAGTCACAGCCCTATTATGCACTTTTTAACCCGCAAACTGGGCAAAAGACGTCCGAGACCTACCTCGAGCCGCAGGGTTGCACGTCCTATGGTTTTTTAATGGCTCAAAATCCGTCGGGCGCCTATGCTGCCGTGGGAGATTCCGGTGCCGTACTTCTTTCGCTCGGACTCGGCACAACCTGCACGGGCCTTGGCGCCTACTCGGGCCCCTTGGCCCCAAGCCCCGGGCTTTGGCAAAACCTAAATTCTACCCAAATTTTAGTTTGGATTTCAGCCCAAGGAGATAGCATTTACCGCAGCCAGTATGTGGGCAACGGCCAGCTCAACCGACGTATTTCACCCACAGCCCTGCAGGTGGACGACTGCGGCTCTGCCTATTTCTCGGGCTGGTTCGGCGGCCTCAATGGCGGCACCATAACCGGCCTTTACACCAGTCCTAACGCCTTTCAATCCACTACGGACGGACGCGATTTTTATTTTTTGGTTCTGGACCGCAGAGGAAATCCGGCCTATGCCTCCTACTTCGGAGGGGTGGGCCCCGTGGACGAGCACGTAGACGGCGGAACCTCGCGCTTTGACCCCAATGGGGTTATTCACCAGGCCATTTGCGCGGGCTGCGGAGGCAGCGATAATTTGCCGGTGTTCCCCGCCAATGTTCATTCAGCGGTCAATAATTCGAGCAACTGCAACATGGCAGGCGTTCAAATTGCCTTTGAAATGCAGCAGGCCAAGTTGAGTTTGGGCCTGAGTGCCGATACCGTCTGCGCCGGCGACAGCCTCGTTCTCACCGGCAGCACAAGCCGCACCGACGTTTTGAATATAGCCTGGGGCGACGGACAGACCTCCTCGGGGTCGCCCGATCCCCTCCCCAGCCATTTATACAGCCAGCCGGGGACCTACGTCATCACCTTAATCGGACTCGACAGCCTCTGCCTAACCCAGGCCCAGCAAACCCTTACGGTTTATGTGCTTCCCGGTTCTGCCGTTAAGGCCGATGTGGTTTGGACCTTCGACCCTTGCGATAGCTCACGCAGCCTCAGCCTCGCTCCGGGTCCAGCGCTCAGCGCGCAGTTTATGCTGCTCTACTCTTCGAACGGTTCGATAGACAGCCTTACCGCTCCTTTTCAATGGTCCGGTACTGCCCTGACCCTCAGCTACCAAGCCTGGCTTGTGGCCTACGACCTTCAGTGCGGACGCAGCGACAGCCTGCTACTCACCGCCGAATTTAATGCCCCCCTGTCTGCTCCCGTTGGTAGTATTATCGCTCCGTTTTGCATCAATGGTGAGCCGGTCCGGGCCTCCGGGTATGCCTCGGGGGCCACTTCCTACACCTGGCGCGTTCCAGGCCAGGGGCTCATTAGGGGCTCCGACGTTCAGTGGTCCGCCTCTTTGGTCGGACTCCAAACGGTCTGGCTAATCGTCGAAGACAGCCTTTGCGGCCGCCGGGATTCTCTGCAGCTTACCTATGAGGTTTTTGGTGCGGAATTCGACAGCCTGTCGGTACCCAACGTCTACACGCCCAACGGCGACAACATCAACGATGTTTTTTGCCTCAAGCAGGCTGAGGCTTCTGCCTTATCTCAGTTGAGCCTTAGGATTTATAGCCGATGGGGTCAAGAAGTTTTTGCCACCACCGACCCGCAATTTCTTTGGGACGGACGCTTTCAAGGCCGCGATCTCTCTTCGGGGGTCTACCTCTACCACCTCAGCTGGCAGAGCAAATGCGGCACCAATGGGGACCAGCAGGGGGCGGTCACGCTGAATCGATAGCGAAGCTTCCCCGATCAGGGCCAAGCCGCTCTGACCAATTCAGCGGGATTTCCGCCTACACCATGTCCTCAGGGCGCACCCAGGCGTCGAACTCCTCAGGGCTAACATAGCCCAGTTTTATTGCGGACTCCCTCAGGGTAATGCCCTCGGCTAGGGCTGTTTTTGCAATTTTTGCGGCCTTGTCGTAGCCAATATGCGGGTTGAGGGCGGTCACCAGCATCAGTGAATTCTCAAGGTGGCGCTTGATCACGGGGTAGTTCGGCTCAATGCCCACGGCGCATTTGTCGGCAAAAGAGACGGCGACATCGCCCAAAAGACGGGCACTTTGCAGCACGTTTGCAGCAATTAAGGGCTTAAAGACATTGAGCTCGAAGTGGCCAGTCGCTCCCCCAATAGAAACGGCAACGTCGTTGCCGAGTACTTGGGCAGCGACCATGGTCAATGCCTCTGGTTGGGTAGGGTTGACCTTGCCGGGCATAATGCTTGAACCCGGCTCGTTGTCGGGAATGATTAGTTCGCCAATACCAGACCGTGGCCCTGACGAAAGCATGCGCACGTCGTTGCCAATCTTCATGAGCGAAACAGCGACCCTCTTGAAGGCACCGCTCAGTTCAACCATGGCGTCGTGGGCCGCTAGTGCCTCAAACTTGTTGGGGGCCGTCACAAAAGGCAAGCCACTAAGTGCAGCGATCTTGGCAGCAACCGCCACGTCATAGCCCTTTGGGGCGTTAAGACCAGTGCCCACGGCTGTTCCGCCCAAGGCCAGTTCTGCCACCATGACCAGGGCGTTTTGAATGGCCCTAATTCCGTTGTCGATTTGCTGCACGTAGCCACTGAATTCCTGGCCCAAAGTCAAGGGCGTTGCGTCCATAAAATGCGTGCGCCCCGTCTTGACTACGTTTTGGAATTCCTTCGATTTCGCTGCGAGTACCTCCCTAAGGTGCTGTAATCCAGGGAGCGTCGTTTGAGCCGTGAGGCGGTAGGCCGCAATATGCATAGCGGTCGGGAAGGTGTCGTTGGACGATTGAGATTTATTCACGTCGTCGTTGGGGTGCAAAACCTTCTGCGTGTCCAGAAGCGAACCTCCGCTGAGCACGTGGCCGCGGTATGCAATTACCTCATTGACGTTCATGTTGCTTTGGGTGCCTGATCCGGTTTGCCAGACCACAAGCGGAAACTCCCCGTCGTGACGGCCCTCGAGGATTTCGTCGCAGACCCGCCCAATGAGCTCGGCCTTTTCTTTGGGCAGTACGCCGAGGTCGCAGTTGGTCAACGCCGCAGCCTTTTTAAGTAGGGCAAAGGCCTTAATGATTTCGATCGGCATGCTGCCCTCCGGTCCAATTTTAAAGTTGCTGCGCGACCGTTCGGTTTGCGCCCCCCAATAGGCGGAGGCCGGAACGTGGACTTCGCCCATCGTGTCGCGTTCAATGCGGGTATTTGTGCTCATGATACAAAATTACGCCCTATTGCAGCAGCGAGGAATTGGCTCGAGTCACTTATCTTTGTCCCGTACAAAAACGACCATCCTCCAAACGCTGCCGTCCATGAAATTTATCGGATTTCTACTCTTTATAATCATCCTGCTCACAGGGTTCAGTATGCTGATTTTCCTTGCCCTATTTGTGGGCTATTGGCTCACGCTGCTTGGTTTGGAACGTGTTATGCCCGACCGCATCTACAAGTGGCTTGAAGGCGCAAAACGCTAGGCAAGCAGGTCATAAAAAACGAAAGGCGCCCAATTGGGCGCCTTTTTTGTTGATTCTTCGTTTCAAATAGGACTAAACAAAGTCCTCTCCCCGAAGCATTTTGATGTCGTTCACAAACTGCTTGATCTCCTGCTCCTTGCTCCGAGGGCAAACCAGTAATCGGTTCTCGCTTAAAATGACGATGTAGTCCTCAAGGCCGTCGACCACAGCGACCATGCCGTCGGGAATCAGGTAGGTATTGCCCGTTGCGTCGTAGGAGAGTACAGTATTGCCCGACCCGGTATTGCCTTTGGAGTCCGCGGTACGCTGCTCGTGCACGGCCCCCCAGCTTCCCAGGTCGGACCATCCAAACTCTGCAGGCATTACCAGCACCTGCTTGGCCTTCTCCAGAATTCCGTAGTCAATGGACTCGTTGGGGCACTCCCCATAAATGGACTCGATAAATTCGGATTCGCTCTCGCTGCCAAAATGCTCCCATCCTGCATTGAACACGGAATACATTTCAGGCATGTGCTTTTCAAAAGCACTGAGGATGGCGTTGGCGTTCCAAACAAAAATCCCAGCATTCCACAAAAATTCGCCCGTAGCAATGAACTGCTCGGCCATTTCGAGATTGGGCTTCTCGGTGAAGGTCTTGACGGGATGCACGTCTTCGGCAAATTCCGACCGTTCCGATCGAAACTGAATGTACCCGTAGCCCGTTTCGGGGCGGACTGGGGTCATTCCCAAAGTCATCAGCACATTGTGCTCGGCCGTTGTCGCCAAAGCAGAATTCAGACGAGCGCTAAACTCTGCCTCGTTGCTCACAAGGTGGTCTGCAGGGGTAACTACAAAATTGGCTAAGGGGTCGCGTTTTTTGAGCACGAATCCTGCGTAGGCAACACAGGGCGCCGTATTGCGGCGAGCGGGTTCCGCCAAAATGCGCTCCCTGCTGAGTTCGGGCAGCTGCTCCAGGCATATTTCTGCATAGTCCGCGTGGGTGACGACGTAAATATGGTCTCCAGGTACAACCGTCTTCATGCGGCGAAAGGTTTGCTGAAGCAGGGTTTCGCCAGAGCCGAGGATGTCTAGGAACTGTTTGGGTTTGCGCGACGTGGACGTGGGCCAAAACCGCGATCCAACTCCGCCAGCCATAATTACTGCATAGTTATGTTCCATAGCCTTCTAAATTGAGCGGCAAAGGTAGGGAAGTCCGTGAAGTCGTACCTTTGGCAGCTAAACCTCTTGAGGTAAATCAACGCTCCGTCTGCATGAAAAATATTGTACTCTTTGGGCCTCCAGGGGCAGGGAAGGGAACGCAAAGTGCGTTGCTCGTAGGTGAATTCGGACTCGTACACCTCTCGACGGGCGATATTTTTCGCCGCAACATCCATGAAGCAACCGAGTTGGGCCGCTGGGCCAAGTCGTTTATGAGCCAAGGGCAGCTGGTTCCCGACGACGTTACCATCGCCATGCTCAAGGATGAATGGTCGAGGTACCCCGAAGCCGCTGGATTTATTTTTGACGGATTCCCTCGCACCAGTGCCCAGGCCTTGGCTCTGGACGAGATACTTGCCCAGGCGGGCACTTCGGTATCCGCCATGATTGGCCTCGAGGTTGACGAAGACGAACTCGTCAAGCGCCTTCTAGAGCGCGGAGCCACTTCGGGCCGTTCTGACGACGCCAACGAAGACGTTATTCGCCAACGGCTCGCGGTCTACAGCCGCGAAACGGCTCCGGTGCAGTCCTACTTCGAGGCACAGGGCAAGTACCATGGTCTCAATGGCGTGGGCACAGTAGAAGAAATTGCGGCCGAACTTCGCGCCCTAATCCAATCCCTATAAAGATTTAAGACGGTGGCTGATTCCAATTTTATTGACTACGTCAAGGTCTTTCTGCAGTCAGGGCACGGAGGGGCAGGGAGCCGGCACTTCTTTAGGGCTAAAGGACTGCCCAAGGGTGGGCCCGACGGCGGCGACGGGGGTCGAGGCGGACACATCATTCTCGAGGGAAATCCGCAACAATGGACCCTAATTCACCTAAAGTACCGCAAGCACATTAAGGCAGACGCTGGCGAGAACGGTGGCCGCAACCTTCGCATCGGCGCGAGCGGAGAAGACGTTGTGCTTCAGGTTCCGCTTGGAACGGTGGTCAAGGACTCCGAAACGGGCGAGGTGCTCTGCGAGGTCACGGAGGCGGGCCAGCGCGTGGTTTTTTTAGCGGGTGGACGCGGCGGACGCGGCAATGCCTTCTTCAAAAATTCGGTCAACCAGGCCCCCGAGTTTTCACAGCCTGGCGGTCCTGAACTGGAAGGCTGGTTTTTGCTCGAGCTCAAGGTTTTGGCTGACGTAGGGCTGGTGGGTTTTCCCAATGCGGGCAAGTCAACCTTGCTGGCCACCATAAGCGCGGCAAAGCCCGAAATCGCGGACTATCCCTTTACCACCCTGGTTCCCAACCTTGGTGTGGTGCCGCACCGCAACTACATCTCCTTTGTTATGGCCGATATTCCGGGCCTTATCGAGGGCGCTGCAGAAGGTAGAGGCTTGGGTCACCGTTTCTTGAAGCACATCGAGCGCAATGCATTGCTCTTGTTTTTGGTCCCCTGCGACGCCAAAGACGTAGTGGAGGAGTACGAAATTCTCCTCGGGGAGTTGGGGCGATTTAATCCGGAACTCCTTACCAAGCGCCGTGTTTTAGCCATTTCAAAAACCGACATGCTCGACGAAGAACTGCTGGCTCAGCTTCTCGAAGGCGTGCGTCCACGCCTGCCGAAGGACCTTGTGGTAACCACGTTCAGCAGCGTGACCGGCCAGGGTCTTGACCGACTCAAAGACTTGCTATGGGAATCCTTGAATCGCTCAATCGACTAGACCAAAGGGTCTTCCTTGAGCTGGCGGGCCAGGGCGGCCCCATTGCGGACGCTATTTTCACGGCGGCATCTAGCGCATGGCTTGCTCTTGCATTTTGGATGCTTCTTTGGTTTCTTCGGCGCTCTGATTACCCTACTTCCGCTTGGATTTGGCTGCTGGTCACCATGGTGGCTGCCTTTGCGGCCGCAGACTGGACCGCAACGTTGCTTAAAAATTCCATAGGCCGCCCAAGGCCCTGCTGGCATCTTGAGGGGCAGTTTAGGGCACTAGCGCAATGCAAAGGGAAGTTTGGTTTCGTTTCGGGTCATTCTGCCACTACCTGGGCCATACTTGCGGTGTTTTTGGCAAGCCGACCGGCGGTATGGATTGGCCGGGCTGCAATTCTTTGGACTTTGACGGTCTCGTTTTCTCGCGTTTACGTGGGGGTACACTACCCCGGCGACGTGCTGGCCGGCGCCCTATTGGGCTTGCTAATAGCACGTGTCATACTGCTCCTTAGACCCCTACCTTCGAGGCTATGAATGCACTTGCCGTAGCGCTTGGGGGAGCCTTGGGAAGCCTTTTGCGGTGGTCATTTAGCCTGCTTTTGCGGCGGGTTGATGCAACCCTGATCACAGCCTCGGCGGCGACCCTGTTGGCTAACATCGCTGCTGCGGCAATCCTGGGCTACCTAATGGCCCGGCCCAACCCTGACGCACGACTGCAGCTCGCATTAGTCACTGGTTTTTGTGGCGGATTCAGCACCATGAGCACCTTCAGTTGGGAGGCCTTAGAATGGGCCAAATCGGGATCTTGGTTGCTGGCCCTTGCTTACGTCGCCGCGACGCTGGTTTTGAGCCTAGGTGCTGCTGCCGCTGCCTATGCGCTAGCGAATAAGTAGCAAGACACCCTGCTGCTCGACCGGAGAATCCCCGTAGTCGACGGTGAAAAGCGACCAAACATAGGTTCCCTGTGGGCAGTCCGCGCCAGAATTGCCTACCCGCCCGTTCCACTCCTCTTGGGAGTCGCTGCTCATAAAGACCACGTTGCCCCATCGATCAAGAATTTGTAAGCGGTACTGCTTAATTCCCGTCGCGACCGGCCTAAAGCCTTCGTTACCCCCGTCTCCGTTGGGAGTAAATGCGGTAGGAGACCAAACGTTATAAATTGGGTCAACGCGCACCGAGTCTGCGATCGTATCCCAGCATCCGAACTCGTTAACTGCCAATCTTTGAACGAGGTACCACCCTGTATCTCGATAAACGTGCACCACAAAGGCCTGCTGCCCATAGAGGCTGCTGTCGCCCATGTCAAACCAAAACTGCTCCCCGGCATCCACAGAATCGGCGCTTACCTGCACTAGGGGCTGGTAGATCGTTACTCGCTTTGGATTAATGGTCATGGCAACCCGCGGCCGGGGGTTTACCCGTATTGCCCCTGGGAAGAACTGTTCCACGGTGTCTTTGCAGCCCGTTTGGGTCCACATTCGCAGCCTAACGTCGTAGAGTCCGGCCTGGCGGTACACGTGCACTGGGTTTTCTACCGTATCGCTGAACCCGTCGCCAAAGTCCCATGCAAAGTAGCGGGTGCGCCGGGAGAAGGCGCCCGCATCAAAGACCACTCGGTAGGGCTCGCAGCCGACCAAGGGGCCAATGCTGCTGTCTAGTCTTGGCCTCGGATCCACTACCACCGAGTCCACATAGCTTTCGTCGCAGGATTTGGATCGGATGCGAAGGCTTACGTTGTAGGTTCCGGGAGAAAGAAACTGCACGGGAGGGGGCTGAAGTCCGCTCCAGGTTGCCGGATTGGCATCCCCGGGATTCCCAAAGGTCCAGTCAAAAAGGGCTCCGTCGTACCATGTGCCAGCCGCGGTGAACGAGACGGGCTGCTGGTCAAAACAGGGTCCGCCGTTGTGGGTAAAGCTCGGATTAATGGGCGGGTAAATCCGAAACTTCACGAGGTCGGTATCGGCGCAGGGCCAGCCCGGGTTGGCCACAAGCATCACCCAAAAGGTACCGGTGTCGCTAAACGTGAAGGTCGGGAGCGCCAGCCTCGAGGTATCGTCGCTGCGGCTGGGGTCGCCAAAGTCCCAATAAAAGGTAGAGGCATTAATGCTCTGGTGCTTAAAGGGCACGGTAGCGCCAATACAGATTTGCGTCGGGTCGTCGACCTCAGAAACAATCTTGGCCACGATGTTGGCTTGGCAGGAAGTCACATTAAACTGGTAGTCCCTCCTTACGGTATTCAGAAGTGCGCCGTTTCTCCATTCTTCTACGCAGATAGTAAGCACAAACTGCCCGGTTACTGCGAGCCGCCCGGTCAGTGTTCCCGAGGCTCCATTAATGCTCAGAGACGGATTTCCGGGTATTGGGTTGCTGGCCGTAGCGGGGTTTAAAAAGCCAATGGGTGCATAGGGCGGTGGCGCTGGAGGATTCGGCATCGGCGAGTTGAATCCGCTACCGTTGTCTTTGCCTCCTCCGTGCAAGGGACTGCATAGGCTGTAGTGCAGGGAGTCGCCGTTTGGGTCAGTCGCCGAACTGGGAATGCTCAAATTTTCTTGGTTGCAGAGCACAATAGGAGGAAGGCTGTTCCACTGCGGGCTGCTGTTGCACAGGTCGTTGGGCGGAATCCGCGCAACTAGGGTAGAGCCCCAGTCGTCGGGGGTTGGGATGTTGCTAATGGTTGCATTTCTGCAGCAGCGCTGGTAGGTAATTACGTAGCCGTTGGCTCGGGCAGGCAGAGTGATGGTGGTGGTGTACACGGCGTACTCCGTGCAGATGTTGGGCGGCGCCTGAAGGCAGGGGTTTCCGGTGCTCAAGGGTACGGGAATGGTCGGCCCCTTGTTTACCGACAGGTTGTGCAGCAAAGTAGGTTGGATTCCGTCGTAAATGCCTATTGACGATGTCGGATCCAGCTGCGCCCCTGTGGAGTTGCAGTCGCGGTAGACCACAAGGCGAATGGTATACTGGTTGTTTCCAATGCAGGTGTAGGTCAGTTCTCCACCAACAAGGTGGGCTGACCAAGCTCGGCTGCTGAGCAGGAGCAGGCTTAGGAGGGCAAGGAGACGCAGTCGGACCATTTTAAGAACAGATGCCCGTTTAGGGAAAAGTACGCCAAGTCTTCGGGGTCTTGGGCTATGGCGAGGGCAAAGTCGCCCCCCCACGCGCCAAGGCTCTTTATGGTTGCACGAACGCCAGGAAACCTCTTCTGCACGCGCTCCATCCCAAGCCATGAGGCGGTGCGGTCTTCGAGTTCGTCGATGGCCTGCGACCAGGCTTCAGTATCCTTGCTTGAAGCTAAATGACGCGACAATGCGCTAATTACATCAAGCTCACTTGCCAGGGGCTGCCTGCGCATCTTGGCAACCTCCCGCTGGCTGTCTTGCTTGCCGCCCAGGTAGACCAAACCAAAGTGCTCGTGGGGCCAATGGGCCGAGGCAATGTTATTCCAAACCGCGCTTCGAGGCCCTGTCTTTTGGTAGGAAATGGCTCCCCCGGCACGCGCGCAGGCCACGTCAAATCCAGAACCTTCAGAGGTTTCAAAGTGAAGCTCCATCGGGTCAAGACCAGTCCACTGGGCAATTAAATCGATAAGCGACGACGATGAACCCCATCCCCAATTGCGGTTAAACTCGAGTTGGGTGGTAACGCGTCCCCGGCTGGGAAGGTTTCCCTTTAGTTTGAGTACGGCATTCAGAATCCGAGACAGGTGAGGGTCTTGGCTTGCGACGCAGTCCATCCAGACGCAGCCCTCGCTGTCTTTAGCGACCCAGTGCAGTTCGCAGTCCGCATCTTCGTATCGGAGCGTTTGGCCTTTTTCAGTGGCTATGGCTAGGGCCTCCGCGCCGTACAGCACCCAGTATTCACCACTCAAGAGTAGTTTTCCGGAGCTCCTAAATGGACTCATTTCACTAGCCCTTCGGCTTGCGGTATAGGGATTCCGCGCAGCCGACAAAATGCCGATACTACCTCTGCGTGGTGCGGAACCTTATCGGCAAAAAATGCGGTGAGTTCGGCTTTTTCAGCATCACTGGCCTCAAGCTGGTTGAGGATGTTCAGCAGGTGCATTTTCATGTGGCCTTTTTGAATTCCGGTGGTGGTCAGCGCCCGCAGGGCAGCAAAATTTTGGGCCAGGCCAGAGGCTGCAATAATGCCCATAAGTTCCTTGGCGCCGGGGTTTCCCAATGCTTCAAGGGCCAGCTGAACCATGGGGTGCAGCTTGGTGAGTCCGCCAACGGTTCCCAGCGAGAGCGGAATTTCGATCCAAAAACGGAATTCGCCGTCTTCGATCGAGCAGTGGGTCAGCGAGCGGTACTGCCCGTCGCGGGACGCATAGGTGTGGCAAGCTGCCTCTACGGCCCTAAAGTCATTGCCCGTCGCTAAGACCACGGCGTCAATGCCGTTCATGATGCCCTTGTTGTGGGTTGTGGCGCGGTAGGGCTCCACCTCTGCAATTCGCACGGCGCGCTGGAACTTTCGTGCAAATTCCTGCACGTCCATGCCCGAACCGTCGTCGAGGTCTTCGATAGCGCAGCGCACCTCGCAATGCACCAGGCACTCGGGAGTGTAGTTGCTTAAAATGCACATTACCACCTCGAGGTCGCCGCTCGCGGTCCCGGCATCGGTGGCAGCCTCTAGGCGAAGCACCTTGGCCATTTCCTCCAAGCAGGAGTTGATGAAGTTGGCGCCCATGGAGTCCATGGTTTCGAAGCGAACCTCGAGCTGAAAGTAGCCTTCCATCGCCTCGCGACGGTCCTTGAGTTCAAGGCTGAGGATTCCGCCCCCGCGGGCCCGCATGTTGGTGGTAATGCCCTCGGTTGCCGCAATAAGTTCTGGAGTTACCCGGTCCAGGAGTTCGGCAAGGGCCGACGCATCTCCATCAAAAGTGAAGTGAATGTGGCCCACCTTGGTGGTCGAATGCACTGTAGAATGAAATCCGCCGCGGTCCATCCAAAACTGAGCGGACTTAGCCGCTGCCGCCACTACCGAACTTTCTTCGATGGCCATTGGCAGGGTATAAACCTGACCATTAATGAGGAAGTTTGGGGCCACGCCCAGGGGCAAAAAGTAGTTTGCTACGGTGTTTTCAATAAACTCATCGTGGCGCTGCTGCACGGCGTCGTCGCTGTGGTTGTAGGAGGCAATCAGTGCCAAGCCCTTTGAGGGATCCTTGAGATGCTCCTGGCTTAGCCAGGCAATTTTTGCGGACTTGCTGAGCTTTGAAAAGCCGCGGATTTGGAGGTTGCTGCGCTTCATTGTAAAAGAATACTGCAAAAGTAACCCCTTAAAGGCGTTGCGGTTCAGCCTTTCGCCAGATTGCCGCGCCCAAAGCGTAGGCGAGTGCATCCAAGGGATCGGGCGTGAAACGCGCGTCAAAAGACGGAATAATCCACTCAAAGGCCAATGACAAGGCTAGGGTAAAGAGGAATACCGACCCCCAGCTCAACACCAGCCTGGGCCAAATTCGTCGTCCCAGCATGCTGGGAAGACCCAAAACAACCGGAACGGTACAGAGGGGGTCCAAAAAAGAATCGAGTAACAGAAAGTAGAGGCCGAAGGCTAAGGCTAACTGGTGGAGGCTAAATACGGCCAAGGCCGCCAAGCTTACCCAGTTTAAACGGCGACCCAGTAGGCCATCCATGCGAGTGCTCCTCCTACAGCAAGAACGGCCCAATGCGCAATCTTGCCGGCATTAATCAGGCCTCGCTTCCAATTAGAAATTTGAGGGTCCTTGTTCCATTGCATAACAGGCATTTCAAAGGCTTTTAGTCGTTCGGGATTGCCCTGGTTGGCAAAAGTGCTGTGGATTGATCGCGGGCTGCCGCAACCAAGGCATTTCTGCGCATCATCGCCCCATTCTTCGCATTTTATGCATTTCAAATGAGTAACCATAAGGCAAAGGTAGTTCTCTTGCTAGGGCGATGGGCTCCTCTTCGCGTCTTGAAAACAAAAAAAGCCCCGCAGTAACACTGCAGGGCCTTGCGATTTTGTGGTTCGGGGCGGAATCGAACCGTCGACACATGGATTTTCAGTCCATTGCTCTACCAACTGAGCTACCGAACCAAAATCGGAGTGCAAATTTAGGGCAAAAAGACGAACTACCTTTGAAAAACCAAAATGATTGCAGTAGACGCGGGTAATACCCTGATAAAAGTGGTCGTGTTTCACGACTCTGGCTCAGTGGATGCCATCAAAACTTGGCCCGCAGCAGCCTATGAAGACTGCTTAAATTGGCTCAAAGAACAACCCGATTCCATTTGGATTGCGGACTCTTCGGCCCGTGTATGGCCCCTCGGTCAGCAGGTTACTGCAGCTTCTAATTGGGGTTTTGACCTCGATTATTCCGCACAAATTGGCCTGGATCGTCTGTCCTCCATGCGGGGAGCGATTCACCGCCATCCCCAGTCTTCGGTTTTGATGGTTTCTCTCGGAACCTGCCTCACCTACAGCTACTTGAACCAAAGCGGAGTTTTTCAAGGAGGAGCCATCGCTCCGGGTTGGGCGGTCCGCCTCAAGGCAATGCACCACTATACCCAAAGCTTGCCCGCGCTGCCCACCGACGACCTGACCTCGCCCGCAGAGTGGAATAGTTCCGACCCCCGCACCTCGAGCAGCGCCCAGAGCATGTTGCGCGGAGCATTTCAGGGCATGATTGACGAAATCGACGCCGAAGTAGAGCGATTTTGCGCGATTAACAAAGATTTAATCGTAATTATTCACGGAGGGGACGCTCCATCTTTTGTCAATCACCTGAAAAAGGGCATCTTTGCCAACGAAAATTGGACCGCCCTCGGACTTTGGGCGATGTCGCAAAATTGAATGAGCGCCCGCACTACTCTAGCATCTATAGCCCTAATCGCTTCTCAGGCGATGCTCTCGCAGCAGCAGTCGGTTAGTCCCTATTCGCTGTTTGGCGCGGGGTGGGCCCTGCCCCAAGCCAATGCATACCAGCAGTTTTTGGGTGGAGCCAGTGCAGCCGATCGCTCCCCCTGGTACATCAACCCCGACCAACCTGCAGCTCTGTCTGGCCTGAAGTACACCACCTTGGATTTTGGCGGACAATGGTCCATGGTTCGTCAAAACGACGGCAGCAATAAGGTTGATAACCGCACCGGAGGATTTAATTCTTTTGGTATTGCAGTCCCCTTGGGCAAAGGCATGGCCTTCGCCGCCTCACTAAGGCCCTACAGCGCAGTGGGCTACGATTTTCAGCAGTCGGGTAAGGACTCTGCTTTTGGAGACTGGATTCAGAGGTACACGGGCCGTGGCGGAATCAGCGCTTCCGCATTTACCTGGGCCTGGTCTCCGATTAAATTCGTATCAGTGGGCGCTACGGCGCGCTACTTGTTTGGTTCGGCAGACCGGAGCACTAAAGTTTACTTTTTGGATTCTCGCTTTGACTACGCAGGCAAGGTGGAGCGGGTTTTGGTAAGCGACTGGCGCTGGAGTGCTGGTGGTCAATTCATTCTTCCAATTGGGATGAATGAGCTAATTGCCGGGATTCAGTTCGAACCCAAGGCCGAGTTATCGGCGATCCAAAACTATAATTGGTACAGTTTTAAGACCAACAGTGAGGGCGGCGAGTTGCCTCTAGACACCATCACGGCCCTCAACGGGGTTCTGGGTTCTGTGGCTATGGGCGGGCGACAGGCCATTGGTTTGCGCTGGGCTTCAAACCGCAAAAATGCATTGCTCCCTGCCTGGTCATTGAGCGGACACTTTGAGCAAATCAAGGTCAGTGATCATCGCGACTTCAATCAAAGTACTTCAGGTAGCTTTCAGGGGCTTTCAAAGACTTTTATTCTGCAAGCAAGTGTTGTCCCGGCTCTAGTTAAGACCTCTCGCAAGCTGTCTTCGTACTTTAGCCAGGTTCAGTATGTAGGCTCGTTTCGCAGCGACCGTTATGGCCTTTACGTCAACGAGACGGAGCTCAAAGGCTGGAGTGGCAATATAGGTTTAGCGATGCCGGTCGGTGGGCGAAGCTTCATCCCTGGAGACGTCAAAGTATCTACCCTTCACTTTGGCCTCAATTTTGGAGTTAACGGTTCGGTAACCAACGGCTTGGTAAGGGAGCAATACCTTCGCGGCACCGTTGGCCTCACCTTGAACGATCAGTGGTTTATGAAAGCAAAATTTCGTTAGTGTTATGAAGAGAATTTTAGTTTTAGTTCTGTCCTTAAGTGTTTCTATTGCCTCCTTGGCTCAATCCAATTGGGGCAACAGCGCAACCGATTCCACCGTGTGCTTTGAGAAATTCAATACGTTTGGATCCCTGTACAACAGCAAATCCTATGTAGAAGCATATGAGCCTTGGAGAACGGTGTACGAAACATGCCCCAAGGCAAGCGAGGTAATTTATCGTTTTGCTCCTAAGATTCTCGAGGCCAAAATCAAAGAAACTACCGACCCCAAGCAGCGCGAAGATTTGATTCGCCTTCTGCTGAGTACCTACGACCAGCGCAATACCTACTTCCCCGGTAAAGAGGCAGAGGTTAATGCTCAAAAGGCCGATAACTATTGGACCTACTACCCCGACAAGGCTGCGGAAGCCTATGCCATGTACAAAGAAGTCTTTGCCCTGGACCCTAAGGCTTTGCAGCCGGCATACCTCAATAACTACTTTAATGTGGTCATCAAACTTTACAAAGACGAGAAACTCAATTCTTTCGGATTGGTTGAGGGCTTTAATGATGTTTCTGAAGCCATCGAGATTCAGTCTAATGAGCGCAACATACTCATTGCTGCTCTGGTAGAGAAGGACACGCTTGGCACCATTACCGAGCGTGAGAAGCGGAATCTAGAAGTCAACAGAAAGCTACTTGACCAGTCTGAGAAGTTGATTGCGAATATCGAGAAGGGCATAGCCCCTCTTTTAACCTGCGAACGTCTCACCCTCATTTACAACGACTCGACTTTTGCGATCCACACAAGCGACAAGAATTGGTTGGTGCGCGCCCTTAAGATGCTTTCTAAGGATCGACCTGGGGTCGACGGAACCACAGATTGTACCGATAATCCGATGTACATCAAGGCTGCATCCGCGCTTTATAAATTAGACCCAAGTGCCCAAGCGGCTCGTTCCATGGGTCAATTGAGCCTAAAAAAGGGTCTGTTTGCCGACGCCAAGAAGTATTTTGACGACGCCATACGCCAGGAGGTTGATCCCAAAAAGAAGGCTAAGGACTGGATGAGGCTCTCGCAAATTGCGGAGAAGCAGGGACAGTTCGCAGAAGCCAAGAGGGCCTGCCTCGAGTCTGCTCGCGCTAATCCAGAGTCTGGAGAGCCCTATCTCTTTTTAGCCCTTATCTACGGCCAGGCTGCTGGCAGCTGCGGCAGCAACGCCTTTGAGAAGAATGCAGTTTACTGGGCAGCCATAAACATGGCAAACCGTGCGGCTTCGGTCCAGCCAGACCTGTCTGCCAGGGCGGAGTCGATGGCAGCAACTTACCGCAAAAATGTTCCCGACAAGTCGATTGCTTTTCAGTTCAACTACAAAGAAGGTGATTCCTACACCGTCGGATGCTGGATTAACGAGCGCGTAGTTGTTCGCTTTTAACCACGCACTACTTTGGGCTTCGGCCTTCGCTTTGGTCGCCTGCCGAAACGACAGCCAAGACGTTCAAAGAATTCATCGGGCGCCTAAGGGTCCGAGCTCGATTCAGTACGGAATCTCGGTAGTCTATTCTGACACCTCCGAGTTCCATTGGTCCCTTAAGGCCTTGAAGCTTGAAGAGCAGCGTCTCGACGGTACTGCCCAAAGCGAAGTTTTTAGCGGAGACGTGACCGCGGTACAGCTGCTGCGAAGCAAGCCCACCGGTACCAAGCTTCGAGCAGACCGCGTGGTGCGCAACATTAAAGACCAAGTTTGGGTCCTTTCGGGTTCAGTTCTTGTTACTAAGGGAAGCAATAAATACCTAAAAACAGAATCCCTGGAATGGGACCGTCGAACAGGTAAAATCCAGGGCTCTGGCTGGGTAGAAATCAACGATGATGGTCAGACCCTGAGCGGAATTGGCTTTGAAGCGATGGAAGATCTCTCAACCTACAGCATCTTTGAGGTGTCGGGACAGTTTGACAGCAATTGAACACAAAAAGATTATGAATAAACCCGTGCGCTGGAGAGTACTCGAATGGATTTACTACTTTACTGCAGCGTTGTCTGCGGAGGCCGCCTGGTCTCTGCGGAATACTGATTCTTCTCGGTCCTTACTTTTTGTAGGTTTTGTGGTCCTTTCGATTGCGATGGCCCTCTGGAGGCGGAACCAACGCATCAAATCGACAAAGGAATCTTCTTTGTAATGCTTGAGTCTGCACTAATCCTTGTTTTTTCGCTGGCCGCGTCGGCATTTTTCTCGGGAACCGAGATTGCTTTTCTGACAGCCAATCGACTTCAGCTCGAGATCGACCTTAAGCGCAAGGCTATTCCAATTTGGGTAGCACGGTGGGTGGAGCATCCACAGCATTTTTTGGTCACCTTACTGGTGGGAAACACCCTTGCCTTGGTGCTGGTTGGCGCACAATCGGCGACGCTGATGCATCCCTATTTTACCCCCCACATGAGCCTGCCAGCGGCACTTTTGATCGAGACCTTGATTTCAACCGTGTTCGTTTTGTTTATCGCCGAATACATTCCCAAGGCCCTGTTTAGGGAGCAGGCTAACCGTGCCCTAGTTTGGGCAGCACTGCCAGCCTTGGTATTTTATGTGATTTTTTGGCCTGTTTCTTATGTAATCTCAAAGTTGAATACCGCCATTATCAAGAGACTCGGCACCGAACCCGTTTTAGTTGGCAGGGCTCGGATTTTTGGTCTTGCAGACCTGAACAATCTAGTGGACGAGGCCAGTCAAAAAGAAGAACAGGACCCTGAGGTTGAGCTTTTTCGCAATGCATTGGATTTTGCCGAGGTGAAGGTGCGTTCTTGCATGGTTCCGCGCCCTGAATTGGTTGCTGTTCCAGAGAGCATCGATTTAGAAGATTTAAAGAAAAAGTTTGTCGAAACTGGTTTTAGCCGACTTCTCGTTTACCGCGAAAGCCTAGACGACGCCTTTGCCTACGTGCATCAATTTGAGTTGTTTAAGAGTCCTAAAAGCCTCAAGTCCGTCTTGACTCCCTTGTCATTTGTGCCGGAGGCGATGAATGCCCAGGAAGTCTTTCAGCAACTTATCAAGGTCAAGCGCAGCATGGCCCTTGTGGTCGACGATTTAGGGGACCTTGTGGGCATGGTTACCCTGGAGGACATTATAGAAGAACTTTTTGGTGAAATCGACGACGAACACGACCAAGATTCGCTCGTAGAGCTCGTTCTTGCTCCCAATCAATTTCGCCTCGACGGACGGCTTCAGGTTGACTACCTCAACGACCGATACGAATTGAATTTGCCCGAGTCTGAGCGATTTACTACCCTTGGAGGTATGATTACCGATTTGGCCGGCAAGCTCCCAGAGCCCGGTGATTCCGTAGTAGTTGGCCCCTGGCGCCTCGAGGTGGAGGGAATGGAGGTTCAGCGAGTCAAGCAGGTGCTGGTGCGCTTGGACGCCTAATTTTTGGGCTTCGTGGAGCCCTTTGCCGGTTGTATATTCGCGACCTTATTTATATGTAGTTATGGGACTTTTTGAATCAATTCGCAGCCGTTCTGGCCTTGTTGTGGGAGTAATCGGACTTTCTTTGGTGGCCTTTGTCCTTACGGACTTCATGACCTCCGGGAGTATGCTTTTTCAGGGCGATCGCGACCTAGTGGGCCGCGTCGAGGGAACCAAGGTTTCCTACATCGAGTTCAATAAAGAGGTCGAGGTACTGCGTCAAAACCCGCAGTACAGTCAGGCATCGCCGCTTCAGTTGAGTGAGCTTGTCTGGAACAATATTCTCAATGAGCGCTTGTTAATCGAGCCTATGGCGGACCTGGGCTTTGTGGTAACGACCGAAGAATTGGGCAGGGTGATCGAAATGACGCCGTCCGTTCGCGAAATGCAAGGACTACAGGATCCCAATACAGGCCAATTTCGTCCTGATTTGCTGCGAAGTGCCCTCCAAAACCTTCGCGACCAGCGCGAGAGTTCTCCAGAGGCGGCAGCCCAGTGGGACAGTTGGGTAGCCTACGAAAAGGATGTCAAGAACCAAACGATGAGCAGCAAGATTAACGATGCTGTTGCTGCGGGAATGCGCATGCCAATGAGCATCCAGATTGCCCAAAATTCGCGCAACAACCGTCAAATGCAGATGCAGGTGGACTTTATGTCGGTCTCTGACGTCAAGGATAGCGATGCGGTAGCGAGCGACGAAGACTACAAGGTGCTTTATGAGGAATACAAGTCGAACTTCAAAATAACTACACCGCTCAGGGATGCTCTAGTTGCGGACTTTGCCTTGGTCCCCACGGATAAGGATCTTGCCAAAACGCGCGAAGAACTGCTGAAAATTGCGGTTGATTTTGCCGCATCTATTGACGACAGCGCCTTTGCTGCAGCAAATACCGACGTCTTTGTGCCAATTACCCTGCGCCCCGAGTCGTCCATCAGCCCATCGCTGCTTCCCTTTGTTCAGGGCAAGTCCTCTGGTTTTGTGTCAGAACCCGTGCAAGAAGGCGACCTCTACCGCATTGCCAAGGTAATGGGCCGGGCTTCCTTGCCGGATTCCGCTCGAGCGAAGCACATTCTCATTGGTTTTGCTGGAGCGGAGCGCTCTCAAGCCACGCGCAGCTACCAAGAAGCAGAGCGTTTAGCCGACAGCATTCTTAGCCTTATCAAGGCAGGCGGTTCATTCAATGATTTGAGCAAGCAGTTCAGTAACGATGTGGTGGCGGCATCCAACGACGGAGACTTGGGCTGGTTTCAGCCGGGTCAAATGACGCCTGCATTTGAATCCTTCTGTTTTGAGAAGTCCAACGGAAGTATTGACGTGGTCAGTACCGAGTTCGGCTTTCACGTGGTTCAGGTTGTGGGCCAAAAAGGAAGTCGTCCCGCTCTTCGTCTTGCCGAGGTGGTTCGCAGAGTGACGGTAAGTCCAGAGTCTGAACAGCAGGTATATGCTCGCGCTGGTGAATTGGCCAAGCTTTTGCAGGGTGGAATGAAGGCTGAGGAAGCCGCTGCAAAGGTGGGTGTATCGCTGATGCCCGCTCGGAACGTGCGAGCCATTGATGCTTCTGTTCCGGGGATGAACGACAACCGCGAGGTGGTGCGCTGGATCTTCAACGAGGAGCGTGAGGTGGGCGAAGTAAGCGTGGTAAACAATAACTATAAGTCATACAGCGTAGTTCAATTGACGGCGATTTATAAAGAAGGATACAAATCGCTAGACGCGGTCAAGGAAGACCTCAAGACCCTGGCACTTAATCGCGCCAAGGTGCGGGTTTTGGCAGAACGCCTCAAGGCAAGGACCAAGCCTCAGTGGGTTGATGCCTCGGCCACATTGGCCTCCCCCTACCTGGCTACGGGTCGCGAACCCAAGGTAGTTGGTATCGCCTCTGGCAATGCTGTGGGCTTCACGTCGGGTATTATTGAGGGCAGTAACGGAGCCTATCGCGTGAAGCTTGTGAACGTATTTGACGCTCCGAGTTCCATGTCAGCCGCTGACGTCGCCGCAGAAAACAACCGATTGGGCAGCAATGCACAGCGCATGCTGCTGCAGTCTCTTATGCAGTCGGCTAAGGTTGTAGACAACCGCGGCGCTTTCTATTGATTGGGAACTAATGGGGGCCTAGAGGCTTTCCCAGCGGTAGGCATCCCAGCGCAGAAACACAAAAACCATTAGGCTAAAGGCCCAAAGGGAGGATCCACCGTAGCTAAAGAAGGGTAGGGGTATGCCGATTACGGGCATGAGGCCAAGGGTCATTCCGACGTTGACGGCAAAGTGCACCAAGAGAATGCTGGCAATAGCCAATCCGAAGTAAAGTCCAAAGGATTGCTTTTGGCGTTGCGCGAGCAACGTCAATCGGATGATCAAACCTGCAAAGGCCAGAAGCACGAGGAAGGATCCGATAAAGCCCCATTCTTCGCCAACAGTACAAAAGATATAGTCGGTGGTCTGTTCTGGAACAAACCGAAGCCGGGTTTGGGTTCCCTGCATATAGCCTTTGCCAAAAAGTCCACCGGAGCCAATGGCAATGAGCGACTGTGCCGTTTGGTAGCCGGCGGCACTGGGGTCGTCCACTTGACCGAGAAGCAATTTGATCCTTATCTGCTGGTGGGGTTGTAAAACGTTTTCAAACACTTGATTGACGGTACTGGCCCAAGCTAGGGCTGCAATCCCCAGCCAAATTGCGGGATGCTTTAGCAACCGAATAAGCGGCATGCGTTTTCGGGCGCGAGAAACCACCAGGCTGAGCAGCGAAACGGAGCCGATGAGCAGGCGCATGGTTTCTGGACTTAAAGCCAAGGCCAAAAGCGAAACCACGCCAATTCCAATGCTTCCAAATAGGTAGTAGGAAGGCATTCCAGCGAAGTAGAACACCAGAAGGAAGGAGCTGAATACCAGTGCTGACCCCGCATCGGGCTGCAAAAGAATTAGGACCATCGGTACTGCTACAACAATCATGGGCAGTAGCCGTCCGCGCCAAGTTTCCATGGGAGAACCGCCTCGTTCGAGGATTCGAGCAACCATTAATGCGGTGCCTAGTTTGGCGAATTCCGAGGGCTGAAGGCCAAAAGAACCAAGGTTTAGCCAGGATTTGTTGCCGCCGCGTTCCACACCAAAGAACAATACCGCGACCAAGAGTATCAGGCTAAAACCATAGACAGCCCATGCCAAAAATTCAAACAGGCGTGCGTCCGCTAAGAGCACAATAAGAATCAAAAAGCTCGCAAGAACTATAAACTGCAGTTGTTTGCCGGCTTCGTGGTCCCAGCTCCATTGAAATTCATCGCCAACGGGAGTGACCGTCGCCAAAATATTGAGCCAACCAAATACGACTAAGAACACGACGAGGCCGACGCTGATAAGGTCAAGTTTGCCAACTAGGGGAGTTGCGTTAGTGCGGTTCATCGTAGGCGTATCAGTAGGGAGGCAGTGCCGTTTGCACGGAATTAATCCGGTATTCGCCCGTCAGGCTGCCTTCGACCATTCGGCGGTATAGATCGGGTCTTGAAATGGAATCGTGCAGGTAGGACTCCATCATCAGGCTTGCAATAGGCGCGGCCCAACGAGATCCCCAGTAGCCGTTCTCGACTATGATGGCGATGGCTATTTTGGGCTTATTCAAGGGTGCAAAAGAGGTAAAAATAGAATGGTCTTGACCGTGCGGATTTTGTGCGGTTCCAGTTTTGCCAGCCATCATTAGGCCCTCGAGCCTTGAAGCTCTAGCGGTGCCTGACTCAAAGACGTCACTCATGCCTGCAACGATGACTTCAAAGTGCTTGGGATCAATGGTGGTTTTATTGATCTTGGTGTACTGCTCGTCGCTAATGGCTATTCCGTCGACGGCGCGCACCACATGCGGACGAATCCACCAGCCTCGATTGGCTACGGCGGCTACCATGTTGGCAAGCTGTATGGGGGTCACGGCGAGCTCTCCTTGCCCAATGGCCAAAGAAATTACGGTGGGAGCCCTCCATCGGTCGCTTTGGTACACCTTGTTGAAGTAGCTTCCGTCGGGCACAAAACCCTTACGGCCCGTTGGCAGATCGACCCCCAAGTAGTCGCCCATGCCGAAGCTCTTAATGTGCCGATGCCATGAATCAATTCCCTGGCTTGCGCTCGGGTATTTTTCTAGGACTTTTTTAAGAATTTGGCAGTGATAATTATTGCAGCTCTTGCTTATGGACCCCCTTAGGTCAAGCGTCCCAGCCTCACAGTGGCAGCCAACGTGCAGAGAGCCAAAGTGAAACCCATCGATGCAGGTGTACTGCGTTTCGTTGGTCACTACTCCCTCCTGAAGGCCGATCAAAGCATTTAAAATTTTGAAAGGTGACCCTGGTGGGTATTCGGCAAGAATGGCTCGATCGTAGAGGGGTTTATTGATGGAATCGCGGTAAAGAACCGTATAGTTTCGAGAACGGTAGCGACCAACAAGAGCATTGGGGTCGTAGCTCGGTGCCGAGATAAGGGCTAGAATTTCGCCTGTACTGGGTTCGATGGCGACAATACTGCCGCGCTTGCCCCTCATCAGCTCTTCCCCAAGGGCTTGAAGCTTGGCGTCAATGGTCAACTTTAATTCTGCCCCCATGACGGGCTGCATGTCGTATTCTCCGTTGGAGAAGGAGCCCACGTCACGGTTGCGGTTGTCAACTACGATGTACCTGCGCCCGCTTACTCCGCGAAGCTGCTCTTCGTAGGACGATTCAATGCCCGAAATCCCGAGGTAGTCCCCAAGGTCGTACTCGGGATGGCTCTTCATTACGTAGTCGTTGACCTCTCCAACGTAGCCCATAACGTTGCCACCATAGGCTTGGGGGTACTTTCTAAAGGTCCGCTTGCGCATAGAAACCCCTTCAAAAATGCTAATCTTCTCTTGCAAGGCAGCGTAATCCTTTATCATCAGCCCCCTAAGGATTGCAAAGGGTCGATATGGAGCCTGAATACGAGCCTTTTTGAGCTCCTTGCGCACGCTGCTCAGGGGCTCCTGAAGAACCTCTGCAAGCCTTGCGGTATCGAGGTTGGTGAGTCTGCTCGAGATAACCTCCACGTCGTACGCAATCTGATTGGTAGCCAAAACGACTCCGTTGCGGTCGCGCATTATGCCCCTCGGAGCATAAATCTTTTCAATTCTCTGGGCATTGTTGGCCGCATCAAGCGTGTACCGCTTGTCAATGAGCTGAATGTTGATCAGGCGCAGGGCAAAGACGGCAAAGACCACGATCACCCCGATAATCAGAATCCGACTTCGAATCATCCCTTAGTGGACTTAGGATAGAACCATCCAATGGCAGTCGCCAAGGATCCGCTGACCACAATATTGATTAGGCTACGCAAAAGGACCAAGGACCAAACGTGCCCGTCGTGGCTGGCCCAGAGAAAGAGCCAAACGTGATGGAGGCCAAACGACAGCAGAAGCAGCGTGAACCACTTGCCCAGGCCCAAATCTTGGGGGGCAAAGGGAAGCTGCTCCTCGGCGGCGCGAGGGATTACGGCATTGAGCATCCAGGGCCGCATGTAGGCGAGTAAACTTGTCGCCATCAGGTGAAGTCCGCCACTCCCTTCGTGAAAGTCCATAGCAAGCCCCATCAGCGCGCCAATAATGAGCAGTCCGTAGCGATTAAAATTGGCGGGAGCCAAAACAATTATCAAGGGGTATAGGTAGGGACTTAGGTAACCGCTGACCTCAATCTGGCTCAAGACCAAAAGCTGCACAATCAGAACCCAAAAAATAAGGCTTAACCAGGAACCGATTCTCGTCATGGTGCGATGCTGTCTCGTTCTACTTTGCGAATGCTCACAGCGGCCATCACCACCTGCTGCCGATAAAGATCCGCCGCCAGGCGCACTAAAGCGGTTTTGGTGAACTGGGTGGAATCAATAGAAACCCGATCAATGGTTCCAATGAGCCATCCCGCCGGAAAAAGATCAGACCGCGCGTCGGTGACCACTCGGTCCCCTTTTTTGAGGTCTGCCTCGTAGGCTACGTCGACGAATTCCGCGAAGCGAGCATTGGCGCTGTGCCACTGGAGCGTACCAAAGTGCCCGCTACGCTCGGCGGAGGCCGAAATCCGCATCGACGGGTGGCTGAGTGGGGTTACGCGGCTGAATCGGTCGGTGGTTTCGTAGGCGATGCCAATGATGCCACTGCTGCCTAAAACGGCAAAGGGAGGCTTAAGCCCGGCATCACGGCCTACATCAATCAGGCCCCAGGGTTCGGCGCCATTGTGGGCAATAAACATCAATCGACCGGGAACAAAATCAAATCCAAATTCTTCATAGGCCTGCACGGGTGGTTTGCTGCTGTCTGGCTCTGCCGCACTGCGAACCCTCGACAACTCCGCAATGAGTGCGGAATTTTCTTCTCTTAGGTTGAGGTAGGTTTCCCAGCCGTTGAGCCATCCGCGCCATTGGGCTTGGCGCTGTAAAACCTGGGCCCAATAGAGGTTTTCATGAGCGAGCGACCGAGCGTAGGTCAAGCTCAAGCCCAAAGTTTGAAGCAGCAACAAAGAGAGAACCATGCGGTACCGAATGAAAAACCGCAGAATGTTTTGCATGACTTATCGCATCAAAAGAGTGCGGTACTTATCCAGGTTCTTGAGCGCGATGCCGGTTCCGCGCACCACCGCACGAAGGGGATCCTCGGCCACATACACGGGCAAGTCGGTGCGTGCCGAGATGCGCTGGTCCAGTCCGCGAAGAAGCGAGCCGCCGCCTGCCATGTAGATGCCTGAATTGTATATATCGGCAGAAAGCTCAGGGGGCGTTAGCGATAAGGCCTCCATTACGGCCTCTTCAATCCGCATGAGCGACTTGTCGAGTGCGCGCGCAATTTCATTGTGTGAAATATCGACCTGCTTGGGCTTTCCCGAAACCAAATCACGACCCTGAACACTCATGTCGTCGGGAGGCGAGGGTAGGTTTTCTAGCGCGGATCCCACGTTGATCTTAATCTGCTCGGCAGTGCGGTCGCCCACATAAAGATTGTGGGTGGTGCGCATATAATAGGCTATGTCGTTGGTAAAAACGTCGCCAGCAATCTTTATTGACTTATCGCATACAATTCCGCCTAAGGCGAGAACGGCAATTTCTGTGGTTCCACCCCCGATGTCAATAATCATGTTCCCCTTGGGCTCAAGAACATCTACACCAATACCAATTGCAGCAGCCATTGGCTCGTGAATGAGGTAGACCTCCTTAGCGTTGGCGTGCTCTGCCGAGTCGCGCACCGCGCGCTTTTCGACTTCGGTAATTCCGCTTGGAATGCAAATGACCATCCTCAACGACGGAGCGAACCACTTGTTTTTAAGTGCCGGAATGCTTTTGATCATTTCGCGAATCATGTGCTCCGAGGCAACGAAGTCCGCAATAACTCCGTCCTTAAGGGGGCGAACCGTGCGAATGTTTTCGTGCGTTTTTCCGTGCATCTGCATTGCCTCATGGCCAATAGCAAGAATGGCATTGGTCGTGCGATCCATGGCAACGATCGACGGAGCATCCACGACAACCTTGTCGTTGTGAATGATTAGGGTGTTCGCGGTACCAAGGTCGATCGCGATGTCGTAGGTAAGAAAGTCAAATAATCCCATAGTCTAGTTCAATGTTTGAAGTGACGAAATCCAGTCATAACCATAGCCATTCCGTTTTGATCGCAGTACTGAACGCTTAAATCGTCCTTAACGCTACCTCCTGGCTGTATGACCGCTGTAATTCCTTCTTGATGTGCAATTTCGACACAATCCGGGAACGGAAAAAATGCATCCGATGCCATAACTGCACCTTGTAACGAAATTCCAAATGATTTTGCCTTGTGTATGGCCTGCTGTAGGGCGTCAACCCGTGAGGTTTGCCCGGTACCCGAGGCTAAAAGCCGGCGATCTTTAACCAGAACAATGGTGTTGCTCTTGGTATGCTTGCTGATGGCTGATGCATAAATCAGGTCGTCGGTTTCTGCCTCAGTGGGGGCTGTTTTAGTTGCGACGTTTAAATCGTCCAAACCGTCTCTGTGGTGGTCGCACTCTTGAATAAGTACTCCGTTCATGGCGGAACGCAGTCGGTAGTCCGCCGATTTTTGAGGGCGAATTTTGGCCATAATCCGGTTCTTTTTGCTCTGGAGCAAAGCCAAGGCTTCGGGCGCAAAGTCTGGAGCCAGGAGCACCTCAAAAAAGAGCTCGTTCATTTTCTCTGCCGTGGCCAGGTCGAGCGTTTGGTTGCAGGCAATTACCCCACCAAAGGCAGAAACCGGATCAGACGAAAGGGCTGCAGTCCAGGCTTCGCTCAAGGTTGCACGGCTAGCCATTCCGCAGGCGTTGTTGTGCTTGATAATTGCCACCGTGGCGTCGGGCCCATCCAGACAGTAGTCCATCGCGGCCTCCACGTCCAAAAGGTTGTTGTAGCTCAATTCTTTGCCGCAAAGTTGCTCAAGCCGCGCATTCAGATCGCCCACAAACCAGGCTTTTTGGTGCGGATTTTCTCCGTAGCGCAAGGCCATTCGTGGACCCTGAAGTGCCGCAAAGGGTTCGTTACTGCCCGTCATCCATGCCCCAATCTGCGCGTCGTAGTGCTGGCTGGCCCTAAACGATGCGCCGGCAAAAGCCCTGCGCTGCTCCAGCGTAAGGGTTCCGCCCTGAGAACGCAGCAGTTCAAGTGCCTCGCCGTACTGTGCCGTGGAACTCACCACCCAGCAGTGCTCAAAATTTTTGGCGGCAGCCCTTAGGAGCGAAATCCCGCCAATATCAATTTTTTCAATAATGTCTTCTTCTGCAGCCCCCGAAGAAACAGTATCCTCAAAGGGATAAAGGTCAACGACCACCATATCAAAGCTCGGAATCCCAAAACGTTCGACCGTGTCGCGGTCGTCTTTGCGGTTACGGCGCCATAGAATTCCACCAAAAACCAGCGGGTGCAGGGTTTTGACTCGACCCTCTAGAATACTTGGGAAGCCCGTAACGGTCTCCACAGAGGTCACTGGGAGCCCCAGTCCCTCAAGAAATGACTGCGTGCCGCCGGTGCTATATAGCTTGACGCCAAGCTTATGAAGTTCCCGAGACAGGGGCTCAAGACCGTCTTTGTGGTATACCGAGATAAGGGCCGACCCTATTTTTTGCAAAGCATCAATAATTAGAGAAATACAGGCTGTAAAAGTACGGAGAACATGGCATGAACTTTGACTAAATTGCGGTTGTGCGAGCGCTATTTTTTATCCTCTGGGAATCCGGTCGTTTGGCTTGGAATGCAATGACTGCCAACCTTTTGCGGACTACGCTCTCCCTTCTTGGAATTGCGGTCGGAATTTTTTCTATCATTTCGGTTTATGCCGTGGTCGACAGCTTGGAGCGCAGCATTCGACAAAGCGTTCAGGGCCTCGGTACCAACGTAGTTTACGTTCAAAAATGGCCCTGGGGTGGGGGCGGGGGTGAGTACCCTTGGTGGAAGTATTTTCAACGCCCTGATGTCAGCTACGAAGACTACCAGCGCCTCTCCGATTTTGGGGTTCGTGGCTCCGACGCCATAGTGCTGACGAACGGAACCTCTGCGACCGTCACGCGGGCCAATTCAAGCGTGGAACAGGTCGAAGTCCGTGGCATAACCTACGACTACGCCCAACTTAATAACCTCAAGTTTTCGGGCGGACGCTACTTCACCGACCGCGAGCTTCGCAGCGGACTTCCCGGCTGCCTCATTGGGGCGGATATTGCTGACGGCCTTGTGCTCGGGCTCGACGCGGTGGGCAGCAATGTTCGCATGCTGGGCAGTGACTTTCAGGTTATTGGAATTCTGCAGCGCGAGGGAAGTTCCCTGGTGGGCGGCTCCCACGACACCCGCGTGGTCGTACCGGCACGATGGATTGTGTCGCACATTGGCGATAATCTTGAAGGTTCCGCCATTCAGGTGCGCGCTGCCGAGGGGGTCAGCACTGATGAACTCACGGACCAACTCCGATTTATGATGCGCAAAATTCGCCGCCAGGCGCCATCTTCTGACGATTCTTTTGCCCTTAACGAGTCTTCTACCTTGAGTTCCGGACTGGATCAAATGTTTGGCATAATAGGTCTAGCCGGTACCGTCATCGGCGGTTTCAGCATTTTGGTAGGGGGCTTTGGCATTGCAAACATCATGTTTGTCAGCGTCCGCGAGCGCACCGGGCAAATAGGGATTCAAAAGGCTCTGGGTGCAAAGCGCGGATTCATTTTAGCGCAGTTTCTGCTTGAGAGCGTAATGCTCAGTTTGGTGGGTGGGCTTATAGGCCTTGGCCTTGCCGCCGCTTTAATTGCGGTTGGCGCCCAACTCTCTGACTTTGATTTGGGACTTTCGTTTCAAAACGTACTCACCGGCATCGGGCTTTCTGCTGTGATCGGCTTGGTGGCGGGCTATGCTCCCGCCGAGATGGCTGCCCGGCTTGATCCGGTCGAGGCCATTCGATTTAACCAATAAGTTCCGCTTCGGGCATGGATCCGATGGCCTCTGCTATGCAGTGAAGGAGGGCGGTATCTTCGGGGCCAAAGGGATTTTGATCGTGGCTATCTATATCAATTTGTCCTATAAGCCGGCCCTTGGAATGTATGGGAACCACTAGTTCTGCCTTGGTCTCCATAGAGCAGGCGAGGTAGTTGTCTTGAGCCCAAACGTCGGGAACTTCGAATACTTCCCCACTCATGGCAACTTGGCCACAAATGCCTCGGCCGTAGGGGATTCGAGTATGTTCCGTTGCCGCTCCGGCAAAGGGCCCGAGGTGCAGAGCCTGCTCAGCATTATTCATCCAATAAATCCCGACCCAATGATAGTGAGGAACTTCAGCGCGCAGTAGCTCGCAAACTGGAGCAATTCCGCTCCAGCCTTCTGATTGAAGAAGGGTTAGGGCCGTTTTCTGCAATTGGTTAAAATGAAGTTCCGTGTTCATAGTTCCATGATTCGAGCCCAAAGTGGAGGTCCGAGTAGGATTAATCCTACGATTGCGGCAAATAGTGAGGCAGCAAGTACGGCGGCGGCAGACATGTCTTTGGCGTCGCGTATTAAGGGGTCGGTCTCCAGGGTAACCCTGTTTGAAAGGCGTTCGAGCGCGGAATTCATGAGCTCGAGGCTGACGACGAGCCCGACACAAAGCAATAAAATTGCCCAACTAAGGGCGTCAACGCCAGAAAACCAGGCCAGCAGGGCCACGACCAGGGCGGCCAAGCTGTGCAGTTTCATGTGGCGTTCTTGCAGCCAGGCAATTGCAATTCCACGCAGGGCGATAGATATGGCTTTGAGCATGGAGCCAAAAATAGCACCTTCAGTCGGTCATTCAGTCGAAGCCCTCGCTAGGCGATTGAAGGCTGCCTTTCTCGGGTCTGGCCAATTAATCACGCGGGTTGGCGTATTTTTGCAACCTAACCTTATGCAGACGCCTATGAATATTCGAGCCCTTGTCGGCGGTTTAATCACCACACTGGTTCTTGGTTTTTCTGCCGAAGCCCAAACTATTTCGCTGCTTCAGACTGCCAACCTATCAAAGTGCACGGGAGACTCCCTGCGCTTGGAGCTCCAAATTGCAGGCAATTCGATGGGGTCGACCAACTCCTTCAAGGTCCTCTATGCCCCCGGAACGCCCAGTGCCTTCACTCTGGCCCTCTCCGACACGGCTCAAATTGTAAAGTGGCAGTCCATTTTACCCCTTCCGGTAGGCACAGACAGCAATTCAGTAGGCACGAAGTACGCCTGGGTAGTGGTTCCCGAGAGCATTACGTCAAGCGGATTTTTTAGCGTTGTCGTCAAGAGTTCATCGCCGTCCTTATGGTCTGATACGATTCAATTATTAGTTAATGTCAGCCCCACTTCTACTGTGGACGCCATTGCAGGAGGCTTCAATAACCTGCACACCACTGTCAAGGACTGGGGATTTTGCGAGGGAGATACGGTGCGTATGACGGCAAATCCCGGTCAAAATGGCTACCAGTGGTTTAAAGACGGCGTTCCCTTGCCCGGAGCAACTTCCATCAATTTAGACGTGTTTAATTCTGGGACCTATTCGGTGCAGACTAGCAACGGAATCTGTTCCAAGCGGTCCAAGGATACGGTAGTTAACATGTTCACGCCGTCCACTGCGGTAGTTCATCTTCCCGGGTCCATGACCACCATCAGGGTTCTTGATGCAGACGCTACTATTGACTCGGTGGGCTTCTGCGAAACAGAAACGATTCAACTGCAGGGTCCAAGTACAACTGCAGCAGGCACCTCGGTTCTCTACCAATGGTTGCGCGATTCTGCCGATGCTTTCGGGCAAGCCATCACGGTTCCGGTTTTGGGCAGTACCCAGCGAACTTTTTCAACGTTTACGGGTGGAACGTACTACCTGCAGACCACCTGGCTTCCCGGCGGCTGCCCCGACACGAGCGAGGCTTTTTGGCTCTTTGTAGATTCTGTGCCCGATACCGAAATTCAGGTGCTTGCTTGGCCCGGCCAGCCTCAGGCAAACCTTACCATCTGTGCCGATGACTCGACCCAGCTGGCAGCCATCGCATTTTCTAACGATTGGACCTACCAATGGGAGGTCCGCTTCCCGGCCGGCTCGGGCAACTGGACTGCTATTCCCGGCGAGACGGGATCCAAGCTTACCGTATCTACGGCTATTGTAGCCGACGACGCAGAGTACCGCCTCGTCATTGATAACGACTACTGCAGGCATACCACCAGCGAACTATTGGTTACCGTAGTGGCATTGCCCCTGGTTAATGTTGCCCCAGCGGACTCTCTTGCGCTCTGTGCCGGAGACTCCGTTTTAGTTGGCGTAACGGGCAACAGTACAAGCTACCTCTGGACCTTCCCGGGTGGCAGCTTCAGCGGAGCCTCCTTTTATGCTAAGACCTCAGGAACCTACACCGTGGCTGGCACGAATTCCAACGGTTGCACGTCCTACGATACCCTAAAAATTTACTTCTTCTCAGTTAATGCCAACGCTGGCCCCGACCAGACCATTTTACCGGGAACAACAGTGCAGTTGGCGGCTTCTGGAGGATCAGTCTACTACTGGTACGCGAGCGTGCCATCCTACTTCAGCGACCCCTACAATCCCAATGCGCAGACGGTGCCTACCCAAGATACCACCATGTATGTGGTGGAAGTTCTCAACAGCTACGGCTGTTTTGATACCGATACCATGATGGTATACTGGTTTGATCCTGCCTCATTGGTTCCTGACCTCTCGGGCATCATGAATGTGATTACTCCCAATGGAGACGGTTTTAACGACTTCTTTGATCTATCGGAAGTGGTTCGTGCCGATTCCTGCGACATTATGATTTTTGACCGTTGGGGGGCTAAGGCCTTTGAGCAGAAGCGCTACATCTCGGGATGGGACGGACGTTCCAACGGAGGAGATCCGCTGCCCGACGGAACCTACTACTATATTTTAACCTGCAGCGACGTTGTTCGATTCCGTGGTGCCATTACCGTGGTACGCCTTTAACTTTTTTTAGCGAAGATTATGAATTCAAAATTGCTTTTCGTGGCCCTTGCAAGCCTCTCCTTGAGTGTTCAAGCCCAGCAAATCCCTTTGTACAGCCACCTCTTTTTTGCTCCGGCGATGGTCAATCCTGCGCGCAGTGGGGCCCGAGGCTTCAGCGAGCTAGTCACCATCCACCGCCAGCAGTGGCAGGGTATGGAGGGCGCCCCAGAGACATCAGCACTTCTTTTTAACGGGGCCAACAACAAAGAGCGCATTGGGTATTCCGTCTATGCCTTTACCGACGCCACAGACATTGTTCGTCGTTCGGGTATTTATGGTCACTACGCCTACCATGCTCAGCTCGCTGAGAATTCGGTTTTGAGTTTCGGAATCGGAGCGGGCTATGTGAACAACACCTTTGACATGGCGAGCATTCGGGTGAAGAACGAGGGAGATCCTTTTCTTTTTCCTGCAAATTCTAACGGAACGCTGGACATCAACCTCGGACTCAATTTGAAGGTAGAAAACTTCCAGCTCGGCCTCTCTGTTCCGCAGGTATTGGCTCCCGCCATCACCTACTCCAACAACTACACTGGTCCGGTGGCCTTTAACTTGATTCGCCACTACGTGATTCAAACCCAATACGATCTACCTATTCAAAAAGACCGCATGACGCTTTCTCCATTAGTGGTAGTTCGTGCGGCCAATTTTGTTACGCCACAGGTCGACGCAGGCATGATGTTTAATGTTACGGAGTACGGATATGTTGGGGCCCTCTTCCGTTCCAATTTCGGGGCTTCAGCTCAGATTGGTGTTCACCTAACTCCTCTGCTGACCCTCGGCTACGCGCACGACTTCAGCACTAACGACTACGCCACGTCACTGGGCATGTCCAATGAGTTCATATTGACCTATCGCTTTGGCGACAACAAGAACAACGACCGCATCGAGGCGGAGATCAAGCGCCTTAAAGAGAAGCAGCGACAAGCCGATCAAAACGGTGAGAAGCTCATCAACGATAAATTCGAAGAGTTTAAGGAGGAGCTAGAAGCTTCCAACAAGAAGCAGCTAGCTGCTCAAAGTGAAGAATTGGCCAAGGCCACGGCGCTCAAGCTTCAACAAGCTGGTGTCCAAGGAGGTGGTGTACGATCTGCGGCTTCTGGCCAAGGTTCCAGCACCTCGTCGTCGTCAGAATCTGGTGCGGGAGCCACAGGATCTTCAACCATTAAAGGCTACAGCAAAGAAGCCTACGCCACCAATGTAGCGCCTGGCAGTGTGGGTTATTACGTTACGGCAGGGGTTTATGGTGAGCAAGAAAACGCCGACAAGATGGTTCAGCGACTCAAGGCTCAGGGCGTCCAGTCTAGGACCTTCCGTGATACCAAAAACAACATGGTGTATGTCTATTTGCTCAAGTTCGGCAGCTACGAAGAGGCCTCTTCCGCGCGCGAAAGCAACCTGAATGGTCAATACAGCGGCAAGCTGTGGGTAAAGGTCATCCAGTAATGCGCCGACTGTTTGCGATATTAGTGGTTGCGCTGAGCATAGCCACTCCGCTTCATGCAGCGCACCTGGTGGGAGGTGAGATAACCTACACCTGTCTTGGGTCAAACCAGTACGAGGTCAGGTTGCGAATCTATCGAGATTGCTTCTCGGGAGGTGCGGCGTTTGATAACAGCGTTAATTTCTCTGTTTTTAACCTCGGCGGAACCTTGGTCACTAACCCTTCAGTGCCGAAAGGTCCTACGGTTTCTGTTCCAGCGGGCACAGGGAACCCTTGCCTTACTACGCCCCCCAATATTTGCACGGAATATGCGGACTACGTAGCGACCCTGACCCTACCTCCCCTGGTTGGAGGATACACGATTTCGTACCAGCGCTGCTGCCGAAACTCCAGCATCTCCAACATTACTAATCCCGGCTCTCGAGGTAATACCTACACGGTGCAAATTCCGTCACTGGATAATGCCTGCAACAGTACCCCCGCCTTTGCAACAGTGCCTCCTATTGTGCTCTGCCTCGGAGATCAATTGAATGTGGATGCCTCGGCCAGCGATGCCAATGGCGATTCCCTGTTCTACGAGTTCTGTGAAATCTTCACAGGCGGAAGCCCTGGTAATGCAAGTCCAGGCACTGCGACGGCGCCCCCGTACACAACCATCACTTTTGTTGCTCCAGCGACGGCAAGCCAACCGGTTCCCGGTGCTCCGGCACTTACCATTAATGCGCAAACGGGCATTATTTCTGGGGTAGCCACTACTGCAGGACAGTATGTTGTTGGGATTTGCGTAAGTGAATACCGCAACGGTCAAAGGCTGTCGGTCGTGCGGCGCGACTACCAATTCAACGTGACCAACTGCATCATTAATACGGTAGCAGACATGGTTACCCAGCTTGAAGATCCTCAACTCTACTGCGACGGGAGAACCTTGACCTTTACCCCACAGACTTCGGGTGCCTTGACCTATTTCTGGAACTTTGGTGATACGACCACCACAGCAGATACGAGTTCTCTGGCCTTCCCGACCTACACCTTCCCCGATACGGGCACCTATACGGTAACCCTAATTATTAATCCTGGATTGGTCTGTACCGACACGCTCATTGTCCCCTTCAGGGTTTTGAACGCCCCCGACTACCGCATTGAGTCCAATGGGGTTCCTTGCGTGGAGGTGCAGAACTTCCGCTTTGAGGCCGTCGGTTCGGCGCCCTATGATGCCGCGATTTCCTGGGATTTCGGGAGCAGCTCCAACACCTTTGGCGCCTCCGGCAAGCTGGTCACTGGGGTGCGCTGGAACAGCTCTGGGATTTATCCGGTTCGGTGCATTATCCAGTCCGCCTATTGCCCCGATACCCTTTGGGATACCGTTCAGGTTTTTGATTGGTACTATCCCGTTACCGCCTCGCCAAAAGACACGCAAATTGCCCGCGGAGACACGGCCTACCTTGACGTTACCAGCGGTTCAGCCTACTATTGGTTTGCCGACCAGCCCGTCTACTTCAATAATGCACAGCAGCAGAATCCCCAGGTTCTCATGCAGTCCGACAGTACCACATTCTATGTGATTGTAACCGATAACTTGGGATGCCGCGGTATTGATACGGTCTTTGTCAGCTGGCTTCCCGATCAGGTTAGTCCTGATCTGTCGAATGTAATGAACGTGCTAACTCCCAATGGTGACGGCATGAACGATGTTCTGGACCTCAGCGAGGTGCAGTTTGGAGATGCCTGTACCCTCAGAGTTATGAATCGCTGGGGTACCACTTGGGTCTATGAGAAGGAGGCCTATGCTAACGACTGGGGCGGCACCGACCTTGACGGCAATCTTTTGCCGAGCGGAACCTACTACTTCTTCGTGGTCGGCCCAGGCGGTTTGCGCTACTCAGGGCCAGTGACCATTGTTTATTGACCCGAGCCTTCACTCAACGTCATAAAAAACGCGGCTTTTAGGCCGCGTTTTTTGTTGGGTTTTCCGTTCTAGGTTTGGAACAGGTCCTTGACTTTATCAAAGAAACTCTTGTCGCCAGCGCCCGGTCGAGGCTTAAATCGATCGCTTTGGTTGAGCTTTTCTAGGATTTCTTTTTCGTCGTTGGTTAAGGACTTAGGTGTCCAAACTGCTACGTGAATCAGCTGGTCGCCCTGCCCGTAGCCCTCGAGGCTAGGTAGTCCTTTGCCTTTGAGCCTTAACGTTTTGCCGCTTTGCGTTCCGGGGTCAATTTTCATGCGGACCTTTCCCGATACCGTTGGGACCTCTACGGTCGTGCCTAGTGCAGCATCCGGGAAGGACAGGTGCAGTTCGTGGTGAAGGTTGTTGCCTTCGCGCACCAGAAGTTCGTGGGCTTCTTCTTCAATCGAGACAATAAGGTCTCCTGCGGCACCGCCGGCAGGACCGTGGTTTCCTTTGGACTGGACCCTAAGCTGCATGCCATCCTGCACGCCGGCAGGGATTTTAACGCTTACGACTTCGTCGTGGCGCTCGAGTCCGTCCGCTCCCACGCCTTCGGGTCTCTTGTCTATGGTTTTACCGGCTCCTTGGCAGCTTGGGCATGCACTTGCTGTGCGCATCTGACCCAGGATGGTATTTTGAACTCGGGTTACCTGACCAGAGCCTCCGCAAGAGGCACAGGTTTTAAACGTAAGTCCTTCTGCAGGAATGGCTCTACGAATCTTAATCTTCTTCTCGACGCCGTTGGCAATCTCTTCAAGGGTGAGCTTGACGCGAACACGCAGGTTGGCTCCTCGGTTGGCAGCACTGCCGCCACCACGACCTCCAAATCCTCCAAAGCCACCGCCAAAGGAGTCTCCAAAAATGTCACCAAAATGGCTGAATATGTCGTCCATATTCATTCCGCCACCGCCGTCCCCTGAGCCGGGGCCAAAGGCCTGATGCCCAAATTGGTCGTACTTCTGCTTCTTCTCGGGGTTCGACAGAACCTCATAGGCCTCGGCGGCCTCTTTAAATTTATCTTCTGCAGCGGCGTCGCCTGGATTCTTGTCGGGGTGGAACTGAATCGCAAGCTTGCGGTATGCTTTTTTAATCTCCTCGGCCGAGCTTCCTCTGGCTACTCCCAGTACGGTGTAGTAATCGCGCTTACTCATAGTATTAGGTTCCTTGGCCTACGACGACCTTGGCATATCGAATTATTTTGTCGCCCAAGAGGTAACCCTTCTCGAGCTCATCCACAACGCAACCCACTAAATCTTCAGAAGGAGCGGGGATGTTGGTAATGGCCTCCATCCGCTCCACATCAAAGGCTTGACCCAGCGTAGAGTCCATTTGCTTTAAGCCCTCACTCTTCAGGGAATTAACGAGTTTGTTTTGTATCAGCTCCAGACCCAAGCGCTCCGAGCCTTCGGCCAAGGTCTTAAGGGCGCGCTCAAAGTCATCCAGAACGGGCAGTATCGACTTAATTACTTTTTCTCCAGCAACCGACATCAGCTCGATGCGTTCACGGGCATTGCGACGCCTAAAGTTTTCAAACTCCGCATAAAGTCTCAGGTTTTGGTCCTTGAGCTCTTGAATTTCAGCTTCGATGTCGCGCTCTGTAGGTTCAGCCTCTGCCTGGGTTGCGGTCGCATCTTCCAGGATTGCCTCTAGGGGTTCTTTGGGGTTCTTTGTTTGGTCTTTCATTGATCAATGACTTCGTCTCTTCGCCTTAAAACACAAAGCCTGCCAAACGACCATTTAATGTCATATTGGCAGACCTTGAGAAAGGGAAAAAATTCTTACTTGGATTCCATGGCTTTCAGCGCATTTTCAAGCGCTGGTCCGCGTAAATTTTTAGCGACGACCTTGCCTTTGCCGTCAATCAAGTAGGTAGCAGGAATGGAGTTCACTCCATAAAGTGCAGCTCCTTCGGAGCGCCATCCCTTGAGGTCGCTGACGTGGTTGGTCCAAACAAGGCCATCCTTGGCAATAGCCTCAACCCAGCGATCCTTCGTGTTGTCAAGTGATACGCTGAAGACTTCAAAACCTTTGGCGGTGCTGAACTTGGCGTTCTTGTACTCGTTGTAGGTTTTAACGACGTTGGGGTTTTCCATGCGGCATGGTCCGCACCAGGCAGCCCAAAAGTCAAGAAGTACCACCTTGCCCCGAAGGTCTGAAAGCTTGCGGGTTTTGCCCGAAGGGTCGAGAAGTGCAATGTCGGGAGCCATGGATCCCACGTTTACCGTAGCCAATTGCGACGAAGCGTCGGGTGAAGTAACGACGCTCGCGGGACTAGCGGCCAATAGAAGGGCAACAATGCCGAGGGAAAGGATGTATTTCATGCGGTAAAAATAAGTTCAAAAATCAGTCCAGAACACGTTCAATTTTGGCGCCGAGGTCTCGTAGTCGCTTATCGATCTGCTCGTAGCCTCGATCAATTTGCTCAATGTTGTGAATGGTCGAAGTTCCTTCGGCACTCAGTGCGGCAATCAAAAGAGCAATTCCCGCGCGAATGTCGGGCGAGGACATTCGGGTAGCCCTCAGGCTGAACTTGCGATCCAGGCCAATTACGCTCGCGCGGTGCGGGTCGCAAAGGATTATCTGGGCCCCCATTTCAATGAGGTTGTCTACAAAAAACAATCGGCTTTCAAACATCTTTTGGTGAACCAAAATAGATCCACGGGCCTGGGTAGCGGTTACCAAGACAATACTCAAAAGGTCGGGAGTAAAGAGAGGCCAGGGTCCGTCGGCAATGGTTACCATGGATCCGTCGAGGTAGGATCCAATTTCGTAGTGCTCTTGAGCCGGAATGTAGAGGTCGTCTCCGCGCTCCTCAATGATAATTCCAAGCTTGCGGAATACGTTGGGGATTTGCCCAAGGTGGGCAATGCCGGCGTTCTTTATGGTAATTTCAGACTTGGTCATTGCGGCCAGGCCGATCCATGAACCAATTTCAATCATGTCGGGTAGGCATCGGTGTTCGGTGCCTGACAATCGGTCTACTCCGGTAATGCTGAGTCGGTTGCTCCCAATGCCCTCAATCTTGGCGCCCATTCTAACGAGCATCGAGCAGAGTTGCTGCAGGTAGGGTTCGCAGGCGGCATTGTAGATGGTTGTCAATCCCTTGGTCAGTACTGCGGCCATCACAATGTTGGCAGTACCCGTTACTGAGGGTTCGTCGAGCAAAATATAGGCACCCTTGAGTCCTTCGGCTGGGGCCTCCACGCCATAGAAGTAGGCCTCTTCTTCATAAATGAATTTAGCCCCGAGCTTCATGAAGCCCTCAAAGTGGGTGTCTAGTCGGCGGCGTCCAATTTTATCGCCACCGGGTTTGGGAATATAGCCTTTGCCAAAGCGGCCAAGCATGGGTCCAACCACCATAACGGATCCGCGCAACGAGGCCCCTTTGTTTTTGTATGTTGTTCCAAACAAATAATCAACATCCACAGAATCCGCTACAAAGGTGAAATCTCCAGGTCCGTTTTTGCTAACGCGCACTCCGAAGTCGCCGATGATTTCGATGAGTTTATTTACATCGATAATGTCGGGTACGTTGGTAATGCGCATCGGCTGGTCGGTCAGCAGAACGGCACAAATTATTTGAAGTACTTCATTTTTAGCACCCTGAGGATGCACATCGCCCTTGAGGGCTGTTCCGCCGGTTATTTTGAATGAGGCCATACTCACTTGCGGGTAAATCCGCCTTTGCGTTTGTTAAAATTAGAAGAATTCATGGGCTTCTTTTTGCGGTTTTTGGCATGCAAGGGCGCATTCTGCGACACCACCCCTTTGGCGACGGACAATGCAGAACCTTCTTGACCCAAACGTCCACCTGAAAGCAGCCGGAGGTCGTTAAAAATTACGGCGTCGTCTACGGTGTCTTTGTTCCAACTCAAGTAGGCACGCTTCATTTGGTTGGCAATGTCGTACTCGATCCCCTGGCGTTCTTCACTGGGCTCCATTTCGGCAACCGTACTGATGAGGTTTTGGAGAATTACCCCATAGTAGCGATGGCTTCGGCTTTTTGCCGGGTAGGGCACCCGTTCGGGCTTGGCTTCGAGCAGTTCGCGCTGGGGAGCAGGGTAGGGGCCGTCGACGTCCAACTCAAACTTAGACATCACGTGAAGGTGGTCCCAAACCTTGCGAGCAAAGTCAGGCTGCCCTCGCATGGCCGGGTTCAAGCGGCCGACCGTGTCTACTATATGCGCCGCAGTATCGGTACGCTTGGCTTTATCGTCTAGGGTCAAACAAAACTCGAGCATGGTCTGCACGAGGCGGCCGTACTCCCCAAGGGTCATCTCGGGGCGGTCTGTGTTGTAGTCTAGCGACAGTGTGGTAATGCTTGCAGTTTCCATGGTTGTGCTCCTGCTAAGCCAGGAGCTGCAATTTAGCGAACTTAAGAAGGAGTTTCTTTTCGCCCACGTTATCAAATTTTATGGTGGCTTTACCGCCATCTGCGGCGGATTCCACTTCGGTCACGGTGCCTGCTCCAAAACGGTCGTGAAGCACGCGAACCCCGGGTGACAAAATTAGTTCGTTTGCGGGAATTCCCGACGCAGCACTTGCCTGCCCCAAGGGCTTAAGGTTTTCGGGCTTTCTAAAACGTATCGGTGCTGGCGGCGGTCCGGCTGGCTTTGATGCGGAACCGCTTCGGTTAGGGGCACCGCCTCCCCTAAAAGTTCGAGGTTGTTCGGGGTCGCCAAAGGCATCGCGCAGTTCTCGAGGGACCCCGTAGTTCTTGGCAACCTCAGGCAGATGCACGTCCAAGTGCTCGTCGTCGAGCTCATCAAGAAACCGACTGGGTTCGCAGTCCATGAGTTTGCCCCAGCGGTAGCGCACCCGCGCATGCGTCAAATAGGCCCTCTGCTCCGCGCGCGTTAGAGCAACATAAAAAAGCCTTCGTTCCTCCTCGAGGTCGCTGCGGGAATTCATCGCCATCATCGACGGGAAGAGACTGTCTTCTAGGCCCACCACAAAAACCACGGGAAATTCCAATCCCTTTGCCAGGTGAATCGTCATGAGGGTAACCTTGGGCTCGTTGCTTTCTTGCTCGTCGCGGTCAGTAAACAGAGCCACATCCTGCAGAAAGGCCCCCAAGCTCGGATTCCCGTCTTCGGTTTGGCTTTGCTGCTCCACAAAGTCTTTGATGCCGTTGAGCAATTCTTGAATGTTCTCGTACCTACTGATTCCCTCAGGGGATTTGTCTTCTGCCAGCAACTTTACAAGACCGCTACTGCGCACAATGTGCTCCACCGTTCCAAAGGCGTCCTGTTGGCTGGTGACGATTCGGTAGGAGTCAATCAAGTCGGCGAAGGCTTCTAGACGATCTGCAGTGGGTCGGTTAATGCCTAAATCCCATGAGGTTGCGTGGCGCACGGCCTCCCAAAGGGGTACTTTTTTCTCGTTGGCCACAATAGTTAGGCGGGCCAAGGTAGTTTCACCAATTCCGCGCCCAGGCAAATTGATCACCCGACGAAGGGCCTCCTCGTCGCCGGCATTAACCGTCAAGCGCACATAGGCCAGAACGTCCTTGATTTCCTTGCGCTGGTAAAAGGAGAGTCCGCCATAAATCTGGTAGGGAATGTTTCGACGGCGCAGCGCGTCTTCAAAGGACCTCGATTGCGCGTTGGTTCGGTACAAAATGGCAAAATCGCTGTAGTGGCGCTGCTCGCGGTGCACTAAGTCCCAGATGGTTTGGGCCACATACTGGCCTTCGTCAGAATCGCTGACGCTCTGGTGCACTACAATTTTTTCACCCAGCGGATTCTCGGTCCAAACGTCCTTTTGAAGCTGCTCCTTGTTGTGCGAAATCAGGGTGTTGGCCGCACTGACGATGCGCTTGGTGCTGCGGTAGTTTTGCTCCAACTTGTAGAGAGCGGCATCGGGGTAGTCATTTTGAAAATTCAAAATATTGCGGATGTTGGCTCCCCTAAAGGAATAGATGCTCTGGGCGTCGTCGCCGACTACGCAAATATTCTCAAAGCGGCTGGCAAGTGCCTTGACAATGAGGTACTGGGCGTGGTTGGTGTCTTGGTACTCGTCGACCAGCAGGTAGCGAAACCGTTCCTGGTATTTTGCCAGGGCGTCTGGAAAGCGGGCAAAAAGTTCGTTGGTCTTGAGCAGCAAGTCGTCAAAATCCATGGCGCCCGCCCTAAAGCAGCGCTCCATATACTGGCCATAGACTTCTCCCAGCTTTGGCATTCTAGCCGAGGCATCCTGCTCTTGGAGGTCGGCTCGTGCCGCATAAGTCTTGGGCGTTATTAGGTTGTTTTTATAAGCCGAAATCCGCGATGCTACTGATTTCGTTTTATAGATTTCTTTGTCGAGGTTAAGTTCCTTGATGACGTTGGCCACTACTTTTTGAGCGTCCTCGGTATCATAAATGGTGAAGTTGCTCGGGAAGCCAAGGCGACTGCCCTCGACCCTGAGGATACGTGCAAAAATGGAGTGAAAGGTCCCCATCCAAACGTTTTTTGCTTCGTCCGGACTCACCACCTTGGCGATGCGCTCCTTCATTTCACGGGCCGCTTTGTTGGTGAACGTCAGCGCTAGTATTTGGAAGGCGTCCGCTCCATTGGCAAGCAGGTGGGCGATGCGGTAGGTCAGTACTCGAGTCTTGCCCGAGCCGGCGCCTGCTATAACCATGACTGGGCCCTTGATGTGTTCTGCGGCCTTGCGCTGTGCTGAATTGAGTCCGCTTAAAAGTCCGTCCATGATTGGTGGCAAAAGTAGTTTGGGGCGGCGCCACGCTCACCCTAAGTGGAAAACTTTAAAATTCTTTTCGGCGCTAGGGTGTGGATAGAGAAGAATTTGTTCTACATTTGCAGTCCCCAAAAAAGTGGGGATAAAATTATATTTCTACCGACGTTATTTTACGTAGAAGAGTATGCCAACGATCCAACAACTAGTCCGTAAGGGACGCGTAACCTTAGAGAAGAAGAGCAAGTCGGCCGCCTTGGACGCTTGTCCTCAGCGCCGTGGCGTTTGTACTAGGGTTTATACCACAACGCCTAAAAAGCCTAATTCCGCCATGCGCAAAGTTGCGCGGGTACGTTTGACCAACGGAAACGAGGTCAACGCATACATTGGTGGAGAAGGACACAACCTGCAAGAGCACAGCATTGTGCTGGTTCGCGGAGGTCGTGTAAAGGATTTACCCGGGGTGCGCTACCACATTGTGCGCGGTGCCCTTGATACGGCCGGTGTCAACGGTCGCATGCAACGCCGTTCTAAGTACGGTACCAAACGTCCTAAGGCCAAAAAATAATTAATAAGGAATCATGAGAAAGACTCGTGCTAAGAAGCGCCCTTTATTGCCCGATCCGCGTTTTAACGACCCCCTCGTTACTCGTTTTGTGAACAACATGATGTACGACGGTAAGAAGTCTACTGCATTCAAGATTTTTTACGATGCCATTGACTTGGTTTCGCAAAGAACGGGAGAGGCCAACGGCCTTGACCAATGGAAGTCGGCTCTGACCAATGTCATGCCCCATGTGGAAGTTCGCAGCCGCCGAGTAGGAGGTGCTACGTTCCAGATTCCCCAGCAGATTCGCCCAGAGCGCAAGATTTCGGTTGCCATGAAGTGGTTAATCGGATACTCGCGCCAGCGCAATGAGAAAAGCATGGCAGGCAAGCTTGCCGGCGAGATTTTAGCCGCGGCTAAAGAAGAAGGTGCAGCCGTTAAAAAGCGCATGGATACGCACAAGATGGCAGAAGCCAACAAGGCATTCTCACACTTCCGTTTCTAACCGATTACGAATTTCAAGATGGCTTCACGCGACTTACTATACACCCGGAACATTGGTATCATGGCACACATCGATGCCGGAAAGACCACTACTACGGAGCGTATTCTTTACTACACTGGCGTGAGCCACAAAATTGGCGAAGTGCACGACGGCGCAGCGACTATGGACTGGATGGTTCAGGAGCAAGAGCGCGGAATCACCATAACCTCGGCAGCTACTACCTGTTTTTGGCGCTTTCCTACCGTTCAAGGCAAGGATATCGCAGGCCAAACCGAGGAGTACAAGATTAATATTATTGACACTCCAGGGCACGTAGACTTTACCGTAGAGGTGGAGCGTTCCTTGCGCGTTCTTGACGGTGCCGTTGCGCTTTTGTGTGCGGTAGGTGGAGTACAACCCCAAACTGAGACGGTGTGGCGCCAAGCTACCAAGTACAGCGTTCCCCGTATTGCCTTCGTGAACAAAATGGATCGCACAGGTGCCGACTTCTTCAACGTAGTTCGCCAAATTGACGAGAAGCTTCGTGGCAACGCCGTTCCCCTGCAGATACCCATTGGTGCTGAGGCGGAGTTTCGCGGTATTGTAGACCTGCTCGATAAGAAGGCCCTCATTTGGGAAGACGAGACCCAGGGAATGACCTACAAGATTATTGATATTCCTGCTGACTTAGTGGATGTAGTAGACGAGTACCGCGAGAAGCTTGTGGAGGCCGTTGCGGAATTCGACGACAATCTTATGGAGAAGTTCTTTGACGATCCCGCGAGCATTACTCGCGAGGAATTGACTGGAGCCATTCGCAAAGCCGTTATTGCCATGAAGATTACTCCGGTACTTTGTGGTTCTGCTTTCAAAAACAAGGGTGTTCAGACCATGCTCGACGCGGTTATGGAATACCTGCCCTCTCCGCTTGATGTGGAGGCTATTTCGGGCATCAATCCCGAGACGGATGAAGTTGAAGTTCGCAGGCCGGAGTCCACAGAGCCATTTGCGGCCCTTGCATTCAAGATTGCCACCGATCCGTTTGTGGGTCGCTTGTGCTTCTTCCGCGTGTATTCGGGTAAAATCAATGCAGGTTCCTACGTCAAAAACATGCGTACCGACAGCAAGGAGCGCATCAGCCGTATTTTCCAGATGCATGCCAACAAGCAAAATCCGATTGACGTAATTGAAGCGGGTGACATTGGTGCAGGAGTTGGTTTCAAAGACATCCGCACCGGAGATACCCTTTGCGACGAGAAAAAGCCCATCGTCCTTGAGTCAATGAGCTTCCCTGAGCCGGTTATCGGACTCGCAGTGGAGCCAAAGACCCAAGCAGATATCGATAAATTGGGAATGTCTCTTGCCAAATTGGCAGAGGAAGATCCAACCTTCCGTGTGCACACCGACGAAGAGACTGGACAGACCATTATCTCTGGTATGGGTGAGCTTCACCTGGAGATTATTGTTGACCGCCTCAAGCGTGAGTTCAAGGTGGAATGCAACCAGGGAGCACCTCAGGTTCAGTACAAAGAAGCCTTGACCTCGACCATCAACCACCGCGAGGTGTACAAGAAGCAGACTGGCGGTCGCGGTAAGTTCGCCGACATTGTCTTCACAATCGGGCCCTCCGACGAGGGACACCTCAGCGGACTTCAGTTCGTGAATGAAATTAAGGGTGGAAACATTCCTAAGGAATATGTGCCCTCTATTGAGAAAGGCTTTAAGGAAGCAATGAAGAATGGTCCTTTGGCCGGATACGGAATGGATACAATGAAGGTTGTTCTTTCAGACGGTTCCTTCCACCCGGTTGACTCGGATTCCCTTTCTTTTGAGCTTGCCGCTAAGGTTGGCTACCGCGAGGCAGCCCGCAAGGCCCGCCCGGTCATCCTTGAACCCATCATGAAGATGGAAGTGGTAATGCCCGAGGCTAATATGGGTGATGTCGTTGGCGACCTCAACAAGCGCCGTGGAATGGTAGAAGGTATGGATACGAAAGACGGCGACAGCCTCGTTCGCGCCAAGGTGCCTTTGAGCGAAATGTTTGGTTACGTGACCACGTTGCGCACCCTGACTTCAGGTCGCGGTTCTTCGAGCATGGAGTTTAGCCACTTCTCAGAGACGCCTCAAACCATCTCTGAAGCCGTAATTGAAAAAGTAAAAGGTAAAAAATAGGATCGATGAGCCAGAAAATTCGAATCAAGCTTAAGTCCTACGATCACAATCTCGTAGACAAAAGTGCAGAGAAAATTGTAAAGACGGTTAAGAGTACCGGAGCTGTGGTCAATGGCCCGATTCCCT